>Ga0209521_10001110_pt1 | contig 21809 bp, 19 predicted proteins | sample Rifsed19ft4_FD_184016 | JGI IMG/M metagenome (GOLD analysis project Ga0209521, IMG submission 184016) | Soil microbial communities from Rifle, Colorado, USA - sediment 19ft 4 (version 2) | ecosystem: Environmental > Terrestrial > Deep subsurface > Rock core/Sediment | place: Rifle, Colorado...
AGTTGCTGCTCACGAGATACTCGACGCCGTCGATGAGGACCGCGCCTCGCGATGTCTTCTTCATGTGGTCCTCGATTTCGTAGAAGATCCGCTCGAGGACCGGAGGAACCGTTTCCCCGGCGTCGCCCTCCCGGTCCGTGAGCCACATGATCTTCACGGAATCGAGGTGGAATCGCCCGCGGAGTCGCTTCGGATTCGCGCGAGTGATCACAAGCCCGCCCGAGCCGTTCCCTGCGACGCGCGCAAAGAGCCGGAAGCACTCCGCGGGTCGGTCCTCTTTCACCAGGTACGCGGTTCCAGGAGGGATGTTTGCGGAGTCGATCCGCACGTGGTCTCGCCTTGCTTCGCTGCCCTCGAGGTGCTGGAGCACGTCCCTCGCCATGTCGAGAGTCAGCGCCTCTTCCATCAGGGAGGAGAACGCGAGGACCCGGTTCAGGGCGCCGCTGAGTTCTCGCACGTTGCTCTGGACGAGATTCGCGATGTACGGGAGCACGTCGTCCTCGATCCCGACGCCGCCATCCCGGACCTTCTTCTGCAGGATCGCAATCCGAGTCTCGTAGTCCGGCGGGTGGACGTCGGCGACGAGCCCGCTCTCGAACCGTGAGACGAGGCGGTCCTCGAGGTCCGGGATCTGCTTCGGCGGGCGGTCGCTTGCGAGGGCGATCCGCTTCCCCGAGTTGTACAACTCGTTGAACGTGTGGAACAGCTCCTCCTGGACGTCGCCGCGCCCACTGAGGAAGTGGACATCGTCGAGGAGGAGGACATCGAGCGTCCGGTACCGCTCCCGAAACTCCGGCATCGTCCCGTCGGCTTGGGCGTCCATGAACTCGTTCGCGAATCCCTCAACGCTGAGGTAGCGCACGGTCGCCGCCGGGTTCGCAGCAAGGATCGCGTTCCCGATTGCGTTTAGGAGGTGCGTCTTCCCGAGGCCGGGCCCCGCCGTGATGAACAGCGGATTGTAGGAATTGTGAGAGGACTTCGCGACCGCGCCGCACGCTGCGTGCGGGAAGCGGTTCGAGGGCCCGACGACGAACGTGTCGAACGTGAACGGTCGGATGAGGTTCGTCCGTCCGTCGCGGCTGATCGGCGGCTCCTTGATTTCGGTGATCACAGCGCTCTCCGTGATGTCTGTCGTGTCGCGACCCGCCGCCTTCCGATGCCGCACGATTGTATCGAGCACGTCCCGGGCCTGTTCCCGCACCTCGAGCTCGCGGGCCTCCGCCTGGGCGCGATCCTGCTCCTCCCGGCGCACACGGGCGATCGCCTGGCGAAGGTCTTCGATCAGCGCCTCCGCCCCAGGGAGGTTCCGCGTGTCCCGGAGCTTTTCCTCGATTTCCGCGACACGGACCTCGAAGCCGCTCGTGTCGAGCTCCCGGAGGATCCCGCGTAGCATTCCCGCCCGCCGCAGGCTCTCTTCGAACGTCGCGAACGCGGCCTCCGCCTCCTCCGGCGACCGGCGGAGCGTCGTCTCGAGGTCGCGGACGGCGTAACCCGCATCGACCCACCGGGCTAGCTTCGCCTCGAGGGCCTCGCGCCCCGTCTTCTCGCCGGCTTGGCCTTTCCGCGCGGCGCGCTTGCCGCGCTCGAGCGCCCCGCGGCCAAGGGACTTGACGAGTTCGGTGACGTCGATCTTCGCATGGAGCTCGATTGAGCAGCTCGAGTCGTACGAGTCCTGCCACGCCTTCTTCAGCGCCGTCCGGCCGATGTCCTCGGAGTCGCCGCGGAAGTGGAGGGCGACCTCGGGGGCACCGGACAGGAGGACGACAAATCCCTCGGACGGTGCGCCCTGCGCAACCCGGATCGTGCGGATATAGCCGGAGAATGAGTACTTCTTGAGGTCGAGCAGGAGGAGCTTGAGAGCGTCCGCGCTGCCCGAGATGCGCCGAATCACCTTGCCCTCTGGAATTCCGGGACGAGCCGTGGGGCCTCCCCCGAAGGGGGTTACCATTGAGGGGCCTCGCTTAAATATCTTGTCGGCTGAAGCTCATCGATGGGAATCTCCGGGCTCTCGTTCTCGCGGAGGCATTGCGGGCCGCGAACATTCATGAGACCACAGCCGCACTGCATTCCGGGGGAGACCCTCCAGTTGCTCTCCGAGGAAAGCCCGCCGCACCGTTTCGATCTCAAGCTCCACATCCGGAAGATCCGGGCGGAGCTCGAGGCCCGCGGGATCTGGATTGATGACGACCTCGACGATGTCCTCCTCGAGATCATGCGGTGCGGGCGCGAGGCGATTGAGGTCGGGCGGGCGCCGATCGAAGATGCTGCATATCGTGACGCTGCGGCGAAGCTCCACCGCCTGGTGCGGGTGCGGGAGAGCGGAGCGTCTGTGCCACAGATTGCGAACTACCGATTCCCCGGCCTCCTTCGGCAGATCGAAGAGCTAAATCGGGCGCTCCGGAAGCGGACCCAGTTCCCTCCCGGACTCTACAAGCTCATCGACCTCGCGAACCGGATGGCGCCGACCGAGGCGGAGCTCGTTTCCTACCTGCGAGAGATCGAGTGGCACCTTCGCATGGCCTGAATCGCCTGCCCGAGTCTCGCGGCGGCATCACTCGTGCAATCCGTCCGCGATGCCCTCGAGTCCAGTGTCGAGTCGCGCGAATTCGAGTCGCATCCGCACGGATTCCGTGAGCGCGGGGAGCAGGCGCGGAGACGGCGCGGCAGCGAGGACAACGCGGACGTCGTTTTTCGGACCGACGGCGAGGAGTCCAACGCCTTCGCGGTCGAAAAGATGGCGGGCCCGATGCGCGTCCTGCGCGCGCCGCAGGGGCAACGCGACGAACGCGCGGTCCGCCGCGAGCTGGTACGCCATCGTCTGGCGGAGGGCGTTCCGCCATTCATGGAGCTTCAGCTCGATCCCGACGAGCTCCGACGCGTTCTCCGCGACGAGGTCCGCCCTCCGGCCCCCGAGCTCGATCTCGTGGAAGACCTCGTAGCCGAGGGCCTCGAAGTGAGCGACAATCGCGGGTGCGAGGTCCCGCTCCCGTAGAGGCATCCCGACCCCGCATGGCGGCCACCGCGCAAAACAATTCCGATTCCACGAATGACATACGTAAAGCTTAATCGAGGCGGGTCCGTTCGCGCGGCCGATGGGCCGGAATTTCTACACTCTCGACGACTTCAACGTCGCCGGCTCCACGGTCCTGCTCCGGGTCGACATCAACTCCCCGATCGACCCCAGCACGGGCCGGATCCTCAACGATGCCCGCGTCCGGGAGCACCTCGACACGATCCGGGACCTCGCGAACACCCGCCTCGCGATTCTCGCGCACCAGAGTCGGCCCGGGAGGGACGACTTCACGACCCTCGAGGCCCACGCGGACCGGATGAGCGCCCTCCTCGGCCGGCCGGTCCGGTACGTGGACAGCCTGTTCGGCGCCCATGCGATCGACGCGATCCGCGGCATGAAGGTTGGGGACATCGTCCTCCTCGAGAACACGCGGTTTTTCGCCGAGGAGGAGGCCCTCGCAGACGCGAAGTTCGAGAAGATGGCGAAGGCGATGATGGTCCGGAAGCTCGCACCCCTCGCGCAATACTTCGTCCTCGACGCGTTCGCCGCTGCCCATCGGGCCCAGCCGAGCCTCTGTGGCTTCGCGGAGGTCCTCCCCGCCCTCGCGGGACGCGTGATGGAGCGGGAGATCCAGATGCTCACGAAGGCAATGGAGAGTCAGGATCGCCCGAAGGTCGCGATCTTCGGCGGAGTCAAGGCGGACGACTCGATCGCCGTGACCCGCCACATGCTCGCGAACGGAATCGTCGACAAGGTCCTCACGACGGGCGGCGTCGCGAACCTGTTCCTCCTCGCGAAAGGGATCAACCTTGGGCCGGCGAGCGTGGAAGTCCTCTCGCGGGAGATGTCGAACCTCGACGAGCAGGTCGCGCGGTGCAAGGAGATCCTCTCGAAGTTCCCGGGCCGGGTTGAACTCCCAATCGACGTCGCCGTGAACGATGCGGGGGTCCGCCGCAACCTCCACCTCAGCGAGTTCCCTGCGAAGTCCCCCGTATACGACATCGGACTCGACACGATCGTCCACTACCAGAACGAGATCGACCTCGCGAGGACGATCATCATGAACGGGCCCGCGGGGGTCTTCGAGCTGGAGGAGTTCTCCCTCGGTACCCGGGAGATCTTCATGGCCGTCGCGAACTCGCCCGCGTTCAGCGTCGTCGGCGGGGGCCACACGGTCGCCGTCGTCGAGCAGCTCGGGCTCGAAAAGAAGATCGACCACGTGTCGACCGGCGGCGGGGCCCTCATCAACTTCCTCGCAGGGAAGGAACTCCCGCTCGTGACCGCGCTCAAGCGCTCCCGGGAGAAGTTCCCGCAGCGGGGTCGAATGGGACAGGGTTAAGTAACGTGCGAGGCTTGCTCGGCCGATGCTCGGGTCGTGGCTCCGCAAGCCCGCGGAGTGGGGCGTCGACCCGGTCCCGCAAGACCAGCGGCGCCTCCGTGCGATCGACCTTGGCGTCCTGTGGTTCAGCCTCGGGGTCGGTCTCCTCGTCCTTTTCGCGGGCGCACTCCTCGTGTTCCTCGGCCTGAGCCTGTTTGAGGTCCTTTGGGTCAGCATCCTTGGGTCCGTGATCGGTTCGCTCATGCTCGCCGCCGCGGGCCTCACAGGCTCCCGCCATGGCGTCCCGACGATGGTGAGCCTGCGCCCTGTCCTCGGGCGGAAGGCGTCGTGGATCCCGAGCGGGATCAACTCGCTCCAGCTCGTCGGATGGGCCTCGTTCGAGTTCATGATCATGGGGATCGCCCTTTCCCTTGTGAGCGGACCGCTCCTCGGGTCCGCCACGGTGTACGTCTGGATTGCGGTCCTCGCGGTGTGGGTCACGCTCCTCGCGCTCGGCGGACCTCTCCTTGTGATCCGGAAGTGGCTCGAGCGGTTCGCGGTCTGGCTCGTTGTCGCGAGCACGATCTGGCTCACGTACCTCGTCGTGACGCACCCCGGTTTCCTCACGAATTTCTTCGCGGTCCCGAGCGCGGGGACCCGCAACCTCGGGGTCGGGCTCGATCTCGTGATCGCGATGCCGATCTCGTGGTGGCCCCTTGTCTCGGACTATAACCGTTTCGCCCGTCGGCCGCGGGACAGCTTCGCGGGGACGTTCCTCGGCTACACGCTCAGCAACTCGTGGTTCTACTTCCTTGGTGCGGCGATCCTCGTTGTCTTCGGACTCGCAGACCAGAGCGCGGGCCCTGTCGCGTTCGTCCAGGCGATTGTCGGCACGGTCCTGGGCTCCCTCGTGCTCCTTCTGATCATCGTCGACGAGACTGACAACGCGTTCGCGAACGTGTACAGCACGGCCGTGAGCGCCCAGAACATCGCGCCGCGCGCGAGCCAGCGCCGCCTCGTGATCGGAACCGCCCTCATCGCATTTGTGGTCGGGTCGGCCATCGCGAGCGAGTGGCAGGTCTTCGCCGCCCTCTACGAAGGGTTCCTCCTGTTCGTCGGGGGCGTCTTCGTCCCGCTCCTCGGCGTCCTCATCGCGGACCAGTGGGTCCGCCAGCGGTACGAGGCGGCGGAGTTCGCGGATCGCGCGCCCGCCGTGAAGGGCATCGCGCTCGTGTCCTGGATCTTCGGGATCGCGACGTACGTTTCCGTGAACGGCATCGGCCTCGTGGGCACGGAGAACGTCCTCATGGGCCCCCTTTGGGCGAGTCCCGTCGGGGCGAGCCTCCCTGCGTTCTTCGTCGCGGGTGGACTCCACGCCGTCTTGAGCCGAACCGCGTCGTTCCTCGCGGCGCGCCACGCTCCGGTCTCCGGTGGCGGGAATCCGTAGAGGCGGACTGCGCGCAAGGTGTAAAGCCACTCCCCCTCCATCCCGGGCGCCATGGGCGACGATTCGAGCACCGCCACGTTTCGGCACCTCCTCGCGGACCAATGGGAATACCAGCTTCAGGACGATCCGCTGTTCGCGACGTGGGTCGGGGATCACCGGTATGACCATCTTCTCCCCCATGTGAGGGAGGCGGACTTCGCACGCCGGATCGAGCGGTTGCACGGGTTCCATGCACGCCTTGAATCGATTCCCCGCGACGACCTGTCGCCCTCGGACCAGCTGAACCACGACCTCTTCGGCCGCGAACTTCACAACCGGACTCAGTGGATGGAGTTCCGCGCCTATCGCATGCCGATCTCGCGGACTAGCGGATTCCACAGCGGGTTCCCCGATCTCTTCCTTGAGATGCCGTTCTACACGGTCCGGGAGTACGAGAACTACATCGCGCGCCTCTCCGCGTTCCGCGAATACGCCGGGGAGTACGTCGAGATCATGCGCGAAGGCCTCCGAGGCGGGCAGGTCCCCGCGCGCGTCACTCTCGAAGGTGTGGACGACACCGTCCGCACGCAGATCGTCGAGGACCCCACGAAGAGCCCGCTCGACCAGCCGTTCGCGAAGTTCCCGCCCTCGGTTCCCACGGAGGAGTGCGAGCGCCTTCGCGAGGCGGGTCGCCGCGCGATCCTGACGTCCGTTGTCGGTGGCTATTCCGGCCTCCTCCGGTTCGTTCTCGACGAGTACCTGCCCTCCGCCAGATCCGACATCGCTGCGGCATCGCTGCCGGACGGCCGTGCGTACTACGCGTCGTGCATCTACCGCCATACGACCCTCGAGCTCGCCCCCGAAAGGATCCACGAGATCGGGATGTCCGAGGTGAAACGGATTCGTGCGGAGATGGAGGCCCTCATCCGGAAAACGGGGTTTCAGGGCACGTTCAGGGAATTCATCGAGTACCTCCGCGCGGACCCCCGGTTCTATGCGACGACGCCGGATGCGCTGATGAAGGAGACGGCGTACGTCCTGAAACGGATCGATGGCGAACTCCCCCGCCTGTTCAAGACGCTGCCGCGAACGCCGTACGGCATCCGCGCGATCCCGGACTTCAAGGCGCCCGGGAATACGACTGCGTACTACGACCCGCCCGCGGGCGACGGTACGAAAGCGGGCTTCTACTACGTCAATCTGTACGACCTGAAGAGCCGGCCGCTCTATGAGATCGAAGCGCTGTCCCTCCATGAGGCGGTCCCCGGCCACCATCTCCAGCTCGCTCTCCAGCAGGAGCTCGGGGACCTCCCGCCATTCCGGCGGTTCACGCACTTCACCGCGTTCATCGAAGGATGGGCGCTGTATGCCGAGCGGCTCGGGCTCGAGATCGGCTTTTTCCAGGATCCGTACAGCGACTTCGCGCGGTTGAGCTACGAGATGTGGCGGGCGTGCCGCCTCGTCGTCGACACCGGGATGCATGCGCTCGGGTGGACCCGCCAGCGGGCGATCGATTTCATGGCGGAGAACACGTCGTCGACATTACTGAACATCACGAATGAGGTCGACCGGTACATCGCGTGGCCCGGCCAGGCGCTCGCATACAAGATGGGGGAGCTCAAGATCCGCGAGCTTCGCGGGGCGGCCGAGAAGGCGTTGCGGCCGCGGTTCGACATTCGCGAGTTCCATGATGTCGTGCTCCGGAATGGAGCGATCCCGCTCGACCTGCTGGAGGACATCGCGATGCAGTGGATCGAGGAACAGCGGGGAGCCGGAACGCCGGAAAGTCCCGGAGCCCCGGGTGAAGGAGGCGAGAACGAATGAGCGTCGGACAGAATGCGGGGTCATCGGGGTCCCCATCTCCCGCCGAGGCACCAGGGCGCGGGGATCGACTCACGAAGGGCATTACGGTCTTCATCGCGTTTATCGCGGCTACGGCTGTCGTATGCGGTTTCCTCAACAACCTCGAGTCGAGTCGGGTGAACCAAGAGACACGCGCCGGCCTAGCGGCCCAGAGTCTCGCAAGCGAGCGCAGCATTCAGGTCGGGCGCATTTTCGATGCGGACTTCGATTACCTCGTCGACGCGGAAGTCCATGCTTTCATCGCCTCGGAGCTGGATGCGCAAAGCCTGTTCGACGATGCGGCGCGAGAGCGCGCAATCGCCCTCTACCTCCTCCAGTCGACGTACGGGTACGCCGACGGGTACTACTCCGACGCGCTTGTTGAGAACGCCGTGGACGCGTACGGCACGGTCGGATTCGACGGAGTGTGGGACGCGTTTAACGGATACGCGGATGACCTGCAAGCGGAGGTCGATGCAAAGCAGCTGGAGGCGGATGCTCACCTTGCCGCCGCCAGCGACGCGGGCAGGAGGGCGAGCGGTTTCATCCTGAGCACCGTCCTGATGGCGGTGGCTGTTTCGATCAGCCCGGTCGCCCTTGCGTCGCCGTTGAGGGCGCTCCGCCTTTGGGACCTCTGCCTCATTACAGCCCTGTACGCAATCGGAGGGCTCAACCTCGCCTGGACCTTTGCCACGTAGGCCGCTGGCTCAGGCCCCCGCCAATCGGTCGTTTCCTCAAACTGGGCGACAAGAGCCACCGCAGGGTAGCAAGCGAAAAAATGGGCGATATTGGTGGCACCCTTACGCCCCGGCCCGTCACTTAACAATGGGTTGTTTTGGTCGTCCCGCTCGTAGCATCTCGCGATAGCCTACCGCGAAAACGGCGACTCCGAGAGCGGAGAGAGCGATCCCAGAGAGGATGGCAGGCGTCCAGTCGAGTGGTATGTTGTAGGGTGTCACGAGGAACTGGGCAAGGACGCCCGCGAAGAAACCCGCGGCGAAGACGGTCAAGAGTGCGATGCCCCAGCCGGAAGCCCCAAGGTCTGCGAAGATGGAGAATCCACGACGGTGTGCCTGATATTGGAGGAAGCCGAGCAAGGCACCGGTGAAGGCCATCGTTGCGACCGGTTGGACGAGGGTCTGTATGACCGTCCGGATGTCGATCATATATCCTCCGGCGACGGACGCCAAGGAAATACCCGGGGTCTCCGGACCGCCGCACTGGGCGGGAGACGGGTATCCCGAACCATATACGGTCGCGTTTTCCGTTACCTGCGAATGTTGGGGCACGAGGTAATGCGTATAGCCAACGGAATTCCCATCTAGGAGGAACCCAACGGACGCGTCACCATCCGCAGTGCCCGTGTTTACGAGCGTGAAGGTCCAGTTAAAACGGTTGGCGTAGTAACCGTTCCCCATTGGAACGCAGGCTCCGGTGACGTAGTTCGCGGCGGTCAGGGTGATTCGCGGTTGCAGCGTCGTCCCGTACCAGATCTGGACGAGAACCGCGATTATCGCAATCGCGGCGATGACCACGGCGACAATCGCGACGATGAACATCGGGCGGGATTTCAGCAACGGTCGCGGCGGTGCGCTCGGCTGCATCTCCACCATGACATGGACCCAAGCGGATTGAAGATTTCGTTGTGCGGCGGGGTCTGATTAGACTGGTCCCCGACGGGGAGCCACCCGATTTCGTGTAGAGAATCCGTGGGCGATTGGCGGGCCCGTCCGGCGGTTGCCGGATCAGCCGGGCCCTCGAGAACACTATTCGGCTCGTCTAGCAACCACTTCGTCCCAAGAAATCGATAGCCACCGCAGGGATTCGAACCCCGGACCTGCAGTTTACGAAACTGCCGCTCTAACCAGGCTGAGCTACGGTGGCGCGGCCGCGCTCTAATCCACAACGCGTAATAAACGTTTCAGGGCTCGCGATCCAAGAAGGAAAAGGCGACCGAGCCGCACCCAGCCCCCTTGGTCCCGACCCCCCAGGCAGCCCGTAGTCGGACCAACGAGGTACGATACCTCGGTCGCGTCGTGCATGTCATGACGCCGGGGGAGATATCCTTTATTTGACGCCGGTCGAACCCGCCAAGGCTTTATTGTCCCCTCCCTCATCGCCGCGTCGTGGACGTCCTCGCTGGGACAATCCTTTGCGACGATGGGTTTGTGCGCGGGTCGGTGCACATCGAGAACGGAATCGTTGTCGACATCTCGAAGCGCGTCGGGAAGGACGCGCTCGCGACCGGCGTCGTGATTCCCGCGTTCACGAACGCGCACACGCACATCGCCGATGCAATCGTCCGCCAGGAGCTCATCGGAAGCCTCGAGGACATCGTCGCCCCGCCACGAGGTTTGAAGCACCGCGTCCTCGCCGCGTCGAAGGACGAGGATGTCGTCGATGCGATGCGCGCGACAATCGAGACGATGGCCCGCTCCGGAGTGGCGGGCTTCTGGGACTTCCGCGAGGGCGGCCTCCACGGTCTCACGCTCCTCCTTCGGGCCGCGCTCGGAATCGCCGTCGTGCCGCTCGCCCTTGGGCGGCCTGAACGAATCGAATACCGCCGCGCGGAGGTCGACGGCATTCTCCGGGTCGCGGACGGCATCGGAATCTCGAGCAGCCTCGACTGGCCGCGTGACGAGGTCGAGACCCTCGCGAAGCACGTGCAGCGCGCCGGGAAGATCTTCGCAACGCACTCCTCCGAGCGTGTGCGGGAAGACATCGATGGCGTGCTCGACCTCAAGCCCGCGTTCCTCGTCCACATGACGGAGGCGACGGACGCGGACCTCGAACGGTGCGCGGACGCGGGCGTCGGGATTGTCGTGTGCCCGCGCAGCAACGTGTTCTTCGGGAAAATTCCGGACATCCCGCGGCTTCTCCGCCACGGCCTCACAGTCTACCTCGGGACGGACAACGCGATGGTGAACGCGCCCTCGATTCTCCGCGAGATGGAGTTCGCGTACAAGATCTCCCGCCTCCGCGGGGGCGCGTCCGCGCGCGACATCGTCGCGATGGCCCTCCGGGGGCGAAGAGGCTTAAGCGACCCCTCGAATGTGGGCGTTCGGACCGGGGATCCGGCGAACCTCGTTGTCCTCGACATCCCTCAGGAAGGGGACCTGTTCGCAACCCTCCTTCGGGTGGTCGAGGCGAATATCGGCCTTGTCTATCTCGGAGGTCCATCGTGGCGAAACAGGTCGGTCGTGCGAAGCCGAAGGCGGCGAAGAAGGAGCTCCGCGTCGCCGACGTGATGACCCGGAACCCCGTGACCGCGACGTTGCCGGGGACCCGAACGGACGTGATCCGGACCCTTGTGAAACACAAGCTCACGGGCCTCCCCATCGTTCGGAGGGACGGCACCCTCGCGGGCTTCGTCGCGCGAAAGCACATCTTCGCGAAGCCGGAGGAGGAGCAGCTCGCGATGATCATGGTCCGGGACTATCCGTCGATCGAGCCGACCGCCACCCTCTCCGAACTCGCGCGCCTGCTCGTCGAGAAGGACCTCCATCACCTCCCCGTTGTGCGGGGCGCGAAGCTCGCCGGCATCGTCACGCCGGCCGACCTGATGGACGTGATCGCGTCGATGGAGATCGAGAAGCCCGTCGAGGAGCTCGTACGGCTCCCGTGCGTCGCGGTCCACGAGTCGACGCCAATCAACGTCGCGTCCGAGATCCTCCGACTCGGGAAGGTATTCGCCCTCCCCGTCCTCGACTCCGACGCGCACCTCGCGGGGATCGTCTCGGACCGGGACATTTTCAACCTCACGACGATCAGCAGGAAGACGGCGGTCCACACCCTGGGCCTCGCGGAGGAGGACGACGCGTGGAACTGGGAGGGCCTCCGGAACGTGATGCGGCTCGCGTGGGAGGAGAAGAAGGTCGATCTGCCCCATATTCCCGTGCGGGAGATCATGGTGAAGAGGCCGATGACCGTGTTCCGGAAGACGGGCGCAAGCGCGGCCGCCAGAATCATGGGGCGTTACGACTTCGGCCAGCTCCCCATCGTCGACACGCGGGACGGGCTCTTGGCGATGCTCTACGAGCTCGACGTCGTCTCCGTGCTCACGTGAGACCCCACCGATGGTTTATTGAATCCCTGTCCTTACCGCCGACCGATGCCGTCCCGATACGACGAGTTGATGTCCCTCTCCCTGCGGCGCGGGTTCCTGTGGCCCGCCGTCGACCTCTACGGCGGCTTCGCGGGATTCTACGACTACGCCCACCTCGGAGCCCGTCTGAAGCGGAAGTGGGAGGACCTCTGGCTTTCGTACTTCCTCGGGCTCGGGGACAACTACCACCTCATCGACACGACGACGGTGCTTCCGGAGGCGAGCCTGAAGGCCTCGGGCCACGTGGACCACTTCACGGACGTCCTCGTCGCGTGCACGAAGTGCGGGGAAAGCTACCGCGGGGACCATCTCCTCGAGGCAGTCACCCACCAGGAGCACGAAGGGCTCGGCCCCGCGGAGATCGATGCGAAGATCCGCGAGCTGAAACTCCGGTGCCCGAAGTGCAAGGGCACTCTGGGCCCCGCGCGGGCGTTCAACATGATGTTCCCCGTCGGCGTCGGCCCGCTCGGGCAGGACCGCGCGTACCTCCGGCCCGAGACCGCGCAGGGCGTGTACCTGAATTTCAAGCGGGAGTTCGAGGCCCTCCGCCGGAAGCTGCCCCTCGGCCTCGCGATCGTCGGCCGCGCGTACCGGAACGAGATCTCGCCCCGCCAGGGCACGTACCGGATGCGGGAGTTCCTCCAAGCCGAGCTCCAGATCTTCTTCGACCCCGCGACGTTCGATGGAGAGCTCCCGATCGACACGGTTCGCGAGGAGCGACTGCGCGTCGCGTTCGCCACGGAGAAGGCGGAGGCCACCGCCACAGACCACACGGTGGACGCGCTGATTCGCCATGGCCTCCCGCCGTTTTACGTGTACCACATGGTACTCGTCCAGCGGTTCTACCTCGACGCCCTCGGGTTCCCGCGGGACCGGTTTCGCTTCGCGGAGCTCGACGAGCGAGAGCGGGCGTTCTACAACAAGGTCCACTTTGACATCCAGGTCCAGCAGGCGAGCCTCGGCGGGTACAAGGAGGTCGGCGGCGTCCACTACCGGACTGATCACGACCTCTCCGGCCACGCGGCCCTCTCGAAGACGGACCTCTCCGTCCTCGTCGACGACCGGAAGGTGGTGCCGCACGTCCTCGAGCTGAGCTTCGGGGTCGACCGGAACTTGTGGGCCCTTCTCGACACGGGATTCCGGACGGGAGAGCGCGCGGTCCTCCAGATCCCGCCCGCCCTGGCCCCGATCTCGATCGGCGTCTTCCCCCTCCTGTCACGGGACGCGATGCCGGCGCGCGCGGACGCACTGTATCGCGAACTTCGCGGCCGGTTCAACGCGTTCTACGACGAGGGCGGTTCGATCGGCCGGCGGTACGCGCGGATGGATGAGATCGGTACTCCGTTCTGTGCGACGATCGACCACACGACGCTCGCGGACGACACGGTGACGCTGCGGGAGCGCGACTCGACGGGCCAGGTCCGGCTTCCCGGAGGCGGACTCCCGGAAGTTCTCCGCGATCTCCTCGACGGGCGCGTCCGTTTCGCAGACCTCGGGACGCCGGTGACGCGGCCGTGAGGACTCAGATTTCGGGCCCTCGTCTTCCGGTTTCTGATAACCGCAGGAAAACGTATTTAGCGGCCATAGCCGGCTCAAACGGAGCGAACCATGGTTTCTCCCGAGGTAGCAGAGGCCGCCCTCGTCGCCGTCGTCGGGATTATCCTGTTCGAGGGCCTCTTCCTCGGCTACGTGACGTACAGGATCTACCGGGGCGCCCAGCTCGAGCAGGAGGCGAAAGCCGCCAGGGCAAAGGCGGAGGCCGAGGCGGAACGGCCGACCCTGATTGAGGACGTGTTCCTCCTCCACCGGAGCGGGCTCCTCCTGAAGCATTACACGCGACGGCTCCGCCCGAACGTCGATTCCGACGTCCTCAGCGGGATGCTCGTTGCGGTCCAGGACTTCATCAAGGACTCGTTCCGCGGGGAGCGAGGCCATCTCAACGAGATCCGCTTCGGGGAGATCCGGATTGTCGTCCTCGAAGGGAAGTGGACGATCCTCGCCGCCGTCGTCCGGGGGACGTCCCCGTACAACATCCAACCCGAGATGGCGACGGCCCTCGGGGAGCTCGAGTCGAAGTACGAGGACCCGCTCGCCGACTGGGACGGCACGATGGAGCAAATGGCGGACGTGGAGACGATCATGTCGGGCCTCGTCGAGGGTCGGTACCACGGCCCGCCATCCATCACCCTCAAGCCCGCGACTGTCGTCACACGCTAGATCTGCAAACAGGAGATACACGCGTTGCCCCGAAGCTTCGTGAAACGGAAGATCGTATTGCTCGGCGACGCCTCCGTGGGGAAGACGTCCCTCATCCGGCGGTTCGTCCTCGACCGGTTCTCGGACGAGTACATCGTCACACTCGGCGCGAAGGTCACGAAGAAAGATCTCCGGTTCGAGTTCGGCCCCCGCGTCGTCGACCTCTCGCTCCTGATCTGGGACGTCCTGGGGCAGAAGGGATACAAGTCCCTTCACGAGGGTGCCTTTTTCGAGGCGAAGGGTGTCCTGCTCGTACACGACCTCACGCGGCCCGAGACGAGAGAGAGCCTTGAGAATTATTGGATGGATCGCGTGCGAGCCATCAATGGCCCGATCCCGGGGGTTATCGTCGGGAACAAAGTAGACCTTGTGCCCTCTCGGACCGAGGCGCAGGAAGAGGTCGATGCCGTCGCCCGAAGGTTCGGGACACGCGGGTTCCTCTCGAGCGCGAAGACGGGGGAAAACGTGCAGGAGGCATTCATGACCCTCGGTCGAGCCGTTCTTGAGGCGTCCGGGATTGTCGACGAGGCGGCGCGGGCTTCCGCGACGAGGCCCGCTCGGTGAGGACCCCTACTCCAAGGCTTTCGCCATGTAGGGCCCGCTCTGCGCATATCCGAAGCGACGGTAGTATTCTCGCACGCCGACGCCGCTCGTGACGAAGAGCTCGTGCCGGCCGTGTTCTTCGGCCGCGATCCGCTCGCACTCTGCAAGGAGCCGCGCACCGTATCCGCGATGCTGCCACCTCGAACCCGGCAGCGCGGAAATCGGGACGACCCGGCCGAACACCTTGAGCTCCCGGAGGAATGCACCTATGTTGCAGATCCGGAGGCGTGCGTACCCGACGAGCGTCTCCTGCGAATCGTCCTCATACGAGAGAAAAAGCTCGAGCCCGCCCGACGCCTCGTAATCCATCCGGTGGAGCCGGATCTCATCGGAGCGAAGAGGAACCGGCCTCAACCCAATCTCGCGGCACCGAATGCACTTGCACCGGAGTCCCCAGGTCGCGAGGCGATGCTGGGCCCGCACACGGAGGTCGCCCCTCGTCGGCCCGCCCTCGATCATGTCTGCGTTGATCTCCCTCTGAATCCGCTGGATTCGAACCCATGGCGGCACGATCGCTTTCACCTTCGCGACGAGTTCAATCGAATCCTCAAGCGTAAGCGGCGTGTACCGGCCGTGGGTCCACATCGTATGGAGGCCGGTCCCCTCGAGGACGAGCGTCGGGTAGATCTTGAGCATGTCCGGGCGGTACGCCGGGTCCTCGAAGATCGCTCGGAACGACTCGAGGTCGCGATCGACGTCGTTGCCCGGGAGCCCGGGCATCATGTGGTAGCAGAGCTTGAGACCCGCATCCTTCACGCGCCGTGTCGCGAGGCGGGAATCCGCGTCTGTATGCCCGCGATTCACGACACCGAGGACATCGTCGTGCGTCGTCTGAATCCCGAGCTCGACTCGCGTCGTCCCGTAGCGGAGGAGCTCCCGCGCCTCGCGGTCTGTCAGGCAATCAGGCTTCGTCTCAATCGTGAGCCCGACGCATCGCGCCGCCGCGGTTTCGTTGATCCGATGCGCCCCCTCGAGGTCCGAGGCCACAATCCCGTTCAAGCCATCGAAGCAGCCCTTCACGAACGATTCCTTGTACGCGGGATCGAGTGAACTAAACGTGCCACCGAGGATGATGAGGTCGATCTTGTCCGTCGGATGGCCCATCGTCCGAATCTGCGCAACCCGTGCGGTGGCCTGTTCTTGCGGGTCGAACCGATGCTGCGCAGCGCGGCGTGCCGCGGGCTCCGTCCCCGTGTACGACTGCGGCGTGCCGAACCGTGGGCCCCCGGGACAGTAGATGCACACGCCGTGCGGGCAGGGATGCGGCGCCGTCATCACGGAGACGACGACGACCCCGGACGCGGATCGCGTCGGCTTCACGCGGAGGAGGTCCGCGAGGCCTTCGGGGAGTACCCCGGGTGCGTGTGCGAGGATCTCCGCATCGCCGGGAAGCCCTCGGAGGTGGTGACGCCGGACGAGCTCGGTCTTCACGCGCTGTAGCTGCTCCTTCTCTTGGACTTCGCCGGTTTCGAGCCGCTCCCACAGGTCGCGGAGGAACGCCTCCGAGGCGATCATCCGTACATCGTCCCGGCCTTCTCCTTCTCCTTGCGTTCCTCGGCCTGAGCGACGACGTCGATCGAGATCACCATGTGGCAAGGGATGATCCGGATCTTCCCCGCCAACTCCGCGTGGGACCCGTCGAGCTCGATGCAGAACCCGTCGTCCGGCCCGACGGCCGCATAACCCCGAAACACGCCGTGCGTGATGAGGGGCTTGTCCCGCGTCTCCATCGACGTGATCCGGTACCGCGACCCCTTCGTGAGCACAATGTCGTCGTTCTGTTCCATGCCTTTACCTCCGGGATTCCGTAAGTTTCTGGATGTGGTCGACCGTCTTCCGGTAGTTCTCCATCGCGATCTCGACGTTCGACTCGACGAAGTTCCAGGCCTTCGAAAGGTTCCCGTACCGGATCCGGTATCCCTTTCTCGCGCCGCCTTTCTCGATCACGTCGACCTCGTCGAGGAGGTCCATGGCCTTCAGCTTGTTGATGTGGCGGTAGATCGTCGCCTTCGTCGTCTTCAGTTTCGTCGCGAGCTGTTCGACGGTCCACCCTTTCTCGGCCCGCCCAAGGAGGCATTCGACGAACAAGCGGTATGGGACGCTCTCCCGCACGGACTTCGCGTCCGTCTTTGGATCGTATCCTTTCGGGATGTAGCCGATTTGCGTGAGGAACATCAGCGAGACCTCGTCGAGGTCCTTTAGAGGAGTGAGCGGAATGTTGCTGACGACGGTCACATCGAACGGTGCCATGAGAATTGCCGCTTCGGAATCGGCGGTGAATAGTTAAGCCTTCCGCTTTGTTTCTCTCGTGATTCACGCGAAAAGTCAACGCTCGATGTCGAGGACCCCGCCAAAGCAGTCGACCGTGAGGCCGCGCTTCCGGAGCTCTCCGATCAGGATGTTGATCCCGATACTGTCCGAGGCGATGTGCCCCGTGACGACGAGGTTCTTCGGGCCTTCGCGGCCGTACTCGTCCCGAAGCCGGCGGAGATGCCCGGGATCGATGTGGATGTAGAAAACGGTGTCGATGCCATGGTCGTACGCCGCTTTCGCGACGGGATACCCGCCGTTCGTGCCTGCGCCGTGGATCACGACCCACTTCCCAAGGGGATTGTCCTCCCGCCCCAGCCGCACGACGATCTTCGTCATCGCCTTCTGGAGTTCCGGAAGGCGGTTCAACACCGAAATCGCGTCGGCGATCTTCGGATTCGGCGGGAGGTGGGCGCGAAGGGTCTCGTCCATCACCCTCCGTCCGATCTCGTCGCAGGGGTTGTGAATCGCCATCAGCGGCATCCCGATCATCTTCGCGACGCTTGGGAGGCGGTCGTAGTTCCGCAGGTGGGCGCTCGGTTCATGGTCGTCGAGGAGTGCGGTGACCGCACGCTGCGCGGCCTCCCGCGGCACGCCCGCCCGCTCGAGGAGGACGCCCTGCCTCTGTAGGATTTTCGGGAAGTTCACCTGCGAGCTGTCGCCCGTGGGGTGGTGGCAGATCACGAGGTCGTAGCCCTTCCCCTTCGCCATGAGGAGCTCGCCGGAGTCGACATCGATGCCGAAGAGGACCTTCTTCACGCGGGACGCAGGCACGTTGATGCCGGAATCCGCGGGGATTTCCGTCTGGCGCGCGAGCTTGAGCGCGAGGGCCATGATTGCGTCCGTGTCCATCGGGGCCGCGCAACGTCCGCGGGGATATAAGTTCATTCGGCCACGGGAGCTGTACACCATTCCCGCGGCAGAATCGCCAGGGGTTGTTCCTCGACGCCGCGCTGAGGCAAAGTTCATCCGTCATGCGTGCGAAATGGGAGGGGACGGTGGCGGCGACGACCGCCGTCGAGAGGAGGAATGGAGAGGCGATGGAGAGCTCGCGGCGACGAGCTATGCGGAGAGATACCCGCAACCTCATCATGGCGATCACGGCCCTCATCCTCACGTTCGCTATCGCAATCGGCTTCGTGCTCGCGCAGCCCTGGGCGTACAGGTCTCCCGGGTCAGAACTCGTCGGGCTCGCGATCGGGCAGCTCGCGCCGGAGTTCACGATTCAAGACGTGAACGGGACACGGTGGAATCTGAGCGCCTATCGAGGCCAGGTCGTCCTCATTGACTTCATGGGGTCGAACTGTTCCACGTGCATCCGCGAGATGAGAGACGGCACGCTCCAAGCGATCTACGGCGCGTATGCTGCGCGGGGTTTGGAGATGATCTCAATCGACGTCGGGGGCCCTCTTGGGACGGAGAACGAGCTCCGTGCATGGCAGTTCCTCAAAGGCCAGAGCCCGCATGGCGCGTGGGAGCCCGGAGGATGGATCATCGCGTTGGACAACCAGGGCCTCGCGCCCGCCTACCTCGTGAGCGGGATTCCGTTGAAATACCTCATCGATCGGACCGGACGGATCGCGATGAAGTGGCCCGGCACCGTCGCATACTCGGATTTGAGCACCGCGATCGAGGCCACGCTGGGATGAGCCGTGGTCGCCGTTGACGTCGCGATCGCATTTGCGGCGGGCGTGATCAGTTTCTTCTCTCCGTGCTCTGTCTCCGTGCTCCCCGCCTTCATCGCGTACTACGTCGGTCGGCGAGACGAGGATGCACCGGACGCGATCCCTCTCCCCAGGACTCCCCGCATGTTCCTCGCCGGCCTCGGTCTCGATCTCCTCGGCGGAGGTCTTGGGGTCGGGGCCCTCGCGCACAACTTCGTGGATCTCGACCGGAACCGGGTCGTCGACATCGTCGCGGGCCTCATCGGCCTCGCCCTCCTGTCAATCGGCCTCGTCCTGCTCATCGCGGCGCACCGCGCGCTGGAGCCGTCCACCCGCCAAGCGTTTCGCACGAGCGCACGACGTGGCGTGACCTTCGGCCTCCTCGCGACGGTTGGATCCGCGATCGTCTACGGCGGCATCGGACTTCTCGTGGCCGCCTCCCTCAGCGGCCTCGGGACGGTGGGAGCGACGGCCGCGCTCGAATCCAGCCTGCCCTGGGTGTCGCTCCTTACCGCGCTCGCAATCATCGTGCTCGGGATCCTTCTGGCGGTCGACAGGTCCCCTTTCTCGTACATTCCCGCCCTGAGGGCACCCAGGGCTCGGAACTCCCTCGCGTTCCTCCTGTTCGGTGCCGCGTACGCATTGATCTCCACGAGCTGCCTTCTTCCCGTGTTTCTGAGCGTCCTCTTCCGGGCGTTCAGCCTCTCCCCCATGGAGGCCATCGTTGTGTTTCTCGCAATGGCGGCAGGGAGCGGCCTCCTGATGACCCTCACGGCAACGTATGTCGCGCTCGCGAAGCACATTGCCTTCAGGACCCTCCTCCGGTTCCGGCGCTACGTAAAGCCCGTAGCGGGAGGGCTCGTCATCCTGTTCGCGCTCTACACGGTCTACTATGACCTCGTCACATTCTTCGGCGTCGGGTGACGTGAGCCGGGATCCACGCTCGAGCGGGTCGCCGTCATCCGTACAAGGCGAGCCGAACGACGCGTCGGTCGAGGATGTAGCTGTCGATCGCGTGGAAAGTGACGACGATAATGTCGCCGGACGCGGCGATCCCGATGTCCGCCCCCTGCGTCGCGAACTTCTCCTGGAACCACAGAGCCCACGAGGACGCGATCGGCGTCGTCATCGTGAGCGTGATGCCGTCGTACCAACTCCGCCACTGTTCGAGCCGGCACGCGGAGGCGAGAATCTGGTCCTTCGTGGACGTCGCGAGCCAGTTTTGGACCTGGCCCGCTGCGGCCTGCTGGTCCGCCGCGGCGATCGCAGCGGCCAGCTGAGTCGAGGCCCGGTCGACGGCGAACTTTGCGGACACGAGATCTCCGTCGAGGACCTCATCGTCCCCGTCGTACGCCCAATCCTCCGCCTCTGTCAACGGAGCCTGGATCGCCGCGGCGCCGGAGGGGGTCGCGGCACCTTGGGCCGCCCAGTACTGGAGGTACGCGGAGATGTTTCCGATCGCGCGTCCTTCGGCGTCGAGGGCGACCCGCGCGGGGAGGTGCTCGGACGAGTCCTGGACTTCCGTTCGGGCTTGGATGACTTGGGGTTCGAAGCCCGCCGCGCTAAAGGATGGGCCGATGAACGTGACGACCGTCATTGAGAGCGCCCCGGTTCCCGGCCCCGTCGGCGTGAAGAATACGGGGAGCCCCTCCTGCATCGCGGCCCCGTCGGACTGCATGATCGCGACCGAGGCACCCTCCATCCGGATCGTCTGCGCGGGATACTCGCGGTTCTGCAGGTTCAGCGTGAGGGAGCCGAAGCCGGACTCCTGGACCGCATAGTTCCCGCACAGGAAGGCGCCTGTATAGCGTCGGCTAATTTCGAAGTAGATCCACCGAATCGCCGCCGCGTTCGACGCGTGATAATACGTCCCGCCGGTGTTCGCTGCAATCGCCCGCAAAATCGCCTCGTCGAGGTCTGTCCCGAGGCCAATCGTGTAGATCGTGATTCCGAGCGTAGCGGCCTCCAGCGACTCGCTGAGAGCCATCGCATCCATGGCCGCTACATTGTTGCAACAGTTCCGGCCGTCCGTGAGCAAGATCATCACCCATTCCTGGGCACGGTCGCCGTAAGCGCGAAACTCGTCGTTCGCAATCCTGATGGCGTCGCCGAAATTCGTGGCTCCCGAACATCCCCTCCCGGGACAGATGAACGTGTCGAGGTCGGTCTGCGGCTCCGAGAAGTCAGGCAGTCCGTTGTGACCAATCTGGTTCAGGTGGTGGACGGTCCCCCCGGCATTCGCCTTTGTGAAACGAGCGACGCCATCGAAGTCCACAATCGCGATGCGGTCGGGATGACGGAGGCTCCCGAGGTATTCCTTCGCGCCGGAGATACGGAGTCCCGTGGGGTCGTTCCACACCATGGAACCGGAGCTGTCCATCAGCAGGATGATGTCCTGGTCCAGCGTCACGACCTGCGCCTGCTGGGCGCTCGGGAAGTATCGGTACGCGATCGTCACGTTCGAGGGATCCGCATCGTCGAACCGGAGCTGGCCTACTGTCGCGGCGGCGAGCGGAGACACGGCCGGGGTCCCCAGAGGGATCGTGACGGAGAACGTCGTGCCCGGGCTCGCATATCCCGCGGCGAGCGAGCGGAGGGTCGAGAGGGCCTCGAGGGCGTCCCGGGACGTGACGAACTCCGCGTCGTACCGCTGCGCGGGAATCACGCCGACAAGCGTGATTTGGAGGAACAGGAGGATGACGAGGAGGGAGAGGAACACCGCCACCGTGGACGCGGCTCCGCTGGTATCGTAACGTAGAATGCGGCGCATGATCCAGTCATAGTCAGGCGGGGCTAGGGTTGAAAAAGGTATCGAAGCGAAAGTCAATCGCGATAGCGGAAACACGGCGCGAAATGAGCCCGCCGAGGCGCTCTGGTGGCGCTCGGCAGGCCAAGCTCCGGTCTAGCAGAGTTTTGCGAGCGTTGAATTGCGAGCGCCGAAGAGAGATGCGTCGGCCAGGACTAGACCACAATCGTGGTCGAGGGCATTCGTCGGATCCTTTCGACCGTGCGGGCACTCATGACTCAAGCCGCCCGCGGGGAATCTCCGGCGGCGCGGGATGAACTACTTCTTCGAATACCCGCTCTGTCTGCTGTACGTGCGATGGTCCCACCAGTAGAGAACCCAGATGCGCGCGCCGCCGGGTTCACCGATCAGCGAGTAGTAGCCCCGCCACCGTTCGGCCAGTTCGAATCGGAAGAGGTTGGGGATGTCGGCCCCGTAGTCACGGATGAGATCGCCCGGCCAGCGATCCTTGGCAACGGGGGCGCCG
>Ga0209521_10001116_pt1 | contig 21738 bp, 25 predicted proteins | sample Rifsed19ft4_FD_184016 | JGI IMG/M metagenome (GOLD analysis project Ga0209521, IMG submission 184016) | Soil microbial communities from Rifle, Colorado, USA - sediment 19ft 4 (version 2) | ecosystem: Environmental > Terrestrial > Deep subsurface > Rock core/Sediment | place: Rifle, Colorado...
GGGGCGTGAGTGCGGGTGCGGGTCATCGCCCTCGCGCGATGTTTTGATTGAAGCGGAACACGTTGCCGGGGTCGTACTTGGTTTTGACCTCGACGAGCCCGTCGTAGTACCTGCCGTAGTTCGCTCGGACGCGATCCACGTCGTCTCCGGACGAGAAGTTGATGTAACCGCCCTCCTCGGAGTACGGTACAAGGGCTTTGTGGTAGTCCCGGACCCAACGGATGTTGGCCTCGTTCTGGGCGGGGTCGGGCCACACCCCGGCGATGACCGTGGCGTACTTGACGTCGCGGTGGCCGAAGGCGGTCGTCTCCGGCGCGACGTCGTGCACAGCGCCATTGATCGGGTAGATGTGCATCGTCGAGTTGACGGTGGGGACTCTGGGCCCGTGCGTGATGTGCGCCTCAATCGCCTCGTCCGTGAGTTCCTTTGCGAAGACGGTCTTCCAGTAGTTCTGGAGCCCGTGCGGAAGCAGTGCGTCGAAGAGGCTGTTCAGCGCGGGGTAGGGCATTGGTGCGACGTACTGGGCGACGACTTTGGCGGCGCCCCGCAGAGGCGCGAAGACCTTGTCCGCCTGATCGCGCGGCCCCGTCCAGCACACGACCAGGGCGCAGAACGTGTCTCCGTGGCGGTCTTCTGGGATGAAGGGAAGAGGCGGCGCAATCTGCCACACAAAGACGGCGTACAGCTGCCGAGGCGCGTCGGTCATGTAGCGATCGAAGGCGCGCATCACCTCGGGCGCATCCTCGACTTCGAAGAACATGGGCCCGCCCACGATGTCTTTGACCGCGTGCAGGCGGAACTCGAAGTTCGTGACCACGCCGAAATTGCCCCCGCCCCCGCGTAACGCCCAGAAGAGATCCGGGGATACGTCCTTGCGGGCCGTCACGAACGACCCATCGGCGAGGACGACATCGGCGGAGAGCAGGTTGTCCAGCGCCAATCCGGAAGACCGACAGAGGTAGCCGATGCCGCCCCCCAGAGTCAACCCGGCGATGCCGGTAGTGGAGACGACGCCGCCCGTGCTGGCCAGACCGAAGGCGTGGGTCGCATGGTTGTAGTCGCCCCACGTGCATCCCCCCTCGGCCCAGACGGTCTTTGCCGCCGGGTCCACGCGGATCCCCTTCATTCGGCTGAGGTCCACCATCATCGCCCCGTCCGCTGTCCCGAAGCCCGGCACGCTGTGGCCACCGCCTCGGATGGAAACGTTGAGTCCCTCGGCACGGGCCGCCTTCATGGCGGCGATGACGTCCGCGACGCTCGTGCACCGCACGATCACGGCCGGTCGCCTGTCGATCATCCCGTTGTAGACCTTGCGCGACTCGTCGTACCGTGCGTCACCGGGGAAGATTACCTCCCCACGGACCCAACTCTGGAGTTCTTTTACTGCCACTTCGCCCATCGCTGCGACACCCCCAACCCGAGGGAAGCGGGGAATCGTGGGGAGTCACTTAGGCCTTTCGCTTCCACCCGAGCCCATCCGGCGGTGCTACGCCGACCCGGTAGAGGCAGACCTACTTCGGTGGCTTCCCCGGTGGAGGTACAGCGCCGACCTGCTGCATCATCCCTAAGTTGTCGAACTGGCCCAGTGTTCCACGGCCTTCCCGCCCTGAGATCCGGATGATGTCAATCTTGGCAGGCCCGTATTCCACTGGATCAGGGGCGCCGAATGGCCTTGTCCACGTAGCAGTGGGCGGGGTTCCCCCAGATGTACACCCGCTGAGCCCGATGCGCTCCCGTCCCGGTGATGACGAACACTCGCCCTACCTTCCGACCGACGGCCGCGAGCTTCTCCCCCGCGACGCTGTCCCCGACGCTTCCGAGTTCAGTCAACGACCTTTCCCTCCTTCGCAAGAGATCCCACGACGTGGAACGCGAGATCCAGGTCCATTCCCAGAGCCTCTGCGATATCCGTTACGTACGTCGCGCGCCGGCCCTTCATGTACCGGAGGATCGCAGCCCGTGCCTTCGCCTCTGTCCACTCCTTCACGACGACGATCCGCGCTTCCTGTAGTTCGTCCACGTAGGTCTCCACGGCCCGCTCGACGAACTCGGTCCGAGAGCGCATCCGGGTGCGTCGGACGAGCTCATCGATTTCCTCGAGCAGCGGTCGGGGTAGGCGCAGGGAAATTGTAGGCTTGCGTCCTTTCGCAGATTGCATGCAATGCACGCATTGCGATGCTCCTATATGAAGCGGAGCCTTACTTGTACACGACCTCTGCTTCTCTACAAGGAACTTCAGGCCCATTGACCCAAGCACGCTCGCTTGATCCCCGCAACTCGTGCGGCGACCGCCCGGTCGGCTCCCTCAATGGGAGGTCCGTCGACAACAAGGATGCCCCGAGAGACGCTTCGCGCACCCCTTTTCGCAGCACCGGTCGTCAGGATTCGCCTGGGGGTGTCCGCGCTGGGGAAAAGACCACGAGGAGGACGAGATCCGCCGTAATTGAGTGGAACTTGTGCTCTACGCCCTTGGGTACAAAGACGATGGCCCCGGGCCGAACGGGCTGGTCCTCCAAGCCCACGCGGATGCGACCTTCGCCGCTTGCGACGTAGTAGAGTTCGTCCTCCGTGTGGGGCACCTGCGGATCATCTGCGCCCATTGGGAGTGAATAGAGGCCGCAGCTCATGGAAGGCACGCGGAGGAATTCGCGATAGCTGGCGTGAGACGCCCGGAGCTTCTCACGCAGACTCGGTACATGAAAGACTTGCATGGGGCCCTGTCATGTGGCCGAAGGACATAAGCGTAGCCGTGGCTGGCACGTGCCCGATCCTCCGATGTCACTCTGGTTCAAACGGAGAGCGTCTTCGTCGTTTCCCGTAAAATCCGGTCAATGGGGGAGGACCGTTTTGGCGCGCGCGGCGCAGATCCCGCGATGGCTCAAATCCGATTGCCGGTTTCACAAAAGCAGACTATCCGCTCTCGCACCCGATGCCGTCCATGTCGCCATCAAAGCGATGGGGGTCTGGAGGGAGAACACGGAATCTCCGGTAGGGGATGTCCGCACAATCCAAGTCTGGGGGCGGGGACGGTATGCATACATCCGGATACGCCGCGTCGCAGTTCCCAGGAGGCGGGGGTGGAGGGGATGAGCACCCCGTCCATGCCTCGTTGCCGAACTCACTGTCGGAACAGAAGCTGTAGTAGGTTTCCGCACGGCCGGCGCTTATTATCGCCGCGTTTGCATTTGTGCCGGCGCAGTAGACGACCGCGAGGACGCGACCGTACGGGTCATCCCCAACTTGGAAGTCGTCCTCATCGATTAGGGCAGACGCCTTCAGGCAGAGGGATTCGAGATAGGTCTTCGCCTCGGGGCCACCGACCTCGCTCAGCTCAGGGGCATCGACGAGGACGAGGCGAATCCGCAAGCCGCCGCTCACATCGACCGTGTCGCCGTCGACAACACGCGTCACGTTCCTCTCGATGCAACGGGCGTACCCCGAGCCCATAGACTCCTTACACGGTGATGACGTTGGAGGCGGCGGGGGCGGAAGCGGTGTGTCGGTGGAGGGTGAGGATGAACTTGGAAGACGGGTCGCAACGATTCCCGCGATCGCCACGACAGCGACCACAGCGAAGACGAGGAGCACGACACGACGGCGAGATGCCATCTGGATGATGATGGATCCGGGGGCTACATGAACCCTTGGCGACCACGCCCGGCCGAGGAGCGGCAGCGTGGAACGATAGCTTTTCCGTCGTGAACTTCTCTCCCCTTCCTGATGGGCCACGAGGCGGCCGGTCGGTTGCTCGCGCCGAGGTTCTATGACCGAGACACGATCGCGGTCGCAACAGACCTGCTCGGGAAGGTGGTCCGCGTGAGGCGACGCGGCGGTTGGAAGTCCGGCGCCATCGTGGAGGACGAAGCATATCTACGGGACGACCCCGCGAACCACGCTTATCGCGGCCTGAATCGACGGAACCAATCGATGTTCAAGGGCCCCGGAACTCTCTATGTCTACTCCATTCACACCGTGTACTGCATGAACATCGTGACGCAGCGGGGAGAAGCGGTCCTCATCCGGGCCGTTGAGCCGCTCGAGAACATTTCGCTCCCGACGAACGGTCCGGGAAAGGTTTGCCGGGCCCTCGGAATCACGAGGGATGTGCACGATGGCCTGACGATTGAGGGGCCCGAGGTCCAGATCGTGGATGGTGGGCGCCGGACGTTCGAGCTCGGAACGTCCTCGAGGATCGGGGTCACAAAGGCCAAGCGTCTCCCCCTGCGCTTTTTCATCACTGGAAACCCGTTTGTTAGTCGGTGATGCGGGACTGAAGGACCGCGCGGGTCGAATCTTCGGAGCTCACTCGGCGGGGATTTTCATGACTTCCATGATTCGAGATTGATTGGCTGCTTCAGGTCGAACTGGTTCCCGTCGGGGTCTTCGAACTCACACAGCCATTCGCCCCAGTCCATGAGCTTCGGCGGGTACAGGAATTTCACACCCTTCGAGAGCATCCTCTCGTAATCCGCGTGGATGTTGGACGTGACGAACGTGATACCGGTTGGTCCGGGCGCGACCTTACCTTCCGTCTCACAGATGTGCACACGCGTTCGCGGGCGGGCAGGTCCGAGCTCGATCCAGTGCCCCGGGTTATCGGGCGTCCCTTCGCCAGAAGTTGCGTTCGGGTCGTTCGGACCGATGTATGCGATATCGAGGCCGAGCACGTCGCGATACCACGCGATGGCCCTTCGTCGATTCGCGACGACAATCGCCACAGTGTCAATTCCCATGATTGCCACGGAAGCCCGCCGTCGGGTCGAGTGGCCTAGAGTGACTTCAGACTTGCGCTGCCCATCGCGCTCATTCTTCCCAAGGTGTTAAGAACTTTCTCGGACTCGCACGTCCGATAGTCATGGCACCGAGCGCATCGAGCAATGTAGTCCCGTCTCGCGTCCAGGCACTCCTGTCGCCTCGACTCCTCGTCTCTCCGCAGGTCGTTGGCAAACGTCTGTATTTCGTGAGCAACCTCAGTGGCCATCTCAGCCTCTATGCGATGCGCTATGGCGGGAGCGTGCCGGAGCCGCTCATCCCGCCCGACGTCGTCCTCCACAACCCGCACCTGATGGTCGGGTACCCTTACCACGTTTTCCCGAAGCTTGGCAAGATCCTCCTGATGCTCGACAACCACGGTGACGAGAACTACCAACCGATGTTCGTGCCGATGGACGGGGGCGTCCCAGAGCCCGTCCTTGCTGGTGCCTTCGCGGATCAGAGAGTCCACCTCGTGGGTGTGGATTCGAAGAAGAACCTCGCATATTTCCACGCAGAGTCCCGGAAGGAGCAGAACAATCTCGCATTCCAGTGGAACATGAGGACCGGGGCACTCGTGAAGATGGGCGAAAGCAAGTGGGGAGCGTACGTCGACGCGATGAACGACGCTCACACGAAGGCGACGTTGATCGACGGATATACCGCCGGAGACAACGTCGTGTACTTCTGGGACAAGCGGAAGGGCAGGAGGGAGATCCTATATGGGAAGCCCCTCGAGCAGCGAAGTCCTGGAGAGATCGTGAAGCCGAACGGAATTCACAGCGGCCAGTTCGTGGGCGGGGATCGCGGGCTGCTCTTCGTCACATACCTTATCGAGGACACCGCAGGCCTCGGATACCTCGACCTCAAAGATCCTTCGACGGTCACGCCCGTTCCCGTGATCGGAACCCGCCATCGCGGTGTGGGAGAATTGTCGATGCTCTATCATCTGAAGGGCAACCGCTACCTCGTCGGATACAACATCGACGGCTGCTCGTGGGTCTACGAGGGAACGTTTGATCCCGCGAAACGACGGATGGCGCTGAAGAAGGTTCTCGTCGGACGCGGGGAACTCTCGAACGGTGTCCTCGAATCGATTCGATACGACGAGACGACGGATCGGCTTGCTCTCTCGTTCTCGACCGCGACATCCCCGACGCAGATTTACACCGTCGAGGGACCTCAGCGACGGGCGATCCGCCACACGGTCGAACGCGTTCTCGGAGTCCCGAAGTCGTGGCTGTCGTCGGGGAAGGACGCTTCCTTCACCTCGTACGACGGCACGCGAATGTCCGCGCGTCTCTACCTGCCCGCCAGGGAGCTTGGTTTCAAGGGCCCACGGCCCCTCGTGTATTACGTCCATGGAGGACCGCAGAGCCAGGAACGCCCAGACTTCGCGTGGTTCTCGATGCCGCTCATCCAAATCCTGACGATGACGGGCTTCGCGGTCTTCGTGCCGAACGTGCGCGGGAGTTCCGGCTATGGGATGGCGTACATGAAGCAGGTCGATCGGGACTGGGGTGGGAAGGACCGGCTCGATCACGTCCACGCGCTGACGAAGGTCCTCCCGAACGAGAAGGGGATCGATACGTCCCGGACGGCCGTCGTCGGCCGCTCGTACGGCGGGTACATGACCCTCATGCTCTCGGGGATGCACCCCGACCTCTGGGCTGCCGCGTGCGACATGTTCGGGCCATACGACCTGATCACGTTCAGCGAGCGGATTCCCGAAACGTGGAAACCATACTTCGCGATTGCCCTCGGAGATCCCCAGAAGGACCGGGATTTCCTCGTCGACCGATCCCCCCGCACTCACATCGAGAACCTGAAGAGTCCGATGCTCGTCATCCAAGGCAAGAACGATCCGCGTGTCGTCGAGGCGGAATCGCGGGATCTCGTGGAGCACCTCCGGAAGATGGGCAAGGACATCGAGTATCTCATGTTCCCGGACGAGGGCCACGACGTGCTCACATTCGAGAACCGCGTTCGCTGCTACGGCGCGATTGTCGAGTTCTTCCAGAAGCACCTTAAGCCCTGACCTGTCGTCGGCCGTGCGTAGGGAGGATGTGAGAGGGCGCCGCGCGCAAGCCAGCTCCCGACGGTGAACGCGATCCTGGTCGTCTGAGGCCGTCGCGACGGCTCAGCCCGTCAGGGCCTTCCAGATCAGGGGAAGGCTCACGTCGTACCGGAACTGGATGTTCATGTGGGTGTCGTCGAACTCCTCGTACACGTGCCGAACTCCGAGCTTCGCGAGTTTCGCGTGCAGGAGGCGGGCGCCCCAGATCAGGTTGTACTCGTCCTTCGTCCCGCAGTCGATGTACAGGAGCCGGAGCCGGCGAAGGGACTTCGCGTACCGCTCGACCATGTGCACGGGGTCCCAACGGAGCCATCGCTTCCAGATCTCGGGCCTCCACTCCCCCGTTTCGAGGTCGAACGGGAAGTCAATCCCTAGGTGCGGGCTCTTCGGGTTCGGGGAGTAGTGGGCCGCCATCCCGAGGGTGTTCAGCGCAGCAAAGAGCTCCGACCGCCGCCGGTTCGGCTGGCGCCAGTACCAGTCGAGCCAGCGCTTCGGCCCGCCGTGGTCCCGGAACGCCGCGAGCGCCTTCGGGAAGTCCATCATGTAGAGGAGCTCGAAGAGAGCGTCGCCGGAGTGGTCCGCGGCCGCGGCCCACACCGTTGGGTGGAGCATCGTCTGCACGATCGACCCATAGCCTCCGGAGGACTTGCCCCAGATCCCCCGGCGGGACACGGGATACCGACGCTCGACGAAGGGCACGACCTCCTTGACGAGGTAGTCGTCGTACCGCCCGGTCGCGGTGCTGTTGATGTACTGATTCCCGCCCACGCGGGTGAAGCAGTCGACCATCGGAACGATCATCGGTCCCATTCGGCCGGTCCGGATGAGCCGGTCGAGGCGGGACTTCAAGTCCTCCCCGAGGGGGTCCACGTTCAGGAGGGACTTCCCCGTCCCCGTGTACCCGACGATCGCGTATGCCGCGGGATATCGCTTCTTGGGGTCGTACTTTGGCGGGACGTAGATCGCGACGTCGCGCCGGGTCGGATCACCGAGCGGGTTCCCCTTGAGGACCTTCGAGTCGAACCTCTCGAGGAAGACCTCGCCGCCCGTCATCCTGCCAACTCCGGCCCGCGGGCGAGCTCCTCGAGGGGGATCGGCGTCCGGGTGAGGCGTTTCTTCGCGGCCCGCTCGATCGCGCGGACGAGGGCCGGCGGGACGCCAATCGTCGGGCTCTCCCCGACGCCCTTCGCGCCGTGCGGGAGATCCGACCTAGAATGTGCGAGCTTCACGACGAACCTCGGGATCTCCATCGCCGTCAGAAGCCCCGCGTCCGCGAGGCTCCCTCCCAAGATCTGGCCGTTCTCATCATATGCGGCCGACTCCGTGAGGACTTGGCCGATCGCCTGCAGGGATCCGCCGACGATCTGGCTCTCGACCATCGCGGGATTTAGGACGCGACCCACGTCGTAGTACGAGACACACTCCCGCACCCGAACGATCCCGGTATCATCGACGGCCGCAGTGACGAGGTTTGCGCCGAAGGAATTCACGGGATCCTCCTGGTCATGGAACACGTATTCGTCATACGTCCCGGCGAGGAGAGCATCCACGGAGTAGCGACGGTGTTTCTTCACGACCTTTGCGTGGATCTTCCGCGCGGCTTTGACGACGGCAGCGCCGATCACCATCGCGGACCGGCTCCCCCAGGAGCCGATGCCTCCCTTGAGCATGTCCGTGTCTCCCTTCTCGACGTCCACGAGTTCCGACGGCACGCCAAGCTCCTCGCGGATCAGCTTCCGAACGAAGACTTCGTGACCCTGGCCGTGGACGTGCCCGCCGACCCAAACTTGCAGGCGGCGGTCTTTCACAACGATTCGCGCGCCCTCACCCGGTTCCGTGCCCGGGATGAGGACGAACGCGGAGAAGCCGACACCCTCCTCGCGGGCTCGCTTCCGATAGCCGAGCTCGCGAACCGCGCGGTCGAGGAACGGACGGAAGGGCGGGAGCTTGAGGTCCGTCGGCGACGTGAACGTCCGCCGGCTCGCGTTTCGGAGGCGAACGTCGACGGGGTCCATCCCGAGCTCGTCCGCGAGGAAGTCCATCATCCGCTCGATGAAGAACGCGGCCTCGGGCCGGCCCGCGCCCCGATACGGACCCAGCGGGACCTTGTTCGTGCACACCGTCGTGCCGTTCGAGAGAACTCTCCGGATCGCATAGGGGCCAGAGATCTGGTGGCCGACCCATCCCGGCGCGAACTGGCCCATGCCAAGGGGATATGCTCCACCATCGACGAGGACGTCCGCGGTGAGGCCGAGGACGGTCCCCTTGCGGTCAGCGTAGATCTTCATCGAGGCCCGGACGCCGCGACCCTGGTGGGTTGCGAGGAGGTGCTCGCTCCGCGTCTCGACCCACTTCACAGGTCGGCGGTGTTTCATCGCCGCGTACGCGGCGATCACGTACTCCGGGTAGATCCCACCCTTCGAGCCGAACGCCCCGCCCGTGTCGACCCCGATCACTCGGATCGCCTTCTCCGGCAGGCCGAGGGACCGGGCGAGACCCTCGCGCCACGCGTGGACGGACTGCGTGGATGCCCACACCGTCAGCCGGGAGCCGTCGGAGCGCGCGACGATTCCTCGCATCTCCATGGGATTCGGGGTCACGCGCTCGTTCGTGAGCGTCTCCTCGATCACGACGGGCGCTCGTTTCAGCTCGAACTTGGCTCCTTGGCGCTTTTGAGTGATGATGTTCGATCGGGTCGCGGGATGGATCGGTCCTGCTGTGAGCGCGGCCTCGGGATCGACGACCGGCTTCAGGGGTTCGTACTCAATGTCAACGGCCGACGACCGGTCTTCCGCCTTGTACGGGTCGTCCCCGAGGACCGCCGCAACGGGCTGGCCGACGTACTGGACGTAGTCCGATGCGAGGACGGGATGCGGAACGATTCCCGAGTCGTCCTGCGCGCCTTCGCCGACGGACGTGAGAGTCGCCCCGAGGTCCGCGTGCGTGATTCCACCTTTGACGCGGAGAATCCGGGCCCGTGCGTACACGCTGCGGACGACCTTCAAGTGGAGCAGGTCGGGGAATCGGAGATCGTCGACGAACGCCCCCCTCCCCTCGACGAACGTTCTTTCGCTGTCTGCCATGGCGACGTCGAGCGGAGAGGGAGACGCGGTATGAAACCTTGTCTCCCGTGACGCGGCGTGCTCGGCTACGCGAGGACGCGCAGCACATGGGGGACGATGTATGCGTGGATCCGGATCCGCTTCCGGGCGCCGCTAATCTCGATGTCGAGCTTCGAGTCCTCGCGCCCCACGATTGCGGGCTGCAGGCCATCGTGCTCGAGGAGATCGAGGAGTTGGGCCTCCCGCAGCGCGGTCGTGCTCCGGAAGTCGTCGAGAATCGCGAGCATCCGCGGTCCGATTTCGAATTCGACGCGGGCGGGATGGCGGCCAATGAGGCCACGAACGAAGAGGTTCTTCAGGGAGGGATCAAGGGCCTGCGGGTACACCTTGAGGTCCGTCGATACCTGCGAGCGGGTGCGGGCCCGGCGCAAGAGGACCTTGATGATCGCGGCGTTCTTTACGATGTCGAGGAGAGCGAGATCCCGAAGCATCGCGCCGTCGACCTGGCCTGGAATCGAGAGGCAGGCGAACTTCCCGACGCGGGTCGATTCCAGGAGGCCGGACCGCTTTAGGATCTCCACGTGCCAGCTCAGGCTCTGGAGCGGGATGCCGAGGGACCGCGCGAGCTCTCGAAGATGGATCCCCGGGCGGTCGAGGACGGTCAGGAACACGCGGCGCCTTCGCTCATTCAGCATCACGGAAATTCCTGCGGGCCGGGTGCGAACCTCCGGGATCACGGGCGGTTCGCCGACGGCGCGCCGGAAGGCGGTTCCTACGGTCCCTTTCTCCGCCATCCAGGCGTCTGGACAGGGCCTCGGATAAAAGCGTTACTGAAGACATTATCGAGCCTGAGAATCCCGCCCGGCTGGCATGTGCCTTAGGGGGGCCGCCCCCGGAGGGCGATCTCAATTGCTCGCATCGTCGTTGGCGTGAGGTCGTATTCGTGGAGGTCGCGGATCGCAATCCACCGTGCGTCCGCGGCGTCCGTCGATGGGGTCGGCTCGCCCGCGAGGGGTTCGCACAGGAAATCCGCGATCGCGTAGTGGTACTGCACTCGTCCCGCGTCGTCGCGCTCGATGAGATCCGTGATCGCGACGACCTTGACGGGGCGGACCTGGATCCCGGTCTCCTCGAAGACCTCCCGGACGACCGCGGCCTCCGCGGTCTCGCCTTCCTCGATCGACCCGCCGGGAACGCTCCAGTGACCCGCCTTCGGTGGCCGACCGCGTTTCACGAGGAGGATCGCATCGTCTCGGAGGACGAGCGCACCCACGGCGGGAACGGGACGCTCCGGATACTCTGCGGTCATCGCTCACCGGTGAAGTCGTCGAGCGCCCTCTGGAAGAGAACGTGCTTCAGGACGGAGGAGGTCTGAATCCATCGCGCGATCGGGATGTCGAGACGCGTGCGGACGTACCGGAGCGCTTCCGAAAGGTCTGGGAAGGTCCGCGGCTCCTGCCGCAGGGCATTCCTCACGTTCTCCCGAACGTTCCAAACGCCGACGGGCATGATGTACCCGGGATGAGTCTCTCGGAGGATAACCGCAGCGGACTGTCGCCGCTCCCGCTCAAGAGCCTCCACCACGGCGAGGCGGGCCGCGTAGTAGCATCCTCCAATCGACGCATAGTCCGTCCGGCCTTCGAAGTCTTCGTGGTCGCCGAACATCACAATCTCCCGGCCGAGCGGGTTCCAGAGGGTGTTCGGATACCACGCCTCGATGAGCTCGTACCGCCACGTCCGCGGGACGAGGATCGCGACGAAGCGATCATCGAAGCCCACGCTCTCATGGACCCGAACCTCGTCGAGGAGCGGAAACGTCTTCACGCGCTCCCGCAGCTCCTTGCCAATCGTGTCGTCGACGGCGGTGATCGACCACCGGGTCGGGACGAACCGCCGGTTCTTCCGGATGCCGAACGCGCCGACGCTGAAGGCGCGCTGGATCTTCGAGACCGGGACGCTGTCCCGGTACAGGGACAGGACCGCCGGCCCTGCGCCGAGGTCCGTGTCGGAATGGGCGCGATCGAGCTTCGGGTCCACGCGGTAGCTCCCGAGGTCGAACTCCGTGATGGGGGCGGACGGCCCGAAGGGCTGGACATGATCGTCGAGGACGAGCCGACCCCTCGGCTTTCTCGCGAACTCCGCCTCCACGTCTGTAGCGGTCGTGGCGAGAGCAAGCTCCCGCGTGAGGTCGACGACATGCCCGCCGTCCTCGACGTTCAGCACGTGCACGCGATGCATCCCGCGGACGAGTTGGGATCGGAACGCGACGATCTCGTCGATCGTCCGGCCGATCCATTGCTCCGGGGCGTCGAGAATCTCCGTGTCCCCATGGACAGGCGGAATGAGCGGACCCACGAACACCTTCGGATACCCGAACCGTCCGACGAACACCCCGGGCGGGCTCGATCCGTCGAGTTCAACTCGGTCAATGAGCGGCTGCGTTTTCGTCAGGAAATCGTACTTCACCAGGATCGGGCAGCGCGGCTTCCCGCACAGCAGCTTCGCGGCGCGGCATCGCACGCAGAGACCGCCCGCGATCGCGTCCCGAGTCTGCGGATCGAAGATCCGAGCCATCTCTTCCTGGGAGAACATCCCACGCGCTCCACCATGCCTGGGGTTAAGACCGTAACCGAGAGGTCTGCGAAAGTGGCAGGCCTGGAGCAATTGAAGTCTCCCGAATCCGCATAAATAGGTCGTCGCGGATGCCTCGCCCACGAAGGAACCGAGCCCGCTCGCGCTGACCACGGAGGAACGGATCCTCCTGTACCTCACCGACTTCCGGGGGATGGGGGACCGGTGGGAACTCCCCGAGGCGCTTACGCAGCGCGCGATTGCGTTCGCAGCGAGCGTGCAGCGGAAGCATCTCTCCCGGTATCTCGAGGAGCTGGTGAGGGAGGGCCTGCTTGAGGAGCGGAAGGGGCACGTCGAGGGCCAGCGCCAGCGGATGCTCGCATATGTCCTCACCCCGAAGGGCTGGGGGCGCGCGATGGAGATCAAGCGGAAGCTCGAGACGGTTCGCGTCCCGATCCGCGTTGGTTCGGAAATCAAGGACATGACTCTCGAGGAGATCGACGACGCGACGAGCGTCCGGCTCACGTTCTCGGACATCGTACGGGAGGCTCTTCGCGTGGACAAGCTCGTCCTCGCGGACCTCGAGAAGATCGACGAACGCCGGCGGATCGAGATGGACGAGCGGCTCCAGAAGCTCGAGTCGTACACACGGGCCCTCATGACGGCCTGGAAGGACGGCCGCGTGACGGCGACGGAACACCTCCTCCTCGACCAGCTCCGCGAGCACTTCGGGATCTCGCGGGAGGAGCACGGCCGGATGGAGGCGGAAGCGATCTCCAAGGCGGAGCGGGTTGCGTCGGATCGAAGCGAGATCTACCGCCAGGTGGCCGCGCAGGCGTTACGGCGTGGCGGTTCAAATCCAAGGGAGCGGGAGCTACTGGAAGCGCTGAGGAAGGCGCTGGACATCCCCCCTTCCGAGGCTGCGAAGATTGAAGAGAGCCTGGCCGGCGGCCGCGGAGCCTAGGGCCTGGCGGCCAGAATTCCTTGGAGCTGGATAGAGGTAGATTGCGTGAAACTCGGTAAGCCGAAAGGCTTCACGCAGACTCCGCCTTCGGAGATGCGAGGGGTATCCAAATCGAAGGGTTAAAAGGCGTCGATCCGGTGTTCCAGATTGATGATAGACAAGGTGAACCTCAGCGAGAAGTTTAGCCTATTCCACGACCACTGGAGTCCCAAGATTGCTGGCGAGGTCAACGACGCCTACGTGAAGCTCGTCAAGGTCCGCGGGGAATTCGTATGGCATCACCATGACGGCGAGGACGAGCTCTTCCTCGTGGTCAAGGGGAGGCTCACAATTCGGCTGAGGGAACGGGATGTCAAGCTCCGGGAGGGAGAATTCGTCATCATCCCCCGGGGCGTAGAACACATGCCCGTGGCCGAGGATGAGGCCCACATCCTCCTACTGGAGCCCAAATCCACCGTGAACACGGGCAGCGCGCGGAACGAGAGAACGGTCGAGGATCTGAGTCGGATTTAGGCGGACGGACTGATCCTGCGGACAGTCCCCCTACCGACTCTCCTCAGCGCGCGACGAACAGGTGGTACTTCTCGCCCGGGTTCGAAATCTCCTGTTCGATCCGCTTCGCGAGGAGCTTCTCGGGATGGTGGATCGTCGAGACTCGCTTCGCAAAGTCTTCGAAGCTCTTGAACGGGCCTTTCTTCCGCTCTTCGAGGATCGCCCACATCGTCTTCTTCCCGAGTCCGGGGAGGAGTTCGAGCATGTGGAACCGCGTCGTGATCGCCTGCGCCTCGTTGAAGAAGCGGATGAACTTCTCCTCCTTCTCCTTGATGATTTCCCCGATCACGAACGACACCTCGTTCTGCGCGGCGGTCGTGAGCTCCTCGTAGCCCACCCGTCGCTTCACGTGCTGGATCACGTCCCGCTTCTCGATGTCCTTCCCGATGTAGACGTGGTCCCCGATCGTGATCGTCGCGGACTCCTTCGGCGTGAGCTCGAAAAGCTTGAACTCGTCCTCGCCGAGCGCGTACGCGAGGGGTTCTCGATGGTACTTCGAGCGGTCGGGGTGACCCTGCGGTAGGTGGTCGAGAATGCGCGCGTAGTCCTCCAAGGCCCTCCCCACCTTCACAGGTATTCTCTGACGATCTCGAGCACGCGGTCCATGTCTTCCTTGGAGAGGGCGAACCGCTCCTTCGCGAAAATTGCCCGGACGTCGTCCGGGTGCGTCGGGAGCGCGTCCGCGATCTTCACGGCGTTGAACTCGGACATCATCGGAACTTCCATGAGCTGCTTCGCGAGCTTCACGGCCTGCTCCGCGGTGAGCCGTGCGAAGGCGGACGCGTGTTGGAAGGCGTACTGCTGCTCCCCGGACAGGGTCGGACGAGAGGCCTTTTCCCGATCCAGGAGCTCCTTGACTTCCGCCAGGGACAGGTGCCGTTCCTCTGCCATCGTCACCGCTCCCTACGCTCGCCTCAGGTGCTCTGGGGTGACGACCGCCTTCTTGATCTTCCCGCCGAACCGCACGTCAATGACGTACGCCCGGCCCTGCTTGCCGACGACGGTTCCGGTTTGCCCGTGGAACCGGTTGTGGGGCCATCCCCGTTGGACGGACGAATCGATCTTGATGGCTGCCTTGTCGCCGATCTCGAAGCGCTGAAGGGCCCGCGTGATGGGGGAGAGCCCACGCTCTCTCGGGCTGCGGCGGAACTTCTGCCGCGTCTTCTCCATAATCCCTTTCGAGGCTTTCACCATCGGCTCATCCCGTGTCCTGGATTTCGAGGACGTCCAGCTCGAGCACCTCGCACGCCACGTCGAGGGCCTCCGCGAGGCTCGGCGTCGTGCGGCCCTGGTCCCCGTGGACGAGTTCCTTCACGTACGTCCCCGCCTCCGCGGTCACCCGCAGCTCCGCGGTCGCCCCGTCCGAGCGGGCGACGTCGATGGACGACACGACCCGCTCCCGAACCCGATCCGCGCGGCGATGGGATACCCTGGCTGGCGTGCGTTGAGCTATCGGTCGTCCCAGCAAAGAGGCAATCCCTCTTTTAAGCTTTTCATCTTCCACGGGCGCTCCGAAGCGGACGAGAACGCGGTACACCTTCCCGGCGCGTTCCTCCTTGATCGTAACGACTTCGTCCCCCGTAGCGGGCCGCAGGTCCTCGACTTCGACAACGCCCGACGCGTTCACGGCGGTCGCGACGTTGGCAAGATCGACGGTTCGGCGCTTCGGTTCCTTGATTTCGACGATGAAGGGACGGCCCCGCCCGAGCATTCGCGCGTCGACGTCCTCTCGCCCCATCCCGTGGAGCGCGTGTCCGGACCCGCCGGTCTGCGCGATGATGGCGGCCGCGACGATCTCCTCGACGCTCGTCTCGTACATCTTCCCCTTCCCGCCACAGTGGTCGCAGCCCTTCCCCCGGCACCGCTTGCAAGGCCATCGCGTCTGCGGAATCCCGCGAACGAGTTTCCGGTAGCGGCCTCGGACGAAGAGCGGGTTCACTTGGACCTCGACGGTCCCGAACGCGGTCTCGATGATCGCGACGACGTCGGGATGACCGAAGTCCGGTTCCTTCCCCATTCGATCCGCAAGTCGCTTGCCGATCTCGCGGTTCAGCTCGGACTTGATCGCCTCTGCGTGTGCCGCCCCGAGCTCCGTCCAGAGCGCCTCCTCGCGCGCGACGATCTCAGGATCGACGCGAGACCCGACAAGGAACGTGGAGAACTCCCATTCCGCTAGCCTTCCTGCCGCGAGGTCAAGGAACTCGTCGAGCTCATCCATCAGGCCATGGCAGACCCAACATTCGCCGTCGGTTGCCAGACGAAATCGCTCACGGGTGCCTCGGCCCCGTTCTGGATTCGTGAGTCCATGGCCGGCTTTTCCCGTCAGGCGGCCGAGGCAGGCGTCGCACAGGGTCCGATCCCCCAGCTTCGGCCATGCCATGGGCTCCGCGGCCGTGAGGACCTCGTCGAGGGGGGACGCCATCAGCATGGGAAGGCCACCTCCGTATAAAGGGGCGCTCAAACGAATCCGAAGAAGAGCGCGGTGAGAAGGTTGACGAGCACGATCGCGGTGATCGCAACGTACGTCCGATCGCGGGCCTTAAGGAATAAGCCTAGGCTGAGGGCGACTCGAGCGACGGGCGTCAAGACGAGGAGCAGAACGCCGAGGCTCAGAAGGCCCTCCGGTCGGAGCCGGAAGGCGAGCTCGAGCATGTGACCGGGCTCCAGCGCAGTACGCGGGTACGCCCCGCCCTCGATTGTAGCGATCGCGAGTCCCGCGAGGAGGACCGCGAGGGACACGATCATGCCTCCGCGGAGCACGTGCGTAATCAACCGGTTCAGGTCCTTGAGATCCTCCGTCACGACGTGCCGGAGCGCCTGCACCCGCCTCTGGAGAAATTCGACCGCCAGGCTGGGAAAATCGCGCATCACAGCAGCCTCACGGCCCCCGCGATCATTGCAACCGCGATTCCGACAAGCACGACGGCGAAGGTCGCACGGATCGTCTTGGCGGGGGTCCGCTCGAGGATCCGCGTCCCGACCGACGTACCGAGAAACGCGCCGACGATGATCATCGCCGCCAGGGTGGGGTCGACGATTCCTCGGGAGTAATAGATGAAGGCGCTCGCGGCCGCCGTCACCCCGAGCATGAAGTTGCTCGTCGCCACGGCGACCTTCATCGGAACCCGCATGAGTGTGTTCATCGCGGGAACCTTCACGAACCCGCCCCCGACACCGAGCAGGCCGGAGATCGCTCCGGCGACGACGCCCACGGAGAAACCCTCGACCGGCCGGTCGACGCGGTACCGGTAGACAGCCTGGTCTTCCTGATCGAAGTAATAGCTCGAGAGCTTGAGCCGTGTCGAAAACGCCGATTCCGGCCGCGCAATCGCGGCGCGTTCCCGAGCCCCTTCCCGGGTGCGGAGCATGTACACTGCCGTATAGGCCACGATGATCCCGAACAGGAAATAGAGAGCGAACTCGCTCAGGAAGAGCGTGAGGAACGCCCCCGCAATGGCGCCGATCGTCGTCGCGACCTCGAGGAACATCCCGAGTCGAAGGTTCGTGAGCCGGTCCCGGACGTACACGCTCGCGGCGCCGGAGGATGTCGCAATCACGCCGACGAGGCTCGCGGCGATCGCGGCCCGCACGTCGAGGCCGATGACGAGCGTGAGGTACGGCACGAGGAAGATGCCGCCCCCGAGGCCGAGCGTCGAGCCTGCGAGCCCTGCCAAGAACGCAGCGGTGAGGATGAACGCCACGAGCTCGAACAGGCCGAGAACCATCGAATCTGCGAGGTCTCGAACCGGGATAGAGATTTCGGGCGGCCGGACCGGTGAGGGTTCGCGAAGCAATCTATAAATAGCGGGGTCCGAGTGTTAGTCCCCGATGGCGAAGGATAAGCAGGAAGGTTTCCATTCTGCCGCCGGCCTCATCCGGTATTTTGACCAGGAGGACGAGAAGGCTTTCAAGGTCCCGCCATGGGCCGTCGTCGGGATGGCCGTGGTGATTGCCGGGTTCATCCTTATCGCGCAGTGGATTTGGCCCGTGTGAGCGCGGTCGGGGTCCGAGGGCCGCGATTGGGTCGATATCCTTAACCGAAAGCCTGAGATTGTAATCTATTCCCGATCCTGACACGCCAGAGTTGGATTCGGCGCTCCGCGAAGGCCTGATTACCCAGGAGCAGTACCACGCACTCCGCGTCAGGATGGCCGCCGCAGTCGTTCGGGAGGAGACGGAAGCCGTGGGACGCCGCGTCCTCTGGATTGGTCTTCTTCTGCTCGCGATCTTTGTTGCTTCCCTAACGCTCCTCGTGCTTGATCGCACCGAACGGATCGTTGTTGTGTCGGGTGCTCTCACGGCATCGTTCTTTCTGGCTATCGCGTTCTGGAGAGACGCCCGGAAAGTGACCCTTTCGAGGGGGATGCTCGGCCTCACGGTTTTCTCGACGATGGTTCTCCTCCTTCTCTTGCTATCCTCGGGGTTGACCGAGGAGATGTTTCTCAGCCTCCTCGTCCCCCTCACAATCGCAGGGACGGTCCTCGGCATCCAGCAGAACTCGACGTGGCTCGCATCTCCGTCGGCCGCATCGTTCTACATCGGGTTCATCTTCTCAAACATCTCGTCGCGCTACAGCCTGATTCGTGAAGCGCTCGTCGCATCCGTCCTGATCGCAATCGCTGTGGCCATCCTTTTGGTGAGCTGGAGGAACGGACGGCTCCCGCTCCTGCGCGACGCGTACCGTCGGCGCGAAGTTTCCATTGGCCAGCTCGCAAGGGGTCACTTCGCGCTCTTCGTCCTGTTTCTGCCCTTCGCCCTCATCGATTTTCTTTCCCGCATCGGAATCTACGAATCCGGTGTCGTGGCCTCCGCCGGACTCGTTCCGTTTCTCGTGGCGTTCGCCGGAGTCCTCTACGCTCGCTCGACCCGCGATCGCAAGCTCCTTACCGTCTCAAGTCTGATAATGCCGGCGGTCGCATGGCTGTTTCTTCCTTTTTCTCGGTTTCCAGCAGTTCTATGGCCCGTCGCCCTGCTCGTCACCGCCGCCGTCTTGATCTACCTCGGAATCACGACGCGCCAGCCGGATCGACCAGGGGGCCGCACGCTGCGCGACCCGCCGCTACCGGCGGCGCGTGAGACAAAGAGGAATTGAGAGCGCCCAGGGCAGGATTTGAACCTGCGCTCCCTTGCAGGAAGCGGTTTTCGAGACCGCCGCGATACCGAGCTTCGCGACCTGGGCTCCTCTGAAGACTTAATAAGGACACCGTTTTAACGATTCCGTCATGCGCATCACCGCCGAGTTGATTCCGGGTCACGTCACGAAGGATCTCGAGCTCCCGGAGGGCGCGAGCGGATACGATCTCTTCAAAACCCTGAACCTCGCGCCGGACGTCCACATCCTCGCCCGCGACGACGTGCCGATTCCGATCGACGAAACATTGCGGGACGGCGATCGACTTCGCGTAATTGCCGTCGTCTCGGGCGGGTGAAGGCGATCGCGGACGCGCCCGATGCGAATCTCGTCCTCATTCGACACGGAGCGATCGTTCGCCCGACGGACACGTCAAACTTCGACCGGGCACCGCTCTCGTCGGAGGGGTGGCGGCAGATGAACGCGCTCGTGGCAGCGTGGCCGGCTGACAAGCCCTCCGCGGTGTACTGCAGCGACCTGCTCCGCTCGATCCAGTCCGCGACGATTCTTCAGACCGCCTTCCACGTCCCTCTCATTCGACGGGAGTGCCTTCGGGAATGGACCGCGGACCGATCGGACCTGCCGCAGAACGACTACATGGCCCTCGAGCGACGGGCATGGCAGGATTTTCATTGGATTCCGCCGAGCGGAGAGTCCCTCGCGATGGCGAGGGAGCGGATCACGCGTTGTCTGGAAGGAATCGCTGTGGCGCACCATGGCGAAACCGTGGCGGTCGTCGGCCACGGCACCGTCTTCTCGCACTTCACCACCACGCTCAGGGGAGATGTGCCCACGGAGCGGTACAAGAACTCGATCCCCAACGCGTCCTACGCGGTCGTCGCGCACGGTGATTCGTGGCGGCTCATCTCCGACTTCGCGACGGTCGACCACTGACGCCTATGTACGGGCACGCGGTTCTGCGCCGCATGGCGGACATCATCGAGGGCGCATTTCGGTTCCTGCACTCACGTTGGGCATCGCATGGATCGGCGCCAGCTTCTACTCGGTGGGCGTCCTCTCCCGGGGCTTCCGAGGGGTCTCTGAACGTACCAAGAATCGTCCGAAGGTTCCCGTTCCAAAAACCTTTATCCGGAGGCGTTGTCTCCCGCGCCGGTCTCGATGGCTTCTGAAGAGGAAGAAATGCTCCAGGCCATGGGCCTGAAGTCCATCGACGACCTGTTCGCGGACATCTCCACCGCCGTGCGGACGAAAGGCCTCGCCATTCCGAAGGGGATGAGCGAGCTCGAGGTCGTCCGCCACGTGACCGCGATTCTCCGAGCGAACCGGTCCGGCGAGACGATGCCGACGTTCCTAGGCGCGGGCCTGTACGACCATTTCGTCCCCGCCTCCGTTCGCGCAATCACGTCCCGCTCGGAGTTCTCCACGGCGTACACGCCCTACCAGGCGGAAGTCAGCCAAGGAATCCTGCAGACGCTGTGGGAGTACCAGAGCATCATCTGCGAGCTGACCGGGATGGACGCCGCGAACACCTCGATGTACGATGGCTCGACGTCCCTCGGCGAGGCCGCTCTGATGGCGCATCGGATCAACGGGAAGCGGCAGATCGTGATTCCGCGAGCGCTCCATTGGGAGCGCAAGGCCGTCCTCGATTCATACATCGTCGGCCCCGGGCTCGCGATCAAGGAGTACGCCTACGACCCAAAGACGGGGATGGCGGATCTCGAGTCCTTAACGGAGGCCACAGGTCCCGAGACTGCCGCGGTTTATGTCGAGAGCCCCAATTTCTTCGGTCGTTTCGAAGAGCAGCTTTCGACAATCCGGTCGATCGCGCCGTCGATCCTCGCCGTCGGGGTGAACCCGCTCGCATTGGCGGTGACGAAGGCGCCGGGAGACTTCGGCGCAGATATCGTCATCGGAGAAGGGCAACCTCTCGGGAACGCGGTAAACTTTGGCGGCCCCCTCATCGGCATCTTCGCGTGTCGGGAGGAGCACCTCCGGAAGATGCCCGGCCGGGTGATCGGGCTGACGCGGGACGCCCGAGGCCATCGCGCGTTCTGCATGACGCTTCAGACCCGCGAGCAGCACATCCGGCGGGAGCGCGCGATGAGCAATATCTGCACGAACGAGACCCTCATGGCCGTCGCGTCTGCCGCGTACGTCGCGGTCCTCGGCGCGAACGGCCTGCGCTCCGTGGCCCTCGACAACATCCGACGCGCGAAGCGACTCGCAGCGCGAATTGACAAAGTCAAAGGATTCCAGGCGCCCGCGTTTGCGGGGGCGCACTTCAACGAGTTCGTCGTCCGGTCAAAGGTCCCGTATTCGAAGGTCGCCCGTGCCCTTCTCAAGGCGGGCCTCCATGGCGGGCTCCCGCTAAAAGGCCGGTTCCCGGAACTCGGCGAGGCCGCCCTATTCGCAACGACGGAGGTCCATACCGACGAGGACTACGACCGACTCGTGACTGTGCTGGAGGGAATGTCGTGAATTTCCGGCAAGCGTTCTACGAGGAGCCGATCCTTTTCGAGAAGAAGGGGAACGCGGTCAAGACCCTCGACCTCTCTGACGTCCCGCCATCGCTGCGCCGCGAACGGCTCGCGATTCCGAATCTCCCGGAGCACGAAATCGTCCGCCACTACACCCGCCTGAGCCAGATGAACTTCGGAATCGACAC
>Ga0209521_10001117_pt1 | contig 21737 bp, 24 predicted proteins | sample Rifsed19ft4_FD_184016 | JGI IMG/M metagenome (GOLD analysis project Ga0209521, IMG submission 184016) | Soil microbial communities from Rifle, Colorado, USA - sediment 19ft 4 (version 2) | ecosystem: Environmental > Terrestrial > Deep subsurface > Rock core/Sediment | place: Rifle, Colorado...
GCGAGCGGAAGCAGGTGAACGAGCTCTACGCGAGCCTCCAGGCGGAGATGGAGAAGATCGCGGAGGCGCGCAAGGCCTTCGACGACCGCTTGGCCGAGGCGGAGCGCCGGGAGCGGGAGCTCCTCCTGCGGGAGCAGGGCCAGCGGGAGTGGGAGGAGAAGCTGCGAGATCACGATGCATCTATCACCGGACGGGAGGCGCAGGTCGCGGATCGGGAACGGTCCCTCGGAGAGCGCCTGAAGGCCCTCGAGGGCCGCGAAGCGGAGATTGAGGCCAAGGCGAAGGACCTCGGGAAGCGCGAGGAGGCCCTCGAAGCGGAGGACGCCAGCCTGGACGGCCGACGCGACGAGCTGGCCCGGGCCACGAAACGCATGCAGAAGGCGGCGAAGGATCTCACCGCGCGGGACGCGAAGGTCGCTTCGGAGGAGCGGGAGGCGAGGGAGCGGCAGGTGGACGTCCGGCGGCGCCAGCGAGAGCTCGCCGCCCAGGCGAAGGAGCTGGAACAACGGGTGCGCGAGGTCGGCCATGTCGAGGCGGAGCTCTCGTCCGCCCGGAATCGGCTGAAGGAGCAGGCGTTGAAGCTCATCCGTTCCGAGCGGGACGGCCAGGAGCGTCTGCGAGCCCTCGAGAACCTGGAGCGGGACCTCGGGAAGCGGGACGCGGCCCTGAACCGGCGGGAGGCGGCGCTCGACAAGCGCGAGAAGGCAACCGAGGCCCACGAAGGTCGCCTCGCGGAACGCTCGGATGCGCTCGACGTCTCGGAGGAGGACCTCCGCGCGCAGAAGGAAGCGCTCGAAGGCGACCTGGGGGCGAAGCGTTCCGAGCTCGACCGGCGGGAGCGCGACCTCGCGGCAAGGGAGAAGGGGGTCCTCGCGGAATCGGAGACCCTCGAATCCCTGAAGGCCACCCTCGAGGAGCAGGAGACGGCGTTCCTCGCCGACCTCCGCGAGACCGAGATCCGACGGGTCGCGATCGAGAAGGAGGAGTCGGACCTCTCGAAGGATCGGGAGAAGCTGAAGAAGCGCGAGGCTGCGATCGTTTCCCGGGAATCCCGCTTCAAGCAGGAGTCCCAGCGGCGGGAGGGCGCGCTGGACGGCCGTGAAGCGGACCTCGAGGAGCGAGACTCCGCGCTGCGGACGCGGGAGGACGCCCTGAAGGCCCGAGGCGCTGCCCTGGATGAGCAGGAATCGGACATCTCGGACCGGGAGGCCCGCCTGGAGGCGGACGCGAAGCGCCGTCAGGACGCGGTCGACGTGCGGCGGAAGGCCGTCGAGGACCGCGCGGCGAAGATCGGCGCCCACCGGGAGGCCCTGGCGGTCCAGAGGCGCGAGCTGCAGGAGGCCCGCGCAGACCTGAACGCTCGAGAGTCGAAGGTGAAGGAGCGCGAGGCCCGGGCCGCGAAGGCGGACAAGGACCTCGAGCGCCGTCGGCGCGAGCTGAACCGGATCAAGGAAGGACTCAAACGGATCCGTTAGGGACGGCCGGCCCATGGCGCATATTGTCACCCTCACGACGGACTTCGGCCCCGGGGAATACGTCGGCGCGATGAAGGGTGCGATCCTCGAGATCGAGCCCGACGCGACGATCGTCGACATCGACCACGGCGTGAGACCCCACGACATCCGCCACGGAGCGTACGTCCTGTACGCCGCGACACCCTACTATCCCTTCGCCGCCCACGTCGGGGTCGTCGACCCGGGCGTCGGGACGAAGCGCCGAGCGATCGTCTGCGTGTGCGAGGGTGCGTTCCTCGTGGGTCCGGACAATGGCCTCCTCATCCCCGCGGCCCGGCGCCTGGGGCTCAAGGAGGTCCGGGAGATCGCGAACCGGTCCCTCGGGCGACCCGACCTCTCGGACACATTCCACGGCCGGGATCTCTTCGGTCCGGTTGCGGCGCACCTCCTCACGGGGACGAAGGTGAAGGACGTCGGGCCCGTGGTGCGGGATTTCGTGGACCTCGACTTCGGGACTCCCGCGAAGCGGCAGGGCGGATTCGAGGGCGTCGTGATCACGCACGACCGATTCGGGAACATCGTCACGAACATCCCTCGGGCCGTTGCGGAGAGAGCGTGGAAGTTCGGCGACCGGCTCACCGTCACGATTCGTGGCTATGAGATGACGGCCCCCTTCGTCCGCACGTACGGTCAGGTGAGCACCGGGGAGTTCCTCGCAACGGTCTCCTCGAGCGGATTCGTCGAGATCGCGCGGCGCGAGGCCAGTGCGGCGGGCCAGCTCGAGGTCTCGCCGGGCACGCCGGTGAGTGTCGTGCGGGTCTGATCGACCCCCCCGCGGACGGATGCCAAAGACATATCTAGGGACCCATCCTTCCGCGCCTTCGCGATGGATCAGCGCAGGATTCTCCTCATCCTTTTCGACGGCCTCGGAGATCGTCCGCTCACGGAGCTCGGGCACAAGACGCCGCTCGAGGCCGCGCCGAAGCCGAACCTCGACTGGTTCGCGGCGAACGGGGTCAACGGACTCCTGGACCCGATCGCGCCGGGCGTGGCCCCCGGGAGCGACACGAGTCATCTCGCGTTGTTCGGGTACGACCCGCACGAGGTGTACACGGGTCGCGGGCCGTTCGAGGCCGCGGGCGTCGGGATCGATCTGGAGCCGGGCGACATCGCCTTCCGCGGGAACTTCGCCTCCGTCGACGGAGACCAGCGGATCACGGACCGCCGCGCGGGCCGGATCCGCGAGCGGACGGAGGACCTTGCAAAGGCCTTGGACGGCCTCAGGATCGGCCGGATCAAAGTGATGTTCCGCGCGGGGACCGAGCACCGGGCGGCCCTCGTCTTCCGAGGCCGCGGCCTCTCGCCCGAGGTGACGGATACGGATCCGCACGAGCTCGGCGCGGAGATCCTCGAATCGTTGCCGCGAACGCCCGCGGCGAAGGCGACCGCGAAGGCCGTGAACGCGTTCACGAAGCAGGCGCTCAGGATCCTCAAAGACCACCCGGTGAACCGCGCGAGGATCGCGCGGAAGGAGCCTCCCGCGAACGCGGTCGTGCTCCGCGGGGCGGGCGTGTATCCGGACCTCACGCCGATCACGGAGCGACGCAAGCTCAAGGCCGCAGGCATCGCAGGCGTCGCACTGGTCCGCGGCATGTTCCGCGCCGTCGGCATCGACGTGCTCGACGTCCCCGGCGCGACGGGAGGGCTCGACACGGACATGGCCGCGAAGGCGGACGCCGCCCTGGGCGCGCTCGAGGCCTACGACTTCGTCGTGTTGCACGTGAAGGCCCCGGACCTCTGCGGCCATGATGGGAAGGCGTCCGAGAAGATCCACGTGATCGAGAGGATGGACCAGATGATGGGCCACCTCAAGGCGAAGCTCTCGCCCGACGTGATCGTCGCGATGACGGCGGATCATTCGACGCCCGTCGCGCTCAAGGACCACTCAGGCGACCCGGTCCCCTTGACGATCTTCGGCGAAGGCGTCCGCGTGGACAGCGTCCTCGCGTTCGACGAGCGAAGCGTCGCGCTGGGCTCCCTTGGCCGCCTGCGCGGCTTGGAGCTCATGGACGTCCTCCTGAACGCAGCGAATCGCTCCGAGAAATACGGCGCCTGAACCCTGCGCATCGGGATTGGGCGCTGCGCCAGCAAGGCTTATTACAGGTCTGTCCTTCCCCGGCCAACCGAGGGGTCCGCCGTGGTCGATGTCACGATCCTCGTCCCCGTCGCGGGCCTCGTGGCTGTCGCGGTGGCCGCGTATCTCGCGTGGAGCGTCCTGCGGCTGTCCCCCGGCGACGAGGGGATGCAAGGGATCGCCCGGCGCATCCAGGAAGGCGCCCGCGCATTCATGCGCCGGCAGTACCGGACGATCGCCCTCATCGCGGCCGTCGTCGCGATCATCTTCGCGGCGGCGATCGGCGCGACGCGCGGGTGGGACAACGGTGCGAAGACCGCGGTCGCATTCTCCTTGGGCGCGACGCTTTCCGCCGCGAGCGGCTACATCGGGATGTACATCTCGGTCCGGGCGAACGCCCGCTGCGCGAACGACGGACTCTCCTCCTTCGGCCGGGCCCTGCGGACCGCGTTGCGCGGGGGCGCCGTCTCCGGGCTGACGATCATCGGCTTCAGCCTCCTAGGCGTCTGGGGCATCTACAGCCTCTACGGCCTCGTGACGCCCCTCGAGACGACGGAGGCCTCCCGACAGAGCGACATCATCCTCTCGATCGTCGGGTTCGGATTTGGCGCCTCCCTCGTGGCCTTATTCGCCCAACTCGGCGGCGGCATCTACACGAAGGCGGCCGACGTCGGGGCGGACCTCGTCGGGAAGATCGAGGCCGGGATCCCGGAGGACGATCCGCGGAATCCCGCGGTCATCGCGGACCTTGTCGGGGACAACGTGGGCGATTGCGCAGGCCGCGGGGCCGACCTCTTCGAATCGACCGCGGCGGAGAACATCGGCGCGATGGTCCTCGGGGTCGCCCTGTTCTCCGTGTTCGGAATCGGTGGGATCTTCTTTCCTCTCGTCGCGCGTGCTTTCGGACTCCTCGCGACGATCGCGGGGGTGTTCGCCGTGCGGGCGCGCGAGGACGAGGCCCCCATGGCCGCCCTGAACCGCGGGTACTACGTCACGATGGTCCTTGCGGCAACTCTGTTCGCGGTCGCGTCGTATCTCCTGCTCCAAGGAGATCCGGCGGAGGGCGCACACGCGAACACTTGGTTCGACCTGTTCCTCGCAGGGGTGGTCGGCATCGTGACGTCCCTGGCGTTTGTCTATGTCACGCAGTATTACACGGAAGCCCGGTACCGGCCCGTGAAGGAGATCGCGCGGGCCTCGGAGACGGGTCCCGCGACGACCGTGCTCAGCGGCTTCAGCGTCGGGCTCGAGGCGACGGCCCTGCCCGCCCTGATTGTCGGCGCCGCAATCCTCGTTTCCTTCTATCTCGGTGAACGCGCCCTGCCCGGCGGCGGGTTCTACGGGACCGCGGTCGCGACGATGGGCATGCTCGCCACGGCGGCCTACATCCTCGCGGAGGACACGTTCGGTCCGATCACGGACAATGCCGCAGGAGTGCTGCAGATGTCCGGCAAGTCGGGGGAGGCGCGGACCCGCATGGCCAAGCTCGATGCGGCGGGAAACACGACGAAGGCCCTGACGAAGGGATACGCGGTCGGGAGTGCCGCACTCGCGGCCTTCCTCCTGTTTTCGGCATACCTCGACGAAGTCGAGATCCTGCGCTTGGAGAAGTGCGAAATGCTGACGGGACCTGCACGGGATGCATGCATTGCCGCAGCGATGCCCGTCATCAACCTCGCGGTCCCGGAGATCTTCGTCGGGGCCATCATGGGGGTCATGATCGTCTTCCTGTTCAGCTCCCTCGCGATCCGTGCGGTCGGACGGACCGCCTGGAAGATTATCAACGACGTGCGCGCGCAGTTCCGGGAGAAGCCTGGAATCATGGCGGGGACGGAGGACCCGGACTATGCGCGGTCCGTCGACATCTGCACCCGGGAGGCGCTCAAGCAGATGGTCGCGCCCGGGCTCCTGGCGGTCCTGGGTCCCACGCTCGTCGGAATCGCTCTCCGTACGACCTTGTATGCCGCGGAATCCGTCGGGGCCGTCCTCATGGTCGGCACGATCGCGGGCGTCATCCTGGCGCTCGTCTTCAACACGGGCGGCGGGGCATGGGACAACGCGAAGAAGTTCATCGAGCTCAGCGGCCGCAAGGGGAGCCCCGAGCACAAGGCCGCGGTCGTCGGCGATACTGTCGGGGATCCGTTCAAGGACACGGCAGGACCCTCCCTCCACATCCTTGTGAAGCTGCTCTCGACGATCACCCTCGTCATCGCGCCCCTCCTTATCTGATGACGCGACGGGCACGGAAATGTTCGTTCTTCCCCGACCCGCCCGCCGTGTGTCGGTTTCGCAAGCGTTAAAAGCACGTCCTCGATTCCCGCGGCCGGAGGAGCGGTAGTTTGGCAAGTCAGCCTGCGGAGTCTGAAGGCGAGGAAGGAGTGGGCCGGAGAGATGTGCTCAAGATTGGTGTCTTCACGGCGGCAGGGGTTGCCGTCGGCGGGGCTTTGGGCTTCTTCGGTGGTTCAGGGTCACGGCAGCAGGAGATCGACAGCCTGAATGCGCGCCTTGCGGCGATTACCCGGATCGTGAACCTGCCCCCGTTGTCGCAGTCCATCTCAATGTTCAACTGGTCCCTCTATACGAACTACGCTCTGCTCGACAACTTCGAGCAGAAGTTTCAAGTCTCCATGACCTACGACGAGACGGCGGAGACTCAGGACGACTTCCGGACGAAACTGAAACTCGGGAATCCGGACGAATTCGACCTCATGGTCGTCACGGACTACGCGGTCAAGGAGGCGATCGACCTCGGGCTCCTGGAGCGACTGAACCACGATTACATCCCGAACATCGATCTGGTCGACACCGGCTTTCCGACGCCCTGGGATCCGACCCACGACTATAGCCTGCCGTACCTCTGGGGGACGACAGGGATTGGCTGGAACACGGACCTAGTGACGTTCCCGCAAGGCCAGACGACGATAAATTCCTGGGACCAGCTCTTCGACACGAGCCCGCAGTCGTTCCTGCGGACGAACCAGGGACGGGTGACGCTCCAGGCGGACCGCGACGAGGCCCTCGCCGCCACGGCGATCTACCTGGGACACGACATCAACGATCTCTCTCCATCCGTCCTGAACGAGGTCGAGGCGACCCTGATCGACGTGAAACAATACCTGGCCCAGTTCGCGGACGCCACGACGTATTACGAGAGTCTGGCAAACGACACGTTCCACGTCTCCCACGCGTGGAGCGGCGACGTCCTGTTCGTCCGGGAGGCGACGCCCAAACCGGAGATCACGTACACGATCCCGAACGAGGGCGCCCACATCTGGGCGGACAACTACGTGATCCCCAAGAACGCCCCGAACAAGGACACCGCGATGGTCTTCATCAACTTCATGTGGGAAGCGGCGAACGCAGCGGTCCTCGCAATGTTCCGGAACTACATGGTCGCGAACCGGCTCACGCTCCAGGGTGGGCCGAAGAGTCAGGCGGCATTCGCCGCGTCCGAAGAGCCTCCCGGGATGATCCTGCCATCGGTCTGGGGCCTCCCGGACATCAACCCCCTCGTGGCCGATCCTCCGGACCCTCGAGCGGCCTTGATGAAGACCCTCCGACCTCGTACGGATGCGGAGAACGCAGCGTTGGCGGCCCTCTGGGACCGGGTGCAGACCGCGTAGAGCGCACTCTTAAGACAGACTGGGCATTCCCGCCGTCGCACATTCAGAGGACGGAATGACCGAGGTTGCAGACATCGAACTCGTCGACGTCGTCAAGAGTTTCAAGGAAACCGTGGCGGTCGACCATGTCAGCCTCGAGATCCCTCGCGGAGCGTTCTATTCGCTCCTGGGGCCCAGCGGCTGCGGCAAGACGACGACCCTCCGGATCATTGCAGGCCTCGAGAGCCCAGACAGCGGCGATGTGCGGTTGCGCGGAGAACGGGTGAACGACGTGCCGCCCTTCCGGCGCAACCTCGGGATGGTCTTTCAGGGTCTCGCCCTTTTTCCCCACCTGAACGTCTTCAACAACGTCGCCTACGGCCTGAGGATCCGCCGGCGCGGTCCTTCCGAGATTCGCCGCAAGGTCAAGGACTACCTCGCGCTCGTGGGTCTCGCGGGCCTTGAGCGACGGCGCATTCCCCAACTGTCAGGCGGTCAGCAACAGAGGGTCGCGCTGGCCCGCGCCCTCGTGACAGAGCCCCCGGTGATCCTTCTCGATGAGCCGCTCGGGGCGCTCGATCTGAAGCTCAGGATCCAGATGCAGCTCGAATTGAAACGAATCCACCGTCAGGTCGGCACGACCTTCGTGTTCGTGACGCACGACCAGGGAGAGGCCATGGCGATGTCCGACCGTGTCGCGGTCATGTCCGGCGGGAAAGTCGAGCAGGAAGGTACGCCGGAGGAGATCTACTACCGCCCGAAGACCGCCTTCGTCGCGGATTTCATCGGGGAGACGAACCTCCTGGAAGGGATCGCTGATCGTGGCGCGGTGCGTCTCGCGGGCGACCTTGAGCTCGCCGCGCTACCCGACCTAGGACTGCCAGAGGGGGAACGGGTGTTTGTCTCCCTCCGACCGGAGGCGATCGCCCTTGAAGCAGGCGCGGCGAACCGCCAAGTGCGTTGGACGGGGGACGTCGAGGAGACGGTCTTCCGGGGGACGAACGCGCTCGTGACGGTCCGGCTTGCCGAAGGGCTGCGACTCGTCGCCCAGGTGAACGGCACCTCGGGCACCCGGTTCCCCCTGGGATCGAGGATCGACGTCGGATTCGATCTCGAATCTGTGCGCATGTTCCCCGTCACTCGCGGCTGAGCCGACGGATCGCCAAGACCCGCACGATTGCGGCCGACAAACTAATGGCCACCATCACCGCGGCCAAGGCATTCAGTGTGGCGGAGATGCCGCCCCGGGCGGCTTCCGAGAAGACGATGAGAGGGAGCGTCCTCGTCGTCGCGGAAGTCGTGAAGCTCGACTTCACGACGTCGTCGAAGGAAGCCGCAAAGGCGAGGAAGGCACCCGCGACAATCGCGGGCGCGGCCATGGGGAGGTGGACGCGCGTGAACGTCTGCAGGCGTGTCGCGCCGAGGATCAAGGACGCCTCCTCGTATACGCGCCCGACATCCCCCATTCGCGCCCGCACGATGAGGGCGACGAACGAAACGGAGAACGCGGTATGCCCAACGATCGTCGCCTCCGTCCCGTTGCGGATGCCCGCGAACTGGTAGAACAGGACGATGGAGAACGCCTCCACGATCTCCGGGACGATCAGGGGCAGCAGGATGAGGGCGGTCCACAGGAGGTCGTACCGGATCGACGTCGAACGCGCGGCGGCGATTCCCGAAAGGGCTCCCAGGACCACGGAGAGGGCGGTCGTCCCGAGGGCGATGACGATGCTCGAGCCGAACGCGTTCGTATACCGAGGGATCGTGAGGAGGGCGGCGTACTTGTCTGTCGTGAATCCCTCCCAGACGTAGACCGTTCGTCCGGAGTTGAAGCCCAGGACGACGAGGACGGCCAAGGGCACGTAGAGCCCGACGAAGAACAGGATGACGTAGGCTCGGAGCGCAACTGCGCCAATCTTCATAGCCGCAACCCCTCCCGTCCCGCGATTCGGAGATACGCGAACGCGATCACGGTCACGATGACCATGAAGACGAGGCTCAATGCCGCCATCGGACCGGGGCTCTGTCCGGCTCGCTCGTAGATGGCGTTCCCCAGAAGGTATCCGTACTGCACGCCCCCCGTGAGGGACGGGATCACGAGCTCGCCCATCGAGATGATGAAAACGAGGAGGGTGCCGGCCATGATCCCCGGAAGCGAGAGCGGCAGGATGACGCGGAGGAACGTCTGAATCCGGCCCGCGCCTAGGAGGTACGACGCCTCGATCGAGGAGCGGCTCATGCGCTCCAGGGTCGCGTACAGCGGGAGGACCATGAACGGCATGAATGTGTACGTCTCCGCCCAGATCACGGAGACCAAGTTTCTCGTCCGGAACACAGGTTCGCGGCTGACCCCGATCGCTTCGAGGAGCTGGTTCATGAGCCCGTTCTCATGGAAGATTGTCATCAGGGCGAACGTCCGGAGGAGGAAGCTCGTCCAGAAGGGGATGATGAGGAGCATGAGGAGGAACTCCCGACGCTCCGTCGACTGGGATGCGAGATAGTATGCGACCGGGTAACCGAAGAGGAGGCTCATCGCGGTCACGATCCCGGCGACGTAGGCGGTCTTCGTGAAGAGGTCCACCGTGGATTCCGTCAAGACGGAATCGAAGTTCGCAAGGGAGAAGTTCCCTGTCCACTGGTAGCTCGAATTGTAGAAGCCGAAGGCGTACAGGAAGACGAAAGCGAACGGGAGGATGAAGAAGACGGAGAGGAAGACCACCATCGGGAGGGACAGGGCGACATTCCAGAGGCGATCCTGGATCTCGAGTTTCGGCAATTTCCGAATCCGGAAGAGCCAGAGGCGTCTCTCGACATCCTGAATCGTGGCCAACGGCCATGGGAACGATCCCATGGAATAAATCGATTTGCGGCACCGCGCAACCCCGCAAAGGCCTAAATAGAGGGACCCTCTTGGCACCGCGCCGGTTTTCATGTACCAACGGGTCCAGCGGGAGGACGTGGTCCGGATCCCGCCGGAGCGCCTCGGCGAGGACATCGATGCCGTGGCGCGAGAACTCACCCGCACCACCCTGGAAGGAAAGATCGGCGCGGACAAGACCCTCACCCTGATCGCGAGCAACATCGAGCGGGTCGGGGAGGGTCGCATCGTCCACGGGGACGGCGCCGTCTACCAGCGCGTTCGCTACGACGCCCTCGTCTTCGCCCCCACCCTGCAGGAGATCGTCGAGGGGACCGTCGTGGAGATCCTGAAGTTCGGGGCCTTCGTGCGGTTCGGGCCTCTGGACGGACTTCTTCACATCTCCCAAGTCATGGATGACCGCGTGGACGTCGACGAGGAAGGCCAGCGGCTCATCGGGAAGGACACGAAGCGGGACTTGCGGATCGGGGACAAGGTCCGCACCCGGATCGTCGCGGTCTCGCTGAACGAACGAGCCCCGCGGGAGTCGAAGATCGGCCTGACGATGCGGCAGCCTGCCCTCGGCAAGCTCGAGTGGATTGAGGAGGACCGCGCGAGGGCGGAAGGCCGGACGAAGAAGAGGAAGGGCTGAGCGATGGTCGTCAAGATCCCGAAGGCCTGCAAGAACTGTTCTGCGATCACGGACGAGGACAAGTGCCCGCTGTGCGGGAACGACACGTCGAAGGACTGGCAGGGCTACGTGATCATCGTCGACCACACGAGGTCCGAGATCGCCAAGAAGATGGGCATCCATGTCAACGGGAAGTTCGCCCTCCGCGTTCGATGAGTTCGCGGGCGCGACGCTTCGCCTCCCCGAGTCCTTGAGGGACCTCCTGCGATGGCCAATGGGTCCCCTCGTCCACGGAATCGATGTCCTGCCGACGATCGGCACGGCGTCGCCCGTCGTGACGGTCGGGGACTTCTGCACCCTCGACCTCGTCGCGAGGGGTCGCGCACCGGACATCTGCCTCGTCGACTTCAAGACGAAGCGCGAGGAGGATCCGGAGCTGCGGGACGCGTTGCAGAACGTCGGGTCGAAGGTCTTGCGGGTCACGAACCCCGCGGGGGCGATCACCCCGGAAGCCTGGCAGGCCGTCTCCGAAGCGTTTAAATCAGAGGAGCGGGTACGCGTCGAAGTCCGGGGCGAAGAGGACCTTCTCGCCCTGGTCTGCATCGCCCTCGCGCCCGAGTCGGCCGCCGTCTTGTATGGCATGCCGTCCCAGGGGGTCGTCGTGGTGCGAACGGACCGGGCGGCGAAGTCGAAGGTCCTCGACATCCTGCGGCGGATGGAACGGTAACGGATGCAGCTCGAGGTCGTGGCGAAGAAGGAGAACCCGCTCCTGAAGCGCGTGGAGGTGCGGTTCAAGGCGATCCACAAGGCGGAGCCGACGCCCACCCGGGACGCCCTGCGGGCGTTCCTCGCGAAGGAGCTCAAGGCCACGAAGGACGTCGTTGTGATCGACCACCAGGCCTCGTCGTTCGGCCGGTACGAGACCCTCGGGTACGCGAAGATCTACAAGTCGAAGGAAGAGGCGGAATCGATCGAGCGCAGGCACATCCTCGTGCGGAACCGGCTTGCGGAGGCGGAGGTCAAGGAGAAGGAGGGCGCCCCGAAACCCGAGAAACCGGCCCTTGCGCCGAAGGCCGAGAAACCCGCGCCAGCACCGAAACCGGAGGCGCCGAAGGCAGAGGCGAAACCCGAGAAGGCGCCCGCGAAGGAAGAAAAGAAACCCGCCGAGAAGAAGGAAGAGAAGAAGGCCCCGAAGAAGGAGGAGAAGCCTGAGGCAAAGAAGGCCGAGCCCAAGAAGAAGGAGGCCAAGTGATGGCCGAGGCGAAGAAGGAGAAGGGCGGGGCGGGCCTCAAACGGATGTTCTTCACGGTCGAAGGGGACCGGATCTCCCGGCAGCGACAGAGCTGCCCGAAGTGCGGCCCCGGGGTGTTCCTCGCGCGGCACGAGAACCGCGTGTCGTGTGGCCGATGCGGCTACACGGAGTTCGCGAAGAAGTAGTGCGCATCGACATCGCTTTTCGATAAGTGTACCATTCGCCTTATCCCGGCCCGCGGCCACGGGACGGGGCATGCACGCCCGCGTGCCAGCCTTGTTCATCCTCGCGACGCTCGCCCTCGCGGCCTTCGCGGCCCCGGCCGGGGCCGTGCCGAACTTCACGGTCGACTACAGCGATCCGGCGAGCGACGTCGAGCAGCTATGGACCTCGAACAGGAGCGCCGTGCTGGATGCGAATGGGGATCCGATCTCGAGTCCGTTCCCGGACGCCATCAACATCCTCTGGGTCCGTTCCCGCAACGCCACGGACCCCGCCAACGTCACGATCTCCGTCGAGACCCAGGGCAGCATTGCGAATCGGGACGACACGAGCTATGAGTTCCAGCTGTACACGCAGCCGACGGATGCGTCGTACTTCCGAGTTACGTATGTCAACGGGACCACGATCCTGGACTCCACAGACTCGAGCTTCCCCTCGGTCGACATCTCAGGGAACTCGACGATCACCAGCACGGGGCCCAATCCCACGCTCCGGAATCTCCTCCGCATCAACGTGGAGAAGTCCCACCTCGATCCGATTGACTCCTGGAATGTCCGGCTCCTCGCGCTGCAGGTCGGGCCGACCTACACGTACCGAGATTGGGGATGGGAGCTTCCGGGAAACCCGGGTTCCTCGCCCACGATCCTCGAGGGGATCGTGACGGAAGCAGGAACGGGCACACCCCTCGCCGGGGCGAACGTCTCGACGGACATCGGGGGGTATTGGACCCTGACGAACACGACGGGCGGCTATTCCCTCCCGCTCGCCTCGGGGACGTATAATGTGACGTTCGCGCGGGACGGGTACGCGTCGCAAGTCTTCCAGGTCACGATTGCGACGGGCGAAACGGAACAGGTCAACGTCCAACTGACGCGGCTCGGGTTCGGCCTCGGCGGGGACTCCATCCTCTGGATCGCCCTTGCGATCGTCAGTCTTGTCGCCCTACTCGCCATCGTCGCGATCGTCCTTCTTCGGAAGAAACGCAGCCCTCCGCCCGCTCCGTAAGTCACGGGTCGGTCCAGCGGATCGGAGGCAGAGAAAGCCTTATTCCGGAGGGGCCTTTCGGCGGCGAGGGCCTGTAGTCTAGCTTGGATAGGACAGAGGCCTCCGGAGCCTCTGACCGGGGTTCGAATCCCCGCAGGCCCGTACCCACATGCGCCTCATAGGAAGTCCATCAGGGGCGTCGGATCGGCTTGTCGATGTAGCAGCGGGCGGGGTCGCCCCAAATGTACACCCGCTGCTCCTGATGGGCTCCCGTCCCGCTGATGACGATCACGCGCCCGATCTTCCTGCCGACAGCCGCCAGCCTCTCTCCGGCCACGCTATCCCCAACGTCTCCGAACTCAGTCAACGATCTTTCCCTCCTTCGCAAGGGATCTAGCGATCTGGAAAGCAAGGTCCAGATCCATCCCCAAGGCCTCGGCGATATCCGTCACATAGGTCGCCCTCCGACCTTTCAGGTATCGGAGCATCGCTTGCCGGGCCTCCGTCGATTTCCACTCCTTCACGACGACGACACGGGCTTCCCGAAGCTCGTCCACATAGGCTTCCACCGCACGTTCCACGAACTCTGTCCGGGAACGCATGCGTGTCCGCCGGACGAGATCGTCGATTTTCTCGAGAAGCGGTCGGGGGAGGCGCAATGAGATAGTAGGCTTTCGGGCGTTGCCAGATTGCATGCAATACATGCATTGCCGTCGACATATTTGAAGGAGCACCCTGCCTGTGCGCTACCCGCCACGATTCGCCCAGCTCCCGCAATCGACACCGTGGTTCTGGGGCAGAGGCGTCGCCCGGCTTCGCTATCCGTTAACCACGGCAGAAGGTTTATGCGTGCGTGATGTATACAATACGCACATGACGGAAGTCGCGGTCTCCACGCGAATCTCTCGTGAAACGAAAGCCCTCGTCGAGGAGCTCATGCAGGAGGAGCGACTCGATCGGTCGGCCGCGCTCCGAAAGTTGCTGCATCTGGGAGCGGATGAATATCGTCGGCGAAAAGCCCTCGAGGCCCTTGCCGCTGGCAAAGCGAGCTTCGGAGAGGCGGCCGAGATTGCTGGGCTGACCCTCTGGGAATTTCGGGAACTCGTAAAGGAGCGGAAAGTCCACTGGGTTCCGGGCACGGTCGTGGAGGACATCCAGAGGGGCCTCAGCGGCGGGTGAATCCCTGGCAAGGCCGCCGCCGGTCGTCTTGGACAGCATGGTCCTCATCAACCTTGCCTCCGCAAGATTGCTCGACGCTATTCCAGGACTGCCGGAAGCCGTCCTCGTCCCTCCTCGAGTCTTGGAAGAGACCGCTGGCGTGGGAGAGCGTCTCGGCTATCCGGAAGCCATCGCCATCCAAAAGGCGGTAGAGACCGGAACGTTGCGCGTTGCGAGAGAGGCCGATGCCCGCGTTGTTCAGAGACTCAGACGGGAAGCGCGGTTTCGAGAGACCGATGCCTCGGTCGTGGCGATTGCCATAAGGGAACGCGCATACTTGGGGTCCGATGACGCCAAGGTTCGTCGAGTGGCGGAATTCAAAGGAGTGACGTGCGGCGGCACCGGATATCTCCTGTCGCGTCTGATTGCGGAAGACGTTCTGACACGGGAGGAGGCTCGGAGCCGTCTCGACGCTCTAATCGCCGGGGGATGGTATTGCGACGTGCATACCTATGCCCGGATCCTTGGACAACTAGGGTTGTAGGCGGCTTCGACTGCCAGAACTAGGTCGATCCGCTGCCTTCCTGGGGTTCGAATCCTAGCAGGCCCGAACCCCATGCCGTGGGAGGCCTTCAGTTCCCGACGGTGGACGATCCAGCGGCCGTGAACGGTTGACCCGAACCTTCACAGGCGCGGAGCGACAGGTGCGCAGGACACCGTCGGACTTTGCATCTCCGGGGAAGCCCGCTGACCACGGATAGCCTTCTCACCTGTTCGGAGTTTTACCAATCGATTGAAACCCACCATCGCCATTCTCGAGGCAAGACAGGTCTGCGATGGTTCCGGCTCTGCATCGAATCGTGACCATAGGCGTCTGCCTGATAGTGGGCGGCGGCCTTGTCGCGGTGACGGTATCGTCCCAAATCGGCGGAGCGATCTCCGCGACCTTCGAGGCTACGGTGACGGAGGGGACCTATGACAACAGTGTCAAGGTCGCCCCGCAAGATGAACTCGAGCCCCCGTACATCCTCGTCGATCTTAGCCCACAGAGCCCACACTATGGGACCATCTACGTGCTAGGAAGGAACGCTTCCTCCGTGTCATCCGGTTGTGCCCGATTCGGAGTCGCCAAGTCCACCGACCATGGCGTGAGCTTCCAGTTCCGTGGAGCGGGGCCTTGCGTCCCATGGGGAAGCGATTGGTCGGTGCGCAAGTTCGTGGAGGCCGCGATCGGGATGGACGGAACCCTGTATGCGACCTTCGGGTGGTACGACTTCATTCTGTCGAAGGACGGCGGGCTGACATGGGCGTACGGCCGCAACAGCACTGAAGGGAACCAGACGGGTTTTCCCTTTTTCGTTGTGGACGTGTTTGTGGACCCCATGACGGGTAGGCTCCACATTCTCGGGACCTCGTCGCTTTGGTTCCTCCCGCCTCTTGATTCGCTTCCTACCCTCTACCATGCGTCGTCGGACGATGGCGGTCGGACGTGGTCGCCGACGACCGTGCTGTACGCACCCGTGTCCCGAGATGGATCGAACCTTTCATACCCGGGCTGGCCGAGCGGGACCGCCTTTGGGGGTACCCTCGTCGTCACCTTCACCCTCTTTCAGGAGAACCGGAGCGCACAGTGGTTCAACGATCCGGTCGCGGTCGTCGTCCTTCGAGGGAACGAAACGCGGTGGACAAACATGACACCGGTCACAGCCGGCGCGGACTTCATGATGGGTCCTCGGGTAGAGGCCTCTCCGCATGGGCTTTTCGCCCTCACCTGGGTCGAAGTCGCGGATACCGACTCGCCGGAAGGCTCGATCCGCCAGTACCGCCTCGTGGGCTCATGGAGTTCTGACGGCGGCCTGACCTTTTCGCCCGCGCTGCATATCGACTCGCAGGTCCTCCCACGGCCGCCGTTCGCCGGTGCACCCCTTGCGTTCGATAACGAATCTCGCCTCTACGTCGTGTGGGGCACGACGGGGAATGGGACGTCCGGAGGTCGTGCCTCGATCCGCCTGTTCACCGCGGATCTGGTCCGAGACACCTCGGATAACACGTCCTTCGTGACCTTCTTCGACAACCCGACGGACGACGAGTGGATTCGGCAGGGACTCGCGACAGACACCGACGGGAGCGTGTATCTCGCCTGGATCGTGCGAAACCTCGCGGATCCCCAGTTAAGCGGAACATACATCCGGAGGATAGCTGGAGCTGCCTCGGGCGATATCCGGGATCTGGGTCTCTCTCTTCTAGGTTCGACGGTCTTCCTAGAGGTTCGGGGTCCGCAGGAGCGAACGGGCTTGCGAGTTGCGTGGCATGGTGGCCCTGTCGTCCTCGAAGACCTTCCGGCGAATAAGTATGATCTCTGGCTGATAGCGGATTCCGCTGCTTTGCGATTGGGAAGCCTTTCCGTGAAGGCATGGGGATGGACTGATTTCCGAGTTCGTATTGAGGGACCTCCATCGAGGATCTTGACGATGGGCTCTGGGCTCGCGGGCGGATTGCTTCTATTTGGCGGGAGTCTGCTCGCCCTCCAGTATGCGCGCTTGGCAAGAGAGGACATTTTCCAGCGCAAACTGCGCCACCTCATATTCGAGTACGTCCGAAACAATCCGGGCTCACGCTTCGTTCAAATCCGAAATGCCCTTGGGCTGAGAAACGGCGTGACGGCCTATCATCTCAGCGTGCTCGAGAAACTGGGCCTCCTCCATTCCAAGGCCCGCCTGCACCGTCGATGGTACTACCCGAACGACGATATCTCAATCTGGAAGGACTTTCCCCTCTCTTCCCTCCAGCACTCGATCCTCGAAAAGGTCCGTAAATCGCCGGGCCTGGGAATCAGGGAGATCGCGCGGAACTTGGATCGCCGCGTGTCGGTTGTCTCCGACAATGTAAAGGCCCTCGCCCGAGAAGGATTCCTCCGGACTGTGCAGGAAGGCCAGCGGGTCTGCTGCTTCCCGACCGACGCAAATAGCGAACCGTGAGCATCGGGAGTCCAGGCCATCGGGCCCGTCGCATTGCCCGACGTGGAAGTGTGCTGTCGTTTGTTTCTTTCCCGATTGGGACGAATCCCAGCAGGCCCGTTTCACTCCGTACGATGCCAATTCAACCAACACCTTTGATGGCTTCGGGTCGTCTCCCAGTCTTGCCCCGTCCACGAGGGGGTTCCCAAACCAAGCCTTTATCGCTTCACGGGTTCCTTTTCCCCTCTCATGGCGGTGGAGGCGAAGGTTGGCTGGTTCCGTCGCCAAGTCATCGCGGAGGGCGTGGAGTACCCGGTGGCCTCGGGCCGCCGAGGCTGGTTATCCGTCGTCGACTCGCGTGGCGGCGCGACGCGGGTGCGGTACGATGCGCTGCGCGACTGGATCCACATCGTGGGCCCGGACGATTCGCTCGAGATTCGCTTCCGCTCCTTGGGCGACACGACGTTTCAGTGGCGAGGCCACGTCTACCGAATCGCTTCAAATCTCTCCGGTCGGATCATCATCTACGAGGACGAGCGGGTCGCGGCGGAAGGAAAGCTGGCCTCGAGCGGCCGATGGGTCTTCGAAGTCGTCTCGCCCGCCCTGAGGTCGATCGAGCGGGAGTTGGTCCTCGGCCTCGCGATGCGCCCCTCCCCGATGTACCTAACGTAGGGGTCCGGTTGACACGATTGGCCTGCCCAACAGCTCACGGACTGTCATACCCCAAGGGAACCGGTTTCGCTGCGTCGTTCCGAGGCTCCGTCCTTTCATCGACCCCTCCCGAATATCGTTATATATCCAAGCCAGCTTCGTCGAGACCAAGAGGGAACACCATGGCGGAAGTACCGAAACCTGGAAGCATTGTGCACATCGAGTTTCACGTCAAGGAACCGAAGAAAGTCGAGAAGTTCTACGAAAGCCTTTTTGGATGGAAATTCCAAGGGGTGCCCGGGATGGACTACTCGCTGTTCCAAGCGCCCAGCGGCCCCGGCGGAGGCGTTGGGGGACTGGAGCCAGGCCACTGGCAGGCGGGAGTGATCAACTACATTCTGGTGAACTCAATCGACGAGCACCTAGAGAAGATCAAGAAGGCCGGTGGGAAGATCGTCGCGCCAAAGAATGAGGTCCCGAGCCAGGGATGGTTCGCCGTGTTCGAGGATCCTTCGGGTACCCGGATGGCCCTGTGGCAGCAGAATCCCCAGGCCCCACACATGTAGCCGTGGAGAAGCATCGCGTCAACCGCTCATCCGCCGTCCTGACGTCTACGCATAGACGAAACCTTAAGGTGTCGGAAGGCGCGTCTCTCCGCGTGGAGAACCCAGACAAAACGAAGCTCAGGCAGCAACTCTCACCCTTGCAGTACGAGGTCTGTATCAACAAGGGGACCGAGCGGCCCTTCACCGGAGAATACTGGGACCACCACGAGCCCGGTTTCTACCTGTGCGTCATCTGTGGGCAAGAGCTCTTTGCCGCAGATAGAAAGTACGATTCCGGGACGGGCTGGCCGAGCTTCTGGGAGCCGGTCCAGAAAGCAAACGTGAAGGAAAAGGAGGATCGCAGCTTGTTCATGCGACGGATCGAAGTCGAGTGCGCAAACTGCGGTTCCCACTTGGGCCACGTGTTCGAAGACGGTCCCAAGCCGACCGGACTGAGATACTGTATCAACTCCGCCTCCCTCAGGTTTCAACCAGGGGCACCATGATTCCGGGAGTTCGGAAGGTTCCTCGGGATCGGCTCATAGCCTCGTGACGGACCTCCAAGCGCACGGTCGCGTCCCTCCATTCCGGGAGGTCGACCGACGGTCTGCCGGGAACATCCTGAGGGCGGCTCTGTCGTCGAATGATCCCGACGCATCACTTGTGTTCACGGGGCTTTATGGGGTTGAGCCGACTGGCCCGAGGCCATGGCATGGTCGGGCGTTCCCCCCGCGGACGAGGCTCGCCTCCTCCGCACGAGGAATGTCGTCGGAGTGGGGATCGCGAAGAAGGTCGTTGGCGGTCGCCCGACCGATGAGCCTTGCATCGTCGTCCTCGTGGAGCGGAAGGTGCCGAAATCAGGGCTTCGACGAAGAGACCTCATCCCGGAGATCATCGGGACGATGAAGACCGACGTGGTCGAGACGGGCGAGATCCGCGCTCTTCAGTCGAGGACCGGACGGGTTCGTCCGGCCCCGGGAGGGGTCAGTATCGGCCACTACCGGATCACGGCCGGGACCCTGGGCGTCGTCGTGCGCCGGGCGGGTGTCCGGCTGATCCTGAGCAACAATCACGTCCTCGCGAACTCGAACTCCGCTGGAGTCGGGGATGCGATCCTGCAGCCTGGACCCTACGACGGCGGCACGTCCAACGACCGAATCGCGACCCTCGAAGAATTCGTCCCGATTGTTTTCGACAGCTTCTGGGACTGGCTCCTGAGTCTTTTCGGGATTTCGCGGCCCGTGCGGAACGTCGTGGACGCAGCCGTGGGAAGGCCCCTTGCCGACGCGGTCGTGTCCGATGAAATCCTGGAGATTGGGACCGCGTCCGGGACCGCCCCTCCGGCGATCGGGACGCGGGTCCGAAAGAGCGGCCGGACCTCCGGCCTCACGGAAGGGGAGGTGACGGCGATCTCCGTCACGGTCCGGGTGTCGTATGGGGGACTCCGCATCGCCCGCTTCCGGGATCAGGTTGTCGCGGGACCCATGTCCCAAGGAGGCGACAGCGGCTCCCTTGTCGTAGACGCCGGGAACCGGGCTGTCGGCCTCCTCTTCGCGGGCAGCGCGAACACCACGATCTTCAACCCCATCTCTCACGTACAGGCGCTCCTTAGAATCGAGGTCTGAGTCTGACGTCCGGACCTTCCATCTCGACCCCGGTCCCATTCGACCGACCGTTTCCGGCGGGTCATCGACGTACATCGCGCACCAATCTGCCAATCCATGGAGAGCTTCCGACTCCATGGATCAGGGCCGTTGCGACTGAATGAACGTCCTTCCCGCAGCCCGGGCGCGAGCGTGTATTGTCTCGGCCTCGCGGTCTCGAGGTTCCGCGCTCGTCACCAGTGAGTTCAGAAGATTCAGGGCCACAGCTGCGACGTCCTCGATGGCGCGATCGAACGCCACCTGGTTCGCACTCGAAGGCTTGTGGAAGCCCGAGATCTTCCTCACGAACTGGAGGGAGGCGCCACGGATCTCCTCGTCGGTCGCAGGAGGATTGAAGTTGAACAGGGTTTTGATGTTTCGGCACACGAGAGTCTCTCCCAGACCTGGATAGCGTCTCCCGGATTGCGTGCACCTAGAAATGGTTGGCGCATCGGAGACTCCCTCACAACAAGGTTCATGGGCGCTCCTCACTTGCAGCGAAGCGTGGAAAATGAGTCTACGGTTTCCGGATCACCATCGAACCTTCCTGGACGGTTTCAAAGCCGCATGCCAGGGAGACGATCGCGTGCAGGCCGCCTCCTGGGCGGCTCCTACGCGAAGGGCCGAGCGGATGCCTCCTCCTCTTCCACAGCGAGGTTGCTCGGCCTCTCGCCGACGCACACGGTATGTCCTACCCGGCCCGGCTCGAACAGCTGATGACCGATCGACTGGGAGAAAATGACCGGCGCGCGACCGTGAGGTCAGTTCTCGCACCCAATGCCATCGCCGTCGCCGTCAAAGTGATGCGGGTCGGGCGGGAGGACGCGGAAATTCCGATACGAGATGTTAGCGCAATCCAAGTCCGGCGGCGGAGGGGGGATGCACACGTCGGGGTACGACGGATCACACTCGTCCGCGGGAGGTGGAGAGGAACAGCCCGTCCATGCCTCGTTCCCGAACTCACTGACGGAGCAGAATGCGTAGAAGGTGTCCGCATGGCCGGAGGAGAGCATGGCCGCATTCGCGTTGCTCCCCTTGCAGTACACGACCGCGAGGATCCGGCCAAAGGGGTCGTCGCCGATCTGGTTGTCGTCCTCGTCCACCAAGGCCCGCGTTCCGAGGCACAGGGATGTCAAGTGGTCCGTCGCCTCCGCCGCCCCGGCCTCGCCGAGTTCCGGCGCATCAATCAGAACGAGGCGGATCCGGAGGTTTCCCTCGACGTCGAGCGTATCCCCGTCGACAACCCGAGTGACGTTCCGCTCGGTGCAGAGCCCCGCAGACTTCGGACATGCGGACGGCTCCGGCGACGGCGGAGGGGAAGGCGGAGGGGGCTCGTCCGTCGCCGCGGATGGGACGTTCGGACGAGTCGCGGCGAATGCGGCGGCCACGGTGATCGCCGCGATGACGAAGGAGAGGAGAGCCAACGCACGATGACCGGTGGGCCCCATGGGAGACGATGATGACACCCAGGATAGATGAATCCCATCGTTCCCATCCGGGCTGAGCGAACCCTCCGCCCGTGAGGTCCTTGCCTCCGGTCCTCGGCCCGCATTGTGGCGCCTCGCACGCTGCGGAGGTGTTATGAACCTCGACCGGACTCGGGCTCGCCCGATCGGAGTGAAACAAGCCGCCGCAACTCCCGCCTTC
>Ga0209521_10001118_pt1 | contig 21733 bp, 22 predicted proteins | sample Rifsed19ft4_FD_184016 | JGI IMG/M metagenome (GOLD analysis project Ga0209521, IMG submission 184016) | Soil microbial communities from Rifle, Colorado, USA - sediment 19ft 4 (version 2) | ecosystem: Environmental > Terrestrial > Deep subsurface > Rock core/Sediment | place: Rifle, Colorado...
GGCCGGCACGAGACGATCAAGAAGATCCGCGCGCAGGGGACGAAGGCCCTGCTTCCGGGTCTCATCGAGAAGCTCCTCGGACCCTCGGTCCCGGTCGGACTTCGCGCGCGCACGCGAGCGCTCATCGAGCGCGCCCGGCCCGACGGGACGATCGCCGCCCTCGCCGCGATGGCGACCCGGCCGGATCGGACGTCCGTGATCGAGGGATTCCGCGGTCCCGCGCTCGTCCTCCATGGCGTTGCGGATGCCCTCATCCCCGTCTCGGAGGCCGCGGACGCGCGAAGCTCGACGCACGCCGTCCGTCGGATCCTCCCAGACGTCGGGCACCTGCCCATGTGGGAGGCCCCCAAGGCCTCCGCGGACGCGATCCTCGAGTGGGCGACCGCCTCCCGCCAGGCCGCTCGGAAGTGAGTGCCCGTCCGGGGAATCGGCGCGAAAAGACTAAGCCCGGCGAGGCACCCTGGAACGGCGTCATGCGGGTGGCCATCCTCGGTGTGGGAGGCCTGGGCCGCACCCTCGCGTCCGAGCTCCGCGCGGATCCCCGAGTCACCTCCCTCCTCCTCATCGACCAGCTCGGGGAGCGGGCGCGCGTCCTGACGGGCCTTCGAGGCCGCGTGCCGATCGAGGCGGCGCAGCTGAACGTGGAGAACCGGCTCGCCCTCGCGAAGGCGATCCGCGGCTGCGACGTCGTCGTGAACACGACCTTGCCGAAGTACAACCTGACGATCATGCAGGCGGCCCTCGAGGCGGGCGGGAACTACCTCGATGTGGCCGCGACGGGTCCGCGGCAGCCCGGCGGTCCCCCTGGGATCTTCGAGCAGCTGGACCTGAACGATGCCTTCGCGTCCGCAGGCCGAACGGCCCTCATCTCGATGGGCCTCGACCCGGGGATCTCGAACGTGATGGCGCGCGAGGCGGCCTCCCGCCTCGATGCCGTCGACGCGATCCGCATCCGCTCCGGGGGGATCGCGACCCTCCCAGGCCATGCCGCTTTCCCCCTGTACTCGCGGGAGGCGTTCGTCTCGGACATCCTCGTCCGACCGGCCGTCTGGGCGGACGGGAAGCTCCAGGACCGGGAACCGATGAGCGAACCCGAGGAGTACGAGTTCCCGTCGCCCGTCGGGAAGCAGCAGACGTTCCTCATCTCCCACGAGGAGGTCAAGACCCTCCCGAAGTACCTCGGGAAGCCCGTCGGACGGGTCGATTTCAAGTACGCCCTCGAGCCGGACCTCGTCCGCGCGCTGATTTCCCTCGACCGCCTCGGCCTCCTAGCGGACAGCCGCATGATCCGCATCGGGAACCAGATGGTGCCCTTCCGCCGCGCGTTCACGTCCGCGTTCCCGGAGCCGTCGGCCCTCGTCCTCCCGGTCGAAGGGGCGAAGGCCCTGAGCGTCGAGGTCGAGGGCACGCTCGGCGGGAAGCGGATCGTCCGACGAGGCGACATCGTCCTCGCCCATCAGGAGGCGAACCGCCGTCGGTCGACGACCGCCGTCTACTATCTGACGGCCGTCGGGGCGGCGATCGGAGTCCTCCTGATCGCGGACCGGGCGACGCCCGGGACCGGCGTGCATCCTCCGGAGGTGTTGGATCCGGAGCGGGTGTTTAAGGAGTGGTCCGCCCGGGAGCTTCCGTTGGCATGGTCGGAACGCGCGGTCCCGGCCTGAGCCCCTGACGGCCCTACGGATGTTTGTTCGCCACGAGGAGGAAGCGGCTCTCCGTCAGGACGAGACCGTCCTTCGTCGCGCATGCGGTCTCGAGGGACCGCATGGCGTCGAGGTCGCGCTCGAGGTCGAAATCGGGGATCGTCCAGGGCGCCACGCAGAGCATGAAGACGACCTCTCCGAGGGAGCCGTAGGCCACGGGCGAGTCCTCTTCCCGGCTCTCCACGCGATATCCGCGGGCGCGAAACGCGTCCTCAAAGCGAGTCCGGAGGTCGCCGAAGTCCGTCATCCGTGGGAAGTGGAGTCGCAGCTCCTGCCAGTCGGATCGGCCCACCTGCTGGGTGAGGAACCGGCCCCCGGGGGCGAGGACCCGGTCCACCTCGGCGGGATCGAACTCCTCGTGCCGATCGATCACGAGATCGAACACGGAGTCGCGAAAGGGAAGGCGGAGGCTCTCGCACCGTACGACCCGAACCCCGAGGGATGCGAGCCGGCGGGCCGCGATCGGCGCGTTGACGGACCAGGACTCCGTCGCGACGACCGGGGCCGGCAGGTCGTCCCGGACCTTGGAGAGGAACTCGCCCCCTCCCGTGCCGAGATCGACGACGGAATGTCGTCCCCGAGCGGATTCGCGGACGAGCCGTTCATAATCCCAGGGAAGTCTCGCTCCAAGCCGGCGGGGGGAGACGGAGGACAGGTCCCATCCCTCGAATGCGCGGGCGCGTTCCACCCAGGGCCGGAGCCTTTCGAGGGTCGCCCTGCGGTCCTCGCGTGCCGCGATTCCAGGCCGAGAGGACCCGCGGGACCGCTTCATCGCCTCGAGACCGCCGGGGTCGCCTACGTCGGGTCGCCGAACGTGAGGTAGTGCCACGGCTTCCGGACCTGGTCCAACAGGTCGATGAAGACGTGCTTGACCTGGGTGTACTCCTCGAGCGAGTATACGGAGAGATCCTTCCCGAAGCCGCTCTGCTTGTACCCACCATGGGGCATCTCGCTCACGATCGGGAGGTGCTCGTTGATCTCGACGGCGCCGAACCGCAGGGCGTTCGCCACGCGGTGCGCCCGCTGGACGTCCTTCGTCCAGACGGAGGAGTAGAGGCCGTACACGACGGCGTTCGCCGCCTCCACGGCCTCGTCCTCCGTCGAGAACTTCTGGACGTTCACGACGGGGCCGAAGACCTCCTCCCGCGCGATGCGCATCGAGGGGTCCGTGTCCACGAAGGCCGTGGCCTCGTAGAACCAACCCTTGTCGAACGTCTTGCCCTTCGGACGCTTCCCGCCGAGGGCGAGCTTCGCGCCTTCCTCCTGGCCGATCCCCACGTACTTCTCGACCTTCTCCCGCTGCTTCTCGGAGACGAGCGGACCCAAGTCCGTGGACCGCTGGAGCGGGTCTCCGATGCGGACCGTCTTGAGGCGATCGAGGAACCTCTCCTGGAACTTCTTGTACACCTTGTCGTGGACGATGAACCGGGCGGCCTGCGTGCAATCTTGCCCGCCGTTCACCATGGACGCCGCAACCGCTCCTTCTGCGGCGGCCGCGACGTTCGCGTCGTCGAACACGATGAAGGGGGCCTTGCCTCCGAGTTCGAGGTGGAGCTTCTTCACGTTCGTCCGGGCGGCGCCCATGATCTCTTTCCCCGTCGCCGTGTCGCCCGTCAGGGAGACCATGTCGACCTTGTCGCTCGAGGCGAGCTCGTTCCCGACGACCGCGCCCGGGCCCGTGATCAGGTTCACGGTCCCCGGAGGAAGTCCCGCCTGCTCGATGAGCTTCCCGAGCTCGAGGGTCGTGAGGGGCGTCAACGACGCCGGCTTCAGGACGACCGTGTTCCCCGCGGCGAGGGCGGGGGCGAGCTTCCAGATCGCCATCATGAACGGGTAGTTCCAGGGGGTGATGGACCCGACGACCCCGACGGGCTCCCGCCGGATCACGCTCGTCGCTCCGTAGGCATATTCCATGGACGCCTGCCCGGTGAGCGTGCGGGACGCCCCCGCCATGAATCGCAGGTTGTCCACGGAGAACGGGAGGTCCCCGTCCCGCGCCTGCTTGATCGTCTTGCCCTGGTTCATCGACTCGAGGGGGGCCAGACGGTCCATCTCGGCCTCGATGAGGCTCGCAAGCTTGAACAGGACCCCGGCCCGGTCGCCCGGCGTCATCCGGGGCCATTTCCCCTTGTCGAACGCCTCCCGGGCGGCGTCGATCGCCGCGCGGGTGTCCTGGACGTCCGACTGCGGGACCGCCGCGATCTTCGCGCCGTTCGCCGGGTTGATGACCGTGTACGTGGTTTCCTTGTGCGACGGGACCCACTCACCAGCGATGTAGTTGAGATACTCGGACTTGCCCACTCGATCCTCCCCTGATAGGCGCATGCGGTTACGTCTCGGACGGCTAAGTACGTTTCGAGACTACCGGCTGTCCGCAGTCGTGCATCCCGTCCCGTGTCCACGCCTCGGGACGGGCCCGGCGTGACCGTCGTTTCGGGCCTCACGGGCCGCGCAGCTTCTCCAAGACAGCGGGGAAGGCGTCTGTGAAGCGCCCGCAATCCGCCTCCGAGACCGTGAAAGACACCCGAAGGAACTTGCTCCCCGACCGCTTCGAAAGGTACTGGCCCGCGCGCGTGTGGACGAGGTGGTCCCGGAGGAGGCGTTCTTCGACGACCTCCGGGTTCGCGCCCGTCGGCGCGAGGTCGATCACGAACATGTTCGCCTTCGACGGGTACACGGGCAACGAGGCTCCGTCGACCTTCGATACCGCGCGTCGGATCGTCTCCTGGTTCCGCTCGCACACCCGCCGGACATCGGGCAACCACTCCTTCTTCGTGCGAAGGGCCGCGAGGGCCGCGCGCTGCGCGACGACGTTCACCCCAAGGACGTTCGTGTCGAACTTCCGGAGGGACCTGATCGCCTCCGGCGGGCCGAGGATCGCGCCGATCCGCATGCCGGCCAGGCCGGGAGCCTTGCTGAACGAGTAGGACAGGAGGGTCTTCTCCGGGTAGAAGTCCGTCGAGAGGACGTGGTCGGGGCTGAAGTCCCGGTACGTGATGTCGTCGATGAACCAGAGGTCGTGGTCCCGCGCGATTTCCGCGAGGCCTTTGATCTGGGATCGCGTGTAGCCGGAGCCCAGCGGGTTGTTCGGGTCGATCACGAGGAGCATCTTCGTCGCCGGGGTGAGAGCCGGCTCCGCGGCCTCGGGCGTGAGGACGTACGGCTTGCGGTAGATGTCGACCTCGACGGCCTTCGCGCCCGTCATCGCGACCTGATCATGGATCGCGAGGAACGAGGGGTCCGTCGAGAGGGCCTCGTCCCCGGCCTTCAGGAGGGCGCGCGTCGCGATGTACTCCCCCTCGATCCCGCCGTTCGTCAGGATCATGTCGACGTCCTCGAGGCCGAGGTCCTCCCGGATCGCCTCCGGGAGCCCGAAGATCCCCGCCTTCCGCGGGTACAGGTTGAACTCCCGTTCCTCGACGCTCTGGCGGATCGCCTCGAGGATCGACGGGTGGACGGGGAGCGTGTTCGTGTTCTGGGACATCCAGGCGACGTCGCGTCGGTGTTCGTGTGCAAACTCGAAGTTGTCTTTCGACGTCATGCGAGAAGCCTCCGGCGGCCGCGCGAGAGCGTCGCGGCTCATATCCGTTGCGGTCTCATCGAGTCGGGTTGCGCGGTCCCGCAAGGCATTTGGCCGGGGTCGGCCATGCGTGGACCGTGACGCTTGGAGGGAAGCGGGTCGTCGTGCTCGCGGAGGACGGCTATGAGGACCTCGAGTTGTGGGTTCCCTACTACCGCCTCCTGGAGGAAGACGCGCAGGTCCTCCTCGCGGGTCACGAGATGCGCACGTACGGCTCGAAGCACGGGTACCCGTGCGAGGTCGATGCGACCGTGGCGGAACTGAAGCCGAAGGACTTCGACGCGGTCGTGATCCCCGGGGGCGTCGCGGGGCCCGATCGTCTTCGTCGACACGATGAGGTCCTCGACTTCGTGCGGAAGATGGACGGGGCCTCGAAGGTCGTGGCGGCGATCTGTCATGCGGCCTGGGTCCCGATAAGCGCGGGGATCGTGAAGGGCCGCCGGATGACGTCGTACGCGAGCGTGAAGGACGATTGCGTGAACGCCGGGGCGAAGTGGGTCGACAAGGAATGCGTCGTCGATGGGACGTTCATCACATCCCGTCGGCCGGCGGACCTGCCCGCGTTCTGCCGCGCGATCGTCTCTGCCTTGTCGAAGTGAGCGCGGCCGCATGGTGCGTGCCCCGGAGGATTGGCGCGAGACGCTGCGCCAGGCGGACGCTTTCGTCCGGAGGAGGGACCGGAGAGCATTGGACCTGCTCCTCCCCGCCCTGCGGTGGCGAGACGACAAGGCGCGAGGGAAGGCCGTCGCCCTCTTGGTCCGCCTCGGACCGATCGCCGTCCCAGACCTGTTCAGGACGCTCGAACGTGCGACGACCGCCGTGGAACGGCGTGGGGCCGTCGATGCGCTCGGAGGGATTGGTGACTCACGGGCGGTTCCTCGGATCATGCGTAGGCTCGACGATCCAGCGATGAGCGTGCGGCGGTCCGCGATGGTCGCCCTCCTTCGGCTCGAGGCGATGGACGCCGTGCCTCGAATCGCGCAGCGGCTCCGGGACAGATCCGGCGGCGTTCGCGTCGCGGCGGCGGGCGTCCTGGGTCGCTTCGGCGATCCGCGTGCGGTCCGGCCGCTCATCGAGGCACTGCGGGACCCGATGTGGTACGTGCGCCAGGCCGCGGCGACGGCGCTCGGCGAGATCGGCGACCTGCGTGCGGTCCGCGCGCTCGAGGTGGCGTCGCGGGATCCTCGGAAGGCCGTAGCGCGGGCCGCGGCGGCCGCTTTGCGCGCGATTCGTGCGTGAGGACCGAAGGCCTTTTTCCAGAGGGCGGATTCCGGTCCGGGTCCGACATGGCCTCTTGCGAAGCCCTCCACGCGCGCTTCGACGCGATCGCGAACGGTCCCGTCCAAGTCGGGGAGCTCCCGGAGTCCATGCACCTCCGCGGGCGGATGGTGTGGTACGTGTATCAGGGCCCGTACTGCGAGATCTCCGAGAAAGGTTGGGGCGTGTTCATGCAGAAGATCCGGTCATCCGGGGTGAAGCCCCGCGGCCCTCCCGGCGACGTGTACCTGTGCGACCCGAAGGATCACGAGGCGGATCATCAGGCAAAGATGCTCACGATTCTCTGGGCTCCCCTGGAGTAGGCCAGAAAGCTTATGCGCCTCCGGGACTTAGGCCGCGGAGCCGGGCTCGTGGTCTAGTGGTTATGACATCGCCTTGACATGGCGAAGGTCACCGGTTCGAATCCGGTCGAGCCCATCGTCCCTCGAGCGCGGTGACAGCGCCCCGGTCGGACGAGATCGGGGTCACGCGGGCTCGGAGGCCAGGCGCCGCACCATGCCCAACGCCAGTTTCGTGAAGAGCGAGTTCACGTTTTCCCCGGACTTCGCACTCGTCCAGATCGCGAAGCCGCCATACGTCTGTGCTTTGCGCTGGGGCTCCGTCGGCTCGTAGAGGAGCTCGGGGACTTGGTCCTTGAGGTCGACCTTGTTGACGACAAGCGCAAGGGGCACTTCCCCGGAGATCCGAAACGTCTCCGTAATCCATCGGTCGAGTGCCTCGAAGGTCGAGTACCTTGTTACGTCGCACACGGCAATGAGCCCCATCGTTCCACGCATGTACGACTGATGGAGCGTTTCGAGGTACGCCCTTTCCCCGATCAGGTCCCAGATCGACATTTGGACCTCGAGCTGGCTGCTCGGATCGTTCTTCGAGGAGATCCAGACTCGCTTCAGGCTGACCTTCGCGCCAAGGGTGGTGATGTACCGGTCATCAAACGCGTCCTCGACGTACCGGCGGATGAGAGACGTCTTGCCGACCGCCGCCTCGCCGATGAGGCACACCTTGGCCTTTAGGACTCTGGAAGGCTCCACGATACGGACGGACTCCCCTCGGCGGAGTATCAAACCTGGTGACCCCGTTATCGGTCGTGAGACGCTTTCGCGGTGGCCCGAGGCGCGGCAGGCCGGGGACGCTGCCCGCCGTGTCCTGATGCCTAGGGAGGCAGCGAAGTGCGTCCCGGAGGGCGCGATGCAGGACGCCGGTCAGACCGCATCCGGCAAGGCGATTTGCCGGACGATGCCCAAGGCGAGGCGTCCAAAGATGGGATTCACGTTCTCCCCGGATTTCGCGCTCGCCCAGGTCGCGAACCCCCCGAAGCGCTGCGCCTTCTCCCGGGGTTCGTTCTCGTCGTACAGGACCATGACCTGGTCCTTCAGGTCAATCTTGTTCACGACGAGCGCCAGCGGCACGTCGCCGGAGACCTTGAATGCCCGGGTGATCCACTCGTCGAGGGCCTCGAACGTCGAGTAGCGAGTCACGTCGCACACGGCGATGATCCCCTGCGCGCCCCGCAGGTACTCCTGGTGGAGGGTCTCCAGGTACGATCGCTCTCCGATCAGGTCCCAGATCGACAGCTGGACCTCGAGCTGCCGCCCCGGGTCCTTCTTCGACGTGAGCCAGATCTTCTTGAGGCTCACCTTGGACCCGAGGGTCGAAATGTACCGGTCGTCGAAGGCGTTCTCGACGTAGCGCCGAACGAGGGACGTCTTCCCGACTGCCGCCTCGCCGATGAGGCAGACCTTCCCCTTGAGGACTCCGCTGAGGTCCAAGCGGTCACGAGTCGTGCGGGAACGGCTATCAAGGCTCCGCCTCCGTTATCGCGGCTGAGACAAGTCACCGGCCGCGTCGCAGCACCTGTCCGGCGAGGGCGCCCGTGGGCTGACCGTCCTCGACCGCGAGGGACCCGTTCACGAGGACCCAGTCGATGCCCTCCGGGTAGTCGTGCGGGTAATTCTCGAAGGGGAAGGCATGGGGCCAGAGGTTCGTCGCACGGTCCCGCACGCGCGGCAGGTCGAAGACGACGAGGTCTGCGGCGAAACCCGGCCGAACGAGGCCGCGGTCCGGGAGCGCGAGTCGTGCCGCCGGCATGCCGGTCATCTTGAAGATCGCCTCCTCGAGCCGCAGCACGCGATCCCGGACGACGAGGCGCTCCAGGATTCCCGGGAACTCCCCGTACGTGCACGGCTGGTACGGCGCCGTCGGGGACGTCCTCTCTTCCTTCGGCGCGACCCAGCCGTCGGAGCAGATCATCACGAGGGGATGCTTGAGGGTCGCCTTGATCTCCTCGAGGTCCATGTAGTCGAACAGGCCCACCGCACGATCCTTCTCCTCGGCGATCACGTCGAAGAACGCGGTCCAGGGATCCACGCCTCGACGTTCCGCGAGCTGCGCGATCGTCAAGCCCTCGTTCGACGCGTCCGCCGGACAGCGGAGGAGGAAGATTCGGTCGAACCGCTCGTGGACGAGTAGCCCGACGTACCCGGCCCCGGGCCGTCGGTCCGCACGGATCTCGTCCTTGAGCGCGGCCCGCTTCCCGGGGTCCCGCAGGAGGGCGATCAGCTCGTCCGTCGGGAGCTTCTGCGTCCATTGCGGGAGCGCGTGGCTCAGCATCGGTCCGAAGTCCGTGTGGGCGTCGTTGTCTACGAGGACGTCGACGCCCCGCGTCCGTGCGCCTTCCCAGAGGGCCTGGATCTCCTTCGACTTCCCCCAGCCCCCATACTTCGGATTGTTGTGGCTAATCTGGACAGGGGTGCCCGCGCGTTCGCCGATCTCGATGCACTCCTGCACCGCCTCGACGATCGTCTCTCGCTCCCCCCGGATGTGGGAGGCGTAGAAGCCCCCGTGGTGGGCGACGACCTTCGCCAGCTCGACGATCTCCTCCGTGTCCGCGAAGCATCCGGGCGGATACACGAGGCCCGTGCTCATCCCGAAGGCGCCCGCGCGCATCGCCTCGTCGACGTGTCGGCGCATCCGACGCAACTCATCGCGGGTCGCGGGGCGTTCCTCGAAGCCCATCGTGGCGAGCCGGACGGCCCCGTGCCCCACGAGGGCCGCGACGTTGACGCCGACCCCCCGCGCCTCCAGGAAGTCGAGGTATTCGCCGAAGGAGGACCACGTCCATTCCCGCGCCTGTGCATAGTACTCCCAACGGCGGACCGCGAGGTCCCGGTGAGCGTCGGAGATCGGCGCGGGGGAGTCGCCGCAGTTCCCGATCACATGGGTCGTGACTCCCTGGCGGACCGCGCACTCCGCCGTCCGTTCGACGAGGATCCCGACGTCGCTGTGCGTGTGAATGTCGATGAACCCGGGGGCCACGTAGCAGCCGGAGGCGTCGATCGTCCGCGCGGCTCCCGAGCGGCCGAGCCGGCCGACGCGCACGATCCGGTCCCGCCGGATCCCGACATCCGCGACGCGCCACGGTGCGCCGGTGCCGTCGAGCACGCGGCCGCCTCGAAGCACGATGTCGTAGGGCATTGCAGGCGGGAAGGCCGCGAAGACGTTTAACGATTCACGGAGCCCGCAGGCCGATCCCCGAGCTCGTCGGCAAGTTAACCTTAAACAAGGTTAACTCGGTCACCGGCTTCCGCGGCTCCCCTCGGCATCGGTTTTCTCCCTAGGAATCCGCATCGTCCTGCGGGAAACCGTTTATAGTATGCGAGCGTTCGCGCGCTCACATACGATATCATGCATACATGGGAGGAAGAGCTTCACGCATTCCAGCGACGGACGAAGGGGTCCGCGCGGGCGTGGGAGTCCGCGAAGAAACACATTCCTTTTGGCGTGAACAGCAACTATCGGCTCGTTGAGCCCTATCCACTGTACGTCCGCCGGGCCAAGGGCTCGCGCGTGTGGGACGTCGACGGGAACGAGTACATCGACTTCAACATGGCCTTCGGGGCGCTCGTCGCGGGCCATAGCCATCCCGTCCTCGCGAAGGCGATGCGCGAGCGCGTGTCCAACGGGACGATCTACGGGTTCGAATCCCCGGATGCGGCGCCGCTCGCGGACCACATGGCGAAGCGGTTCCACGTGGACCGCCTCAAGTTCTCGATGACGGGCCTCGACGCGACCCTCTTCGCCGTTCGGCTCGCGAGGGGCGTCACGGGCCGCAAGCGGATCCTGAAGTTCGAGGGCTGCTACCACGGGTCCCATGATGTCCTCATGGTCTCCATCAAGCCCCGCGAGCATCTCGCGGGGGACCCGAAGCGCCCGAACCCCGTCCCGTCGTCGAAGGGGCTCGTGAAGGAACTCGTGGACACGGCCGTCATCGCGCCGTTCAATGACCTCGCCGCGACGGAGTCCATCGCGATCGAGCGCGCGGACGAGATCGCCGGGATCATCCTCGAGCCCGTCCCGATGAACATGGGCTACATCCATCCGGCGCCCGGGTTCCTCGAAGGTCTGCGGCGGCTCGCGGACGAGATCGGGGCGCTCCTCATCTTCGACGAGGTCAAGACGTGCGGCAAGTGGTACGGCGGCGCGGAGGAGGCCTTCGGCGTCGCGCCGGACGTGAAAGTCTTCGGGAAGGCGATCGGGGGCGGCTTCCCCCTCGCCGCGGTCGGCGGCAAGGCGTCCGCCATGGACCAGGTGATCCCCGGCCGGATCGCCCACGCGGGCACGTTCAACGCGAACCCCGTGAGCATCTCCGCAGGCCTCGTCACGATGACGAAGATCCTCACGCGAGCGGCGATGCGGCACGCGCAGGGGATCGGCACGTCCCTCGCGAAAGGGTACATCGACATCATCGAGGACCACGGGCTCACGATGAAGGTCCAGTACGGCGGGATCTCGGGGACGGTCCACTTCACCCGCGGCGCCGTGACGGACTGGCGGTCCTTCCAGGACGTCGACGTGGGGCGCTGGTGGGGCTACTGCACGGCGATGATGAACCGCGGGATCATCCCCATGGCGACGGGCCCGGACGAGCAGTGGACGATCTCCGTCGCGCACACGAAGGCCGACGTCGCGCGACACCTCGACGCGTTCGAGGACGTCGCGGAGAGCATCAAGCAGGTGCAGGCGGACATGCCCCTCGTGGAGGCGATCTGAGGCTTCCGCCATGCCGCGTCGCAAGTACGGCCGGATGATCAAGCCCCTGCCCGCGACGAAGCGCGAGAAGTGCCGCTTCTGCAAGGCCGGCCGGCCGTGCCCCGTTCACTCGGAACGTCCCGAAGGTCCCTGAGCCTTCCGCAGCCGCTTCGCCCCGGCCCAGTAGAGGCTCACCTCGTGCCCGTCGGGATCCTTGAGGTACGCGTGGCGCCAGCCCCACTCCATGTCCTTCGGCATCTGGTCGAAGCGGACGCCCTCCGAGGCGAGACGCTCGCAAGTGGCGTCCAGGTCCCTCACCTCGAAGTAGAGGCGGATCCCCTCGGCCTTCGGGTTCACGCGTCGGTCCTTCCCGATCGCGTGGAGGGCAATCGTCATCCTCCCGGCCGGGCTCCGGAGCCGTGCATAGTCGGGCGGCCACGCATCGATCGCCTCGAACCCGAGGAGGTCCCGGTAGAATCGGAGGGATCTCTCGACGTCCCGCGAATAGATCATCACGTGGTTGAACTCCAGATCGGCCGAGGCCATGGCCGGGAGAAGGCGAAACCGCACTTGAACCGTGCGCTGCCCGGGCGATCCGGCTCAGGCCCGTCGAGCGCGGACGAGGCACGCGGCCCAGTTCAGCCGTTCGTACGATTCGAGCACGAGGCCCGCATCTTGGAACAGCCGCGCGTATGCCGCGGGTCCGAGGATCCGAACGAACGGCGCGAGGAGGACCGTCGCGGGGGACAGGACGATGACGATCCCTTTCGGCGCGAGGAGGTCCGCGGCGATCCGGAGGGCCTCGAGCGGATCATCCATGTAATACAGGGAGCCCGCGAACACGACCGTGTCGAAGCGTCCCGGACGGAAGGGCGGACGCAGGAAGTTCCCCCGGACGAGGTGGCCCCGGTATCGGGCCCGGCGCAGCATCTCCCGCGAGAGGTCGAGGCCGACGCCTCCGTCCAGATGGCCCGTCGTGAAGCCCGTGCCGACGCCGACGTCGAGGACGCGCGTCCCGCGGATCGCTCCGCGCACGCGGTCGAGCCATGCCCGCTTGTAGATCCGCGCATTGATCCGATCGTACCACGGCGCAAGTCGGTCGAAGAACCGACGAGCGGCGGAGGCCCCACCCACGAAGGGCACGGGTTCCCGAACGGCCGGAGCGACTTGAAAGCGCGCCTCACGCCTCGCGATACAACCGCCAGCCGACCCGCGGGAAGAACTCGAACCCAACGGGGGCCCGACACCGCCGTTCGAGATAGAACGCGCACGTGTGGCAACAGTCCGCGAAGCCCAGGTGGTCCTGGCCGAGGAAGCACCGCTTCTCGCAGTACATCGATCTCGCGACCCCGCTCGGGGGCCATAGACCTCGTGCACATACTGTGAGGTCGGGAACGCATCTTCCGGAGGCGCCAAAGACTATATCGCGGGAGGCGCGATGGCCCGCCCCGCATGGCGAAGCCGACCGCGAGGACCCCCGGGTTCGGCGCGCGCACGAAGGCCTCGAAGGCCTACGCGGACCGCGCGCGGAAGTCCCTCCCCGGCGGGGTCACGGCGAGCGTGAAGTACTTCGACCCGTACCCGATCGTCATGCGGAAGGCGAAGGGCGCGCGCCTCTGGGACGTCGACGGGAACGAATACGTCGACTACTGTCTCTCCTTCGGTCCCCTCATCCTCGGCCACGGACACCCGCGCGTGATGAAGGCGATCCGCGACACGCTCCAGGACACGGGCACGACGATGTTCGGGACGCCGCACGAGCTCGAGGCCACGTACGCGGAGCGTCTCCTGGGAATCTTCCACCCGGACGGGAAGATGCGCTTCACGCTTTCAGGCACGGAGGCCACCCTCCACGCGGTCCGCCTCGCGCGCGCCTACCGGCGACGTCCCGTGATCGGGAAGTTCGAGGGACACTTCCACGGGGCGATCGACGAGCTCCTCGTGAGCCACATCCCTTCGCGGGCCGAGGCCGAGAAGGGGCTCGTCCCGGTCGCCGGGTCTCGAGGCACGCCGGATCACGTCCTCCAGAACACCCTCGTCCTTCCGTTCAACGACCTCGAGGAGACGGAGCGACGCATCAAGGCCCGGGCCGACGACCTCGCGTGCGTCATCCTGGAGCCCGTCGAGCGGTCGTACATCGCCCCGGACCGGGAGTTCCTGCGGGGGCTTCGGGAGGTGACGCAGGCTCACGACATCCCGCTCATCTTCGACGAGGTGATGAGCGGCTTCCGCGTGACGTTCGGCGGTGCCCAGCATGCCTACGGCGTCACGCCGGACCTCACGTGCCTGGGGAAGATCATCGGGGGCGGCCTTCCGTGCGGTGCGTTCCTCGGACGCCGAGACCTCCTCGACGTGGCGGATCCCGCGAAGGGGGAGTTCTTCCACAGCAGCACCTTCGCCGGGTACCCGATCGCGATGGCGGCGGGGATGGTGACCCTCGACGAGCTCGGGAAGCGCGGGGCCTTCGAATCCCTCCTCGCCCGGACTCGATCCCTCGTCGGCGGAATCGAGCGCCTCTTCTCGGAGCATCGCATCGCGGTCCAGGTGCCGACGGTCGGCACCGTCTTCTCGATCCTCTTCTCCGACCGCCCGCCTCGGACCTACCGCGACACCCTCGTGGCGGATGCGGACCGGAGGAAACGCTTCGACCTCTCCCTCCTCGAGCATGGCGTCTTCGTGAAGCCCGCTAAGCCGTTCTACCTGTCGACGGCCCACGACGACCTCACGATCCACCGCAGCCTCGAGGCCTTCGAGGCCGTGGTGCCGGCATTCGCCTGATCAGGCGCGCGGTCCGAGTCCCATGATCGTGCGGGCCTCGTCCGGGGTCGCAACCTCCCGCTGGAGGTCCTCCGCGAGATGGCGGGCGCGGGCGACGAGCTCCTCGTTCCGCGCGAGGACGCCTTTCTTCAGGTAGAGGTTGTCCTCCAATCCGACGCGGACGTGGCCTCCGAGGAGGATCGCGTGCGTCGTCATGGGCAGCTGCATCCTCGACATGCCCGCGACGACGTACGTCGCCCCGGCCGGAAGGGCGTTCCGCATGTGGACGAGGTTCTCGATTGTCGCGGGGATTCCGCCGTCCACGCCCATCACGAGCTGGAAGTGGCCCGGCTCTTTCACGAGGCCCGCCTCGAGGAGCTTCCTCCCCTGCTGGATGAACCCGACGTCGAAAGCCTCGAGTTCCGGCTTGATGCCCAGGTCGAGCATCGTCTTCGCGAGGAACGCGACCGTCTCGACCGTGTTCACGTACACGACGGAGGGCTTGCGGCCCGCGAAGTTCAGGCTGCTCGTCGTGAGGCTCCCCATCTCTGGGCGCGTCTTCAGGGGCGCCGCGCGGTCCGCATCCGTTTGCCCGGCGATGCCGCTCGTGCTCGTCATCACGATGAGCTTCGTGCGCCGGCGGATCTTGTCCACGGTCTCCTGGAAGATCTCGGTGCGGGACGTCGGACGCTCGTTCTCGTCGCGGCAGTGGACATGGATGATTGCCGCCCCCTCCTGCTCGCACTGGTACGCGGCCTCCGCGATCTCGTCCGGGGTCACGGGCACGCGTGGCGTGTCCTTCTTCCTCGGCACGGAGCCCGTCGGGGCGACCGTGATCACGAGCTTCTCCATGGCCTCCTCACTCCCCGCCGGGACCGGGGCTTTCCTCGATAAGGATTGTGGCCATCACCCGATCCTCCCGTACGCGTCGAGGACGTCGATTGTCGCGGCCACCGGGAGCTCCGGCGCGGTATTCCCGTCTCGGCCCGTGACCGTCGTCGCGGTGAAGAGCGCATCGACGATCGCCTCCTCCGTCGACTCGACCGCCGCGAGGAAGAGCGGGTCCAGACGGGCATCGTGGAGGCGGCTCTCCACGAGGGGATCCTTCGGCCCGTCGTAGGGGACGCGGGACCCGGTCGAGAACGCGATCGTGATGTCGCCACTCCCGTTCCCGCTGAAGGATCCCGTCCGCGCGAGGCCCAGGAAGGACCGCCTCGCGATCCGCCCGAGCTGCCGCGAGGAGAGGGGCGCGTCCGTCGCGAGGACCGTGACGATCGATCCCGCCCCTCCGGGCGGCATCGGGTTCGCCGCCTCACGGGCGAGGAGCTCCCGGCCCACAGGCACACCCGCGATCGTGAGGTGCTCCCGCCAGCCGAAGTTCGCGAGGACGAGCGCGCCGATCGTCCATCCGCCATCCTTCGCCGCGAGCTTCCGCGATGCGGAGCCGATCCCGCCCTTGTACTGGCAGCAGATCATCCCCGTGCCCGCGCCGACGGTCCCCATTGCGAAATCCGGACCGGCGACCGCGAGGGCGTCCTTCGCGTGGGCGGCCCTCACGTGGAGCCCCCGGGCGTCGTTCAGGTCCGAGTCGTCGCACTCCGAGACCGTCGGCACGACGGTCGACTCACCGATCGCGGCATCGGGGTTCATCGCGAGGGTCCATTCGATGAGTCCTATCGCGACATTCCCGACGCACATCGTGTTCGTCAGTCCGATCGGCGTCTCGAGCACGCCGAACTCCCGCATTTCGACCGCGCCCGTCAACTCGCCGCAGCCGTTGATCGTGTCCCACATGGCCTTCGGCCGGTCCCGCCAGACGTTCCCGGGGTGCGGCACGATGACCGTGACCCCGGTCCGCACAGGGCCCCTCCCGGGGACGAGCTTCCCCTCTCCCGAGACAAGGGACACGTGCCCGACGCGCACCTCCCCGACGTCCGCGATCGTGTTCCGCGCGCCGGGCTCGAGGATCCCGAGGCGCACGCCGAGTTCGCGGCACCGGGGGCGCATCGTGGCCTCCTAGTCGAGGAGGTGGCAGGCTGCCTGGAGGCCTGGGGCGATCTCCTTGAGGGACGGCTCTTCGAACGGGTGCAGGACCACCCGGAGGACTCCGTCGCTGGGTTCGAGCGACTCGATCGCCTTCAGGCCCCTGAACTCCTCCGCCTTCGTCGCCATGAGGTCCCTCAACGCGGCCTCCGTGTCCTCGCTTGCGCCGGGCACCGTGAAGCCGAGAGGGCCGTCCGCCCTCGCGCTCGCGAACAGGGCCTGCGTCGGCTGCCCGGCCGTGATTTCCCGGAGATCCGTGAGCACCTCGTCCGCCGTCCAGCCGCATCGCTCGAAGGCGACGGGGCAGCGGGGGTGGAACCGGCATCCCGGCGGGATGTTCGCCGGGTCCGGCCGCTCCCCCTTGAGGATGATCCGCGCCTTGCGCCGTTCCGGGTCCGGAATCGGGACGACGGACACGAGGGCCTTCGTGTACGGGTGCCTCGGATTCCGGATGAGCTCCTTCGTCGGACCCTGCTCCACGATTTTCCCGAGGTACATGACCCCGATCCGGTCCGCGAGGACCCAGGCCAGGGAGAGGTCGTGCGTGATGAAGAGGTACGTGAGGTCCTTCTTCGCCCGGAGCTCGAGGAGGAGCTCGATGATCTCCGTCCGGATGGACACATCGAGCATCGAGACGGGCTCGTCGGCGACGAGGAAGTCCGGATCGAGGACGAGCGCGCCGGCGATCGAGACGCGCTGCCTCTGGCCGCCGGACAGCTCGTGCGGATAACGGAACAGGAAGTCGCGGGGAGGCCGCAGGCCGGCGTCATCGAGGGCCTGCTCCACGCGCGACTCCGTCTCGACGCGGTTCCGTGTAATGTGGTTCACGACGAGCGGCTCCGAGACGATGTCGTAGACGGAGTGCTTCGGGTTCAGGGACTCGTAGGGATCCTGGAAGACGATCTGGAGGGTCTTCCGCAGCTTGCGGATCTTGTCGGCCTCGATCCCCTGGCGTCGACGCCAGAAGCCCATCGCGAACTTCGCGACCGCGGCCGTCGCGACCGCGCTCGCGGCGAACTCGAACACCAGGAGGAGCGGTCGAGCGCTGTCTCCCGCCGCAGTCCACGAGGACTCGTAGGCAACGAGGAGTCGGTCGAAGTCGAAAGGTCGTCCCGCGAGAGACATCCCGATCGCGAGCCCGAAGAGCTGCGCGAGGAACGTGCCCAGGATCGCGATCGGCATGAGGAGGATGGGCTTCCTCGGGAAGGGCTTCAGGGGAGGGAGCGTCGCGACGAGCCCGATCGCGATGCCCGTCGCGAGCCAACCCAGGAGACCCGACAGGCCGGCGACGGGCGCACCCAGGACCGCCCCGGCCAGCCCTGCGAGGACGAGCATCGCGACGTCCCTCGGAGTCCAGCGGAGATGTTCCTTGTAGTTCAGCGAATAGCGGCGGCGGACGGCCTCGAGCTTCGTCTCGTCCTTGGCCGCTTTCGAACTCTCGTAGTCCGCGAGGGTGGCGGCCGGCGCCCCGACGAACACGTCCCCCCCGGACGGCTCGACGAGCTTCAGGATCCCCTTGCCGGTCGTCGTCTTCCCGCAGCCGCTCTCTCCCACGAGGCAGTAGATCTCCCCTCGGCCGATGTCGAGGTCGATCCCGTCCACGGCTCGGATGTAATCGGGTTCCGCGCGCCGCAGCGCCTCGAGGAACCCCTTCCGTTTCTGGAACCACACGCGGAAGTCCCGGAGGACGAGATAGGGTTCGCGGGCCATCGTCACGTCGTCTCCTTGGGGGGCGGCTCCGAGGTGTTCAGATGGCACGCGGCGCGGTGGTCCTCACCGACGGGATCGAGGCCCGGTTCCCGGTCGACGCACAGCTTCCACGCATACTTGCAGCGCGGGTGGAAGCGGCACCCCTCGGGCGGGGTGATGAGGCTCGGCAGGCTCCCGGGGATGTAGGCCGGAAGGGTCTGCGGCCCCTCGATGTCCGGGAACGCCGCGATGAGATCCTTCGTGTACGGATGCTTCGAGTTCTTGTAGACCTGCCGGACGGCCCCTGTCTCCACGATCTTCCCGGCGTACATGATCGCCATCGTGTCGCACGTCTCCGCCATGACAGAGAGATCGTGGGAGATCAGGATCATCGAGAGGTCGAGTTCCCGCTTGAGTCGTTCCAGGAGCTCCAGGATCTGCGCCTGGATCATCACATCCAGGGCGGTCACCGGTTCGTCGGCGATCACGATCTTGGGATTGCAGGCGAGGGCCATCGCGATCATCACGCGCTGCCGCATGCCGCCGGAGAACTCGTGGGGGTACTCCCGGGCGCGGTCCCGGCGGATCCCGACCAGCTCGAGGAGCTCGCCGACGCGCTTCGTCGCGACCTCCTTGTCGACCTTCTCGTGGAGGATGATCGGTTCTGCGATCTGCTCCCCGATCCGCTTGACGGGATTCAGGGCGTTCATTGCTCCCTGGAAGATGATCGAGATGTGCCGCCAGCGGATCGACCGCAGCTGGCTCTCCCGCATCGCCGCGAGATCGTACCCGGCATAATCGATCCCGCCCGCCACGATCCGGCCGTTCGACGGGAGGAGGCGCATGATCGACAGGGCCGCCGTGGTCTTGCCGCAGCCGCTCTCGCCCGCAAGGCCGAGGCTCTCCCCCTCGCCGAGGGAGAAGTCGACGCCGTCGACGGCCCGGACGGTCCCCTCCTGCGTCTCGAAGTACGTCTGGAGTCCTTTGACGGTCAAGAGCGCCATGCTATCGTTTCCTCAGCCTCGGGTTGAAGATCTCGTCGAGCGCGTAGCCCAGGAGCGTGAAGGCGAACACGACGATCACAATCGCGAGACCGGGCGACACGATCCACCAGACGAGTCCCCTCTCGATCGCGCGGTTCCGCTGCGCATCTTCGATCATGCGACCCCAGGTGTACGCGTCCCGAGGGCCTAGGCCGATGAAGCTTAGGAAGGACTCCGCGAGGATTGCGACCGCGATGGTCAGGATGGCTTCCGCGAAAACCAGGGAGAACGCGTTCGGAAAGATATGATACCAAACAATCCGAGTGTTGCCCGCCCCGACCGCCCTCGCGCGCTCGACGAACTGTCGCTCTTTGAGGGACAGGACTTGAGCGCGCACGACGCGCGCCGTGCTCGACCACAGGCCGATGCCGATGACGAACACCACGTTCCACGTCGTGACCTGACCGCCCGTCGCCTCTTGGAAGTACGCGGCGAGGATGAGGGCAAGGACGAGGGTCGGCAGGACGAGAAAGAAGTCCGTGATCCGCATGAGGAGCTCGTCGACCCAGCCGCCATAAAATCCGGACACCATCCCGATGAAGACACCCAACCCCATGCTCAGAAGGGAGGCGGCAACGCCGATCAGGATCGTGACCTGGGTCCCCCACCAGAGGCGGCTGAAGATGTCGTGGGCGCCGTTGTCGGTCCCCAACCACACGTAGCTGTTCGGCGGTTTGAACAGCTGGCGATTCGGCTCGGCGGGTGCGCACACGTGGAAGTCGTCCCCGCACAGCGCCGCGCCCGGGTTCTGCAACCAGCCGGCCGAGGTCAGGACGGGAGCGCTCGCGGACATGCCGACGAACACCAGGAGGATGATGAGCCCGAGCATGCCGAGGCGAGACCCTCGGAAGATCCGTCCGAACCGCCTCCATCGCTCCCAGAAGACCCGCAGCCGCAAAACGTAGATGGATTCCTGCACGGTCGACGTGCCGTTGGAGGTCGCGGACGGGCTTGCACGCCTGGGCCACCGCAAGAGTCCTCACCTCACTCCAGTCGGACCCGCGGGTCGAGCCACGCGTAGACGAAATCGGAGATCAGGTTCGCGACGACGACGGTGATCGTGATGAGGAGGAACAGGCCTTGGAGGAGGGGGTAATCGAGATCCAGGATCGCCGTAATCGTCAGGAGGCCAAGCCCATCGTACGAGAAGATTGCCTCGACTTGGATCGCCCCGCCCAGGACGAATCCCAGGTTCAGGGCGATCACGGTGACCATCGGGAGGCGGGCGTTCGGCATCGCGTGGCGCTTGAGCACCATCCGATCCGAAAGGCCCTTCGCCCGGGCCGTCGTGATGTAGTCCTCCGTGAGCACGTCGATCAAGGAGTTCCTCATGATCAGGGAGATGCCGGCGAGCTGCACGAGGGTGAGGGTGAGGGCCGGGAGGATCCAGTGTTGGATGCCTCCGATGAGCAGCTCCCACGGATCCGTCGGGAAGGGATGCGGGAGCTCGTTGCTCGAGGGCAGGATCGGGATGATCCCGATGTTCTCCTGGAAGATGATGACGAGGACGATGCCGAGCCAGAACGTGGGCATCGCGTAGAAGAAGAAACCGAACCCGAGGGAGGCCACATCGAACGCCTTGCCACGGCGCCACGCCGACATCGAGCCGATCACGATTCCCAGCCAGATTGTGATCAGGGTCGATGTACCGACGAGGATCAGGGTCCAGACGGACTTCTCCGCGATGATCTCCGTCACTAGGCGATCGCCCTGGAAGAACGAGTAGCCCCAGTTACCCGTGAAGGTGTTCACGAGGTACTTCCCGAGCTGGACGGTGGGCGGGTCGTTGAGGCCGAACACCTCGCGCTGTCGGTCCACCAGGTCGGGATTCGCGCTGTGGCCCGCCCCCGAGCGGATGAACGTGATGGCGGGATCTCCGGGGACGAGTCGGAAGAGGACGAAGTTCGCGACGAGGATGATCAGGATCGTGATCGTCGCGTTCGTGACCTTCTTCACGAGCACGGTTCGCATCGACATGGCTCATCCGCCCGCGCATGGAAATGGGAAGAGGAGACGGCTTTTCCGGGATGCCGTCTCCGTTTTCGCCGTTTTCCACCCGACCTTTAGGGGGCGGAGGGTGGCTTCGGCGGCATGATTGCGGGGAGTTCCTCTTCCCGCTTCCGCCGCCGCGTCACGACGACCGCCACGAGGGCGATGACGACGACCAAGACGCCGAGACCGATCGCAACCGCACCGAGGATGCTGAGCCCTCCCCCGGGCGGAGGGGCCGTGATTGGGTCCAGCGCGAAGCTGACCTGGGTCGTCGCGCCGTCGAGGACGACCACCCCCGTCGTCTGCTTCGATACGTAGCCCGACAGGCTTGCCTGCACGCTGTACGTCCCCGGCGGAACGGTGAGGTTGTACTCACCGGCCGAATTCGTCGTGCCCACGCGCTCACGCGGCCCGGTTGCGCGGACCGTCACTCCGGCGATTGGGCCGCCCGCGGAGCTCGTCACGGTCCCCGCGATCCAGCCTCGCGAGGGCGTCAGCTCGAAGTTGACCAACGTGGTCGCGTCCTGTGCGACAGCCACGTTCGTCTCAGTGCTCGACGCGTAGAGGCTGTGGCTCGCGGTCACGGAGTATGTCCCAACCGGCACCGTGATGTTGTACTC
>Ga0209521_10001125_pt1 | contig 21688 bp, 13 predicted proteins | sample Rifsed19ft4_FD_184016 | JGI IMG/M metagenome (GOLD analysis project Ga0209521, IMG submission 184016) | Soil microbial communities from Rifle, Colorado, USA - sediment 19ft 4 (version 2) | ecosystem: Environmental > Terrestrial > Deep subsurface > Rock core/Sediment | place: Rifle, Colorado...
AACCGGAACGATGAAGGACCTGCTCGGCGGGAAAGGGGCGGGACTGGCGAACATGACCAACCTGAAGATCCCGGTCCCCCCCGGATTCACCATCACCACCGAGGCGTGCAATTCGTACTTCGCGAACAAGAAGAAATTCCCTCCCGGAATGTGGGATCAGGTGCTTTCCAACCTGAAGAAGGTGGAAAAGGCGATGGGCGCGAAGTTCGGGGACGCGAAAACCCCTCTCCTCCTTTCCGTCCGCTCCGGATCGAAATTTTCCATGCCCGGGATGATGGACACGGTTCTGAACCTGGGACTCAACGACACGACCCTTACGGCCCTTGTCGAAAAAACGGGCAATGAGCGTTTCGCTCTCGACACCTACCGGAGACTGATCACCATGTTCGGGTCCACCGTCATGGGGATCGAACGGCGGCTGTTCGAAAAGGCCCTGGAAGCGATCAAGAAGAGAAAGGAGGTCCGTCTGGATACCGATCTGACCGTGGAGGACCTCCGGGAAATGGTCGGGGAATTCAAGGGCATCTACGAAAAAGAGACGGGCAAAAGCTTCCCGGCCGACCCTCTCCGGCAGCTCAAGCTGGCCATGGACGCCGTCTTTAACTCCTGGTTCGCCGACCGGGCGGTCACCTACCGCAAGCTCAACCAGATTCCGCACGATCTCGGCACGGCGTGCAACGTCCAGGCCATGGTCTTCGGAAATATGGGCGAAAGCTCCGGAACGGGCGTCGGTTTTACCCGGGACCCCTCCACCGGGGAGAGGAAATTCTTCGCCGAGTACTTGACCAACGCGCAGGGCGAGGATGTCGTGGCGGGGATCAGGACGCCCCTTCACATCGACGAGCTGAAAAGGAAGCTGCCCACCGTGTACGACGAACTGGAAAAGATCTACCGGAAGCTGGAAAAGCATTACCGGGACATGCTGGACATCGAGTTCACCGTCCAGGACGGCAAGCTCTACATGCTCCAGACCAGGATCGGGAAGCGGACCGCCGCGGCCTCCCTCCGGATCGCCATCGAAATGGTCAAGGAAAAGCTGATCGACAGGAAAACGGCGATCATGCGAATCGACCCCGGTCAGTTGGACACGCTGATGCATCCGTCCTTTGACCCGAAGACCCCCGTCAAAGTCATTGGCAAGGGGCTTCCCGCGTCTCCCGGGGCTGCGGTCGGCAAGGTCGTTTTCTTTGCGGAAGACGCCGAACAGTGGGCCGCCAGGGGGGAAAAGGTGATCCTGGTCCGAACCGAGACCTCCCCGGAAGATATCGGGGGGATGGACGCGGCCCAGGGGATCCTCACGGCCCGGGGAGGGATGACCTCCCATGCGGCCGTCGTGGCGAGGGGCATGGGAAAGTGCTGTGTCGCCGGCTGTACCGCGCTCAATATCGATGAGAAGGAAAAAATCATGGTCCTGGAGCCGCACATCATCCGGGAGGGCGATACCATCACCTTGAACGGCACGACGGGGGAAGTCATCCTCGGGCAGGTTCCCCTCGTTCAACCGGAGCTCACGGACGATTTCCACACCATCCTGAAATGGGCCGATGAGATCCGGGAGATGGGCGTTCGGGCCAATGCCGATACGCCGGCCGACGCCCGCATGGCGCGAAAGTTCGGAGCGGAGGGGATCGGACTCGTCCGCACGGAGCATATGTTCTTTGAGGAGGGGAGGGTGCAGGCCGTAAGGGAAATGATCCTGGCGGACGACATGGAAGGGAGGAAAAAGGCCCTGGAAAAGATCCTCCCCATGCAGAGGAACGATTTTATCGGGATTTTCAAGGTTATGGACGGGCTGCCGGTGACCATCCGGCTCCTCGACCCGCCGCTGCACGAGTTTCTCCCCAAAACCGATGAGGAACTGAGAGCGATTGCCCAGGAAATGGGCTTGCCCTTCGAGAAACTGCAGGCGAGGAACAAGGCGCTCCATGAGTTCAACCCCATGCTGGGCCACCGGGGATGCCGGCTCGGCATCACCTACCCGGAAATCTACGAGATGCAGGTCCAGGCCATCATGGAAGCCGCCTGCCATGTGACCAAGGAAAAGGTCAGGGCCATTCCCGAGATCATGATCCCGCTCATCGCCGACGTGAAGGAATTGAGCGTGATGCGCGAGATGACGGTGAGGATCGCCGAAACGGTTCAGAAGCGCTACAAAGTCAAGGTCCGCTATGAGGTGGGGACCATGATCGAGATCGCCCGGGCGGCCCTGCTGGCCCATGAGATCGCGCCGGAGGCCGATTTCTATTCCTTCGGCACCAATGACCTGACCCAGACGACGTATGGCCTGTCGAGGGATGATGCGGGAAGGTTCCTGCCCTACTACGTTGCGCACGGGATCTTCGAGGAGGACCCCTTTATCACCCTCGACCGCAAGGGCGTCGGCCTGCTCATGAAGATGGCCATCGACAGCAGCAGGAAGATCAAGAAGGGGATGAAGATGGGGATCTGCGGGGAGCAGGTGGATCCCCGGTCGGTCGAGTTCTGCTACGAGATCGGTCTTACCTACGTGAGCGGCTCCCCGTACCGGTTGCCGGTGGCCCGCCTTGCGGCGGCCCAGGCGACGCTTAAGAAAAAATTGAAAGCGGGCATCTCCCGGGCAACGGTGTAACGGAAAAGAAAAAGGGCTCCGTTCCTACCACCCCATGGCATAGCCGGTCTCCAACCGGGCGGTGGCCACGCCGGAGATCACCCCGCGGTCCGCGTCGAACCGGATACCCAAGACCCGCCCGTGGCTCCATTCCCCCCCCACCTGCACCGTATGCCCCTTTTCCCGAAGGGCGGAAACCGTGGATTCGGGGATTCGGCTTTCCACGTGCATGGTCCCGGGTTGCGCGCTGTGCGGATGAAAGGAAGCGGGAAAATGGCTCGTATGGAACGTGGGAGCGTCGACCGCGACCTGCAGGTTCATGTGGAAATCGACGCAGTTCAGGAAGAACTGGAGCGACCACTGGTCCTGCTGATCCGCCCCCGGGGTGCCGAACGCCATGAACGGCCTGCCCTCCTTGAGCACCAGCGAGGGGGTGAGAGTCGTGCGGGGACGTTTGCCCGGTTTCAGGGAATTGGCGTGGTCGGGATCCAGGAAGAACATCTGCAGCCGGGTCCCGAGGGGGAAGCCCAGGCCTTCGATGGCCGGGGAACTGCGGAACCACCCCCCGCTCGGCGTGGCGGAGATCATGTTCCCCCATTGATCCGCCGCGTCCAGATGGGTGGTATCCCCCTTGTGGATGTCCGAACCGCCCTTCCTTTCCGTGGGCCTGCTCGCGGGGGCGTTGCCGGGGCGAAGCTCAAGGGAGGCGCGGTCCGGATCGATCAGCTTCCGGCGTTCCGCCGCGTATTCCCTGGAAAGCAGGAGGTCGAGGGGAACGGCGACGAAGTCCGGGTCGCCGTAATGCGTTTCCCGGTCCGCGAACGCGAGCTTGGCGACCTCGACCAGGAGGTGGATGTATTCCGGGGAGTTGTGTCCCACCTTTCCCAGGTCGTACCCTTCCAGGATGGTCAACTGCTGCAGGAAGACCGGTCCCTGGGTCCACGGTCCGCACTTGAAGACGTCGTACCCCCGATAATTCGCCGTGACGGGTTTTTCGACGCGGGTGGCGTAGTTTTTCAGGTCCTCCTTCGTGATCAGTCCGGTGTTGCGTCTTCCCGTGGAGTCGGGGAGTCTGCTTCCCTGGACGAACGAGACGATCCGTTCCGCGATTTCTCCCTTGTAGAACACGTCGCGGGCGGTCTGCAGCGCCTCGCGCCGGCCTCTCCGCCGCTGCCGGTATTCCGCTTCCACGAGCGTGGTGAACATCCCGGCCAGATCCTTTTGCACGTAGATCTCCCCCACCGCAGGTACCCGCCCGCCGGGCAGAAACGTCTGCGCCGAGGTCGGCCACGCCTCCAGGAAGTGGTCGGCGCTGCGCTCGAGGGCGGACGCAAGCCGTTCGAACATGGGAAACCCCCTCTGCGCGAGCTCGATGGCGGGTTCCAGGACCTGGGACAGACGCATGGTCCCGAACCGGGACAGGGCGGCGACCCAGGTCGAGACGGCATCGGGAACGGCGGCGGCCAGCAACCCGTCGCCGGGAATCACATCGATCCCGTTCGTCCGGAACCACTCGATGGTCGCTTTTCGAGGGGCCGGTCCCTGGCCGGAGAGACAAACGACCCGTTTCTCGTCCGCCAGGTAGATGAGGATGGGGACTTCCCCGCCGATCCCGTAGATGTACGGCTCCAGCACGGCCAGGGCGAATCCCATCGCCACGCCGGCGTCCACCGCATTCCCCCCCTCCTCGAGAATGTGCAGTCCGATCCTGCTGGCGAGGTAATGCCCGGAGGTGACCATTCCATGCGTCCCCAGGATGACGGGGCGTGTGGTGAAGATGTCGGGGCCCGAACCGGCGAGAATGGTGAGCATGTCCCTGGAGTCGCTGGATGCCATGCATCCCTCCGTCATTCCGTCGGGTGGTTCCGGCGGCCGGAGCGGCGGCCGGTCACCCCCTTCGGCATTGCAGACGAGGTTGCGGTTTGACGGTCGCAGATCGGTCAGAACCGGCAAAGCCTTTTCTTGAATTCGCCCAACTGGGCCTTGAGGCGGTCGGGAAGGCGGCTGCCGAACTGGTCGAAGAAGGTTTCGATATCGAAGTATTCCGCCTTCCAGGTCTGGGGATCCACCCGCAAGAGCTCTTCCATGTCCTGGTGGTCGACGAACAGCCCCGAAAGATCGAGATCCTCTATTTTCGGCATCAGGCCGATGGACGTTTCCACGGCCCCGACCTTGCCGTCGATTCTTTCGCACATCCATTTCAGAACCCTGCAGTTTTCGCCGAAACCGGGCCACAGCCAGCGTCCGTTATCCCCCTTGCGGAACCAGTTGACGTAGAAGATCCTGGGAGCTTTGGCGCCCAGCCGATCGCCCATCTCGAACCAGTGCTGGAAATAGTCCCCCATGTTGTATCCGCAGAACGGTTTCATGGCGAAAGGGTCGTGACGCACACGGGCGACTTTGTCGAGGATTGCCGCGGTTCCCTCCGAGGATGCCGATGCCCCCAGGAAAACCCCATGGTCCCAGTGGAACGCCTCGAAAACCAGCGGCACGACTGCGGACCGGCGTCCGCCGAAGAGGAAGATGTCGATCGGGACGCCCTCGGGGTCGTCCCAATCGGAAACGGCGTTCGGGCAGCGGCTGATGTGCGCGGTGAAGCGGGCGTTGGGATGGGCTGCCGGCTCGTCCCTGTCCGGGGTCCAGTCCCACCCCCTCCAGTCGATGAGGTGCGACGGAACCGGCCCGTCCATCTCCTCCCACCAGACATCCCCCTCGTCGGTCAGCGCGCAGTTCGTGAAGAGCACGTTTTTCTCCAGCGTTTTCATCGCGATGGGGTTCGACCTGTAGGAGGTGCCGGGGGCCACGCCGAAAAAGCCCGTCTCCGGGTTGATGGCGTGCAGGCGGCCGTTGGGCCGAATTTGCATCCAGCAGATGTCGTCGCCTACGATCTCGGCCGTCCAGCCGGGGAGGGTCGGCTTGATCATGGCCAGGTTGGTCTTGCCGCATGCGGAGGGGAATGCGCCGGCGATGTGATACGTTCGGCCCTCGGGGCTTACGAGCCGCATGATCAGCATGTGCTCCGCCATCCAGCCCTCCCGCCTGGCGATGGCCGAAGCGATGCGAAGACTCAGGCACTTCTTGCCCAGAAGGGCGTTCCCGCCATACCCGGACCCGTAGGACCAGATCAGGTTTTCCTGGGGGAAGTGGCTGATGTATTTGTCCTCTACGGGTGCGCAGGGCCAGTGCACGTCGTGCTGTCCCGGCTCCAGGGGGGCCCCGATGGAATGCAGACAGGGGATGAACTCCCCTCCGGTGCCCAGCGCCTCCAGCACCCTGGTGCCGACCCGCGTCATGATGTGCATGTTGCAGACGACGTAGGGGCTGTCCGAGATCTGCACCCCGATCTTGGCCAGGGGCGATCCGACGGGCCCCATCGAGAACGGGATGACGAACATGGTGCGTCCCTTCATGCAGCCCTCGAAGAAGCCTTTCATGATCGTTTTGAGCTCTGCCGGATCGATCCAGTTGTTGGTAGGTCCGGCGTCGTCCGGTGAGGGGGTGCTGAGGTAGGTGCGGGCTTCGATCCGGGCGACGTCGCTCGGATCGGACCGGAAGAGGAAGCTGTTCGCCCTTTTCTTCAAGGGGATGGCGGTACCGCGTTCCACCATCAGGGCCATCAGGCGGTCGTATTCTTCTTTGGAGCCGTCGCACCAATGGATCCGCTCGGGCCGGCACGTGGCGGCGACTTCCGCCACCCACCGCGTAAGCCCTTCGTGCCTGCAGGTCACCGTCATAGGGTCATCTCACCACGATGTGCCGTGAACCGGAAAATGCGCTTACCGGGACATGGGTTCACGGAAACGACCGACCGTTCAGTTCGGCCCCCCGCAGTAGTGCACCAGAACGGGGATCTTCGATTGCGCCATGACCTTGGTCGCGATCGTTCCGAACAGGGTACCCATGATCCCCGGGTTGCCGTGTGTCGATATGAAAATGAGGTCGCATTTCTTTTCCTTTGCCACCTTCATGATGCCGTCCGTGGGGGATTCCCCCGCGATGTGCACCTGCTCGCATGGCACGCCGACCTCCCTGCACATATTTTCCGCCACATCCAGCGCCTTGCTCGCCAGTTCCTTATGTGCTTGCTCCGCGTGAGCCATGGCCTCTTTTGCCTTCCTGGCATCCGAGGGCGCGAATAATACCTCGGGGTGATACATCTCCAGGATTTCCCTGGCGGAAAGTTTACCCGTTATGTGAACGGCTGTTATTTTCGCATTGAGGGCTTTGGCAAGAATGACCCCGTGACAGGTTCCGTACGCGCATTTTCCCAACCCGTCTGTTGGTAATAGGATGTTTTTATACATAAAATCTCCTTCTTGATGCCCCCTTCCGGTCGTCCGGGGGAATGCTCTGATCGGTGCTGACTGGAACGGTAAGAAATATTATGTTGGTCGAGGACCTCGTTGTGCAAGTGCTAAAATCAAATCTCCTTGCGGAACGTCTCGTACCCGAGAAGCAGGACCGCCCCGCCGACGAAGACCGCAAGGTTTACGCTCATCGAGATGCCGTGCAGGCGGGAGAACTCCCGCCGCGCCGGGTCCTCCTCGGGGACCGACATCCCCCCCACCCACAGGGACAGGGGAAGTCGGTAGAAGGCGGAGGCGATCGGATGCATTCGGGTTTCCCTTCCGGTCGGATTTCCGGTTCGATGCCGGAAAACCGCAAGACGGTTCCTGCGTTTCGGGATCATCCCCCCGGCACGCTCGGGCTCTTTTCCCGGAACGGGCTTCATATCGGGGCGGCGGTCGGATGACGCGGGCGCAGGCGGAAAAGATCTTTCCCACGAAGGCAATAATTTTCTTATAATGGAGAACAATTCCCATACTCATTAATCGCAGCACGGCCTATAACAATAATATTTAGCAAAATCAAGATGATCCATTTTCACGCAAGGGGGAATCCGCGGCGCGGGAAATGCAAACCATAATTGTATCGATCTTTTTTATCACACGAGAAAACGACTGCTTTCCGTTTTGGAACCCGCCGGAATCCGGTGAAATGACGGAGGGAAGTCCCATGGAAAGGGAAAACGACGCGTGACGGGGCAACGCGGAAAGCCCGGACAATCCTCAGGAGCAAATAAAACCACCATCAAGGATATGACGGCGACCTTGCGAGGAAAAGGGAAAACCATCCTCCTCTGGCTCCTCATCTTCCCCGCCACCTTCGTCGAGGGCCAAGGCATCACGACGTTCAAGATCGCAAGCGATTACCTCGTATCGGACATCCTCCTGGCTTCCGCCGTCGCGTTGTCCCGGGTGAAGGAGCGTTTCGAAAGGGAGGTGTTCACCCTCCTTCTGCTCTCCATCTTCGCCGCGATCGCCTCCGAGCTGGCGTTCCACCTGTACGTGGATTTCTACTCGTACAACAACCTGGTCGGGCACTACCTGAAGATCGTGTCGTTCTATCTCTTCTACAAGGCGGTCATCTCGGTGGGGCTGTTCCGGCCCTACGACCTGCTGTTCCGGGACCTGAAGCGGAACGAGGGGTCCTCCGGACCGCCCGGAACGAGCTGGAGGCCCGGGTGACCGAGCGGACGTCCGACCTGGTCCGGATCAAGGAGCGGCTGGAGGGCGAGCTTGCGGAGCGGGAGCGGATGGAGAAGGAGCGGGAGCTCGTCCTCGACCTCCTGGGCATCATCAACTCCGCCGGGGATGTCCGCCGGGTGAGGAACGATCTGGCCGTGTTTCTTTCCCGCTGGACCGGATGCGATGCGGTGGGGATCCGCCTGCGGAGCGGGTTCGACTACCCGTACGTGGAGACGATCGGGTTCCCCGAGGGGTTCGTCGCGGCGGAAAGCCGCCTGTACGCCGTCGGCCGGGACGGGGAGATGATCCGGGACGGGGACGGGAACACCGTCTACGAATGCCTGTGCGGGGAAGTCGTCTGCGGACGCCCCGTTTTGTCCGCGCCCTCCGTCACCCCCCACGGAAGTTTCTGGCTGCTGGCGGAGGAGGCCCTCAAGGAGAGCGAGGACCGGTTCCGCTCCCTCGTGGAGAACTCCCTCGTCGGGATCATGATCGTCCAGGACGGCCGCGTGGTGTTCCGGAACCCCGAGCAGGAACGGCTCCTCGGGCCCATCCCGGAGGAGTTCGAGTTCCGTTCGATCAATAACGTCTTTCCCGAGGACGTCCCGAGGTTCGAGCAGCTGTGCGACCTGATGGAAACGGGGTCGTCCCTGCGGCAGGATGTCAACCTCCGTTTCTCCCTCGACGCCGGGGACACGCTCGAGAGGGAAGTCCGGTGGGTGCACTGCCAGACGAGAACCCCCTCTTGGGGATCAACCTCAACATCTCGACCCTCGAGCACCTTTGCGGGCAGTCCGGGGGACTTTCACCGGAGGACAGGGAAAGGATCGATGTGGTGATCGGGCAGCGGAGGTCCGCCTCGAACAAGATCGCCTCCGTGATCCGGAGCGTCATGGAGTTCTCCAAGCCCCTTCCTCCCCGCCTGGGGACGGTGAACGTAAACCAGGGGATCGGAAGGGCTGTCGAGTTCTCCTCGACCGGCCTGCGCAAGCGGGGGGTGGAGCTCGATACGTCGCTCGATCCCGCGCTTCCTCCGACCTTCGCGGATCCGAGGCTGATGGAGCAGGTGCTGGTGACCCTGATCACGAATGCGGCCCAGGCGATGAAGAACGTCGACGGGACCAAGCGGATCGAGGTATCCTCTTCCTGCGAGGGCAAACGCGTCGTGATCCGGGTTTCCGACTCCGGGCCGGGGGTCCCCCTCCCCCTGCGGAAGAAGATCTTCGACCCCTTCTTCACGACCCGGAAGGAAGGGTACGGGACCGGCCTGAGCTTCAGCCACCGGGTCGTGTCGGAACACGGGGGGATCCTGGCCGTGTCCGCGAGCCGATGGGGCGGGGCCGAGTTCCGGATCGAGCTGCCTTGCGAGACGGGAAAATCCGCTACGTGATCTCCTATTCCATCCATGTGGTCGACGACGAGGAAACGTTCCGGGAGGGGGTAGCGGCCGCTTTCGGGAACCGGTACCGGGTCCGGACCTTCCCCGACGCGGAATCCGCCCTCGACGCCGCGAAGAGCGAACCGCCCGACCTGGTCCTCCTCGACATCGGTCTTCCAAGGATGAGCGGGATCGACGCCCTGCCACTCTTCAAGGAAACTTGCCCGGACATCCTGGTGATCGTCATCACCGCGTACGAGGACATTCCGACGGTGATCGCCGCCATGAAAAAGGGAGCCCACGACTACATCCTGAAGCCCCTCCAGAGGGAGATCCTGGAGGTGAGCGTGAGGAACGCGCTGGAGACGGTCCGCCTCAAGAAGGAGGTCCAGACGCTCCAGGAGCGGTACCTGCGGGAGAATCTTCCCTGCTTCGTGGGGGAGAGCGACGCGATCCAGGACGTGATGGAATTCGTGGAGACGATCGCGAAAAGCCCCGACACCCCGGTTCTCATCGTCGGGGAGACGGGGACGGGGAAGGAGCTGATCGCCGGCGCCATCCATTACCGGAGCCCCAATTTCAAGGGCCCGCTGGTCAGCGTGAACTGCGCCTCCATCCCGAAGGAGCTCATCGAGAGCGAGCTGTTCGGGTACGAGAAGGGTGCGTTCAGCGGAGCGAGCGCCTCCGGGAAAAAGGGGCTGGTGGAGGAGGCCGCGGGGGGAACCCTCTTCCTGGACGAGGTGGGGGACTTAAGCCCCGAGGCCCAGGCCAAACTGCTGCGGTTCCTCGAGGAGGGGGAGTTTTACCGCGTCGGGGGAACGAGGAAGCATACCGTCTCCGCCCGTGTCGTCTCCGCCACCAACATGAATCTCGAGAAGATGATCGAAAAAGGCCTGTTCCGGGAAGATCTGTACTACCGGCTGTCCGTCGTCCGGGTGATGGTTCCGTCTCTTAACGACAGGCGCGAAGACATCCTCCCGATCGCCCGGTATTTCCTCGTGGAGTACGGCCGGAAGTTCGGAAAGCCGTTCGCCGGCATCTCCCCAGAGGCGGAGGAGGCGCTCCAAGGGTGGCACTGGAAGGGAAACGTCCGCGAACTGAAAAACACCCTGGAGAGGGCGGCGCTGACCGGAAAGGGGCCGCTCCTCACCCGGGACGACCTCGGCCTGGCCCGGCCGGGGGACCGGACGGGATCGGGGGAACCCGCAGGCGCTCTCTTTCCCTCCATCCCCCCTTCGGGGATCGACCTGGCCTCGGTGCAGGAATCGCTGGAGAGGCATTATATCCGGGAAGCCATCCGGCGGGCCGGGGGAAACGAGAGCAAGGCCGCGCGGCTCCTCAACATGAACCACCACACCTTCCGGTACCGCAGGAAAAAACTCGAAGGGTAGTTTCCCTCCCCCGTTTCCTCGTTCGGGATCCTCCTTCTTCCCCGCGAGATGTTCGCAATTCTTCTAGTATTCCCTTCGCAATTTTTCGAAATTTTGTTGTTTGATCGGTTGCTTCCCCGCGCCCTGTTAGTTCCAACAAATTGATATCTATTGGAATTTACCAACGAGCAGTCGTTGGCACGCCTCCTGCGAGGGAAGGGCGTACGGATTGCGGGAAAGGATAGGAATGGATCTTTACCACGAGCTGAGGATGAGGAAGATGATCATCGTCGAAGACGACACGCTCCTCAAGGATTCCCTTTCCCTGTTCTTCCGGAGCAAGGGCTGCGAGGTTTCGGCCTTCGAGAATGCAGAAAATGCGCTGGAGGCGATGGAGACGGAGAGGTTCGGGGTCGTCATCGCAGACCAATGGTTGCCCGGGATGGACGGCGTGTCGCTGCTCAACCGGGCCTGGGAGATGGAGTCGGATGCGATCAGGATCCTCATCACGGGGATACCGAACCCCGGAATCCTCGACGAGGCGAACCGGTCCGGCGTCGACGATTTCATCCTGAAGCCGTTCACTCCCGACGAGATCGAGGCGTCGCTCTGGCGCCTGATCCGCCGGCGAAACACGAAGGCGGCCGACGCCCCGTGACCATGGCATGAACGGAGTGGATCCCAAGCGGAAAGAAACCGGATAGGGTCGAGGAGAAAGGAGACGGATATGTTCGGAAAAAGAAGGAAGGCGTTCCCCATGGCGATGGTTGTGCAGATGATCGCGTTCCTCTTGGCAGCCGGAATTTGCCTCCCCCGGGCCGCGGAAGCGTTCACATTAAACGTCGTGGACCCGGCCGGCGACCCCGTGGCGGGCTTCCGCTGGCTGGTGGAGGAGGATACCACCCACGACCCGGCGCCGGGGGTCCACAAGCCCGTTATTCAAAGTGACCCGGCCCAGAACACCCTGGCCATCAGCATCCACAGGAGCCATGCGCCGGTGGTGGTCAACGGGGAGTCCGCGGGTTCCTCCGCGGTGGTTGGCTTCCTGTCGGACGGGACGACCGCTCTCCCCGCCGGAAGGTACGTCGTCTCCGTGCTCCCCTATTTCCGCGAGGGGACCCCATCCTCCTACACCATGGGGGGGGGGAACATCAACACCGGGACGACCGGCTTGATCACCGTCACCGTCACCCCCACCCCGATCGAGACCGCCCAGATCGCCATCAAGGTGTTCCATGACATCGAGCCGGTGAACAATGCTCCGGACGTCACCGAGCCGGGAATTCCCGGGTTCGGGGTCAAGCTCTTCGACATGGGGGGGGAGGTATCCCAGGACGCCTTCGGGAACGCGCTGGGGACCGCGTACCTCAAGAATCCGGACGGGTCCTACCAGCTCGATGGGGACGGCAACCCGATCGTCGACGAGGCGAATTCCGGTCCCCTGCTGACCGATGCGAACGGCGAGATCATCGTGAAGTTCCTCAAGCCGGGCAAGTACGGCGTCCAGGTGGTCCCGCCCGTGGGAGAGGGCTGGTACCAGACCACCACCATCGAGGGGACCAAGACGATCGACGCCTGGGTCCGGCCGAAGGAGCCGCCGTTCCTGGTGGAGTTCGGGCCGCCCTTCTGGCACGCCTTCTACGGATTCGTCCAGGCGATGGACCGGCTCGAGGAGATCGCTCCCCCCGGGCCGAGGACCACGGTCATGGGGCAGGTGCGCAAGGGCCACACGTCCCGTCCTCCCGCGATCACCTTCTTTAACGGCGCTCCCCCCTCCACGTCGCCCTGCGTGATCGGGCTGAACAGCCTGGAGACCGCCACGGGACAGGCCGTCTGGATCGGGCAGTGCGGGGACGAGGGGTTCTTCGAGATCCCCAACGTGCCGCCCGGCACCTACCAGCTGGTCATCTGGGACATTGCTCTGGACATCATCATCTCCTTCAACACGGTCATCGCTCCCCAGGCCGGCGGGGTCATGGACCTCGGTCCGATCGCGACCCCCATGTGGTTCGGCGAGCATGAGCATTACGTCTTCAACGATCTGGATGAAGACGGTATCTGGGATTCGGGAGAAGAGGGCCTCTTCGACGTGGGCATCAACCTCCGGTTCCGGGACGGCACGATCTACCAGGCCTTCCCGACCGATCTCACCGGGTTCGTTCCCTTCGAGGAGATCTTCCCGTTCTTCCACTGGCAGATCGCCGAGGTGGCATTCGGCCGCCTGAAGCCCACGGGACTTACGGTCGTGGTGGACGACGGCGGCGAGCCGACCGACGACGCGTTCGGCGAGGGGAAGCGCAATCCCCAGGCGCAGGATTTGGAACCCGATGACGTGAACGTCAGCGCCGATCCGCGGTACCGCACCGAGCTGGGGCCCGTCCTGCTCGAGGCGTTCCAGGTCTTCGCCGGGCAGAACCTCCGGTTCGAGTGGGGGCAGACGCCGTTTACGGAGGCCGAGAACGGCGGCATCGCGGGGTCCGTCTACTACGCGGTCACCCGGGCCGAGAACGACCCGCGGTACGCGGCACTCGAGCCGTGGGAGCCCGGCATCCCCCGCGTCCAGATCAACCTGTACCAGGACAATTTCGACGAATTCGGTCAACCGGTCTTCGACGAGAACGGAAATCCCGGGGACGGGATCATCGATGAATACAACGGCATCCCCGGCATCCAGTTGGCCGACGTCGACAACCATCCCCTCGGCTGGTCCGACGGGACTGCCCCCAGGGGCCCGGAGGACATCGACCACAACAACAACGGCACGTTCGACCTGGGGGACGCCGTCAGCTTCACCCACAGCGACAGCTGGGACGACAACCTGCCGTCCGGCTGCCGCGGCGACGCCGATCCGGTCGTGATCCACGGAGTTGCCGTGCCGATCGCGGACTGCGCCGAGGGGCTCAGGACCTGGAACCAGGTCCGCCCCGGCGTCTTCGACGGCGGCTGGGCGTTCGGCTACTCCGCGGGCGAGGGCTCCATGGTACCCGGCGGGTACATCGTCGAGGTGGGCCTTCCCCCCGGATACAAGCACCTGAAGGAAGAGGACCGCAACGTCGATTTCGGCGAGACGCCGATCCCGTTCATCCTGCCCCCGGAGTGCGTGGGGGATATGCGCACGGTTCCCCCGTACTTCAGCTTCCTGACGGTGGGTGGCACGGGGGCGCTGGCGGACCTTTTCCCGGGAATCGATCCCGCCGACGCGGCCGCCCCGTTCGCGCTAGAGTCGCGGCCCCTGTGCGATAAGAGAAAACTGGTGGTGAAACCCGCGGGGACCGCGTTGATCGACATCGGCCTGTTCACCGACGTCCCGAAGGCCGCCCGCGCGGTCGGCCTGATCACCGACGACCTGGCCAACGAGCTGGCGCCCGGCAAGCCGGCCTTCACGGAGAAATTCTCCCCCGGCTGGCTGCCGCTCGCCTGGTTCGACTACAGCGACCGGGAGATCGCCCGCAGCTACTCGGACGAGTTCGGCGCCTACAACATCCTGCTTCCCTCGACCTATAACATCAACCTGCCCACCCCGAGCGGCGTGGGTCCCCAGATGCACCGGTTGTGCCTGAACCACCCGGGGCCGATCCGCAACCCGGCTTACCCCGGGCAGGGGCAGCTGGAATTCATCACCGACCCGCGGTTCAAGGCCCAGTACAGCACCACGTGCTACAACTTCAACTACGAGATCGGGAGGACGACGTACCTCGACACCCCGGTGATCCGGACGGCCGCGTTCGTCGGGCCCCTCCAGTCGACGCTCGACTGCGAGCTCACCGACGGGACGCCGGTCATCTCGCAGTTCGTCAACGGTCCGCTCGTCAACCCGATCAATATCGGAACGCAGTTCACCTTCACGTCCGCAGGGACGGTCGATGTCCCGAACCCGGCCTTCCCGGGAGGATCGGACCCGCCCTTGCTTCCCGAGTTCATCCCGCGGGACTTCGGCTTCGGGGCCGCCGAAGGCACCGTGATAGTGGGCGGCTACACCCTGCCCGCCAGCGCCGTCGCGTGGACGAACGAGTCGATCACCGTGAATGTCACGAACGGCACGGTGCGCAATAACCTGCTCGCCAATTCCGGCGGAGAGCTCACCGTGAGGCGTGCCCTCCCGCCCGCCGGCACCGGGAAAACCACCCTGACCGGCCTGACCCTTACCGTCGGGGCACCGGGCGGGTTTGTCTGGAATGTCGGACCGACCCGTGCGATCAAGAAGATCCAGGATGCGGTCGACCTGGCCGCCAACGGCGACCTGATCCTGGTCGACCCCGGCACCTACCACGAGAACGTGATCGTGTACAAGCGGGTCAGGATCCAGGGCTCCGGGGCGTGGTCCACGATCGTCAACGCCATCCATTACCCCGGCGACGCATTGCAGGCCTGGCGGGAGAAACTGGCCCAGCTTGCGGATCCGGCCTGCGTCCTGCCCGCCGATGGACTGCCCTGCATCGGCCTGCTCCCCGGCCAGCAGGACATCGACCCGCTGTTCCGGGCGCAGGAAGGGCCCGGCTTCCTCGTCATCCCCGCCATGGGCCGGTTCGCCGCCGGAACGGCCGCCACAAGGGCCCGGATCGACGGGTTCACCGTCCGCGGGGCGGACCTGGGCGGCGGGATCTTCGTCAACGCCTGGGCCGACAACCTGCGGATCCTCAACAACCGGCTGATCAACAACCTGGGTACCTACGGGGGCGGCATCCGCATCGGCAACCCGAAGTTGGCCCTGGTGGCAGGCGCCCAGCAGGTGGTGGGCCCGAGCCCGAACCCGGGCCTCGGGATCAGCTACAACCACATCCTCCAGAACGGCAGTCTCAACACCGGCGGCGGGATCGCCCTGTTCGCCGGCGCCAGTGCCTATAACGTCTCCTTCAACAACCTCTGCGGGAACTTCTCGCGCTTCGGCGGCGGAGGGATCAGCCACCTGGGCTTGAGCGACGGCGGCGTGATCGAGCGGAACGACATCCTCTTCAACGAGGTCTTCCAGGGGAACGAGATCGGCGGCGGCGGCGGCGGGATCGAGGTCGCCGGCGAGCCCGACCTCGCGGGAGGGCTCACGGAAGGCGCCGGGGACGTCACCATCCGGCGCACCCTGGTCCAGGGGAACCTGGGCGGGGCCGCGGACGGCGGAGGGATCGCCCTGCGCTTCGTCAACGGCCAGGACGTGGCGGCCAATCCGACGCAGAGCAACATGTGGCACCTGGTCAATATCAACAACAACATCATCGTCAACAACGTGACGGGCCTGGGCGGCGGGGCGGTCTCGCTGCAGGATGCCGCGCGGTCCTCCATCAGCCAGAACACGATGGCCAACAACGACAGCGCGGCCGTCGCCATCGACGCCTTCCAGGCGGGGCCGACGAACCCGACCACGCCCCAGGTGGCGGGGATCGTCTCCCGGCCGCACAGCGCGCTTCTGGCCGCAGTGTCCGGTCAGGCGGCCTCCGTGCCGGCGCCCCTGAGCCGGAACATCATCTGGCACAGCCGCTCGTACTACTGGGATGCAGCCGCGACGCCGAACCTGCAGCCAACCCCGTCCCCTCCGGCCACTCTCGGGCAGTATTGGGACCTCTCGCCCGGGCTGGTGTGCACACCCAATTGCGTCTTAAGCGGCGGCACGCCGCCGACGTTCGTCTCGCCGTACCTGAACAACCTCTTCACGGCGGCGGCGGCGGACGAAGGGGGGAACTTCGTGCAGATCCTCTTCACCCCGCTCGGCCGGACCGGGAATTACACCGGAACGACGGGCCAGGCGGGGGCTTCCGGCGCAGTGGGAGTGCCGTAAAGGACAAGACCGGCCGGCCGGACGCCTTTCGCAAAGGCGCCCGGCCGGACCGGATGGCGGAATCCATACGGATGACAAGCGGAGAAACCAGACAAGGAACGAAACGGGAGGAAAGGAGCACGCCATGAAATATCGCAGGAATTTCCTGATCATCCCACTCGCCATCGCCTTCCTGGCCGTTGCCTGGATTCCGGGCGCCCAAGGGATCGTCATCCCCCAGTGTCCGGGAGACACGAACGGCGACGCGATCCCCGACGGACCGGTCCCGGCCAACCAGAAGTGCCTGCACCTGGGGGCGGGAGACGGCTTCGTCACCATGGCGGACGGCAGGCCCATCTACATCTTCAGTTTTTCCAATCTGACGGGCGTCCCTCCCGTCATGGCGATGATGGAGGGTGAGCTCGCGGCGAATTTCCCCGCCCCGACGATCGTGCTCAAGGAAGGAGACGAGCTTTATCTGAGCCTCACCAACGTGGGGATGATGATCCGCCCGGACCTCTTCGACCCGCACACCGTCCACTACCACGGATTCCCCCAGGCATCCGCGGCCTTCGACGGGGTGCCGGACGCCTCCATCTCCATCAACATGGGGTCCACGCTGACCTACTACTACAAAAACATGGAGCCCGGCACCTACATGTTCCACTGCCACGTGGAGGCGACCGAGCACATGCAGATGGGGATGCTCGGGAACCTCTACGTGAAGCCGGCGCAGGACGAAAACCCCGCGATGCTCGCGCTCGGCAGTTCGAGGCCCGCTCCCGTGAATAAACCCTTCCTCGGATTCGCCTACAACGACGAGGATGGAACCACCGGCTTCGACCGGGAATATCCGATCCAGATCGGCTCCTTCGACCCCAATTTCCACGACGCAAGCTGGAACGTCCAGCCGCTCCCCTTCGCGAACATGCGGGACCTTTATCCCATGCTCAACGGCCGGGGATACCCGGACACCGTCGTGCCGGGTGATCTTCCCGCCCCGGCCGAGAACGGCGGCAAGGTCTCCCAGAAGGTGAGCAGCCTCATCACCGCCGGCGCGGGCGAACGGATCCTGCTGCGCATCTCCAACCTCAACGTCACCAACTTCTACACCCTGACGGCGCTGGGGCTTCCCATGCAGGTGGTCGGCCATGGTGCGCGGCAGATGCGCGGACCGGCCCAGGGGGCCAACGAGAACATCTATCACAACACCACGACCGTCACGCTGGGCGGAGGCGAGTCGGTGGACGTGCTGGTCGACACGACCGGCGTTCCGGCCGGCACCTACTTCCTGTACGCGACGAACCTCAATTTCTTAAGCAACGACGCGGAAGATTTCGGCGGCATGATGACCGAGATCGTCATCAACTGAAGGAGGAGCGCCATGAAGAGAACAAATGTCAAGTGCCGCGGATTGAGCGTGTCCCTTTCCATCGCGCTCCTGGTCCTGTCCGCCGCGGGCGCGGGGGCGCAGGCCGACATCCCCGGCATCCCGGGCCCCGTCTTCGGCCTCACCGCCTCGGCGGGCCATATCGACACCCCCGACGGCGACTCCCTCCTGGTGTGGGGGTACGGGGTGACCGGCGGCCCTATCGGGTTTCAGTACCCGGGACCGAACCTCATCGTCAACCAGGGGGACGAGGTGGTCATCACTCTCACGAACTCCCTTCCGGTGCCGACGTCCATCGTCTTCCCAGGGCACGGCAAGGTGACGGCGTCTGCCCCGGAGGCAGCCGCCAATGGAGGTGTGGTGCAGTATCGGTTCACCGCGAGCCATCCCGGGACGTACATGTACCACAGCGGCACCCGGCCCGACCTCCAGGTCGAGATGGGGCTTCTGGGGGCGATCATCGTGCGACCGTCCGGGTTCGACCCGGCGTTGAACCGCAAGGCGTACGGCCATGCGGGCAGCGCCTACGACCACGAGTACCTCTTCCTCCTGACCGAGATGGATCCGCGGGTTCACAACCTGGTGGACTTCGGCGGCCTCGACCTGGTGGACAACACGAAACACCATACGGTCCTGTGGTTCATCAACGGGCGCAACGCCCTGGACACGATGCTCATGGATTTCACTCCCTCGAAGCCCCACCAGCCGTACAGCTCCATGGCGAGAATGCATCCCGGGGAGAAGGTCCTCATGCGGATCATCGGCGCGGGGCGGGAACTGCACCCGTTCCACCACCACGGGAATCACGCCGCCCTCATTGCCCGGGACGGCAGGGTGCTTGAGAGTTCCCCGGGCGCCGGAGAACCTGGGTTCCCCGACCTCGCCACGTTGGATTTCACTCAGCAGGTGCTCCCCGGCAGCACCATGGACGCCATCTTCGGGTGGACCGGGAAAGATCTCGGATGGGACATCTACGGGACCGGGCCCGGATATGAGCACACCTGCAACGGGCTGACCGTGCCTTCGACGGGCTACGATCCGGCCACGAAAGAGTACTGCCCCGACCACGGGAAAGCCCTCCCGGTTGCGCTGCCGGAGCTGCAGGACCTTACCTTCGGCGGGCACTGGAGCGGCAGCCCCTTCCTGGGGTTCTTCGGCCCTCTGCCCCCCGGGCAGGGAGGTCTGAACCCGAACGCGGGCTTCTTCATGATGTGGCACTCCCACACGGAGAGGGAACTGGTGAACAACGACATCTTCCCGGGCGGCATGATGACGATGCTGATCATCGAGCCCCCCGGCGTGCCGATTCCGTAGAGCGAAGGAGGGAAGGGACATGGCCTATAAAACGAACCTCGGAAAAGGGATGAGGCGCCTCCCGCTCCTTCTGATCGCCTTCGCGCTTACGGCGGGGCCCTCCTATGCGGCAACATACTACCTGAGGGCGGGCACCACGGACGTCCTCATGCCGGACGGGGAGACGATTCCGATGTGGGGGTTCTCCTGCGATTCGGCAGTGACCCCGGCGGTCTGCCCGAGTCCCGGCGTCGTAACCGTGCCCGGGCCGACACTCCCCGTTCCCACCGGCGACACGACGCTCACCATCAACCTGACCAACGATCTTGCGGTCCCGGTATCGATCGTGATTCCCGGGCAGACTCCTGCTTCTGCCCCGGTCATCACCTGGATTGACAGCGCCGGGGCCGTGGTATCCACGGGGACGACCAGACCGGCGGGGGACACAACCTCCCGCGCGCGGTCCTTCGCGACCGAAACGGCCGCGGGCCCGGGCGGCGGGCCGGTGCCCTATACCTGGAGCAACCTGAAGCCCGGGACATACCTCTACCATAGCGGCACCCATCCCCAGGTCCAGGTGCAGATGGGGCTGTACGGGGCCATCACGAAGCCCGCGGGAGCCGGCCTGGCGTATCCGGACGTCGGGTACGATCTCGAGCACCTCCTGCTGTTCAGCGAGATCGACCCGGCGCTGCACGATGCGGTTGCCGGGACTACCCCGACGTACGGGACTTCTCCTACGAGCACGATCGACTATCAGCCCAAGTATTTCCTCATCAACGGCGCTCCCTACACGCTGGCGACCCCCTGCCTCGACGGAGGACTTACCGTGGGGAACCGGATCCTCCTCCGGATGCTCAACGCGGGCCTGAGGGAGTTCGCTCCCATGATCCTCGAGTCCCATTGGGACGTGGTCGCCGAGGGAGGGAGTCCGTACCGGATCACCACGGGAGTCGGAATCAGCACGGCAAGAGCGATGGAACAGTACACCGTTCTCCTTCCCCCGGGCGGGACGAGGGACGTGATCTTCACCCCGGAAGCCGCAGGCGAGTACCGGATCATCGACCGCCGGCTCAACCTGACCAACAATCTGCTGACGAACGGGGGGCTCCAGGCCTGCATCACGGTGGCCGCCCTCGCGGGCCAGCCCACGGCCAACGCCGGCGGACCGTATATCGGCACGGCGGGTACCGTGATCGTCCCGGGCACCCCGGTCCTATTCAGCAGCGCGGGATCCAGTGCGAACGGCGGGACGATCGTTTCGTACAACTGGGACTTCGGGGACGGGAGCACATCCGCGGCGGCGAACCCCAGCCATCTCTACGCGGCGGCAGGCGTCTACGCCGTCAGCCTGACGGTCAGCGATAACGAGGGGCTCACCTCGGCGCCGGACTACACGACGGCGACCATCACCCCGGCCGACGGCGCGCCGACCGCGAACGCCGGCGGGCCGTACACCGGCAAGGCCGGCTTCCCCGTCGCGTTCAACGGGTCCGGATCCTCCGACCCGGAGGGCAAGCCGCTGACGTACTCCTGGGACTTCGGCGACGGCGGCTCCGGCACGGGCGTAGCGCCCAGCCACACCTACGCGGCGGCGGGTGAATTCGCCGTGACCGTGACGGTCAGAGACGGCGTCAATCTCCCGGTCACGTCGGCCCCAACGAACGCTCACATCACCGTCAACAGCCAGCCGGTGGCCAACCACGGCGGGCCATACAGTCAGTCCAGTCTCACGGTACTGTTCAACGGTTCCGGATCATCCGATCCGGACAACACGGACGGCGATCCTCTTAACAACGACACGCTGACCTACTCCTGGAACTTCGGGGACGGGACGACCGGCACCGGAGCGACTCCAAGCCATGCCTACCCCGTGCCGGCGACCTACACGGTGACCCTGCGGGTCAACGACGGGTACGTGAACTCCGCAGCGGCCACCACGACGGCGACGGTCACGTCGCCGCCTGCGTTGAACAAGCACGTGGGAGACCTCGACCGGACCAGCGTAAATATCAGCGGCAGCCAGTGGAGAGCGACGGTGACGGTTACCGTGCACAACAACACCCACGGCCCGCTGTCCGGCGTCAAGGTGAACGGCTCCTGGAGCGCCGGAGACGGGAACGGAAGGACGCTTTCGTGCACCACCAATGGCGTCGGCCAGTGCAATCTGACCAGCGGAAGGCTCTCCAGGACGGCCAACGCGAGCGTGCTCTTCTCGGTGACCAGCCTCACCGGCGCGGGGCCGACGTACTACCCGGCGGCGAACCATGACCCCGATACGGGGCCGCAGAGCTCCAACGGGACTTTCATCACGGTCCCGAGGCCGTAAACGGTACCAACGGATTCGAGGGGGAAACCTTCCCCTCGACAGGGAGAACCCGGCGACCGCCTCCCCG
>Ga0209521_10001126_pt1 | contig 21668 bp, 23 predicted proteins | sample Rifsed19ft4_FD_184016 | JGI IMG/M metagenome (GOLD analysis project Ga0209521, IMG submission 184016) | Soil microbial communities from Rifle, Colorado, USA - sediment 19ft 4 (version 2) | ecosystem: Environmental > Terrestrial > Deep subsurface > Rock core/Sediment | place: Rifle, Colorado...
CCGCCACAATGTGAACGGAAGCGATGATTTGCCATTTGAATTTGACGAAGAACACTCGCTCGAGGATGAGGATCTGGATTAGTCCTCGTGCTCCTCAACTTCATCCGATTCTTCGACTTTATCCACCATCTCGACCGGTAAGCGTCCGCTGAGCCAGGCGATCATCATATTAATGTCGTATTCGTGTTCGCCGTCTTCCGGATATTGAGCGGCGTAAGCATCGTCCAGCACCTCAAAGGTTTCTTCTTTTGGCCAGTGGGTCAAAAAGCCGGGCAGCTTGCTGCGGTCAACCTCCAGCGGAAGTAATTTCCATTCGCGGGCGGTCAGCAGATCATTGACCTTTTTTGCCAGCTCCGGGTGCAGCTCATACCAGGCGCTCATGATTTGAGCGGCAAATTCAGCCGATTTTTCAAAAGTTGATACAGCCGCCCGTGCTTTGACTGGCGCCGGCGCCAGAGCGCTGTTGCGGAAGCCGGAAACCTGCACATGGCGCTTGACCAGACGGCTGATCGCCGATCGGCGCTCTTCGGATAAATGATTGAGCTCGGCAAAGGCTTGCTGAATAATCTTCAACCGGTATTCGGGCAGTAAAAATTCATTGACAGCATGAAATGGGAGAAAGTGCGCTTTATGATCAGTCATAGGCGCGATTATATCCCAGTTCACGCGCTTTGGTTATCCCTCCGGGATGATGATCCAGCACAGCGTGTAAATTAATATTCCTGGGACTCCACCAGGCAGCAGCATCAATAAGAAACCCAGGCGGAACCAGGTGGGGCTGATGCCTAAAAAGTTGCCTAATCCCCCGCAGACACCGGCAACCACTCGATTTTCACGCGAACGGCGTAACATGTTTGGGCTCATCGATCAATTCCTTTCGTTTCATTTACGCAAGATTTCATACCCGGTTGCAAATCGCCTTCATCGAATGGATTGGTAATTGGGAGGCGATGCTATAATCTTCCCAACCAACGATCATTCTTTTGGGGAGAGGTATGAACGAGCGGATCGAATTCACCAATAATTATACCGATTTGAGCACCGATACTGGATTTCAATTCGAGTTCAACAGCGACCGCTGCGGTACCGGCTACCGTACCTGCATCACCTATTACCACGCCGGCAATATCGCCAATGCGTTGGATACCGCCAGCAGCCTGTCTGGCGGCGTTTTCAACCGGGCAGCGCAGCTGGGCGAGCGGGCCAAATCAGCTGGCTGGCAGCGTGTCAAAGATGAGGCTTTTGTCGAAGCTGCCAAGGAGCTGCGCCCGCAATTCAAGCAATGCCCGCGCTGCCAAATCTGGGTGTGCATCGCTAATCTAAATTCGGATCCCCATTGCGCGCAATGCGGTGCAAAGATTTAATTCTGATACCTATACGCAACCTGTCCGCCCGAATTTCCCTCGGGCGGTTTTTAACCTTGTCGAAAGAATTGCATCCACGTAGAATTTGACCATGGCCGAAGACGTCACACCTATTCGTCAGCAGTATCTGGAAATTAAGCGCCAGTATCCAGATACCATCGTATTCTTCCGCCTGGGGGATTTTTACGAAACTTTCGACGAGGATGCCGAGACCACATCGCGCGAACTGGATATCGTCCTCACCTCGCGCAATGTTGCCAAAGGCATGCGCATCCCGATGGCAGGCATTCCTTATCATGCCGTCGAAAATTATCTGGCGCGGCTAATCGACAAGGGTTTCCATGTAGCCATTTGCGAGCAGGTCGGTGTGCAACCGGAACGCGGGCTGTTTCCGCGCGAGGTGGTGCGGGTGGTGACGCCCGGGACGATCGTCGAGCCGGCGCTGCTCAAGGGCGATCACAACAACTACCTGGCGGCGGTGGTGACCGACGAGAATCGCGCCGGCGTAGCTTATGCCGACATCACCACTGGCGAGTTCTTCACCACCGAGCTCGAAAGCAGCGAGATCCTAGCTGCCGTCCGCTCCGAATTGATGCGGCTGCAGCCCGCTGAAATCCTGCATCCCGACAATTTGGATTTGGCCAACGGCTGGGCAGGTCATTTGACCAAGTTACCGGCCTGGCGCTTCGAGTCTGGACGCAGCCAGGAAATGCTGCTGCGCCATTTTTCGGCCGGGTCGCTGGACGGTTTTGGGCTGCGCGGCAAACCCATGGCGATCCGGGCTGCCGGCGCCATTCTGCAATATCTGCAGGAAAATCAAAAAGACTCCCTCAAGCTGCTGACCAGCCTGGCGACTTATACGCTGGATGATTTCATGGTGCTGGATGTCTCCACCCGGCGCAACCTGGAACTGACCGAAACCATTCGCAGCGGCGAGGTCGAGGGGTCACTGCTCAGCGTGCTGGATCATACGGTCACGCCGATGGGCAAGCGCTTGATGCGCCAGTGGGTGAGCAAACCGCTGCTCAACCTGGACACGATCCAAACGCGGCAGGAATGCGTGCGCAGCCTTTTGGAAAATGGGCTGCAGCGTACCGAGCTGCGCGCCAAATTAAAGCCGCTGGCTGACCTGGAACGCGTCACCGCGCGCGTGATTCAGGGCAGCGCCGGTCCACGCGAGCTGGTAGCTCTGCGAGCCACCCTGAAAGCGCTGCCGGACGTCAAAGAAACCGTAGCTGCGGCAGCCGGATCGCTGGGTGAGATCGTCACATCAGTCAATCCGTGCGATTCAGAACTGCAGCTGTTGGAAAGCGCCATCAGCGTGGACCCGCCGGCGACGCTGCAAAATACCGGCATCATCCGGCCCGGTTTCTCGTCGGAACTGGATAACGTGACTTCATCCTCCGAACACGCGCGTGAATGGATCGCCAAGCTGGAGGATGTTGAACGCGAACGGACCGGAATCAAGACGCTGCGGGTGGGCTACAACAAGGTCTTTGGCTATTACATCGAAATTTCACGCGGCGCCGCATCCCAGGCGCCAGCCGAGTATATCCGCAAGCAGACACTGGTCAATGCCGAGCGTTTTATCACGCCGGAGATGAAAGAGTACGAGACGCTGGTGCTCAACGCTGAAGACCGCATTCGGGAAATCGAAGGGCGGTTGTTCAAAGAGGTGTGCTGGCAGTTGGCAACCTCCAGCCGGCGCTTGACGGGCACGGCGCAAGCCCTGGCTGAATTGGATACTTATGCTTCGCTGGCTGAGACAGCTGCCAACGGCGGTTACGTCCGTCCGGATTTGACCGATTCCACCGTGCTCGACATTCGCGACGGACGCCACCCGGTGGTGGAACGCGGGCTGCGCGGCGAGCGCTTTGTGCCCAACGACGCCCAGTTCGAAGCCGGCGAGATCGTGCGCCTGATCACCGGGCCGAACATGAGCGGCAAGTCCACCTTCCTGCGCCAGGCGGCGCTGATCGTGTTGATGGCGCAAATTGGCAGCTACGTACCCGCCACCTCGGCAGTGATTGGATTGGTGGACCGCATTTTTACCCGCATCGGCGCGCAAGACGAGATCCATGCCGGTCAGAGCACCTTCATGGTTGAGATGATAGAAACGAGCAACATCCTACACCACGCCACACCGCGCAGCTTGCTGATTCTGGACGAGATCGGTCGCGGCACCAGCACCTATGACGGGCTGTCGATCGCCTGGGCGGTGGTGGAGTACATTCACAACCATCCAAGACTGCGGGCTCGCACGCTGTTCGCCACTCACTTCCATGAACTGACCCAGTTGAGCGAGCTGCTGCCAGGAGTACGCAATTACAACGTCGCCGTGACCGAATCAGAGGGCAAGGTGGTGTTCCTGCACAAGATCGTACCGGGCGGCGCCGACCGCTCTTACGGCATTCATGTCGGTCAACTGGCCGGGCTGCCGCAGCCGGTGGTGCAACGCGCCAGCGAGATCTTGCGCCAACTGGAGGCCTCATCGGGTAAAGCCGTCAAAATAACCCCCAATTTGCCCGAGCAGATGATGTTGTTTCCGGAGACCAACCCGATCCTGAAAGAATTGGACGAGTTGGACATCAATGGACTCTCGCCCATCGAAGCGCTCAACCGGCTGTATGAGTGGCAGCGAAAGTACATTCGCCGCGACTGATTAGTAGCGCTCGCTCTCGGATTCCATGAAGGGGAAGGTCATCTGGCTGAAGCGCAGGCGCTCCATGTGGCTGTTAAAGATCGTGTCAGCCCGCAAGCCGCTGCGCCAGGACTTGACCTGGGCAAATAGGGCTTGCGCTTTAGGTTTCAGGTCTGCTCCTGTTGCCAGATGGGTCCACCATACCGCCTGGGCGGCATAGGTCACCACGTTGCGCGGCTCGATGCGGTCAAAATCATCGAAGAACCAGCCACAGGACGTGAACATGCGCTGTTTGTTCAACTGCGCCCGCAGCAGAAGATCAATGCGACTCACGGTTTCCTCGGTCAATTCACAGGTGCAGGCTGAACGGATCAGATCCTTGAGCGGAATTCGACCGTGCAGCACCTGGATATAAGCGTAAAGCAGCTGCCAGGGGTCGTCACAATGGGGCTGCAAAGTATTCAGGTAAACCTCATCCAACGCAGCGCCCAACTGGTCCATGGCGGAACGCAGTTTGGCTTTCCAGTCGCCGCTCGGGCCGCAGGGACAGGCCTCCTTCCAGCGGGCGATGCCGTGATGGCAGCTCCAGGAGGTGTTCTGGCGTATTTTGATGTTTTTTTGCGGAGGGTTGGCCAATAACCACAGGCCGGGGTAGGTAAATTCAGCCACGTCGACTTTGCGGGGCGAGTGGTAGAGGTAGGAGAGGAATTTATCGCGGAACTGCTGGTGGTGCCCATACAGCTCGCCATCGGAGGCGATGGTGATCAATTCCTGAGCATCCGGCTGATCGCCGTTAAATTGGAACTGAGGCTGGAGCACATCCTGTAGGAAGTGATCGGCGTTGGTGGTGGCTGACGGATCAAAGCTGACCCGCATACTCAGCTCAGCGTCATAAAAAATGACCGCAATTCGTTTTCCGCCGGGCAGGTTCACCCAGTAAGGTTGGTTGGTGTCCAGGTTGTCGGTGTCCGCCTGCCAGGGGGCTAAAATCGTAAATTCGATGCCGGCTTCAGCAGCCACCAGCAGTGTCTCAATGTCCACCGCAGCTTCCGGCAGCCACAGACCGGCTGGTTTGTGGCCAAAACGGTACTCAAAGTCGGCAATTCCCCACAGAATCTGAGTTTTCTTGTCATGCAAAGCAGCCAGCGGCAGGATGGTGTGATGGTAGGGCTGCGCCATGGCATTGCCGACTCCGTGGCGCAGGAAATTCTTGCGTTCCTGCTGGATAATCTTGGAGACCGTGATGGTATCGTATGAGAGCATCCAATTGAAAAGGGTAGGGCCAATATCAAAACTGATCCACTCAAAATTGCCCTGGTCGGCGTTGGGCCGGTAGCATTGTTCGTGGACACGTTCATTCCAGTCGTGATAGGGGAAGGCCCCATCCTCGCGGGGGATCAAGCCGGTGGTCGGGTCCTCGCGGACCGGTTGGTAGAAATGTCCATGGATGGTGACTGCTCGTTTGCTCATACGGTTAAATTGGCCCTTTCCGAAGGGCAGGTCGTCCTCTGCGATATACCAGATAATCCAGCTGGGTGTGAAACCGGGCTGGTAGAATGCCAAAAACCCGCGGTACAGTATCGAGGTTGGTCGTGCGGTCGGCTGCCAGATAATCCAGCCAGAAGATGGAAATCGGCGCGCGGGCGAATTGTTCAAGCATCAGGCCGACCATGCGCAAATAGGGCGGTGAAAAGTTGCTCATTAAACGCCGCACCCCAATTTTTTCCATGACGATTTCAACTACCTGACGAAAGGGCAAAGCTTCCACGCCGCCGATCGAGATCACCTGGTTGATGAATGCCGGTGATTCATAGGCGATCATCATGGCAGCTACCAGATCCTCAATCCATAACGGCTGCACCAGACTGGACCCATCCCCGGGTAGGAGAAATGGCCCTGGCCAGGAGCGCAGTATGCGGGCGATGTTGGTGGTGAACTGGTCTCCCGGGCCGAAAACCACACCGGAGCGGAAAATGGTATACGGCACACCGGACTGGATGATCGACTGTTCGGCCAGGCCTTTTGCCTTGAAAACGGAATATGCCGAATATTGGTCTGCACCCAGGTGACTGAGGTAGACGATGCGCTTTACGCCAGCTTCGGCGGCGACTTCGGCCAAAACCTGTGTACCTTGAATATCCACTTCTTGCAGCCGAGCGTGCGAACTGTGGCGTTCATTACCCGCCAGGTGGAAAACAGTATCTACGCCGCGTAAAGCGGCGCGCAGGCTGCGCTCATCCAGCAAACTCGATACGGCTGCTTCCACGGCGATCCCCCTGGGTAGCTGTGGAGAAGTCTTGGATGGTTTGAGTAAAGTGCGTACTTCCTGGCCGCCTGCAATCAGGTGGCGCACCAGCGTCCGGCCAATGAAGCCCGTGCCTCCGGTAACTAAGATCATAAACGGGTGAATTATAGCAGAAATTCAATGAAACTTCACTTACCAGGGGATTGTAAGTTAGGCGATGGTTAGTGGCATGTTTCTTGTAACATTACCAGGCACAAGCCAATCGTAGATTTAATAATCAGGGAATGACGAAAATGACCAATTCAACCCATCGTTCCGCAGGATCCCAGCCTTTCTCGCAAACCGGCCGCCTCGGTTTCCATTATTTTCCGGATACATTGCACTACACCGAGCGGGATTTGCAGCTTTGGCTGCCTATATTAATGGAATTGAACGCCAGCTGGCTGGTCATTCGATCGGAATCCGACCGCGCCATCCCAGAACACTTCATTACTTCCCTTAAAAAAGTTGGCATCCAGCCGTTCATTCAATTTGATCTGCCGCTTGGCAAGCCGGTGGATATGGCGGAAATCACCCCACTGATCCAGTCTTATATCCACTGGGGCGCCATGCATATTCAATTCTTCGACCGGCCGAATTTACGCTCATCCTGGCCGGCTGGCGGTTGGGCGCAGCAAGATCTGGTGGAACGCTTCCTCGACCGTTTCCTGCCTTTAGCCGAGCTGGTGGCACGCGAGAATGCAGTGCCGGTACTTCCGGCCTTTGAACCCGGCGGCAATTTCTGGGATACAGCCTTTCTGCGCAGCGCTTTGCAATCCATCGAACGGCGCGGCATGACCGGCGTTTTGGACAAGCTAGCTATCGGCGCCTATGCCTGGACGAACCACCACCCGGTGGATTGGGGCGCGGGCGGTCCTGAATATTGGCCGGATGTCCGTCCGTATTTCACGCCAAGCACCTCGCAAGATCAGTGCGGTTTCCGCATTTACCAGTGGTATCAGGCAGTAGCGCAGGCTGTGTTACAGCGCCCGGTACCGATTTTCCTGCTGCAAGCCGGGCTTCCCGCCCACCCGGACAAGATCAAAGCCAATGAACTGGCATCCGCAGAGCATGGCAGGGTTACCAAAGAACTGTACACCTGGGTCACCGGCAAAGAATTGGTGATCGAGAAAGGCATCGAGAATTTACCCCCGCCGCAGCTGGACATGCCGGAAGAAGTGGAAGCCTGCAACTTTTGGCTGCTCTCCGCTGACAGGCAGAGCAAATACCGCGACCAGGCCTGGTTTCACGAGGGCCGCCCGCACCTGCCGCATACGCAGTCGATCGCCAAAAATTTCACACCGCCAGCAGCTGATGCCTTCGTCAACCCGACCATTACCAATGATACCGTTTTCAAACGCATCCAGCACCCAATTTCGCATTACATCCTGTTGGCCAACGGCCAACACGGCGGGTGGGAGCAGCAGCTGGCGCGGATGCTGCCGTTTGTCAGCAAAAACCACCCTACCATTGGGTTTTCGGTGGATGAAGCTGCGCTGGCAGGCAAAATTACCATCATCGGCAAGTCGCCGTACATCACCGCTGACACGGTCGCCCGGCTGACGCGTTCCGGCTGTCAGGTCGAGCAAATTAGCGAAGATGGCACAAATCTTGCATATTAAGTCCGTAGAGAGGTAACCCATGAACCTGACCCGTAACGGCACATCACAGTCCAACACTATCGCTGTCCCTGGCAAACCCGTTCTGAAAGTCATCGGACTGGGCGGCGGCGGTTCCAACGCTGTCAACCGGATGATCGAGCTCGGCCTGACAGGCGTTGATTTCATCGCTGCCAATACTGATGCCCAGACGCTCAAAACAAGCCTGGCGCCCACCAAAATTCAGTTGGGCAGCAAATTGACCCGCGGACTGGGTGCCGGCGGCAATCCGAGCGTTGGCGAAGCGGCAGCCGAAGAAAGCTACCGCGAACTAAATCAGGCACTGGCCGGGGCAGACATGGTATTCCTCACCGCTGGTATGGGCGGCGGCACGGGTACCGGTTCAATCGCCATCGCAGCCCGGGTAGCCCGCAGCCTGGGCGCCGTGACTGTTGCCGTGGTCACCACGCCGTTCATGTTCGAGATTGGCAGACGCCAGGTCAACGCCCGCGAGGGCTTAGCCCGGCTGCGCCCCTACACCGATACCTTAATCACCATCCCCAACGACCGCCTGCTCAAAGTTGCTCCGCGCGACCTCCCACTGGAAATGGCTTTCCGTCTGGCAGATGATGTACTGCGCCAGGGCATTCAGGGCATCTCTGAATTGATCACCGAAACCGGCCTGATCAACGTGGATTTCTCGCACATCCGCAACATTATGCAATCCGGCGGCGGTTCGCTGCTTTCGATCGGCATTGGTCAGGGTGAACGCAAAGCCCAAAAAGCTATCGAACACGCACTCAACCACCCGCTGCTTGAGTCGATTAACCTGGCACATGCCAACAGCATTCTGGTTAACTTCACCTCCGGGCCAGATCTGACCTTCACTGAGGTTGTGGAAGCCCTCAACGAGCTACAGGAAAAAACCAACAATAAAGCCGAAATCATCCCCGGAGTTATCACCGACCCGCGCATGGGCGACCGGGTGCAGGTCATTATGATCCTGACCGGTCTTGGCGCCACGCCGGTGGAAGTATCTTCCTTCCAACGCCGCACTGTCACCCCCACACCCGAGGCAACCTCCTTCCCGATGCCGGTTGACAGTCTACAGGCAGACAGCCAGGTGATGGAAGTTGCTTCCATGCGTTCCGACCTGGATATTCCGGCATTCCTGCGCCGCCGGGCACGCTAAACAGTGGAGCTCATGATGGATGCCAAAACCATTTCCGCAGTCTGCAAACAGGTTTATGCCAAATTTCCCGAAGTCAACGGCGCTAAACCGAAGGTAAAAGCGCAGACCGAAGAGACTTTTCTGATGATTTTTGAAGGCACCGGCACTGCCGCCAACGGCGCTGCCATACGCCGCACCGTTCGGGCTGTCGTCAATGCCAGCGGCAAGATTACCAAACTCACCACTTCACGCTAAACACGAGGTTACCGATGAACGCTTCCTTCTACCGCAAAATGGAAATCGCTGTCTGGGATATGGTCATTGAATACCTGACCAGCTCCAACACCGTGCGCACCATCGTCAAAGAATGGCTGGCCCTCAAACAATCTGAGAAAATGGGTGTTTATGCCGCGACCATTGTCATGGGCGGCGCTTTTGGGCTGTTCCTCGGCCTGGCTATCCCCCAGATTTTAGCTTACGTCCAATAATCAACATCCATGACGAAGTGGCTGCGGTGCCTCCTGATCTGCGCACTCATCTTCGGCTTTCTGCCTGTCACCGCTGTTCAGGCTGTGCGCGGGGTGCCGGGATCGGCTGAGTTCGGCTACGGCGCCTGGCTGCATCCAAATGGAGAATTTTTTGACCAGGGATTAGCTCTGGTACAAGACCTGGCATTGGATTGGGTTGGCGTCGAGGTCGATTGGGCTGCATTGGCTGCCACCTCGGATACCAAAATCGACACCGCAATTTTAGATCGCGCTGTTTCCACCGCCGCCAGCAGCGGAACGGCTGTCATGTTTAGTTTGACCAATCCGCCCGATTGGGCGATGACACCCGCCGGACCCGACCCCGCAGCCACCGCGGGGTTTGTTTTGAACCTCAGCACACGCTATGGCGACAAATTATGCGCCATCGAACTGCTGCCCGGCGCCAACACCACTGCCGGCTGGCACGCCAACCCAGACCCGGCTGCCTATGCAAATTTATGGCTCACCGTCCGCTCGCAATTGGACACTGCCGGGAGTTCGCTGCACCTGATCGCTGGCGGATTAAGGCCGTGGTCAGCAGCATCCGCCCCTGCAGATTGGACCGATCTGGATTTTCTGCGCGGCTTGTACGCAGCCGGGGCAAAAGACTGGATGAGCGTGTTGAGTATCCAATTTCCGCAATTGACCGGCCTGCCGCTGCAAACTACAGCTGATTCTGGCACACCCTTGCGCCATTATGAAGCGGTTCGGCAAGTCATGCAGGAAAATAATCACCAAACTGGACAAATTTGGGTGACACTATTCAACCCTCCTGATGGTACAATATCTGTAACTGATTCCCGTTTTGCGGATCGACAGCACCAGACAGAATGGTTACAGCAAGCGTTAATACAGGTGCGGTCGCAATTATACATGGGTGTCGTTTTTGCCCACAATCTGAACCCGGCTCAATCCAATTCAACACTTTATCGGTATGATGCGCTCGTGGTAGACCGCGTCTCTGTCCATCCGTTTTACTCGGTCTTTAAAGCGATCATCCGCCAGACTAACCCTGAGACCGGCGCTGCCCGACCCGGGAAGCCCAAAGGTACCATCCTCTTAAAGTGTAAATACAAAACCTGACATGCGGAAATTCGTCATCTTCCTGACCATCCTTGTTTTTCTAGCTTGCCTGGGATTTGGCCTTTACACATCCTACAAGCCTGATGGAAACAAGAACCAGGTAGAAGGCCGATTTTCACCCACTGTCTCACCTGTATCTGAATATCAAAGCAATTATCTGATCATCCACGTCGATGATTTGTTAGCCGAAAACCCCCAGCTCATCAGTGTGTGGGGGTTAATTGCGTATTACCCCGAACCTAAGTTGATTTTCCAGGCGCTGTATCCCATGCCGACAGCTACAAATGACGAGGTGCTGCGGCGGTACAAGCTTTCCAATCAGAAGATTCCCGATCCAGCCTGGCTGCGGGCGCTGGCGGATTTTAACCAAATTACCTGGGATAACTACATTCTGCTCGACACTTCAGCGATGAACGGACTGGGCGCCGCAGCCTACGGCGGGGGAATCAATTTTGAGCTGCCGGAGGACCCGGTTGGCGCCGAGAGGCCGTATATGCAGGCCATGTGCGACTCCTTCGCAGCTCAGGGACGCAATTTCCTGCTGGCATATCAATGGAAAGATCTGATTCCAGATCATTTCCGTTCGAACGTCAGTCTGGACTTCGGCCTGGTGAATACCGATAAACTGCTTTCACCGGGTCTGCCAATTGCCTGCGAAATTTACTAAGTAATGGCCTGGTGGTTCCTTCATTCTAAATCCGGCTGGTTCACCGGCTATGGTATAATTCGCCCGTTAAAATCAAAAATTGGCTCTTGCATCTACAGAATGGAGAACGCGTGAACGCAAATATTGACCCCACCGTTGTTGCCGATGACGTCGTCGTCACAATGGACTACACCCTGACCGTTAATGGCGAAGTAATCGACTCATCCGATGGCAACGACCCCTTGGAATTTCTGCAGGGACACCAGAATATCGTTCCTGGATTAGAGCGAGAGCTGTACGGCTTGAAAATCGGAGAGAGTAAAAAGGTTACCGTCACCCCTGCTGAAGGCTATGGCGAGGTTGATTTGGATGCCTTCCTGGATATCTCGCGCAGCGAGTTCCCGGATGACATTCCGCTCGAGATTGGCGTTGAGCTTGACCTGCGCGATGATGACGGCGAAGTCATGTCTGCCACCATTTCCCAGGTGGAAGGCGATAATGTGCAGCTGGATCTTAATCACCCGCTGGCCGGCGAAACGCTGGAATTCGATATCAAGATCGTTGGCTTGCGCCCCGCGACCGAAGAAGAGTTGGAACATGGTCACGTCCACGGCACCGACCATGATGAATACGACGAGGATTTCGACGAAGAATTCATCGACGCGGCTGACAGCGACAAAGAATAATTCCTTGATCGGATGTACTACAGATAGACCCCGGTTGTCCGGGGTCTATCTTTATTAAGTCTAGCAGCAGAGGTTACATCATGCCGTACCGGCGCATGGCGGTGTGCAATATTTCCAGCACCAATTCAGTGTGATCCATGCCGTCAGCTGCGGCTTCGATGACAATATCTGAGATTCCAGGTGTAAGACCTGGCAGCGGATTAATTTCCAGAATGTACGGCTTGTTGTTGTTGTGTACGTCCAGGCGAAAATCAACCCGCGATACATCCAACCCGCCGGTGACTCGGAAGGCAGCAGCTGCCAGCCAGTTGAGTTCATCCACCATATCTTCGTCCAGCGGCGCCGGGCAGAGGTAGGTCAGATCAGCTGCCAGTTGAACCTTTAGCCGGTTGGAATAGACGGTATCGGTTTCCTCGTAAGGCTTCAAATCCACTTCTAGCGCCGGGAAGAAACGCAGCCCGGCTTGAATGCGCGGGGCATCCAGATTTTCCGGCAGGCGGCGGCTCACAGGTCCAATCAGGTTGCCCACCATGCCAACAGTGACTTCCCGACCTTCGATGTAGCTCTCTACCAGCACGGTTTGTTTATATTTTTCGAGCAGTGCGCCGACTTGCTCGCGCAACTCGCTTTCGTTATGCACGATTGACTTTTTACTGACGCCCATACCCGTGCCTTCGCGGCTGGGTTTGACGAACAGGGGATACTTCATTTTGGGGTCGAGGGGTTCGTCGACCCGCTCAAAGGATTGAAAATCAGGCGTGGGCAGATCATGATAGGTGAGCACCCGCTTTGTCATGGGTTTATCCAACGCCAAAGCCAATGTCAGGACCTTTGAGCCGGTGTAGGGGACGCGCATCACTTCCAACAAAGCGGGAATCTGAGCCTCGCGGGCATCGCCAAAATGGCTCTCGCAAATATTGAAGCAGATATCCGGTTTGAAGCGCGGGAGCAGATCGACCAGGCTCAGATCGCCTTCAAAATACTCGGCATCGTAGCCGCCAGCTTTAATAGCATTTACCAGCGCCAGAACGGTGGATTCCGAATCAAGGTCGTCCCACTGGTCATCGGGCATACCATCCCAGTGAGGGGCATTCTTCTTTAAATTGGCCAATACTGCCACGCGCAATTTGTCAACCATGTGAATCCCTCACGTTCTATCCGGTCGGGTCAGGTTTCTCGAAAGAACATCCTAAGCTAACAAAGGAATAGTATACTCAAGCATCCGGAAATTAGCGGAAATCCGCGATGGTTTTTTCCCGGACTTCTCAATTTTGTGTAGACTCAATAGGAATTGCATGACCTTCACAACCAATTCATCCCAGGTGGTCCGCAAGATCTTCATTTGTAACAACGGAAAGTGCGCCGCGACCAGCACCGCCAAAACGATCTATGAATCATTAGTTGAAATGATCCATGAACGCGGGATGGACGAATATGATGCACCGCTGCGCCTAAAATGTCTGATTTCAGGCTGCCTGGATGTATGCGAAAATGGACCGGTGATGGTCGTTCATCCCGGTGCAACCTATTACCAGAATGTCGATCAGACAGCACTTCTGCGCATCTTCGAACATCACTTACTGCGGGGTGAAATAGTTCCCGAATACGTACATATTCATAAAAGCCAGATTGAAGAATGACTCAAAAAACAGGGCTGAAATATCAGCCCTGTTTTTTTTCATACCATTTGAAACCCATTATCAGACAGTAATCCGGTCGCCCAGGATTTCGCGGAGCCGTTTCTCGTCGTAATCCACCATGATTTGGCCGTCGATGTCGAAGGTGGGGGTGGTCTCGTAGCCGTTTGCCCAGCGGCGAACCTGCGCGCCTGCCGCGCGGTTCCGCGAGATATCGACCTCCTTATAATCCAAGTGGTTCGCCTCAAAGAAAGCGCGCGCTTTGCGGCAACCCGGGCACCAGGTATTGCAATACATCACGATTCCGCCGTGCGGGAGTTCAGCAGCCAATGCATCCAAATCAATCGGGTGCTTTTTGGCATTCTCCGGGTCAATTTGGCGCAAAATGGCAAAGATCTCGTCGTTATTCGGCTGGTCATCGATATCGTGAATGTCTATGTAACGGATGATGCCCTCTTTATCAATGATGAAGATCGCCCGTTCGGAGTAGCCTTCATCGCGCAGCACACCATACTGGCGCGCCACCATGCCGTGCGGCCAAAAGTCGCTCAATAACGGGTAGGTGATTCCACCCAGACTTTCAGCCCAGGCTTCGAGACACGGAACATGATCGATGCTGATGCCCAGAACCTGGGCATTTAATCCCTCCAACAGGTCGAGTTGCGCCTGATAGGAAGGGATTTGACCTGATCATATGGGCGTCCAGGCTTGCGGGAAAAACACCAAAACCACATTCTTCCCGCGATACTGGCCTAAGGTAACCGTGCGTTCGTTAGTGGCAGAAAGGGTAAAATCCGGTGCAATTTGACCGACAGCTAGCTTCATAGGCTCTCAATTCTGAAATCAAAAATCAGTTGATACTATTCAACGATATGTAAATAAATTCAAGTTTTACATATCGAATTACCCATTTTAATAAGCCCATTATACCCAAATTATTTAAAATATATTTTTTATCCTGACAAGGGTTGATTCGTCGATTCGGTCCCTACCAATTGTTCTACTGTTTAAAGTTCGTGATAAACTATGATGGTAATTATCAACAAAACATCTTGCGTTGGTGGTCAAGTGCTTCGCGGAGGAAGTCATGTACCCAGCAGCGGATATGGAATCTTTTACCACAACCGTTCAAGTACCGCCCGAGTTGGTTTATCGGGCATTTACCCGGGGGGTAGGATTGTGTGAATGGTTGTGTAATGGAGCACGAACGTTCCCCAAGGTCGGTGGAATGGTGACCATGTGGTGGAACAGCGGCTACTATACGGTAGGCGAGTTTGTGCGGCTTGAACCGAACCACAGCGTCGTGCTCAACTGGCAAGGCCGCAGCGAACCACACCCATCCCAGGTGCAAGTGCAACTCTCGGCTGAAGAGGGTCAAACACTGGTCGAGGTCATTCACCGCGGGCTAGGCAGCGAAGAAATCTGGACGGAACCGCGCCGCGAATTACACAAAATCTGGGAACAAGGGCTTGAGAACCTCAAATCAGTTCTGGAAACCGGAAAAGACCTGCGGGTGGTCAACCGCCCGGGCATGGGGATTTACCCGGCTGAATTATCGACCGAAATGAAGAAAGAACATAAGTTCCCGGTTGATAAGGGGATCTTTTTGCACCAGGTGATCGAAGGCCGCGGAGCGGAAAAGGCCGGGCTGGAAAAAGGCGACCTGGTCACCAAATTGGCAGGATCGCCGCTCGAGCGCATTGAAACTCTGCTTCAGGTGCTTGCAAGGCAAAAAATGGGCACCCAGGTAGAGGTCGAGTTCTACCGGGGAATGGAAAAACGGGTAGTTATTCTGGAACTCATGCCACTGCCAATGCCGCAAGTACCGGAAACCCATGAAGAATTGATCCAGAAGCTCGAGGAGTCGTACGAGGCGGAATACCATAAGCTGCAAGAGACGCTGGCAGGCGTGACAGACGAACAAGCAAATTGGAAGCCAGCAGCAGAAGAATGGTCTATAAAGGAAATTCTGGCGCATTTAATCCATACTGAACGGGATAATCAGGTCGGGATGCATACCCTCCTGCTGGACGAAGATTTCGAGTGGGTCGATAATACGCTTGAACGCGGAGTGGCAACCATCGCGGTTTACCCGTCCGTCGCTGAATTAATGGATGAGGTCTACCGGTCGCAAAAAGAGACAATCCATTTCCTCAAAGTCCTGCCGCAGTCGTTTTTGGCACGCAAAGGGTCTTACTGGAAAGTGGCGCAAAACCTGCTGACAAATGATACCCATATGGAAGAACATGCTGACCAAATCCTGGAAAACTTGCGTCAGATTTCTGCCATTCGAAATCCATGAACTATCCAATCCCAGCGATTTTGCTGCGGGATGTATATAAAAATTACGGGAAAGTTTGTGCGTTGTACGGGGTTGATCTTGAAGTTCAACCTGGAGTAATTTTCGGCTTCCTCGGTCCGATGGCGTCGGAAAGACGACGACCATTCGCTGCCGGTTGGATTTAATCCACCCAGCCGGCGGTGTTTCTTTCCAGGTTGGTACCCCGCAAGAAGTTGATAACAGAGTAGATTTCAGACCGATTAATAAACATCAAAATTTCGTATACCTATAGGCCTTTAGTTAAGTTATCTTAAAATTTATGTCATAAGTTGACTAGACAAGATTAAAATGACTTGACTCCCCTGTTTATGCTTCCTATAATGAAGTTGCAGGTGAGCTCAAAGAAATTGCAAGCTCTCTCCGGTAAAGCAGGTTAATTTGGTAACACTTTTTAAAAAGGTGGAAGATCCTTAATAACCGGTGTACCGAAAACGACTGTTTACAGTCAACCTGGAAGGTTCCATCGCTTCCTGGTGGGAATTGGAAGACCCCTTCCCCTGAAAAAGTGGGAAGTAACAACCAGAGAAGGAAAACCGAGGAAAACGGCGAGTTGTGGGAAGGTTACTATGAGCCCCTGCGTACCTTCACCCCTGGAATGTACATTCCAGGGGTGTTTTTTTTATCCGCATTCCCGCAAGTGATTGGGGTTTTGGAAAGCTTCCGGTTTGAGCAAGCCGATAAAAGGCAGGTTGCGGTAGCGTTCCTGGTGATCCAGGCCGTAACCGACGACAAAGCGGTCCGGCAGGTCAAATCCTTTGTATTTGAGCGGAATATCGATTAACCGCCGGCGCGGCTTGTTGAACAGTACGCATACTTCCAGGCTGGCAGGCTCGCGCTCGCGCAGGCTGCGCAGCAGGTAATTCAGCGTCAGCCCGGTATCGATCACATCCTCGACAAACAGGACGTGCCGGTTTTGAATCGGAATTTCCAAATCTTTGACCAACCGCACCACCCCTTTGTTGCGCGCCTCATTCGAGTAGCTCGATACCGCCAGAAAATCCACTTCGGAAGGGATGGTGATAACCCGCAGCAGGTCAGCCATGTAAAACAGCACGCCCTTTAACACACCTACCAGTACCGGGCACTTGCCATGATAATCCGTCGAGATCTGGGCGCCAATTTCCTTCACCCGCGCCTGGATCTGTTGTTCGGAGATGATGACCTCCGAAATATCATGAGCGAAATCGCCATAGGATGTCAAAATATCGGTCTTCATGTTGCCTTCTTTTGCGAATCAGTTCCGTGAATAGCTTCAGCTTCATCATACAAGCCATATCTCACCATCATATCGCGCATTTCGCGGCGTTTCATTAACTTGATGTTGATATTCGGGTAAAGTTCCGCCATCAGGCGCATTTTTTTATTCTTTTTTGTCGAAAGTTGCGGGCGCAGCGTAGTCAACTCGACGTACAGGTCCTGGTCTGGCAGGTAAAAATCGGGGGTGAAAGCCAGGGTAGCCTTGCCGCTGGCGTCCCACTCCAGCTCGAAGGTGCGCGGCTCGTAAACCCAACGAATGCCGTAATAGTCCATAATGCGGGCGAACATCTCCTCCGCGGGGTGCACGAATGGAGTCGAATCATTTGATATTGGCGTCAAAGGTCTTCTTCCTCACCGATTTTCGCGTTAGTGGGATCTGATTCGTACGGCAGGGCAGCAGCCTGGCAGGTGATTTCCGCCGCGGTAGCTAATGACATTCGGCCGGTATTGAGAACCAGGTCGTACATGGAGGGGTCATCCCAATCCGTCTGATAGGCGCGCCGCAGGTAATTTTTGCGCGTTTTATCGCTGGTTTCAATCTGCGCGCTGGCTGCTTCCGGGGAGATGCCGCGGTAATCACAGATACGCTGAATGCGCACGTCTAATGGCGATAAGATGCGGACGTGCAATACGCGCGGGTCATTCCGGAGTACCACTTGCCCGCCCCGTCCAACGATGACGATACCGCCTTCAACCGCGAGTTCATGAATGACCTGGCCAACAACCTGAATGTAGGCTTTGAATTGTTCGGGAGTCGGCACCAGACCCAGCAAATTCAACTCGTCAATCATCGCCAGGGCCACATCCGGCGCACCGGAACGGATAGCGGCTTGATTGATCAGATCGCGCCATACCAGACGATAATTCAGTTTAGCAGCTACTGCCTGCCCAACTTGAAATCCCAGGCTGCCGAGTTGACGAGAGATCGTAATCACATCCATCGGTTTTTCCTCCCGGATGAGCTGTTCCGCCCTCTTCAAACCTCATTATAGCATGTGGATTTTCCTGACATCGCTCGCAATAATGGGTTGACCAGCCATCCGCTCAGATTTGTTCAGGGCGTGGTATCATTCCACAGAAAGCGAACTGGCCGTTTCTGGCATATGGCTTTCACCATCCTTACGTATGTCAGAGGTCAACTCACCTTGAACCAACGGCTGAAATATCCCTACGAGTTTATTGGCGATATCTTAATCACACAAGATCAAATCGAAGAACGCGTCGCTGAAATCGGCGCGCAGATCACGGAAGACTACCAGGATTCTGAAAAATTGCTGCTGCTTGGCATGCTGCGCGGCAGTGTCATGTTCATGACCGATTTGATGCGCAATGTCCGCCGGCCGATGACCATGGACTTTATGCTGGTCTCCTCGTATTCCGGCACCGAATCCAGCGGGTTCGTGCGGATTGACTCGGATCATAAATCATCCATCGCCGGTTGGGATGTGATCATGGTGGATGACATCGTCGACACCGGCTTGACGCTGCACACGGTACGAAAATTGCTGCTCGACCGCCACCCGCGCAGCCTGAAGGTTTGCACGCTGTTGGACAAAGTAGCCCGGCACAAAGTCGACCTGGACATCGACTATTGCGGTTTCGAAATACCTGACCATTTTGTGGTGGGCTATGGCCTCGACATCGACGAAAAAGGCCGCAATTTACCCTATATTGCCTCGGTAGACCTGGACAAGTATCACCAACTGTACGGATAACACGCTCCTCGTTATGAATGCGGGATGGGAATCATGGGACAGAAAATCGGATTACTGACCACCGGCGGAGACAGCCCCGGAATCAATGCGGCGCTGCGCGCCATCGGCAAAGCGCTGCTCAACGAGCCGGGCACTGAGCTGATTGGATTCCAGGACGGGTTCAGCGGCATGCTGAATAATATGGTCGAGGATCTGCAAAATCCGATGTTTTCCGGCATTTTGACCACCGGAGGAACCATTCTCGGCACCAACCGCGACCGTCCGGATCATATTCTGGTGGATGGCAAATACCAGAATCGAACTGCTGAAATCGTGGCTGCCTACCGGAGCCACAAACTGGATGGGCTGGTCTGCCTGGGCGGCAGTGACGCGCAGGACAGCGCTGCGCTTCTGATGCGCGAAGGCCTGAACCTGATCACGGTGCCGGTGACGATCGACAATGACATACCGCATACCGACACCACCGTGGGGTTCAACACCGCCCTGGAAGTAGCAGCGGAAGCGATCGACCGGCTGCACTCCACTGCCATCAGCCATCACCGTATCATTATCGTCGAGATTATGGGTCGCGATAGCGGCTGGCTGACTCTAGGCGCCGGCATCGCTGGCGGTGCGGATGTGATTTTGATCCCCGAAATCCCCTACCACATGGAGAAAATTTCAGCAGCTATTCAAGATCGCGCCAGTCACGGGAAGCGCTTCAGCCTGGTGGCTGTCTCTGAAGGCGCCATTTCGATTGAAAATGTGGAATTTTTCGAAAACGCCAGGCGCGCCAACCTGCGTATTCGCGCTTCGGATGACGCCGCCAATGTGTCCGCCCGGCTGGACCAGATCGAAAAGCGGGCAGCCGGCGACACCATGCATCTGGCCAACCGGTTGGAAAACTTCACTGGCCTGCAAACCCGCGTCACCATTTTGGGATATTTACTGCGCGGCGGAGCACCTTCAGCAGTGGATCGCGTGCTGGCGACTCAGCTTGGAACAGCCTGTGCCAAATTTGTGCAGCAGGGTATTTTCGGTGTCATGGTTGCCCAACGCGGGGGCGGAGTTGAACCGGTGGCGCTCGATCTGGTTGCCGGCATGGTCAAGAGTCTGCCGGCAGATCACGCCTGGATCCACGGCGCTCGCATGGTAGGCACCCGCTTGGGCGATTAGGATTCTATCGCAGTGTTTTTACCCACCACCCCGCAGGAATGTGCTGAGCTAGGCTGGCAAACGCTGGACGTCATCATCGTCAGCGGGGACAGTTATATCGACACGCCATTCTCCGGAACCGCGGTGATCGGCAAGGTGTTGACCGCTGCCGGATTCCGGGTGGGGGTAATTGCCCAGCCCAAAATGGACAGCGCCGAAGACATCACCCGCCTGGGCGAGCCAGCCCTGTTCTGGGGAGTAACCGGCGGCGTGGTCGACTCAATGGTCGCCAATTACACTGCCGCGCGCAAACGCAGGCACAGTGACGATAATACACCGGGAGGCGTGAATGACCGCCGCCCTGATCGTGCTGCCATTGCCTATACGAATCTAATCCGGCGCTTCTATAAAAATACGCGACCGATCGTGCTGGGCGGCATCGAAGCCAGCCTGCGCCGGGTGGCACATTACGATTTTTGGTCGGACCGGGTACGCGGCTCGATCCTGTTGGACGCCAAAGCCGATTTGTTGTTTTACGGCATGGCTGAAAAAGGCGTTGTCGAGTTGGCGAATGCGCTGCGCGACGGGCAGGATTACCGCGATATTCGCGGGTTGTGCTATTTAGAGCGCCAGCCGCGCGCCGGTTACCTGGAACTGCCGGCGTACGAGGTCGTGGCGTCGGATAAAGCCGCTTTCACCGCCATGTTCCACACTTTTTACCAAAACAACGATCCGATCACCGCCCGCGGGTTGGTGCAGCGCCACGGCGACCGCTACTTGATCCAAAATCCGCCTGCGCTGACCCCCTCTCAGGCAGAATTGGACGCAGTGTACAGTCTGGGTTTTGAACGGGCTCAGCACCCCTATTACGAACGCCAGGGGAAAGTCAAAGCGCTGGAAACCATCCAATTTTCCATCCAAACCCACCGCGGCTGTTATGGCGAGTGTAATTTCTGCGCTATCGCCGTACATGAAGGGCGAACAGTCGCCTGGCGCAGTCCGGACTCGATTGTCCATGAGGTTGAAGGTCTGGCTGTTATGCCGTCCTTCAAGGGGAACATTCAAGACGTCGGCGGCCCGACCGCCAACATGTACGGTTTTGAGTGCGCCAAAAAACTAAAGAGCGGGGCGTGCGCCAAAAAACGCTGCCTATACCCCGAAATTTGCAACCAGATGAAAGTGGATCATTCGCAGCAAATCGAGTTGCTCCAGCGGCTGAGCCGGGTGAAGGGAGTACGCAAGGTGTTTGTGGCTTCCGGCATCCGCTATGACATGGTGCTGGCTGATCCGAATCACGGGCGGAACTATCTGCGTCAGGTTGTGCACCATCACGTTTCTGGACAGATGAAAATTGCGCCGGAGCATACCGAAAATAAAGTCCTGCGCCTCATGGGAAAACCAGGCAACGACAGCCTGCTGCGCTTCAAGGGCATGTTTGAGCAAATGTCCGCGGAAGCGGGTAAGCCGCAATTTCTGACTTATTATCTGATCGCGGCTCACCCAGGCTGCTCGGAAAACGACATGCGGCGGCTGCGCACTTTCACCAGCCAAAAATTGAACATTCACCCCGAGCAGGTGCAAATC
>Ga0209521_10001136_pt1 | contig 21545 bp, 22 predicted proteins | sample Rifsed19ft4_FD_184016 | JGI IMG/M metagenome (GOLD analysis project Ga0209521, IMG submission 184016) | Soil microbial communities from Rifle, Colorado, USA - sediment 19ft 4 (version 2) | ecosystem: Environmental > Terrestrial > Deep subsurface > Rock core/Sediment | place: Rifle, Colorado...
GCCGGGTCCGCGAGACGATCGACCGGCTCCGCTCGGGGGACCCGCGGTTCTACCGATGACTCCCTCGCTGACCATCGCCCGGTGATAATCGGCTCGCAAGGTCTATGGCGTCGCGGGCGCCGTCCGAGGGGCCCGACGGGAAGCGATGGGACAGTCCATGCCTCGGATCCATCTTCGAGGGCACACGGTCGCCCTTGCCGCGCTCCTCCTCGCCGCGCTCTTCACGATCACGGTCCCCGCGGCCCCGATCACATTGACGGTCCCTTACGTCGCGTCGCCGGTCGCGGACGTCGACCTGGACGGGGACCCCTCGACGGGCGTCTGGTCTGACGCGACCTCGTTCGTGCTGTCCCTCGAGAACGGCCGGACGGACGCGTACGGCACCGCCCGTCTCTACGTGAAGCACGACGCGACGAACGTCTACTTTCGCGTCGACGGGAAGAGCGACGTCCTGTGGGCGAGCGCGTCCGGGGATCACTTCTGGTTCGGAATGCTGTTCAGCACGACCCGAAACGGCCACCATCAGTCAGGGCAGGACAGCGTCTTCTTCGGGGAGGCGACGCTGCGCTCCACGACCCCGATCCTCCCCGTCGATGCGAACGGCGGTGGCAAGCCCCCGTCCAAGGACACGCAACAGGATGCTGTCGGCGAGATGCGCGCCTTCGGGGCCGCGAAGCCGTACGACTTCACCGCGGAGTGGCGGCGGGAGCTGAACACGAATGACGCGCGAGACGTCCCGTTCCTGTCGGACGGGACCACCGCGTACTACTTCTACGCGACGACGGACTCGGACGGTGGCGGAAGCGGTGGCGGCTCGATCAGCCACAAAGTCACGACGAACGACAACGTGATCCGATTTGCGGCCCCACCCGGGGCCGACGTGACCGCGCCCACAATCTCAATCTCGTCCCCGACGGACGGTGCGACCGTGAGCCAGACGGTCCTCGTCTCTGCCTGGGCCGCGGATGACGTGGGTGTGACGACGGTCACGTTCCTCCTCGATGGTGCGACCCTCGCCGTCGACGCGACCGCGCCGTACGAATACGTTTGGTCCCTCGCCGGGGTCGCGGATGGCTCCCATGCGGTGCGCGCGGAGGCGCGGGACGCCGCGGGCCATGTGGCCTCGGCCCAGATCACGGTGTCCGTCATCGCCGCGCTCCCGGACGATGTTGCCCCCGCGGTGCCCCACGGCCTCGTCGTCGCGCCTGGGGGGCCTGGTGTGATCCTCGTCGCATGGAGTCCGGGTGCGGAGGCCGACCTGTACGGGTATTACGTGTACCGGGTCAATGAACTCGGGGACCCCGTCCAGCTGAACGCGGAGCCCGTGCGGAACTCGAGTTATCGAGATGCGGGCCTCGTGCCCGGGAGGTCGTACGCGTACGTCGTGAGGGCCGTCGACCTCGCCGGGAACATGTCGCCAATGTCGCCCATGGCATCGGGATCCGCGGGGACCACGGGACTGGGCCTCGAGGACCTCGGATGGGCGACGGGTCCGATCCTCGCCTCCGCCCTGTTCGGGATCCTTGCAGGGCTCGCGATCCGCGAGGATCGGAGGACGCGGAAGGGCCCTGAACGACCCGAGGAGGACGCCGATTGACGCAGGCTCGCCGCAGTCGAATCCTCATTCTCATCGGGATCGTCCTCCTGATCCGGACTGTCCCCGCCGGATCCGACGCCGCGCCCGTGGTTGCGATCGTGCACGCTCCCCCCCGGGACGCGGTCCCGGGAGTGCAGGTGTACCTGACGGCGGTCCTCCTGAACGCGACGTCCGCGACTGTAGCTTGGCGCAACGGGACGATGGTCGCCGACGCGACCGCCCCGATGACGAACCTGTCCCGCCCCGAGGGCGCCGGCTGGGCGTACGCGGCGTACCTCCCCGCCCAACCGTCCCCGACCTTGCTCACGTACACGATCACCGCGGTCGGGCCGTCGGGATCCGCATCCCGGGCATACGCGCTGGACGTGGGAGTGTCGGGGTCTTCGGGACTCACGGAGGCGGACCAGATCGCGTGGGGCCTCACCTTCTCCTCCTTCCTCGCGATGGCTGCGAGCGTCGTCACGCTCCTCTACTGGTACACCGGCCGGCGCCTTCGACGGGGGCCTGTCTGAGTGGTCGACCCCCGGGTGCTCCACCAGATCACGGTGGAGATGTGCACGGGATTCCTACTCCTCGCCGGGCTCTCCGTCGCCGCGAAGGCGGCGGCGGACGTGTGGACGAGGGGCCTAGGCGGGCGCGTGCGTCGGCTCGATCCCTGGGCCGCCATCGTCGCAAGGTTCGCGGAGCCGGCGTCGCTCGTCGCCCTCCTCGCGGGCGTCGTCGGCGCGTTCCTCTCCATGTACACGGGCTCCCGTGCCTGGCCCGAGGCGGATCTCGTCGCTTCGCCGGCGGTGCACAACAAGCTCCTCCTCGTCGGGCTCTCGCAAACCCTCTTCCTGTCCGCCCTCGTCATGCGCCTCCGGTTCCGAGCCCGGATCTGGGAGGCCCCGTCGACGGGCGCATCGTACGCGCTCCTCGTCCTCCTCGGCGATGCGTTCATGGTCCTCCAGAATTCCGTGGGCGGGCATCTTGCGGGGACGGGCAGTCTCCTCGATGACGTCCTCGGGTCCGCGGGCATCGACCCGGAATCGCTATGGGTGCTTCCCACGTGGGCCGCCCTCTCGGCGCTTGTCGCGTTCCCCCTCGCGACCGTCCTCGTCGCCCGGAGGCTTCGGACGTCCGCCCGGGAGGCCGCCCGACACGAACTTCGGAGGCTCGCTCGCGATGTGCGGGATCTCCTCGGTCATGCGAGGGATGCGAATCTGCAGATCGGCACGACGCGGCGACGGGTCGTACGCGCGGACAAGGCCGCGCGCCGAGGGCATTGCGTCCGCGCCGCGAGGGCGATGGGCCGTGCGAAGCGGGATCTCATGCACGCCCTCTCGTTCACGGAAACCGCGGACGGGAGCTGGGTGTGGGAGGGGACCGTTGCGTCGGGAGACGCGCCCTCTCCGTCGGAGCCCGCGCCGATCGCCAGCGAAGTGACGGGTCCACCCGAGCGAGGTCTCCCTTCCGTCCGTGCGACGCAAGCGTCCGCGGCGAGGCTCCCAAGTCCACCTGCGTCGGGGAAGCTCGCGGCAGCCGTGGACCTTGTCGAGCGCTCCCGGGGGATCGTCGGACCCGATCCAATCCTTGTCGTCCAGCGAGAGCTGCAGTGGGCGCGCGTGGTTCTCCTGGACCTGAAGGTCCTCGGTCGGGACCTCACCCGCCCGATCGGTATCCTGAAAGCCGCCAGGATTCACGTCCGGAACGAGGAATGGGAGGACGCTCTCCGCTGCCTGCGAGACTTCCGTCGGGAAATCGGGTTCGTGGACGCGTAACCTCCGCCCCGAGGTCGGAAAGGGTGCATGTCCTGTTGACGGAGGCGGGGCCGTCCGATGGCGGATGGACCGGCTGGGATTTGAACCCAGGACTTCCTGCTTGCAAAGCAGGCGATCTTCCGCTGATCTACCGGCCCGTCGCCCGCGCACAGTGCCAGGGCTGTCTTGAACCTTTCCGCATGGGTCCTGGGAGCGGCCCATCCCCCCGCGGCGCGCCCGCGGGCGTGTCAACGGGAAAGCCGATTTTCTTTCATCCGGATACATGAACCCAGTCCTCCCGTCATGGGGTTCACCACAAGGGCTATGTAGGACTCGAGCTCTCGTATCTTCAGAGGGGTTCCATTGTCCAGACGGAGGAATGCGCTCGCCGCCTGTGGGTTGGCGGCGGCCGTGCTCGTCGCGTACCTCGCCGCGGCCGCGGCCTTGTACCCTGGCGGGCTGCCCGTCGCGAACGCGGGCGGGGCCCGGATGCCCGGGTCGTCCCTCGACCCGCTCCCCGAGTACACGAAGGACCAGGTCATCGAGATCCGCTACACGGCGAACGGCACCGCGGGATCGAGCGGCGTCGCGTGGACGGAGCTCTCCTACCGCCTCGCCGGGTCCGAGGATTGGGTCCTGTACGCGCCGCCATGGAACCCGAGCGGCCAGTGGCCCGGCAGCCCCCTGAACGACGCCCAGGGAGGAGGCCGCGGGACGATCCTCTTCGACACGTACTTCACGGGCGGCGAGGGGACGTACGAGTTCTCCTCCGTGACCGTGGACCGGGGGTACTGGCGGGAGGACGGACCCGATGCGGCCAAGGCCCGGACCACCCTCGACACCCGCCCGCCCCAGATCTTCGTCGCAACCCCGACCCCGGGAGCGTGGACGAACGACGACGTCCTGACGTGGGTCGCGAGCGATGCCGTGTCGGGCATCGCGGAGGTCGGGGTCTCCCTCGACGGCTCCTCCGTCGGATCCTCCCCCGATCCCGAGGGCTCCGTGGAGCTTCCCCTCGAGGCGGAAGGGGACCACGCGGCCCTCGTCCGGGCCCTGGACCGGGCGGGGAACGCGGCCGAGGTCCTCGTGCCGTTCCACTACGACCCGAGCGCGCCGGGCCTTGCGATCACGGCCCCCGCCCGGGACGGCTTCGTGAACGCGACGGACGTCGAGGTCCGCTGGGCCGTGGAGGCGTCGGGCGCGGGCCTCGCGTCCCTCCGGCTCACGGTCGACTCGAACCCCGCGATCGAGCTCGCCCCGGATGCGGACCGCCATCTCCTCGAGAGCCTCGCGGAGAAGGGCCACGTGATCAGCCTCCTCGCCGTGGACCTCGCGGGGAACGTCGCCGCGGAGACCCTGTCCTTCGGCGTCGACACGACGCCCCCCGAACTCGAGCTCCTTGCGCCGCCGGCGATCACGAACGCGCGGGACCTCCAGGTCATCTGGCTCGGCTACGACGCGACGTCAGGGATCGACCGGTATGAGCTCAGCCTCGACGGGGGCTCGAAGGTCGTCCTCGGCCCGGCGGCGGGCTACACGTTCCCAGGCGTCCCCGAGGGGGACCGGGTCGTCGAGGTCGTCGCCGTGGACAAGGCGGGGAACTTAGCGAACGTCTCCAAGGAGGTCACCGTCGATGCGACCCTGCCCGTCGTCGGTGTGACGAACCCCACGGGCGCGGCCGTCGTCTACGGGCCCCTCGACGTGAACTGGACCGCGAGCGACGCGGGCTCGGGGCTCGCGAAGGTCGAGCTCATCTTCGACGGCGCCGCGCCCATCGTCGCGACGGACGGGTCCGGGCACCGCTTCCGGGACGTGGCCGTCGGTCCCCATTACGTCCTCGTGAGGGCCACGGACCGCGCGGGGAACGTCCGGCAGGCCGGCGTCGCGTTCGACTACGGCGGGCTGACGCCGCCCGGCGGCGGGCCCTCGGACCTCCCGGGGCTCGACTTCTGGTTCATCATGGCGATCCTCGGGGCCATCGCGGTCGGGAGCGCGTACTACGCTGTCCGGCGCCGGAAGCGGGCCCAGGCCTGATCGACGCTCAGGGGATCCCCAGGACCGTCCCGCAGGTCCGGCACGCCGCGTCCCGCGCGGCGACCTTCGCGTGGCACGCGGGGCACCGCCAGCGGGCATCCTGCTCCCGGAGCCAGGCGTACCAGCCGATCGCGCGGATCCGCGAGCCGTTCTGCACGACGGCCACCCGACCCGGCGCCACCTCCACGGCGCGTTCGATCTTCGCGCACGGGAACTCCGGGCAGTCCGCGCAGAACGCGAGCCCCTTCGACTCTGCGCACGATCTGATCGGGCATGCCCCGACGAAGCAGAAGTTCCCGGGCATCCGGCAGCCCGTGCAGAGGACCCGGTCCACGGGGACGCCCCGTGCGCCGGCGATCTCCAGGAGCCGCTCGCGGTCCTGGGCGACCCAGGCCCGGTACACCTCGCACGTGCCGCAGTAGATCCCGCAGACGCCGGCGAGGACGGGGTCGATCTCCCGCTCGTCCAGGACGGCCTTGAGGGACATCCGCATCCCGAGGCGCCCCCGGGACCATGAGGGCTGGCCAATGACTCTCCTTACTCGACCCTACCCGCGCGCGTCCCGCCCGAAGGGTTTTCCCGACCCCTGCGATGGGGGGTCGTGAAGGATCCCGCCCTTCGGGGCCTCCGGTGGTTCGTCGCGGCCTCCCTCCTTGCGGGAGGCGTCCTCCTCCTCGTCGAGGCCCGTCTCGTCCGGGAATCCGCTCCGGGGCGGGAGGTCCTCGCCGCGACGGTCGCCGCGTGGTCCGCTCTCCTCGCGGTCGTCGCGATCCTGGGCATCCGCCGGCGGCTCCCTTGGGCATCCGTGTCCGCGGCCCTCCTCGCCTCGTTGATGGCCGCCGTCGCGTGGGCCCACTTCGACCTCGCGGGGCATCTCGTCCTCGGCGGCCTCGCGCCCGCCGTCGCGGTCCTCGCGGGCGTCGGGATCGCCCGGTCCGAGCGGTGGGCGTGGCCCGTGGCCCTCGCGATCGCGGCGGGGATCGGCCCCCTGTTCCTCACCTTCGCGCCGCTGCCGGACGCCGCGTACGCGGGCGCGATCGTCCTCTTCCTCGCGGACACGCTCGCCTTGCTCGCGCTCGCGGACACGTTCTTCGAGAAGGCCGCCTGAGGCGGCTCACGAGCGCAGGACGATCTCGATGTTCACGCCGTCGGGCACTTGGATCCGCATGAGCTGGCGCAACGCGCGCTCGTCCGCGTCGAGGTCGATGAGCCGCTTGTGGATCCGCATCTCCCAGCGGTCCCACGTCTCGCTCCCCTCCCCGTCGGGCGACTTCCGCACGGGCACGACGAGGCGCTTCGTCGGGAGGGGGATGGGCCCGGCCATCGCGACCCCCGTGCGATCCGAGATGAGCTTGATCTGCTGGCACACGTTGTCGACCTTCTTCGGGTCGGTGCCGCTGAGGGAGATGCGGGCCTTCTGGGGCATGGTTCACCAAACGGAGGGGGAAAGGGGAACGGGAGGTCACCGCTTCTCGACGTCGATGACCTGACCCGCCGCGACGGTCTGGCCCATGTCGCGGATCGCGAACCGGCCCATCTGGGGGAACGCCTTGAACGACTCGATCACCATGGGCTTCGTCGGCCGGATCTTCACGATCGCCGCGTCGCCCGTCTTGATGAAGTCGGGCTTCTCCTGCTTCGTCGCGCCCGTCTTGGGATCCAGGGACTTCTGGATCTCCTCGAACGTGCACGCAACCTGGGCCGTGTGGGCGTGGAAGACGGGCGTGTAACCCACCGTGATCACGGACGGGTGGTTCAGGACGATGATCTGCGCGGTGAAGGACTTCGCGACCGTGGGCGGGTTGTCGACGGGCCCCGCGACGTCCCCGCGTCGGATGTCCTTCTTCTCGACCCCCCGGACGTTGAACCCGACGTTGTCCCCGGGCTCCGCCTGGGTGATCTGCTCGTGGTGCATCTCGATGGACTTGACCTCGCCGATCTTGTCCGCGGGCATGAAGTGGACCTTCATCCCCGCCTTGAGGAGGCCCGTCTCGATCCGGCCGACGGGGACGGTCCCCGCGCCCGTGATCGAGTAGACGTCCTGGACGGGCAGCCGGAGGGGCTTGTCCGTCGGCTTCGGCGGCACCGTGAGGTCGTCGAAGGTGGCCACGAGGGACTTCCCCTTGTGCCAGCCGAGGTTCGAGGACGCCTTCACGACGTTGTCGCCCTTGTAGGCGCTGATCGGGATGAAGGGGATCTTGTCCGCCGCGTACCCGATGCCCTTGAGGAGCTTCGTCATCTCGTCCTTGATCTCGCTGAACCGGGCCTCCGCGTACGGGGGCTTCGTCGCGTCCATCTTGTTGATCGCGACGATGATCTGCGGCACGCCGAGGGTGCGCGACAGGAACACGTGCTCCTTCGTCTGGGTCTGGACGCCCTCCGCGGCGCCCACGACGATCACGGCGGCGTCGGCCTGGGACGTCCCCGTGATCATGTTCTTCACGAAGTCCCGGTGGCCCGGCGCGTCGATGATCGTGAAGTAGTACTTCTGGGTGTCGAAGCGCTTGTGGGCGACGTCGATCGTGAGGCCGCGCTCGCGCTCCTCCTTGACCTGGTCCATGACGAACGCGAACTCGAACGTGGCCTTGCCGAGCTGCTCGGCGAGCTTCTTCAGGTTCTCCAGCTCGTGCGGGTCGATGCTCCCCGTGTCGAAGAGGATCCGGCCCACGGTCGTCGACTTTCCGTGGTCGACGTGACCGATGAACACGAGGTTGAGGTGCGGCTTTGCGGGCATGTGGTCTACCCCGTAGGGGCCACCTTATCATCCAGATGTATTTAACTATTCGCGCACGTGACGATGCGCGACGGAGGGTCTCGCCTCCCGGCGGACGTCCCGCGGGGCCGGTGTCGGAGGCTCACGACGCGTAGTAGGCCTCGTCGTAGGGCTCGGGCTGCAGCCCCTTCCGCGTGCGGATCGAGCGGACGACCTCCCCGAGGAGGGTCGCCGGCACGGGCTCGAAGCCGCTGTTCTCCGTGGACCAGAGGACCCGGCCCTGGGTCGCGGAGCGGATCGCGGTCGCGAAGCCGAACATCTCCGCGACGGGCGCCTTCGACTGGATGACCGTGAGCTCGCCCTCCTGGTTGATGTCCTCGATCACGCCCCGCCGGCCCTGGATGTCCCCGATCGCGGAGCCCATGACGTCCTGGGGCACGTTGATGAAGACCTTGGTGATCGGCTCGAGCAGGATCCGCCCGCCCTGGCACATCGCGCCGTAGATCGAGGACCGGGCCGCGGGGATGACCTGGGCGGGGCCGCGGTGGACGGAGTCCTCGTGGAGCTTCGCGTCGACGAGGCGGACCTTCACCCCCATGCACTTCTCCCCCGCGAGGGGGCCCTTGTTCATCGCCTCGATGTAGGCCTCCTTGATGAGCTCCATCGTCTCGTGGAGGTACTGGATCCCCTTCGTCGCGTCGATCAGCATGTTCGTGTCCTGGATCCACGCGACGTTCTTCGCCTCGAAGCGGTCCATCCCGAGCTCCTCGAGCTTCTTCGCGAGGACCTTGGAATCCTTGATCCGCTGCCCGGAGGGAATCTCCCCAGAGTGGATCGCCTGGACGATCGCAGGCTCGAGGGGCTCGACCTCCATGTAGAACCGGTTGTGCTTGTTCGGGGACTTCCCCTCGAAGGGCCCGCCCCTCCCGCCGACGCCCTCCCGGTAGACAACGATCGGAGGGCTCGCGACGATGGGGACCTTGTGGTCGTTGACGATCCGGTACTGGGTGATCTCGAGGTGGAGCTCGCCCATGCCCGACATGAGGTGCTCCCCCGTCTCCTGGTTGATCTCGACCTCGATGCTCGGGTCCGCCTTCGCGATCGTCCGGAGGACCTCGACGAGCTTCGGGAGGTCCTGGGTGGACTTCGCCTCGATGGCGACCGTGACGACGGGGTCCGAGTAGTGGACGATCTTCTCGAAGGGCTGCATCTCCTTGTCGTCGCTCACCGTGGACCCGGCGATCGCGTCCTTGAGCCCCACGACGGCCACGACGTTCCCCGCGTCGATCTCGTCGACGGGGATGCGGTCCGGGCCCACGATCATCGCGACCATCTGGACCCGCTGGGGATTCGGCATGCCGCTGACCCAGAGCTCCCCGCCCCTCCGGATCTTCCCGGAGAAGAGGCGGCCCGCCGCGACCTCCCCCGCGTGGGGGTCGATGATGATCTTCGTCACCATGAACGCGACGGGGCCGTTCTCGTCGACGGAGAGCATCGACTTGCCGACGGGGGAGCCCATGTCGCCCTTCCAGACCGCGGGGATCCGCGTCTTCTGGGCCTCGAGGGGGTTCGGGAGGTGGCGGATGACCATGTTCAGGACGACGTGGTGGAGGGGCGCCTTCTTGCTCAGCTCCTTCTGGTTCCCCTTCTGCAGGTAGTCGTAGATGTCCCCGAACTTGATCCCCGTCCGTTTCATGTAGGGCACGGAGATCGCCCACTTGTGGAACGCGCTCCCGAACGCGACGTTCCCCGCCTCGACGCTGAGGGACCATTCGTCCTTCATCTCGTCGGGGAGCATCTTGCGGATCCGCGCGTTGACCTCCGTGATGATCTTCACGAAGCGCTGCTGCATCTGCTCCGGGGTGACCTTGAGTTCGTTGATGAGCCGGTCCACCTTGTTGATGAAGAGGACGGGCCTCACGCGTTCCTTGAGGGCCTGCCGGATCACCGTCTCCGTCTGGGGCATGATCCCCTCGACCGCGTCGACGAGGATGATGACCCCGTCGATCGCGCGCATGGCCCGCGTGACGTCCCCCCCGAAGTCCACATGGCCCGGGGTGTCGATGAGGTTGATCAGGTAGGGCTCGCCTTCGAAGTCGTGGACCATCGACGCGATCGCCGCGTTGATCGTGATCCCTCGGGCCTGCTCCTGTTCATCGAAGTCCATGAAGAGCTGCTGTCCCGCGAGCTCCTCGGAGATCATCCCCGCCCCCGCGATGAGGGAGTCGCTGAGGGTCGTTTTCCCGTGATCAATGTGGGCCGCGGTCCCGATGTTGCGGATCCGCTCCTTCTGGTGGAGCAGGGCCTGGGCCTTCTTGATGTTGTCTTCCTTACGTCCCATGGCGTGTCACCCGGCGAGGAAATCCACGGAGATGGAGAGCGACAGGACCGTGCCTAATTAAACCTTCGGTCAGGGGCTGGGCGAACGCTCACCGCGCGGAGCCGGAGACCCGCTCGAGCTCCTCCTTCTTCGCGACGGCGGCGCTTTGCATCTCGCCCTTTGCCGCGAGCAGGAGTTCGTCCGCGAGGCACTCCGCCGCGGCCTTCTTGTTCTTGAACGACGCCTGGACCGAACCCTGGCAGATCGAGCGGAGGGCCATGTCGAGCCGCCGCGACGGCGCGACGTCGACGGATCGAGGCACGCTGATCCCCCCGAAGCGGAGGCGGGTGACCTCCTCCCGCGGGGCGGACTTCTCGAGGGCGTCCACGAGCACCTGGACGGGGTTCCGGCCCGCCTTCTTCTCGATGATCTCGAAGGCGGACCGAACGACCCGGTAGGACTTCGCCTTCTTCCCCGTGTAGACCTCCGTCCGCATCATCCCGTTGATCAGGCGCTCGACGATGTTCGTGCGGGCCTTGCCGAAGGGCTTCGCGCCCCAGCGGCCGCCCGTGTGCGGGATGACGATGGGATCGAGGTTGATGTACTTCGCCAGGCCCGCGTCATGGACGACGACCTCCTTGAGGTCGTATCGCTCGAAGAGCTTCATCTCGTAGACGGGCCGTTTCTTCGGCTTCCGGGGCTCCTTCTTCGGCTTCTCCGCGGGCGCGGCCTCCGTGGCCGCGTCGGGCGTACCCTCCGCGGGGAGGGCGGGGACCTCGGGCTCCGCGGGGAGCGCGGCGGGTTCCGGGACGGGCGGCGGGACCTCCGGGGCCGTCGGCTCGGGCGCCGGCGGCGCGGGCTCCTCGGGGCTCTCGGGCTTCGGGTCCGGCTCCATCCGACTACCTCACCGGCTTCTCCTTCCGCCCGCGGACGAGCTCGTCGAGGGAGACGTTGTTCACCTTGATGACCTTGTACCGCACGCCGGGGATGTCCCCGTAGGACCGGCCCATGCGTCCGCCGATCCCCTCGACGAGGACCTCGTCGTGCTCGTCGATGAAGTTGATCGCGCCGTCCCCGACCGCGAAGGCCGTGATCTGCCGCCCGTTCTTGATGAGCTGGACCTTCACGCACTTCCGGAGGGCCGAGTTCGGCTGCTTCGCCTCGATCGCGACCTTCTCGAGGACGATCCCGCGGCCCTGCGCGGCCCCCTCGAGGGGGTCCGACTTCTCCTTGAGGTGCTGCACGCGGCGCTTGTAGTACCGGTCGGACCAGCGCCGGGTCTGGCGCACGTCCCTGAGCTTGCGAGCCGCGAACAATCCCCGTGCCAAACTTGTGCCTCGTAGGGTGGAGTGCGTCCTAATTTGCATGTGCTATATAAGGGTGGCGACCTCCCAGAGCCACGCTTCCTCCTGTCGCTGGAGCCGACGGGCAGTCAGCGCGGATTCGTCGGTTGCTTCTGAGCAATGACCGCGCTGCAGTACGGGCACACGATAGTTTCGCCCCGGAAGTATCGTTGCCGGATGTTGCCGCGACATCTTGGGCAACTTTCGATGAACAGCTCCTCCCCGACGGCTTCCTGGAGGACGAATTCCTCGCTCGTCCGGTCGATGAATCCCTTGACGAATCCGCGATCGACCGCTTCGACCAGGAGCTTCTCAGCTTCAAAGGCGGATCTTCCGAGCTTCCCTCCGAGGTTCTGGAGGGATATACGACGGTACGTCTTGACCCAGGCCGCGAACTCGACGAGGTCCCGCTCTCGCCGGCGTGCCCGGAGACCGAGGAGGATGAACACGACGCCTGGCACGAGGGCCGTGGGGACGCAGAAGGCCGTGATGATTCCGAGGAATCCGGGGTCGAGACGGGGGTATCCGAAGTAGTACGACACCCCTGATGCAACGCCGAGTCCGAACAGGACCAGGAGGACTGCGCCCAGACTCAGATAGACCGAGTCCCTGGCTCTCCACCACGTCGAGGACATCGTGTCAGGCTGCAGAATTGTCGGGTGAGTATATCAAGTCCGCATGCCGGGTGCATTCTGCGGCGACTCACGTCGCATCGCCCACCGCGTACTCGCAGTACGGGCACTTGAACCGCTCCTCGGGGAAGTACCACACGGAGAACTCGCCCCCGCAGTTCGGGCACTTCCCCGCGAAGAGCTGTTGGCCCGCGTGGTCGAGGTTCACGAACTCGTCGGAAGCGCGGTCGATGACCCCGTTCACGAGCTTTCGGTCGATGGCCTCGCCGAGCAGGCGTTCCGCGTCGAACCGCGTGCGCCCGATCCGCTGGGCCATGAGGTCCATCTTGATCCGTCGTTGGGACTTCGCCCAGTCCGCGAACGCGAGAAGGGCGTGCTCCCGCCGCCAGGCGACGACGCCGTACGCGAGGGCGATGGAGCCCGGCACGATCGTCGGCGGGAGGCACATCCAAGCGAGGAAGTCGACCTGCCCGAGCGTTCCCAGGAAGAACACGCCGAAGAAGAGGCCGAAGAACAGGAAGAACCCCCCGATCGCGAAGTACGCGATGGGGTCCATCTTCCAGATCGAGGCGGACGCCTGGGACGCGGCCGGCGCCATCGGACGCGCGACGCCGGAGGACGTACTTCAAGGGCGCGCCGTCAGAATCAGCGGCCCCACCCACCCCTGGGGGGAAGTGTCTCACCTGCGAGACTCGAAGAACAACCCTTAAGTATCTCCCGGCGACCATTCGGCTCGAAATTCCAGGAGGCCTCTCCCTGTTCTGCCAACAGTGCGGGAAACAGATCCCTGATGGAGTCGTGTTTTGCAACTTCTGCGGCGGACGCCAGGGCGTCGTGGCGGCGCCCGCGGGCGGCGCCCCCGTGGCCCCCGGAGTCCCGGGCATGCCCGGAGTCCCCGGCCCCGCGCCGGGCTACGCGCCCGGGCCTGCGGCCCCCACGACCCCGCCGCCCCCCGTGCCCCAGCACTCGAAGTGCACCTCGTGCGGCGCGCCGATGAACCCCGCCCAGGGGATGGCCGTCGTCGTGTGCGAGTACTGCGGCGCCGTGACCACGATGGGCGCGGCAGGCGCGCAGCTGTTCCAGAAGCACTTCATGCTCGACAACCGGATCCAGAACGACCAGGCCCTCCAGCTCGGCGGGGAGTGGCTCAACAAGGGCGTCTTCCGCCGGAAGGTCGCGGAGCGCTCGGAGCTCGGACAGGTCACGATGAAGTACGTCCCGTACTGGATCATCCCGACGTCCGTCGTCGCGGACTTCCAGGGGACCCGAGGGACGGGGGCGGGGATGGCCGTCCACGGCGACACGGGCGCCCAGAAGGCCGCGGGCGCCGCCGTCTTCGCGCTCAACGTCCTCGCGGCCGCGAACCGCGCCCAGCAGCAGCGCGGCCGGGTGACGGCGGCCCCCGCCCAGCCCCAGGTCATCCGCGTCCGGGACCGGATCCAGCTCCAGTTCAACATCCCCATCGTCGCGGTCCGCGGATACACGAAGTTCCAGCCCGACGACGGCTTCCAGTTCCAGATCCAGAACAAGATGGGCTTCGACAAGCGTAAGGCGGGCGGCCTCGAGGTCATGTCGGGGGACATCTCCGAGGCGGAAGGGAAGCAGCAGGCGGCCGCCCTCGCCCACAAGTTCGCGGAGAAGGAGGCGAAGAAGCGGGTCGACACCCTGGAGTCGATCCAGGTCTACCCGACGACGTACGACGGCGAGCTCCTCCACGCCCCTGTCTGGTTCATGGAGTACGCCCACAAGGGGAAGAGCATGTACATCCTCATCGACGGGCACGGCTCGAAGGTCATGGACGGGGAGCGGCCCGCGTTCGCCCTGTGGTGATCCGAGGAACCCCCGCGGAATCCCTCACGCATCCCTAAATACTCACGCGCCTACCATCAATCCCACGAGAACGGCTAAATACGTCGGAACCCCCATGCGCCGTTGCCCGGAGACATGAACCATGCCAGACGTCCGCGAGCGAGTCGAGGCCGACCGCGGCCTCCTGAAGAAGCTGCAGCTGATCATCCCCGGATACGCGGGGTACCGCCGGCGGGAGGACATCCGCGCCGCGGACAACATCCTGCGGATCCAGCTCTCCGACCGGATCAAGGCGGTCCGCGGGGACCTCGAGGGGATCCGGGACCAGATGTCCATGGACGGGAAGTACCAGGGGCTGCAGTCGATCGGGAACTCCATCTTCACCCTCCAGGGCCTCGAGGGGAAGATCCGCCACGCGGAAGGCGGCTACTCCGGGATCAGCGCGACGATCCGGATCGAGGAGACGGAGCTCGACAAGCTCTACGAGTACGACTGGGCCATGTTCGAGGCCCTCGACCGGGCCGCGGCCGTCGTGCCGATGGTCCGGGACGCGGGCGACAACAAGAGCTTCGACGCGTCCCTGCGGGCGTTCAACGAGGCGGTCAAGGCGTTCGAGGGCGCGTGGAACCTTCGGATGGAAGCGGTCACGGGGACCCAGGTGAGGTGAGCACATGATCCCGACAGCATTCTTCTTCGGCGGCGGACGGCGGACGGACGCGACGGCGGGGCGACAGGAAGGCATCATCGGGGCGATGACGATCGCCTGGGATGACCAGTACAAGCGCGGGAACATCATGTGGAAGGTCCCGCGGAACATCCGGATGAACGACAACATCGTCGTCCGGGAGGACGAGATCGCCGTCTTCTATCGGGACGGTAAGGTCCTCGCGTACCTCGACCGGCCCGACCGGTACGCCCTCACGTCCCAGAACGCGCCGATCCTCGGGAAGCTCATCCAGGCCCTGTCCGGCGTCGTCCAGCAGGCGGAGGTCTTCTACCTCCAGAAGCGGATCTTCGACGGGAAGTTCGGCTCGAAGGAGCCGTTCCTGTTCGAGGACCCCGACTTCGACATGATCCAGCTGCGGGCCTTCGGGGAGTTCCGGTACCGGATCAAGGACCCCGAGATCTTCATCAACCAGTTCGTCGGGACGTTCGGCTCGACGACCTCCGCGGAGATCGAGGACCGGATCAAGGACGAGCTCATGAAACAGCTCAACGTGACGATGGGCAAGATGAAGGCCCAGGGCCTCAAGGTCACGGGGCTCGCGGCGAGCCTGAACGACATGGAGCAGGCCGTCCTCGCGAACTCGAAGCCCCACTTCCTCAACCTGGGCGTCGAGATCGTCCAGATGGCGGGCCTCAACATCCCGCTCCCCGAGAGCGTCAAGGAGGCCCTCGAGAAGATGGCCTCCGCGAGGGTCCTCGGGCGCGCGAACACGGCCGCGTACCAGCAGTTCGCCGCAGCGGACGCCCTCAAGACGGCCGCGGCGAACCCCTCCGGCGCCGCGGGCGTCGGGGTGGGCCTCGGCGCGGGGATCGGCATGGGGTACGCGATGGGCTCCCAGATGCCCGGGATGATGGCCCCCGGCACCCAGGGCCAGAACACCCGGCAGTGTCCGAAGTGCGGCCAGCAGAACCCCGTGACGATGAAGTTCTGCGGAAGCTGCGGGGCGGACACGACCCTCGCCACGGGCACGAAGCCCTGCATCAAGTGCGGCAAGCCGGTGCCTCCGGGCCTGAAGTTCTGCGGGGAGTGCGGCGCGCCTCAGGTCCTCAAATGCCCGGACGGGCACGAGGTCCCCGGCGGCATGAAGTTCTGCCCCGAGTGCGGGAAGGCCGTGCCGCAAGGGTGAGCCGGGTCGGGATCCGCGACCTCGGGATGCGCATCGTCGCCAGCGGAGGGCGGACGGGCTCGATGCCACGACGTCCCGCGCGCGCGCCTCCGGCCCTCCGCGGTCCCCAAGGATTTCCCGCGGTAAGGACTAATACGTGGATGCCCCATCCAGACGTCTGAAGGTCCGGCACCATGGATTCCCCGCCCCCGTCCCCGCTCCCGCGCCTCAAGGTCTCCTCCCTCGCGCTCCTGGGCATCGCGGTCATCGCGGTCGTCGTCCTCGTCGCGATCTACGGCTACATCCTGTTCGTCACGACGATGGCGTTCCACTCCAAGCTGTGGTGGATGGGCCTCGTCTCGTTCATCTTCGCGGCCGTCTTCTACCTCCTCTCCGCGGCCACGAAGGACCGGACGATCATGCGCTCCGCGTCCGCGGCGTTCTTCCTCATCGGCGCGGGCGGCTTCTATGGCTCCCTCTTCTTGAACAACGACTCGGAGTTCTCGAAGCTCGTGTGGCTCGTGATCCTCTCGATCCTCGTCGTCCTCATCCTCGTGGGGATCGTCTACATGGCCCGGACGGAGGAGCGGGACGCGGCCCGGAAGGCCCAGCGGCGCCTCACGCCGTAGGCGGCCCGCCGCCTCGGCGCGCGGCCCTCAGACGAACTCGTACACGTTCGCGGGGAGCCCGCCCCGCTTGATCTCCTCCTCCATCTGCTCGAGCATGAGGATCCTCTTGTACGTGGGCGGATGGGTCCGAAAGAGCTCGTTCGCCCGCCGCCAGGGGTTCTGCCGTTCCTCCTCGAGGGCCTTCTCGAGCTCGTACGCGTCGATCTGCCCGTCCCGGTCGATGTCGTAGCGGCCCATGCGCTCGTGGAGGGTCTGGTAGTCGTCCGCGGCCTTGACGGGGTCCCCGATGTAGAACGCGCGGAGGCCCGACGGGTTGGCGTCCTTCCGGGCGAGGGACAGGCCGTACGCGATCTTCGTCAGGGCCGACGCGAGGAGGTGGGGGTCCCTCGTCGCGGCCGCGCTGTACGCATCCGCGTAGTACTCCCGGGTGCGGGAGAGGTACAGGACGAGGAGCTGGGTCACGAGGTAGATGAGGTAGGAGACGAGGGCGACGAGGATCGACGCGAGGATCGCGGCGGCAACCCCCTCGGAGCCCTTCCCCTTCACGCGGACGCGGGACGATCCGCGGAGGACCTCGAAGCCCACCCGCGCGAGGATGTACGCGAGGAGCGGCACCGCAGACACCCACGTCATGATGATCACGTCCCGGTGCCGGAGATGGCCGACCTCGTGGGCGAGGACCGCACGGATCTCGTCCTGGCTCAGCCTCTCGAGGAGCCCCCGCGTGACGACGAGGTTCGAGGACCGCGTCGTCCGCCCGAAGACGAACGCGTTCGGCGTGGGGTCGTCCGCCATGTAGATTCTCGGGAACGGGACGCGGGCCTGGGCCGCGAGCTCCTGGACGGTCCGGAAGAGCCACGGGTTCGACTCCGGGGTCACGGGGGACCGCCCGCGGATCGCCCACCGGACGATCGCGGGGGCCAGGAGCCACTGGAGGAGCAGGAAGAGGAACGCGAGCCCGACGACGATCGGGAGGGCCGCCGGGAACGCCCGCGTCGAGAGGACCCAGTCCACCCCGACGAGGATGAGCAGGAGGAGGAGGGACAGGAACCCGAAGACGAGGAGGACCGTCGCCACGCTCCCGCGGCGGAGGGCACCGAGGCTTCCCACGGGAAGGCCTATATCCGCGGTCCCCATGAGCGTTGCGACGGCATGCCCGAGCTCGTCGATTCGATCAGTTGCCCCAAGTGCGGGGGCCCGCTCCGCCTCGCGACGGGCGAGGTCATCGTCACGTGCCCGTACTGCGGGACCGCGTCCCGGATCCGCGGGGACAAGCCCTTCCTCCTGAGGCACGGGATGCTCGCCGCCCGCCTCGACCGGGCGGGGGCGGAGGCCGCGATCGCGGGCTGGATGGCCGGCGGCGTGATGAAGCCCGACGACCTCCGAAAGGCCTCCCGGGTGACGTCCCTCGAGTGCGTCTACGTCCCGTTCTTCGTGTTCGAGGTCGACGCGACGACGTCCTACGCCGGCGTGATCACGCGGACGGGGACGAACGAGCGGCGGTCCGGGTCCCTCGTCCGGGACTACTTCTGGAAGATCCTCGGCCGTCGGTCCGGGGAGTTCCCGACCCGCGAGTACAAGCTGCCCCTCGCCCACAAGGTCCCCTTCGACACGGCGGGCATGGTCCCCGGCTCCCAGTTCATGAACGCGGAGATGGACGAGGAGGAGGCCGCGCGGCTCGTCCAGGACCAGGTCGAGGCCCACCAGCGGGAGCTGCTCAAGGACCTCGTCGACGTCGTCGAGGAGGCGCGGACCTCCATCGACGTGAAGGACGCGGAGTTCCTCCACGCGCCGATCTGGTTCGCGACGTACGCGTACCGAGAGACGTCGTACGGCCTCGTGATCGACGCGGCCTCCGGAGAGGTCGTACGCGGGGAGATCCCGCCGCCCACGGGCGGCTTCGGCGAGTTCCTTCGCGGGGCGACGCGGGGGCTCCTGGGCCGCTGACGGGTCACGCCTCGAAGCCCTCGGAGTCCTCGAAGTCCTCGTAGTCCGCCAAGATCGCCCCGCAATTGGGGCACAGCTCGTCCCCGACCTCGAGCTCCCAGTCGCACTCCGGGCAGCGGTTCATCGCGGCCTCGACGGATGCATCCCGCATCTGCGTATAAAACGTGCCTAGGCGTAGTCCTCGAACGTCGTCTGCCCCTTCCGGTCCGAGGACGGCTTCCGGGGCTCCGGGGCCTCGTCCTGGGACGCGGCCTCCTGCCGGAGGGCCTCGAGCCGCGCCTCCGGGACCGCGGACATGAACGCCTCCCCGCCGGGTTCCCCGACGAGGATTCGCTGCTTGAGCTCCCGCCGGAGGCGATCGAGCTCCTGGTGCATCTTCCGCTCTTTCCGCCTCGCGCTGTAGAGGTACGCCTCGTCCCGCGTGTCCTTCGTCACGAGCATGACGACGCGGCCCGCGGCGGACCGCCCGGTCCGCCCGCGTCGCTGGATCGTGCGGATCTCCGAAGGCACGGGCTCGTAGAAGACGACGAGGTCGACCTGAGGGATGTCGAGGCCCTCCTCCCCGATCGACGTGGCCACGATCACGTTGACCTCTCCGCGCTTGAACCTCTCGAGGATCGCGACCTGCTCCTTCTGGGACAGCCCGACGTCCTCCCCGCGGGTCGACTGTCCGACGAACCGCACGGGTCGGATCCCCGGGAGCTTCGCGATCTCCTGGGTCATCCGGTCCGCCGTGTCGCGGTAGTGGGTGAAGACGATGATCTTGGAGTCGGGCTTCGCGAGGAACTGCTCCCGGACGACCCAGAGGGTCTTGTTGATCTTCGGGTGCTCGTCACTCGTCCCGCGGGCGACCTTCATCGCCTCCTGGACCTTCGCGTGCTTGAGGAACTGGACGTCCGCCTTGGACCGTGCATCCGCCTCGATCCGGTCGAAGAACGACCGGAGGGCCCCGAGGCCCTGGGTCTCCGCGAGCCCGATCGCGTGGTTCGCCTTCATCGCGATGGCCTGGGCCGTGATCACGCCGTAGAGGCGGCCGTCCTTCTGGCCCGCGTCGAGGGCCTTCCGGGCCTCGTCCCCGGCGGCGAGGAGGTCCTTCAGGGTGGGCCTCGGCTTACCCTGGAGGAAGCCCGCCTTCTTGAGCCGCTCGACCTGCTCGTCGAAGACGGTCCGGAGAAGGGCCCGCAGGTCCTTCGCCACGTCGGGGGCGTCCACGGCGACCCGCTGGATCGCGAGCCCGTGGACGTAGGGCACGACGTCCGCGTCGTACTCCGTGCGGATCTCGACGGCCGTGATCCCGAGGTTCGAGCATACCTCGAGGATCTTCTCCGCGCTCGAGCCCGGGGAGGCCGTCATCCCGAGGGCGAGCCGCCCGGGGACCGCCTTGTACGCCCTGGCGACGTCCACGTACGCGTAGTCGCCGACGGCCCGATGGGCCTCGTCGAAGACGATCAGGCTGACGTCCTCGAGGGTGAACCGTTCGGCCCGCAGGTCGTTCCGGATGACCTGGGGCGTCGAGACGACGATCTTGTTCTCCCGCCAGAGGAGCTCCCGCTCCTCGGGGGACGTCGCCTCGCCCGTGAAGAGGGCGATCCGGTCGACGATCAGGATGTCCCGGAGGGACGCCGCATGTTGCTCCACGAGGGGCTTCGTCGGCGCGAGGAAGAGGATTCTCCCGCCCTTCCGCCGGAGGGTCTCCGCGATGACCATCGCGGCGACGACCGTCTTCCCCATCCCCGTCGGGAGGACGACCAGGGTGGGACGCCCCAGGCATGCCTTTGCGATGTTGACTTGGTACGCGCGCTCCTCGACGGCCCCCCGGCGGAGGAGCTCGTGGGTCACATGCACGTCCGGCGGAGACCGCGGAGGCGGGATAATCCTTTGCCCCAGGTGGTCAACGGGGGCGACGACGCCAGGCAGGGGAGGGCTGAAATGACTGTGTGCCTATGCACATGCACAGATGACGAAGACGATCAGCCCGTCGGACGAGGCCTACGGACTCCTCCGGCGCCAGAAGCTGGCCGACGAGGGCTTCTCCGACACGGTGATCCGACTCGCCCGCCACGGCGGTCGGCTCTCGGAGGTCATCGGGATGTACCCCGAACTGCGCGGGCGCACGGAGCTCGCCCGCCTCGTGAAGGAGAACCGGAGGAGACTGGACCGGCGGATGGCGCGGGATGTGACGGCGTCGTGACCCGGAACGTGTCTCCCTTCAGGCGGATCGAGGAACGGAGGGCTCTCCCGGTCGTCGTCTACTGAGGCGGGAATGCCGACCTCGGGGGGTTGGACCGCCCGGATGAGGCCCCCTTCCGTCCCAGGGTTACGGACTCACAAGCTCGCCTTGTCGTACATCGCGGGGTCCCCGCCGAGGGGCTTCGTCGCGTCGATCCCCATCTTCGACGTGAAGCCGTCGTGGGAGCTCGGGTCGATGGAGGACCCCCGGACCCCGTGGAGGACGACGAGCCCGCGGTCCGCCTGGAACCGCGTGGCCACGGCCCACTCCACGTCCCGGTCGTCGAAGACGTCGATGTCCTCGTCGACGATCGTGACCTGCTTCATCGAGGTGTGGGCCCCGAAGGCCGCCATGATCGCGTTCTTCCCGTCCCCCTGGTGCTGCTTGCGGATCGACACGACGCCGTGGAGCCATGCGCACCCGCCCTCCGTGAGGCGGACCGCCTTCACGTGGGGGACCGCGCGGGCGACGGCCTGGTAGATCACGGGCTCGCGGGGCATCCCCATGAACAGGAAGTGCTCGTCGGACCCGCCGACGATGATGTGGAAGATGGGCCGGTCCACGTGGTAGATTCGGTCCACGACGAGGACGGGCTCCTGCCTCACCCGGTCGTACGTGCGGACCGCGTCCACGAAGGGTCCCTCCGCGTGGGTCTCCTTCGTGAGTCGGCCCTCGAGGACGTACTCCGCGTCCGCGGGGACCGTGAGGCCGTTCCGGAGG
>Ga0209521_10001139_pt1 | contig 21524 bp, 20 predicted proteins | sample Rifsed19ft4_FD_184016 | JGI IMG/M metagenome (GOLD analysis project Ga0209521, IMG submission 184016) | Soil microbial communities from Rifle, Colorado, USA - sediment 19ft 4 (version 2) | ecosystem: Environmental > Terrestrial > Deep subsurface > Rock core/Sediment | place: Rifle, Colorado...
CTTGTGGCGGGTGGTCGAGGAATTCTGCCAGAAGTACGGGACAGAGAAGTCGAACCAAGGAGTGCAGGCGACGCCGTGACCCGCGCGCCTGACTCTTGTCGGGGGAGGGACGGGGGTCTGGCATTGATATTTTTATTTGGACGTGGTGGACCATTAGGCGTGCTGACTGCTCTTGTCGCTCTGGCGGTTCCTGCCATCGGGTTGACGGCGCAGCGGGACCAAGGATCCTACGAAACGATTAATGAATTTGTGACTGGGGGCTGGGCGTTCGAGCTGGGAACGTCGCTTACGGATCTCAAGGCCGTTGGAAAGGTCGAACGCGAAGTCATTTCAACGGTGAAGAACGCGCATGTGGAGAAGCAGATCGACGAGGTTCGTGAGCTGTATTACGAGGGGTTGTACATTAAGGCGTATTTTCCAGCGAAGGATCACAACCGCTTCCTCCTGCAAGAGGTCCAAATAACGAGCCCGAGATTTAGTGTCAAGCACGGTCTCAACGTGGGCGCCTCAGTCGCCGAGCTGCACCGCGTGCTCGGGACACCAGACGAAGTCAAGGGGGAGGTCTACTCGTATGCCGGTGAGACTGATACCGTTCGTTTCGTCATTACGAATGGTGTAATAACGGAGGTCAGGTGGGAGCTGTATCTTGATTGACCCATCGGGTTGACAAAGGGGTAAATGGTGCTACAATATCTGGGTTTTGAGGAGACCGAAGAGGACGGGATGCAGTGCTAACCACGCGGACCTACATGGCAAAGCCGGGGGAGATCGACCGGCGCTGGTACGTCGTCGATGCCAGGGGTAAGGTCCTGGGACGACTGGCGACCCGGGTCGCGATGGTCCTGCGGGGCAAGCAAAAGCCGCAGTTTACGCCCCACGTGGACACCGGCGATTTCGTCATCGTCGTGAACGCCCAGAAGGTCCTCTTGACGGGGAAGAAACTCCGGCAAAAAATCTATTATCGCTCGTCGGGGTATCCCGGCGGTCTCAAGGCGACGAACGCAGGAACGTTGCTCAAGACACGTCCCGAACGGTTGATCCAGCATGCGGTCCGGGGCATGCTCCCCAAGACCAAGCTGGGGGATGCGCTGTACCGGAAGCTCAAGGTCTATGCCGGGGAGAAGCACCCGCACGAGGCGCAGAAACCCGTTCCCTTAGAGGTAGGGTAAAGCGAGTGGCAACGATTACAGAATTCTACGGGACAGGCAGACGGAAGAGCGCCGTGGCGAGGGTCCGCCTCCGCCCCGGGGAAGGCCGCATCCTGATCAACCGCCGACCGATGGAGGAGTACTTCGGCCGGGCGACCCTCCGCATGGTGATCGCCCAACCCTTGAAGCTCATGGGGGTCGAGGGGAAATACGACGTCATCGCCAACGTGAATGGGGGCGGCAGCTCGGGGCAGGCGGAAGCCATCCGGCATGGGATCTCGCGGGCTTTGGTGGGGATGGATGCCGGTTTTCGTCCCCCCTTGCGGAAAGCGGGCCTGCTGACCAGAGATCCGCGGGTCAAAGAGCGAAAGAAGTACGGACAACGGGGTGCCCGAGCGCGATTCCAGTTCTCCAAGCGGTAGCCGGAGGATGAAAAGAGCCGAGGAAGGTCACCCCGGTGACCTTCCTCTTTTTGTCTGTAAATTGCGGGGAGGCGAGCGAGGTTCATGGTAAAGCACAAGGTGGCCGTCGTGGGTGCCAGCGGCTACACCGGCGCGGAACTCCTCCGCCTCCTGGCGCGCCACCCGGCCGTGGAGGTGACGGCGGCGACCTCCGAAACCTATACCGGAAAGCCGGTGGCGGCGACCCTGCCCGCCCTCGCGGGATTCGTCGATCTCTCGTACGAGGCCCTGGATCCCGAGCGGCTGGCGGCGGTCTCCGAGATCGTGTTCCTGGCGCTGCCCCACACCGCATCGGCCGCGCCGGCCGCCGCGCTCCTCCATGCCGGCTGCCGGGTGATCGACCTGAGCGCGGACTTTCGTCTCCACGACCCGGGCGTCTACGAACGGTGGTATCGGGCCGCCCATCCGGTCCCACGCCTGCTCCAGGAGGCGGTGTATGGCCTGCCGGAGCTGTACCGGGAATCGATCCGGCGCACGCGCCTCGTGGCCGTGCCCGGCTGTTATCCCACGGGGGCGCTCCTCGGCCTTGCGCCGCTCGTCCGCGAGCGACGGATTGCCCTCGACTCCGTCATCGTGGACGCCGCGTCCGGGATCTCCGGGGCCGGCCGCAAGCTCGAGTTGGGCCTACACTTCTCCGAGGCGAACGAGAACTTCAAGGCCTACGGTGTCGCCTCGCACCGCCACATGCCCGAGATCGAGCAAGAGTTGTCCCGCCTGGCGGGACAGGAGATCGTCGTCACCTTCACGCCCCATCTCGTTCCGATGACGCGCGGAATCCTGTCCACGATTTACGCGACCCTGACCTCCCCGATGGCGGTCGAGGCAGTGCACGCCCTCTTCCAGCGCGCGTATAAGGGAGAACCTTTCGTGCGCGTTCTGTCTCCCGGGAGTCTACCCGAGACCAAGCACGTCTGGGGATCAAACTTTTGCGACATCGGATGTGCCGTGGACGCGCGGACGGGCCGAGTCATCCTCATCACGGCAATTGACAACCTGGTCAAGGGGGCGGCAGGCCAGGCGATTCAGGCGATGAACCTCATGGTCGGCCTCGACGAGACCCTCGGGCTCACTGCTCCCCCCCTCTTCCCCTAGTGATTGGTGGCTGGTGATAGGTGATTGGTGGGGGCATGGATGATGGGCAGTGTCCTGTCGGAAGAGTTGTCTGACAATCACCAACCACTAGTCACTAACCACCAACCACGTAGGAACCCCGAACCATGAACCCTGAACAGTTTGAGGAATTGCAGGGCGGCATCACGGTCGTCCGTGGGGTACGCGCCGCAGGGGTCCACTGCGGGATCAAGAAGGCGGATCCCGACCTGGCCGTGATCCACACGGTGGAGCCGAGCCCCGTGGCCGGTGTCTTTACGACCAACCGGGTCAGGGCGGCGCCGGTCCTTCTGTGCCAGCGCCGGTTGGAGCGGGGGAGCCGCCTCTGCGCCATCGTGGTCAACAGCGGCAATGCCAATGCCTGCACCGGCGCGCAGGGACTCACGGATGCCGAGACGATGGCCACACTCACCGCCAGCGCGCTCGGGTGCCCGGCGGAGGAGACGTTTGTCTGCTCCACGGGGGTGATCGGCGTGCGCCTGCCGATGGATCGGGTGGCATGGGGCATCCGCGAGGCGGCGGCTCGGCTGCGCGAGGACGGGGGGCCCGAAGCCGCCCAGGCGATCCTGACGACCGACACGGTCTCCAAGGAAGTGGCGGTCGGGGTGGAGGTGGCCGGGCGTCGCATCCACGTCGGCGGCATGGCGAAGGGGGCGGGAATGATCGCCCCCCGGATGGCCACCATGCTGGCCTTCGTCGCGACCGACGCGGTCGTCGCGGCCTCCGACCTTCAGGGGCTGCTCGCGGAAGCGGTCGATCGCTCTTTCAATTGTATTACGGTGGACGGCGACACGAGCACGAACGACACCGTGCTCTGCTTCGCGACCGGCAGGGCCGGTGGGGACCGCTTGACCCCCCGGGCCCCGGGATGGCCGGCCCTTCGGGCCGCCGTGTTCCACGTGACCGAGACTGTGGCCAAGAAGATCGTGGCCGACGGCGAGGGGGCAACCAAGTGCGTGGCGGTTCAGGTCATCGGGGCCTCCTCGTCGGAGGCGGCGCGCCGCATCGCTTTCCGCGTCGCGAATTCGCCGCTCGTCAAGACGACGTTCTTCGCTCAGGACTGCAATTGGGGACGGATCATGGCGGCGGTCGGGTCCGCCGGCGAGGAGGTCAACCCCGACCGGATCGATATCCGCGTGGGGGACGTGCCCGTCGTCTCCAGCGGGGTCGGCGTCGGGGCAGCAGCCGAGGAGGCGGCCCACAAGATTATGGCCCTCCGCGAGTATGCGGTCCAGATCGACCTCCATCTGGGGGCGGGGGAGGCGGTGATCTGGACCACCGACTTGAGCTACGAGTACGTGCGGGCGAACGTCGCCTACCGCAGCTAGTCAAAACACGGTGATTGGTGTTCAGTCCACTTATTCACAGGCACTCAACGGCGGCTTGTCATATGGTCGCCGGATGTGATATGAGAAAGTGGGTCGCCAGAGCCCAAAATACACACGCCTTCGGATCTCCCGGCTGGTGTTCGCCACCGGCGAAAAGCTCAGGAGAGGTGATGAAGGCGGAGGATGAACCGATGACGGGGAGGAATCTATGCCAGAAGTAACGATGAAGGAGCTACTCGAAGCGGGAGTACACTTCGGGCACCAAACCAAGCGGTGGAACCCGAAGATGAAGAAGTTCCTCTTTGGCGAGCGGAACGGCATTTACATCATCGACCTCCAACAAACCATCGAGAGATTCAAGGACGCGTCCGGGTTCGTCCGCGGTGTGGTCGAGAACGGAGGGGGCGTCCTCTTTGTCGGTACCAAGCGCCAGGCGGCGGAGACCGTCAAGGAAGATGCGGAACGCTGCGGGATGTTCTATGTGAATCACCGGTGGCTCGGCGGGACGCTGACCAACTTCCAGACGATCCGGAAGAGCATCAACAGGCTCAAACAGCTGGAACAGATGGAGAAGGACGGCAGCTTGGAGGGTCTTCCCAAGAAGGAGGCGCTGCATCTCACCCGCGAGATCGTCAAGTTGAATCGGACGCTCGTGGGGATCAAGGACATGGAGCGCCTTCCCGGGGCCGTGGTCGTTGTCGATACCAAGCGGGAACGGATCGCCGTCCGGGAAGCCACGCGCCTCGGGATTCCGGTGGTGGCCGTGGTGGATACCAACTGCGATCCCGATGAGATCGATTACCCGATCCCGGGAAATGACGACGCCATTCGGGCCATCAAGCTGATGATCGCGCGCGTGGCCGACGCGGTGCTCGAGGGGCGCGGGCCGGCCGGCAAGGGCCTGGAAGAGGAGATGCTGGAAAAGGCGGCGCAGGATGAGGACGCCGAGGAAGAGGCGCCCGTCGGCGAGGCGGAGGAACGTCAGGCCCTGTAAGGCGTCGATGCGACGATTCGCAGACCGCGACGCGGTGGTCCCCGGGAATGAACCGGTGGGGACTTCCAACCGCGGACGCGGTCATGAGGGACACGGCATGGAGATTGCGGCTGCACAGGTGAAGGAGCTTCGTGCCAGGACCGGGGCGGGCGTGATGGAGTGCAAGTCCGCCCTGAAAGAGGCGCAGGGAGATCTCGAGCGGGCGGTGACCGTCCTCCGGGAGCGTGGAATGGCGCGCGCCGACCGCAAGGCGGGGCGCGCGGCGAGCGAAGGGCTCATCGTCGCGTACGTCCATCCCGGCGGCCGGATCGGGGTGCTGCTGGAGCTGAACTGCGAGACCGACTTCGTGGCGCGGACGGAGCAGTTCCAGGCGTTGGCCAGGGATTTGGCGATGCACGTGGCGGCCTTGAATCCGCTCTACGTGCGACGGGAGGAGATTCCCGAGCCGGTCATCGCCGAGGAGCGGCGGGTCCTCCACGTCCAGAGTGCGGGCAGCGGGAAGCCGCCCGCGGTCGTCGAGCGGATCATTCAGGGCCGCCTCGAGAAATTCTTCGTTGAGACCTGCCTGATGGAGCAGCCCTTTGTGAAGGACCCGGAGCGGACCGTCGAACAGGTCATCAAAGAAGGGGTGAGCACGATCGGGGAGAACATCGTGGTGCGCCGCTTCGCGCGGTACCAGTTGGGAGAGACATCCGACATCGGTTGACAGGTCGGAGGGTTCACTGATCACAGTTCACCGTTCACAGATTGCATGTCGAAATCTTACCGTGAACCATGAACCGTGAATCATGAACTGAAGTGATGGAGCTGAAGTACAAACGAATCGTCCTCAAAGTGAGCGGCGAAGCCTTGGCGGGAGAGCTGGGGTACGGGATCAGCCCCGACGTGGTCCAGTTTGTCGCCGGGGAGATCGAAGGCATCCACGCCCTCGGGGTGCAGGTCGCCGTCGTCGTGGGGGGCGGAAATATCTTCCGCGGATTGGCCGCTGCGGCGGCGGGGATGGAGCGCGCGACCGCCGACTACATGGGGATGTTGGCGACGGTCCTCAACGGCCTGGCGCTCCAGGACGCGTTGGAGAAGCGATGGGTCAACACGCGCGTGCAGTCCGCCATTGAGATGCGGGAGGTCGCGGAGCCCTTCATTCGCCGTCGGGCGATCCGCCATCTGGAGAAGGGTCGCGTGGTCATCTTCGTGGGCGGGACCGGCAATCCGTACTTTTCCACGGACACGGCGGCGGCGCTCCGGGCCATCGAGATCGGGGCGGAGGTGGTCTTCAAGGCGACGAAGGTGGACGGGGTCTATACGGCGGACCCGCTGAAGGACGCCACGGCCCAGAAATTCGAGGAGCTGAGTTATATCGACGTTCTGAGCCGGGAGCTCAAGGTCATGGATTCCACGGCCATCTCCCTGTGTATGGACAACCGATTTCCCATCGTGGTCTTCAACCTCCTCGAGCATGGACGGCTGAAAGGGCTCGTGTTGGGGGAGCGCGTGGGGACCATCGTCAAAGGACGCTAGGCCATGGTGAAGGACGTGCGGGATCGGGCCGAGGCGGCGATGAAGAAGGCCGTGGACGCGATGACGCGCGAGTTTGCAAGCGTCCGGACCGGGCGCGCTTCCACGGCTCTCCTCCAGGGGATCACGGTGGAGTGCTATGGGGCGGTGTCGCCGCTGCAGCAGGTGGCCACGGTCGCCACGCCCGAGACCCGTCTCATCACCATTCAGCCGTGGGATCAGAGCCTGGTCCCCGCCATCGAAAAGGCGATCTTGAAATCGGATCTGGGGATCACCCCGTCGAGCGACGGCCGGGCTATCCGGATCACGATCCCGCCCCTGACCGAGGAGCGGCGGAAGGAGCTGGTCCGCGTGGTGCGCCGTATGGCGGAAGAGGGGCGCGTCGTCATCCGGAACGTCCGTCGCGACGCCAACGATAAGCTGAAGGCGCTCGAGAAACAGAAGAAGATCACCGAAGACGATCTCAAGAAGGGCATCGAGACGGTCCAGAAGCTCACCGACAAATCCATCAAGGAGATCGACACGGCCTTGGCGAACAAGGAGAAGGAGATCCTTGAGTTCTGAGGGGTGTCCTCGAACGGCCAGGCGTGGCTCTTGAGCGCATTCATCCCTCTTCCTGTCGTCTGCCTCTCGTGTACTCCGTTCGACCCGCATCGCAGCGCCTCCCGGAATGCCCGGTGGACAACGACGTCGCGCAGGGGGAGACACCCGTGCATGGCACCCGGCTCCTGAGCGCCCTGATCCTCCTCCCCCTCTTCATTCTCCTGGTCCTCTATGGAGGCGAAGCAGGGTTTGCCCTCCTGGCGATGGTCGTGGTGGCGATCGGGCTGTGGGAGTTCACCCGGCTGACGGATCAGTCGACCGGTGCCTCGCGGCTCTTCGCCATGGCCGGCGGCGTCGGGTTGATCGCGGCCACCGCTTGGGGAGGCGCGGCCTGGTTCGGCCTTGGCGTGCTTCTGCTGATGCTCGTGGAGCTGGGCCGCCTCGTCGTTGGAGGAGGAGCAATGGAAGCCAACCTGCGGCGAGCCGCCCTGGCGTTTCTCGGCGTCGTGTATATCGCGGGTCCGCTGGCCGTGGCGGTCCTCTTGAGGGGGATGCCGGGAGGGGAGCGCTATGTTCTCCTCGTCTGCGGCATCGTCTGGGTCGGCGATACGGCGGCCTTTTACGTCGGCTCGAGTCTGGGACGGCACCCGCTGGCCCCGCGGGTGAGCCCCCGGAAATCTGTGGAAGGGGGCGTGGCGGGCTTGACCGGGAGCATAGTCGCGGCCGCCGCACTGGCGAGAGCCCTGGGGGTGCCCGCGGCGTTCGGGCCGAGCCTCGTGGTAGGAGCCGTGGTGGGGACGGCGGGACAGATGGGGGATTTGGTCGAATCCCTCATGAAGCGGTCCTTCCAGGTCAAGGACACCGGTCGTCTCATCCCCGGTCACGGCGGAATGTTGGACAGGATCGATAGCCTCCTCTTCGCCATTCCCGTCTTCTATCTGTGGGTGCGGCTCGGGTGGATCTAGAAGAAAGACGGACCAAGGGATGAAGGGACCAAGGGTTGAAGGGTTGAAGGGATGAAGGGTTCAAGGGAAGGCGGGATGAAGGAAGTCGGAGAGGAGGAGGGGCGCGGCTGGAAGCGGATGCTTCCCCGCGCAGCGCTGGCCGCCCTGAGCGGTGTGCTCCTCGCTCTGAGTTATCCCACGTTTCACCTCGCCCTCCTCGCTTTCGGAGCGCTCGTCCCTCTCCTCGTGGCCGTGGAGGGACTCCGCGCCAGGCCTGCCATCGCGCTGGGAATCATCACCGGCGTCGTCTTCTCCCTGTTGAGCCTTCCCTGGCTCGTCCACACGATGGCCACGTACGGCGGGCTTCCCATCCCCGTGAGCGTCCTCCTCCTGCTGGCCCTCTCGCTCTACCTGGGTCTCTATGTCGGCGTCTTCGCGTTCGGGGTGAGCCGGCTCGCTCCGGACAAGGCGCTCGGGTATGTCGTCGGGGCCGCGGGGCTCTGGGTGGGCCTCGAGTATCTGCGGACCTTCCTCGTGACCGGCTTCCCGTGGAATCTTTTCGGCTACACCCAGTACCGGAACCTCCCCGCCATCCAGATCGCGGCACTCACGGGTGTGTACGGGATCTCGTTCCTCCTGGTCCTCGCCAATGCCGCACTGGCATGCGCGGTCCTCCATTTTCGAGGAGGCAGTTCGCGCCCCTTCCGGCCTCTCGTCGGTGTGGGGCTGGTCCTTCTCGGGGTGGTCCTGTTCGGCATGGAACGCCTCCGGTCGGCCGACACCGGGCCGGGAGCGATTCGGGTCGCCATCGTCCAGGGAAATATCGAGCAGGGGATGAAGTGGAATCCGGGGTCCGTCGACCGGACGTTGGCCGTCTACCGCCGTCTCAGCGAACAGGACAGGGGTAGAGCGGATCTCATCGTCTGGCCGGAGAGCGCAGTGCCGTTCTTTCTCCGGGAAGGGGGACCATTGACGGACAAGGTCCGTGGGGTCGCCACGACGACGCGGGCGTACCTCCTCGTCGGCAGCCCGGACCGGGACGAGGGCCGCGCGCCGCGCTATTACAACAGCGCCTTCCTGATCGCGCCGACGGGGATGATCGTGCAGAAGTATGATAAGATGCATCTCGTCCCCTTCGGGGAATATATCCCCCTGTCGTCGGTCCTCTTCTTTGTCCACAAGATGGCCGCCGGGATCGGGGATTTCAGCGCGGGGCGCACCTTCACCGTGTTCGAGCTTCCCCGAGGCCGCTTCGGCGTCCTCATCTGCTTTGAGGCCATTTTTCCCGATCAGGTCCGTCGGTACATCCTGGCCGGGGCCGACTTTCTGGTCAACATCACGAACGATGCCTGGTTCGGGCAGTCCGCGGCCCCCTATCAGCACCTGAGCATGGCGGCCATGCGGGCCGTGGAGAATGGCGTGTATGTGGTGCGGGCGGCGAACACGGGAATCTCGGCGCTGGTCACACCGACGGGCCGCATCGTGCAGGCATCCGACCTCTTCGTCGAGGCCGTGCTTTCCGTGGAGGTCGGTCGCGGATCGGGGCGGACCGTGTACACGCGGTACGGGGACTTCTTCGCCTGGGCATGTGGGGGGATCAGCCTCTTCGTCCTGGCCCCGTGGAGGAGAGGACGCAGCGAAAGGAGGCAACCATGACGATCGAACTCGGCAAGCGGCTCGAGGCGGCAGCGGCGAAGCTGGATAACCTTCGGGCCTATCTTTGACTTGCCCGCCAAGGAACAGCGGGTCGGCGAGCTCGAGCGCACCGCGCAGGACCCGGACTTCTGGAAGGACCCGGAGCGCGCCCAGCGGCTGCTGAAGGAACTCGGAGACTTGAAGGAGCAGCTGGCGGGCCACGCCACGCTCCGGCGTGAGCTGGAGGATACACGGACGCTCCACGAGCTGGCCCGGGAGGCGGGGGACAACGAGATCCTGGGGGAGGTGGAGCAGACGGTCAGGACCCTCGAGCAGCGGATCGGGGATCTGGAGTTCCGCGTCGTCCTGTCGGGCCCGCACGACCGCGGCAACGCTATCCTTTCGATCAACCCGGGGGCGGGCGGGACCGAGTCCCAGGATTGGGCCCAGATGCTCTTGCGGATGTACGTGCGCTGGTGCGAGGACAGGGGTTTCAAGACGCAGGTCCTCGATCTGCAGCCGGGGGAAGAGGCGGGGATCAAGGGGGCCGTCGTCTCGGTCACGGGTCCCTACGCGTACGGGTATCTCAAGGCCGAGGCGGGGGTCCACCGCCTCGTGCGCATTTCGCCGTTCGACGCCAGTCGCCGCCGCCACACCTCTTTTGCCTCGGTGGCGGTGCTGCCGGAGGTCGAGGAGGTCGAGGTGGTGATCAACGAGAAGGATCTGAGGATCGAGACCTTCCGGGCAAGCGGGCATGGGGGGCAGCATGTCAACGTGACCGACTCGGCCGTTCGGATCACCCACGTTCCGACGGGGATCGTCGTCTCGTGTCAGAACGAGCGGTCCCAGCACAAGAACAAAGCCCTGGCCATAAAGGTGCTCCGATCACGGTTGTACGAGGTCTACCGGGAGCGACAGGAGAAGGAGATGCAGGCGTTGGCCGGCGAGAAGAAAGAGATCGCCTGGGGATCACAGATCCGATCGTACACCCTCGCGCCGTACCAGCTCGTGAAGGACCATCGGACCGGCGTGGAGACGGGGAACGTGGCGGCGGTGCTCGACGGCGCCATCGACCAGTTCGTGAACGCCTATCTCTTTCAGGCATCGCGCCGCGTTTCACCTTGACAGATCTGAATGCTCTCTCTTACCCTCCGGAGAGACATCGGCGGATGGGAGTCGCGATGGACGAAGACAATCCCCTGATCCGGGAACGGCGCGCGAAGCTCGGGGAGCTGCGGCGGATCGGGATCGATCCGTACGGTGCGCGGTGGGAGGTCACCGCCTTGGCCGGGGGACTCCAGGAGCAGCACCGCGACGCCCCCGCCGCGGCTCTGGAGTCTCAGCGGATCGGGGTCAGCCTGGCCGGCCGGCTGATCGCCCTGCGCGACCACGGCCGGACGACGTTCGCCCATCTGAGGGACCGAACGGGCCAGATCCAGGTCTACGTGCGCGAGGACACGCTCGGCCAGGAGGCCTACCGTCTGCTGAAGTGGATGGACATCGGGGATGTGCTCGGCGTCGCCGGTCGCCTCTTTCGGACCCGGACCGGCGAGCTCACCGTTGCGGTCGAGGAGTTCCGCCTTCTGGCTAAGGCCCTGCGGCCGCTGCCGGAGAAGTGGCACGGCCTCGTGGATGTGGAGACGCGGCACCGCCAGCGCTATCTCGATCTGCTGGCGAACCCCGAGGTCGTGACCGTCTTCCAGCGCCGCTCGCAGCTTATCCGCGAGATGCGTCAGTTCTTCGACCAGCGGGGATTCCTCGAGGTCGAAACCCCCATGATGCAGCCCGTGGCGGGTGGGGCCGCGGCGCGACCCTTTATCACGCACCACAACGCCCTCGGCATCGATCTGTACCTGCGCATCGCCCCCGAACTCTACCTGAAGCGGCTCCTCGTGGGGGGGCTCGACCGGGTGTATGAAATCAACCGCAGCTTCCGGAACGAGGGGGTCGACACGCGGCACAATCCGGAATTCACCATGCTGGAGTTTTACCAGGCGTATGCCGATTATCAGGACCTCATGGCCCTGACGGAGGAGCTCGTTCCGCGGCTCGCCCGCACGCTCCTCGGGGCGGAGGAGCTGACCTACCAGGGCGTGCGGATCACGCTGTCCCCCCCATGGCCACGGCTGCCAGTGCTGGACGCATTGAAAAAGGTCGCCGGCATCCCGGACGAGGATCTCACCGATGCCGGGCGGCTGCGCGCGGCCGCCGCCCGGCGCGACATTCCGGTGCATCCGGGATGGGGATGGGGGAAGCTGCTCGACGAGCTCATCAAGCACCTGGTGGAGCCCCACCTGGTGCAGCCGACGTTCCTCCTCGATTTTCCCCTCGAGCTGTGCCCCCTGGCGACGCGGAAGTCGGCCGACCCCCGACTGGCCGAGCGGTTCGAGCTGTTCGTCGCGGGGATGGAGGTTGCAAACGCCTACACGGAGCTCAACGACCCGGACGAGCAGCGGCGGCGGTTCGAGGATCAGCTCCGGGCGCGCGAGCGGGGAGACGAGGAGGCGCACCGGATGGATGAGGACTTCGTCCGCGCCCTGGAGTACGGCATGCCCCCGGCGGCCGGAGAGGGGATCGGCATCGACCGCCTGGTGATGCTCTTCACGGACCTGCCGTCCATCCGGGACGTCATCCTCTTTCCGCAACTCCGCCCCAGGGAGCGCGGCCAGGGTCGGGCAGGAGACCAGGATGTCATATGAGATCCTGATCGGGCTCCGTTACCTGAAGTCGAAACGACGGCAGGCGGTGATCTCCCTGATCACCCTGATTTCGAGCGGCGGCGTCGCCCTTGGGGTGACGGCCCTGATCGTGGTCCTCTCGGTCATGAGCGGCTTCGAACGGGACCTTCGCACCAAGATCCTCGGGACCACGGCGCACGTGGTCCTGTTGCGCTTCGGCGACGAAGGGGTAACGGAGGTCGAGCGGCTGCTCACGCGGATTACGCCGATCGCGCACGTGGTCGGGGCCGCCCCGTTCACCCTGCACCAGGTGATGCTCACCTCCCGGCACGGGGTGATGGGTGCGGTGCTGCGCGGCATTGATCCCGAGCGAGAGGGACGGGTCACCGATCTGGCACGGAACATGAAACGCGGGACCCTCGAGGACCTCCGGCGGACCGAGGATGGGATCATCCTGGGGAAGTCGTTGGCGGCCACGCTGGGGGTGAGCGTGGGGGACCCCGTGAATGTGGTGTCGCCGGTCGGGGGCGGGATGACCCCCCTCGGCATGGCCCCCCGGGTCAAGCAGTTTACGGCGGTCGGAATATTCGAGGCCGGGATGTACGAGTACGATGCAGGCCTGGCGTATATCCCGATCCCGGCCGCCCAGGCCTTCTTTCGCATGGGGAAAGCGGTGACGGGGGTGGAGATCAAACTCGGCGACATCTACCGGGCACCGGATGTGGCCGGCCAGCTGCAGCAGGAGCTGGGATTTCCCTTCTACACCCGGACCTGGATGGAGATGCACAAGAACCTCTTCTCCGCCTTGAAGGTCGAGAAGACGGTCATGTTCGTCATCCTGGTGATGATCGTGCTGGTCGCCGCCTTCGGGATCGTCAGCACCCTCACGATGGTCGTGATGGAAAAGACGCGGGAGATCGCCATCCTGAAGTCGATGGGGGCTACGGCGGCAGGCATCATGACGATCTTCATGGTGGAGGGGATCGTGATCGGGACGACGGGGACGGTGCTCGGAGTGCTGGGGGGGCTCGTCGTCACGGTCAATCTCGACAGTATCGTGAGCTTCGTCGAACGCCTCTTCGGGATCACCGCCTTTCCCGGCGACGTCTATTTCCTGGATAAATTGCCGCACCAGGTGAACGTGCCCGATGTTGTTGCGGTCGTCGTCGTCAGCCTGGTCATCAGCTTTCTCGCCACCCTCTATCCCTCCTGGCAGGCGTCGCGCCTGCACCCGGTCGAGGCGCTCAGATATGAGTGACTTCGTCGAGGTCCGCCAGCTGCACAAATCCTTCCGGATGGGGGGCGAGGAGCTCCGGATCCTGAAGGGTGTCACGCTCACGGTCCGCCGGGGCGAGTTCCTCGCCATTGTGGGCCCCTCAGGCGTGGGCAAGAGCACCCTCCTCCACGTTGTCGGAGGGCTGGACCGTCCCACGGCGGGTGGGGTATACTATGACGGCGTCGAGATCTCCGGGTTGCCTGAGGGGAAGCTGGCGGCGTTCCGGAACCGGACGGTGGGCTTTGTCTTCCAATTCCACCATCTGCTTCCGGAGTTTTCTGCCCTGGAGAATGCCATGATGCCGGCGCTGATCGGGCGGCATCGTCGGGAGGAAGCCGCGGAGAAGGCCCGAGGCCTCCTGCAGCGGGTCGGGCTGGCCGATCGCCTCACCCATCGACCGGGGGAGCTGTCGGGGGGAGAACAGCAACGGGTGGCCATCGCGCGGGCCCTGCTCCTCTCCCCCCGCGTCCTGCTGGCGGATGAGCCGACCGGGAATCTGGACGCGAAGACCGGCGATTCGATCTTCGACCTGCTTCGGGAGCTCAATCGGGAGCAGGGCCTTACGGTGATCCTGGTCACGCACAATGAGTGGCTCGCCGGGCAGACCGATCGGATACTGCGGATAGCCGACGGGCAGCTCTGGGAGACGGCGGGGGCGGCGCATGGTGCCAAGAGACCCGGCGGGGTCCCCCCGGGGGCGTGACGGGCGCCCCTGGAAACGGTCTTGTCTCCCGCCGAAAATCTGCTATAGTAGGGGGCAACGGTGAGAAGACATGAAGGGGATGGGTATGTTTGAGCGCTTTACCGAACGGGCACGCAAGGTCATCATCCTGGCCCGAGAAGAGGCGATCCGGCTCGGCCATAACTTCGTCGGGACGGAGCATCTGCTGTTGGGTCTCGTCCGGGAGGGCGATGGCCTGGCCATGGCCGTCCTGAAGAAGCTCAATGTCAACCTCGCGGTGCTGAAGGGGGAGGTCGAGAAGATCGTCTCCGTCGGCACACAGGTCGCCCCCGCCGGTGAGGTTCCCTTCACGCCCCAGGCCAAGAAGGTCCTCGAATACGCCATCTCCGAAGCCCGGTCGATGGGGCATAATTACATCGGGACCGAGCACCTCCTCCTCGGGCTGGTGCGCGAGGGGGAGGGGATCGCGTCGTTGGTGCTCCGGGATTCCGGCGTGACGGTGGCGGCCGCCAAGGCGCAGGCCCAGGACCTGTTGGGCGAGCAGGCGACCAAGGCAGGGGGCACCGGCCGGACCCCCGCGCTGGACGAGTTCGGGGTCGAACTCACCGGGATGGCGCGTCAGGGGAAGCTCGACCCGGTCATCGGCCGCGAGGCGGAGATCGAGCGGGTCATCCAGATCCTCTCCCGGCGCACCAAGAACAATCCGGTGCTCATTGGCGAGGCCGGCGTCGGCAAGACCGCCATCGTGGAGGGCTTGGCGCAGCGCATCGTGGCCTCCGATGTCCCGGAAACGCTCCTCCGCAAGCGCGTCGTGCAGCTCGACCTCCCCGGGATGGTGGCGGGGACGAAGTATCGGGGGCAGTTCGAGGAGCGCCTCAAGGCGGTCATCAAAGAGATCCAGCAGTCGGGAAGCGTCATCCTCTTCATTGACGAGCTTCATACCCTGGTCGGCGCGGGTGCAGCCGAGGGGGCCATCGATGCCTCCAACATGCTGAAGCCGGCCCTGGCCCGGGGCGAGATCCAGGTGATCGGCGCCACCACCATGGACGAGTACCGGAAATACGTCGAAAAGGATCGGGCGCTCGAGCGGCGGTTCCAAACGATCTTCGTCGGCCAGCCCAGCGTGGAGGAGACCATCAAAATCCTCCGGGAGATCAAGGATCGCTATGAAGCCCATCACTCGGCGATCATCACCGACGAGGCAGTGCTCGCCGCCGCCCGGCTTTCCCAGCGGTACATTGCCGACCGCTTTTTGCCGGACAAGGCGATCGATGTCATGGATGAAGCAGGGTCGCGCGCCCGGCTGAAATCCTTGATGCTTCCCGAGGAGCTCCGCGGCCTGGAGAATGACGTGGAGCGCCTGCGCCAGCAGAAAGAGGATGCCATCAGGACGCAGGCGTTTGAGGTGGCGGCCCGGCTGAGAGATCAAGAACGGAAACTTCGAGCAGAACTTGAAGAAAGAAGGAATAAATGGAAGGAATTTAGGGCAAAAGAAAAGATAATGGTGACCGATGAGGACATCGCCTACATCGTGTCAAAGTGGACCGGCATTCCACTGTACCAGATCGAAGAAGCCGAATCGCAGAAGCTCCTCCGGATGGAAGAGGACCTGAGCAAGCGCGTGGTGGGCCAGGAGGAGGCCATTCGGGCGGTGACGCGCGCGATTCGGCGTTCCCGGTCAGGCCTCAAGAATCCGCGCCGGCCGGTGGGGTCCTTCATCTTCCTGGGACCGACCGGTGTCGGGAAGACGGAGCTCGCGAAGGCCCTGGCGGAGTTTCTCTTCGGGACCGAGGATGCCATCGTCCGGGTGGACATGTCGGAGTACATGGAACGCTTCGCGATCTCGCGGCTCATCGGGGCCCCGCCGGGCTACATTGGCTATGACGATAGCGGGCAGCTCACCGAGCGCGTGCGGCGTCGTCCCTTCTCTATCGTCCTCTTGGACGAAATCGAGAAGGCCCACCCCGAAGTCTTCAACCTTCTCCTCCAGATCTTCGAGGATGGCCACCTGACGGATAGCTACGGTCGCCAGGTGGACTTCAAGAATACGATCCTCATCATGACGAGCAATATCGGGGCCCGGCAGATCGGTCTCCACACGCCCATGGGGTTTACCCACGGGAGCGAGGCGCAAACGTACGCCAAGATGAAGGAGACGGTCCTCGGAGAGCTGAAGAAGACCTTCAACCCCGAGTTCATGAACCGGATCGATGAGGTGATCGTCTTCCACCCCCTCGCGAAAGAGCATATGCGCAAGATCGTCGACCTGATGCTTGACCGACTGCAGACCCAGCTCAGCGAGAAGCGGATCACTCTGCAGATTGCCGATGAGGCCAAGGAGTTCGTCATCGAAAAGGGATTCGATCCGCAGTTCGGAGCGCGGCCCCTCCGCCGAGCGGTCCAGCGCTATGTGGAAGACCTGCTGGCCGAAGAGATGCTGCGTGGAAACTTCTCCGAGGGGAGTACGGTGCGGGTGACGGCGGGGGTCGATGCCCTGATGGCGGAGGAGGTTACGAATCTCCTCGGTCAGACCAACTGAGTGATCCCATGCCTGTCAGGCGGGTCCGGACGGACCCGATTTTCATTTTACTTTTCCCTCCCATGGTGATATAAGGCAGCCGCTGTTTAGCACGGCCGAGGGTCCATTTCCATCTTTCAGGAAAGGTTGCCCATAGATGGAGCGACCCCTGCGGACGGCTTTCCTGTTGCTTTCCGCCTTCCTCTTGCTCCTCCGGTGTCCCTCCCTTACCTGGAGTCAGCAGACGGCCGTCATTAAAGAGGTCAACATCCGCGGAAACCGCAAAGTCGAGTTGGATGCCATCCGCCAACGCATCGAGACCCGCGTGGGGGATCCGTTTTCCCCCGAGAAGATTCGCGGGGATGTCGAGCGCCTGTTCAAGATGGGTTTTTTCGATGATGTCATGGTGGAAGCAGAAGAATTGGAGGGCGGGCTCCGTCTGATCTATGTCATCACTGAAAAGCCCTCCATTCGGTCCATTCTGATTCGCGGTGTGTCGGCGTTGGAGGACAAGGACGTTCGAGACCGGGTGGACGTCGCGGCGGGAACGGTCTTCGAGGCCCAGGCGCTCGGCCGGAATGCGGACAAGATCCGCGCCTTCTACGAGGAGGAGGGGTTTTACACGGTCCAGGTGACGGGGAAATCCGAAAAGGTCTCCGACCGGGAGGTGGATCTTATCTTCGAGGTCGATGAAGGGGGCAAATTCTATGTCCGAAACATCTCCTTCGTGGGAAACAAGGGGTTGAGCGCCGGAACGATCCGCGGAGTGATGGCCACCAAGGAACGGTTTTTCATTCCGTTTCTCCGTTCCGGCGTGCTGAAACGGACCGACCTCGATCAGGACGTGGAGCGGGTCAAAGCGCTCTACCTTGACCGCGGGTACCTGCAGGTCAAGGTAGCGGAGCCGGAGATCCGTACCGACAAAGAGGCCAAGCGTCTCGACATCGTGATGCAGATTGAGGAGGGACCCCGGTTCCGCACCGGCACGGTCCAGGTGACGGGGAGCACCATCTTCCCCCCGGAAGAGCTTGTGACGAGCCTCCGGCTGCCAAAGGAACAGTACTTCGGTCGCGATGTCCTGCGGCGGGACTTGTTGACCTTGACGGAGAAGTATTCCGAGCTGGGCTATGTGTTTGCGGACGTCATTCCGGTCACCCGGGTCCGTTCGGATGAGACGATCGTCGACGTGACCTTCGAGATCACCGAAGGGGTGAAGACGTTTGTGGAACGGATTGAAATTCGGGGGAATACGAAGACTAGGGACAAGGTGATTCGGAGGCACGTGGAGTTGGCCGAGGGAGAAGTGTATAACGGCAAACTCCTTCAGGAGGCCCGGGCGGCCCTCCGGCGTCTCGGATACTTCGAAGGGGTGGATGTCAAGAGTGCGCAGGGATCTGCCCCCGATCGGCTCGTGCTGGAGATCGATGTGAAGGAGCGTCCAACCGGACGATTGGGCGTCGGCGGGGGCTTCAGCACCTCCGGCGGAGCCATCGGATCCGTCTTCCTGGCGGAGGAAAACCTCTTTGGGCTCGGCAAGCGAATCCGCCTCTCCGCGACCCTGGGAACGATCACGACCCTCCTCAATCTCCGGTACGACGATCCCTTCTTTCTCGACTCCGAGTATTCGTTCAGCTTGAGTCTCTTCGACCGGACATCCGACTTCGACGAGTTCGAAGAGCAGCGGCGCGGCGGCGAGATCGGATTCGGACGTCGATTATTCAAGTACAATCATATCAGCCTGAGCTACCTCTATGAAACGGTGAGGATCTCGGACGTCGATCCGACCGCGTCGAGCGCGATCCGGGAGGAAGAGGGGACGTCCACGACCAGTTCGGTCAACCTGGGGCTGAGCCGGGACACGCGCGACGATCCCGGCAAGCCGACGCGGGGGTACCGCGTCAGCCTGAATAACGAGCTGGCGGGCGGACCGTTGGGCGCGGATAATGAATTTTACAAATTCATCCTCGATGGCCGGTATCACTTTCCTATTATCGTCGACAAGGAGATCATCGTGATGGTCCGGGCGAGGAGCGGGCTCGTCGAACCGTACGGGGACAGTGAGCGTGTCCCGCTCCAGGAGCGGTTCTTCTTGGGGGGTCCCAACGCCTTTCGGGGCAGTGGCTTCCGAAAATTCAGCCCTCGAGATCCGGTGACCGGGGACCGGATCGGGGGGAGCAAGTTTTACCTCTTCACCACCGAGCTGGGGTTCCCGCTCTTCAAGGAGATCGTCGATCTCCGGGCGGCGCTCTTCTTTGATGCTGCAGAAAACGTTGCCGAGGGTGAGGACATTCAGCTCGACCCGGAGTACGCCTTCGGGGTCGGCCTGGGCCTGGTGACCCCTTTTGGTCCGGTCCGGATCGATCTCGGGTACAATCCCGATCCACGCGCGGACGATGAGACCTTCCTGATCCATTTCAACATTGGACGGGTATTCTAAACCCCGTTGAGGAGGTGGCGGACGACCATGAATCGAGGACGTGCGAAAAGAGTTCTCCAGATAGTGTTGGTCGTTGCGCTGAGCGCGATGGGTGTCGGCTCGGCGGCTGCCCAGGCGGCCAAGATCGGCCTGGTTGATCTCCAGAAGGTGTTAGTGGATTCCAAAAAAGGCAAGGGGATCCTGTCCAAACTGCAAGGGGACAAGGACGCGAAGCAGAAGGACGTCGAGGCCCAGGAAAAGAAGATCCGCCAAATGGACGCGGATCTGGAGAAGCAGCGCACGGTCTTGAGCGAATCTGCCAGGACGGAGCGAGAGCGGGCGCTCCGAAAGGCGAAGACCGATTTGCGCCGGACGGTGGACGACCTGAATCGCGAATTCGCCGACCGGGAGCGCGATCTGCGGGAGCGCCTGATTCGCGATGTGACGGCGGTGGTCCGCGCGTACGGCCAGAAGAACGGCTACGTGCTGATCATGGAGGTGCGTGCTGGCGGCGTCATGTTCGGCAGCGACCAGGCCGACCTGACCAAGGAGATCACCGCCGCCTACGATTCCAGTCCCGGTTCGGAAAAGAAATAGGCATCTCCGGATTGTGCGGACGCGCACCGGGGGTTCCCTGCCGGGGACCCCATATTTTCTTGCCTCGTGCCCTTCTTCGTGGTAAGAAGATTCAATTCGAGGCGGCGAATCCCGGTGGGTTTCGGAGACGTGGTGCGCCGTGCAGACGGGGTACGGTCGGGAGCCAGGGCGATGGGCGAGTACGTGATGGATGTTCTCGAAATTCAGAGGCATATCCCGCACCGCTTTCCTTTCCTCTTGGTCGACCGGATCCTTGAGGTGGAGAAGGGTCACCGGATCGTGGGGATCAAGAACGTGACCATGAACGAGCCGTTCTTCGCCGGTCACTTCCCGGAGCGCCCGATCATGCCGGGGGTCCTCTTGATCGAGGGGATGGCCCAGGTCGGAGGGATTCTGTGGAGCGCGACGATCGATCCCCCCCCGGAGAAGGCGCCGCGGTACTTTTATTTCGCTGCCATCGATAAGGTCAAGTTCCGGCGTCCCGTGTATCCCGGCGATCAGATCCGGTATGAGCTGCAGATCCTGCATCTGAAGAGTCGGCTCTGCAAGATGCGGGGTCATGCCTATGTCGACGGCCAACTGGTGGTGGAGGCGGAACTGCTGTCGATGCTCGTGGAGCACGAGGAGTGAGTCGGCCGGCTGGGAAAAGGCGAGGCCGTGGAACCGCGTCCGGAGGGGACGTCCCAGTCGCCCTCCATCCGACGGCGATCATCTCCCCGTCCGCCGCGATCGGACCCGGGGTGACCGTCGGTCCCTACGCGGTCATCGGGGACCATGTGAGCATCGGGGAAGGGAGCAGCGTCGGGTCCCACGTGATCATTGACGGATGGACGGAGGTCGGCCGGGGGTGCCGGATCTTCTCCCATGCCGTTCTCGGCACCGAGCCACAGGATCTGAAATTTCAGGGTGAGAAGAGCAGCCTGGTGATCGGCGATCACGCCGTCATCCGGGAGTTCTCGACCATCCATCGCGGGACCGCGGGGGGCGGCGGCAAGACGGTGATCGGGAATCACGCCCTGATCATGGCGTCCACGCATGTGGCTCATGACTGCATCCTGGGCGATGGAGCCATCCTCGCGACTGGTGCCGGACTGGGTGGTCATGTCGTCATCGAGGAATCTGCGGTGATCGGAGGCCTCGTCGGCGTGCACCAGTTTTGCCGCATCGGGAAGTATGCCCTCGTCGGGGGCTGCTCGGCCGTGAGGCAGGACGTCGTTCCTTTTTCCAAGGTCTCCGGGGACGGTCCGAAGCTGTACGGGCTCAACGCCGTCGGTCTTCGCCGTCACAACTACCCTGAGGAGACGATCCGCAGTTTGCGCAAGGCCTACCGACTCCTCTTCCAGTCCGGGCTCAACACCTCCCAGGCCGTCGCGCGCATCCAGGAGGAGATCTGGGACTGCGTGGAGGTGCAACACCTGGTCCAGTTCATCAAGACCTCGGAACGGGGCGTGGCCCGATGAGAGGCTCCGCACGATCGGGGCCCGAGGTATCGTCTCCGTCCCGACGGCCTGTTGACCGGTGACTCCGAACAGCTGAGCAGGTGGGTCATGTCTTGGATCGGGATTATTGCAGGCTCCGGTCCCCTGCCCGTTTTGGCCGCGCGTGAGGCCAAGGCTGCCGGGAGGATGGTGACCGTGGTCGCCATCCGCGAAGAGGCGGACCCTGCGGTCGAGGCGGTG
>Ga0209521_10001142_pt1 | contig 21491 bp, 20 predicted proteins | sample Rifsed19ft4_FD_184016 | JGI IMG/M metagenome (GOLD analysis project Ga0209521, IMG submission 184016) | Soil microbial communities from Rifle, Colorado, USA - sediment 19ft 4 (version 2) | ecosystem: Environmental > Terrestrial > Deep subsurface > Rock core/Sediment | place: Rifle, Colorado...
CCCCCCCTCCCCCTGCCTCTCCCCTCAGGGGAGAGGAGAAGAGGTGAGGGGCATCTGAGTTGGGCGGGGTGAGGGGGAGAGGAGAAGAGGTGAGGGACATTTGGGCGGGGTAGGGTGAGGGGGAGGAGGCGCGCATGATTCCAGGAGAATACCTGTTGGGCGAAGGCGAGATCGTGGCCAACGCGGGACGCCGGACCATCGAGCTGGCCGTGGCGAACACGGGCGACCGCCCGATCCAGGTCGGCTCTCACTTCCACTTTTTCGAGGCGAACAGGGCGTTGCGCTTCGATCGCGCGAAAGCCTTCGGGATGAGGCTCAACATCCCGGCGGGGACCGCGGTCCGCTTCGAGCCCGGCGACGAGAAGCGCGTGACGCTGGTCGAGCTGGCGGGCGCGCGCGAGGTGTACGGACTGAACGCCCTGACCGACGGACCGGCGGGCGACGCGGGACGCGCCGGCGCCGTGGGCCGCGCGGCGCGGGAGGGCTTTCAGGGGGCCGCCCAATGAGTCTCACACTTGGGCGCAAGCAATACGCCGATCTCTACGGGCCCACCGTCGGCGACCGCGTCCGGCTGGCCGACACGGAGCTGCTCATCGAGGTGGAGCGAGACTTCACGGTCTACGGCGACGAGGTCAAATTCGGCGGCGGGAAGGTGATTCGGGACGGGATGGGGCAATCCGCCCGGGCCACGGCGGCCGAAGGGGCGCTCGACTGCGTCGTCACCAACGCGCTCATCCTCGACCACTGGGGGATCGTGAAGGCGGACATCGGGATCAAGGGCGGCCGCATCGTCGGGATTGGGAAGGCGGGCAATCCCGATCTGATGGCCGGCGTCTCGCCGGGAATGGTGATCGGAGCCGCCACGGAGGTCATCGCGGGCGAGGGGCGGATCGTCACGGCGGGCGGGATCGACGCCCACATCCATTTCATCTGCCCTCAGCTCGCGTGGGAGGCGCTGTCCGCCGGCGTGACCACGTTGATCGGCGGCGGGAGCGGGCCGGCCACGGGGACCAACGCCACGACCTGCACGCCGGGGGCGTGGAACATCCACCGCATGCTGGAAGCGGCCGATGGCCTGCCGATGAACCTGGGCTTCCTCGGCAAGGGCAACGCCTCGCGCCCCCAGCCCCTGCGCGAGCAGATCGAGGCCGGCGCCATCGGCCTCAAGCTCCACGAGGACTGGGGGACCACGCCGGCGGCCATCGACTGCGCGCTGGGGGTGGCGGAGGAGTACGACGTCCAGATCGCGATCCATACCGACACGCTGAACGAGGCGGGCTTTGTCGAGGACTCGATTCGCGCCTTCAAGGGGCGGACGATTCACACGTACCACACCGAAGGCGCCGGCGGCGGCCACGCGCCCGACATCATCCGCGTCTGCGGCGAGCCGAACTGCCTGCCGTCCTCGACGAACCCGACCATGCCGTTCACCGTGAACACGATGGACGAGCACCTCGACATGCTGATGGTCTGCCACCACTTGAACCCGAAGATCCCCGAGGACCTGGCTTTCGCCGAGTCGCGCATCCGGGCCGAGACGATCGCCGCCGAGGACGTGCTCCACGATCTGGGCGCGATCAGCATGCTCTCCTCCGATTCGCAGGCTATGGGGCGCATCGGCGAGGTGGTCGTGCGCACCTGGCAGACCGCCGACAAGATGAAGCGTCAGCGCGGCCCGCTGCCCGGGGATGGGCGCAACGACAACGCCCGGGCGAAGCGCTACGTGGCGAAGTATACGATTAACCCCGCGATCACCCACGGGATCGCCCACGAGGCCGGCTCGATCGAGGTCGGGAAGCTCGCCGACCTGGTGCTCTGGAAGCCGGCCTTCTTCGGCGTCAAGCCCGAGCTGGTGGTGAAGGGCGGGTTCATCGCGTGGGCGGCCATGGGGGACCCGAACGCCTCGATTCCCACCCCCCAGCCGGTGCTCTACCGCCCGATGTTCGGCGCCTTCGGGCGCGCGCCGTTCGCGACGGGGCTGACCTTCCTCTCCCGCGCGGCGCTGGAGGACGGAGTCGCGGCGCGCCTCGGTCTCCAGAAGCGGGTGGTGGCGGTGAAGAACTGCCGCGGGCTCACGAAACGGGCGATGGTCGGGAACGACTACTGCCCGCGCATTGAGGTGGACCCGGAGACCTACCAGGTCCGCGCCGACGGCCAGCTGCTCACCTGCGAGCCGGCGCGGACCCTCGCCATGGCCCAGCGCTATTTCTTGTTCTGACATGAAGGTCGTCAGCGCGTCCCACGTGCACGTCGAGCCGGGCGCCCTCGCCGGCAAGGAGCGCGACGTGCTCAGGCTGACCTGGGAGGAGCGGCGCTGGAGTCGGAAGCGGGTGGTGACCGAGAAAGGACGGGAGGTTGCGTTGGCCCTTCCCACGGGCAGCACGCTCCGCACCGGGGACATCCTCCTGGTGGAGGCCGAGTGGTATCTCGAAGTGGAATCGGCTCCCGAGCCGGTCATCGCCGTCTTCGCGCGCGATCACGCCGAGGCGCTCCGCCTCGCGTTCGAGGTCGGCAATCGCCATTTCTCGCTCGCCGTCGAGCCGGATGCCCTCCTCGTTCCGGACGACCCGGCGATGGAGCAGCTCCTCGCCCGGCTCGGGGCGAAATGGGAGCGACGGACGGCCATCTTCAATCCCATCGGGGCCGCCCACGCCCATGAGCACTGATCCCCTGCTGAGCCTGCTCCAGTTCGCCGACGGCCTCTTTCCCAGCGGCGGCTACGCCCATTCCTTCGGGCTCGAGTATTACGTCCAGGCGGGCGAGGTCCGCGATCCGGCAGGCGTCGAGGCGTTCGTCCACGCCCACCTCGAAGGGGCGGCGGGGCCGTGCGACGCCGTCGCTGTCGTCGCGGCCTTGACGCTCGGCGATCGGGAGGACTTGGACGGCTGCCTCTCCCTCGACGAGACCCTCGACGCCATGAAGCCGGTCGCTGAATTCCGCGAAGCAAGCCGTCAAATGGGCCGCCAAACCCTCCGCGTCGCCGCCACCGTGACCGATCATCCGATGCTCCGCGCCGTTTCGGAGCTCGTCGAGGCAGGCCGGACGCCGGGCCATCACCCGCTGGCCTTCGGGCTGGCCGGGAGCGCGCTCGGGTGGCCTGCCGAGGCCGCCGCCCGCGCGTACCTCTACTCGACGGCGGCACTCCTCGTCGGCGCGGCGCTCAGGTTGCTACCGCTCGGCCAGCTCGATGGCCAGCGCGTCCTCCGGGCGGCCGCTCCGCTCATCGAGCGGCTCGCCCGGGAGACCGAGGGCAAGGGGAGCGCCGATCTCTGGAGCTTCGCCCCGGGGATCGAGATTGCAGGCATGCGCCACGCCCGGCTGGACGCGAGACTCTTCCGCTCATGATTCCGAAGCCGCTCAAGATCGGGGTGGGGGGACCGGTGGGGTCCGGGAAGACGGCGCTGGTCGAGGCGCTCTGCCTCCGCCTGCGCGACCGGTATGATCTCGCGGTGATCACCAACGATATCTACACGAAGGAGGACGCCCAATTCCTGATCCGCCGGGGCGTGCTCCCGGCCGAGAGGGTCCTCGGCGTGGAGACGGGAGGGTGCCCGCACACGGCCATCCGTGAGGACGCCTCGGTGAATCTGGAGGCGATCCGCGACCTCCTCCGCCGCTTCCCCGGCCTGGATCTGATCTTCGTGGAGAGCGGCGGCGACAACCTGGCCGCCACGTTCAGCCCCGAACTGGTGGATGCCGCGATGTACGTGATCGACGTGGCCGAAGGGGAGAAAATCCCGCGCAAGGGAGGGCCGGGGATCACGCGCTCCGACCTCCTGGTCATCAACAAGATCGACCTGGCTCCGTACGTGGGGGCCGACCTCTCCGTCATGGAGGCGGACGCCAAGCGGATGCGGGGAGCGCGGCCGTTCGTCTTCACCAACCTGAAGGATGGGACCGGCGTTGCTTCCATCATCGACTGGATCCGCGCCAGCCTTCTCTTCGACGCCTGATCGCGTCGGCAGGGACGGGGCGCTGGCGCTCGCCTTCGAACGCCGGGGCCGGGGCACCGTCCTCACCGCGCGCCGCTTCACCCTTCCCCTCCAGGCTCTAGAGCCGATCTCCCTCGAGGGGGGCGGCTCGGTCTGTCTCACGCTCCTGAATCCCACGGGGGGGGTGCTGGGAGGCGATCGTCTGGAGGCGGAGATCACGGTGGGACCCGGCGCCCACGTCTGCCTGACCACTCCCTCCGCCACGCGGGTCTATCGCGCGCTCGGCCCTCCCGCCGTTCAGGAGACCAGCATCCGGCTGGGGGCCGGCGCCACAGTCGAATACATTCCCGATCATGTGATCCCCCATCCGGGCTCGGTGTTCCATCAGTCCCTGACGGTGGAGATGGGACCCGGGAGCCGGGTGATTCTGTCTGATGCCCTGGCCATCGGCCGGCTCGCCCGGGAGGAGCGCTGGGCATTCAGAGAGCTGGTGAGCCGGATCAGCGTCACCTCCGGCGGGCGGCCGCTCTTTCTCGATCGGATCCGTCTGGACCCCTCACGCCGAATCCCGCAGGAGCTCGGCGGGATGGAGCGCTTCGGCTACCTCGCGAGCCTCGCGCTTTTCGCCGACGGCTTCGCGGGCTGGGAGGACGTGATCTGCGCCCTGGAGGCGCGGCTCGCCGCGTGGCCGTCGGTTCTGGGGGGCGTGAGCCTCGTGGCCGGGGGCGGGTGTCTCGTTCGGTTCCTCGCGCCGTCGGCCCAGGACCTCACCGAAGCGACCCGGGGCCTGTGGGCCCTGGCCCGCCACTCGCTCCTCGGTCTTCCCGCGCTCGACCTGAGGAAGTGGTGAGACCGGTCCCGCGCGCCGCGCTCGTCGCGATTCTGCTCGCCGGTCTCCTGGCGGCGTGCGCCGGCGTCGGCGGCCCGAAGGCCGGCGCTCCCGCCCACCATGCCGAAGGCGGGTTCAGGAATCCCGACCCCGGATACGTTCCGGCGCCGGCCTGGGTCCGCACAAAATTCTTCCTCTCCCGCATCTGGGGGACGACCTTCCATCCGCGAACGGCCGCCCTGCCGCGCGTCGAGAACGACGGCGCCGCGCTCCGTGAGAACCCGGCCAAGGACACCGTTACCTGGATCGGGCACTCGACGCTTCTCGTTCAGCTGGACGGGGTGAACCTCTTGACCGATCCCCACTGGTCGGATCGCTCCAGCCCGTTTTCCTTTGCAGGCCCCACGCGAGTCACGCCGCCGGGGCTCAGTTTCGAGGACCTCCCGCCCATCCACCTCGTCCTGATCTCCCACGACCACTACGATCACCTGGACGTCGCGACGGTCCTGCGCCTGGCGGAGGTCCATCGCCCGCTCTTCCTGGTGCCCCTCGGGCTCAAGGCGTGGTTCGCCGGGCTGGGGATCACGAGCGTCGAGGAGCTGGACTGGTGGGAGAGCCGCTCGGTCAGAGGGCTCACGCTGACGTGCCTGCCGGCCCAGCACTTCTCGAGCCGCACCTTCTGGGACCGGAACCGCCGGCTCTGGAGCGGATGGGCCGTGGCCGGGCGGGCCAAGCGGTTCTTCTTCGCGGGCGACACGGGGTACTATGACGTCTTCAAGGAGATCGGGAGCCGCCTCGGCCCCTTCGACCTGGCCGCCGTCCCGATCGGGGCCTACGTGCCGGCCGTCATCATGCAGCCGGCTCACACCACGCCGGAGGAAGCCCTCCAGCTCTTCGAGGACGTCGGGGGCCGGCGGTTCCTCGGCATCCACTGGGGGACGTTCGACCTGGCGGAAGAGCCCATCGAGGAGCCCCCGAAGCGCGTGGAGGCCGAAGCGCGGCGCCGCGGGATCGATCCCGACCGGCTCTTCCTCCTGAAGCACGGCGAGACCCGGCGCTGGTAAGATGGGGTCGCCGTGGCCGCCCAGGTGCTCGTGGTCGAGGATGAGCCGGACATCCGAGACCTCATCGTCCTCCATCTCCAGCGCGAGGGATTCCAAGTCCGCACGGCCCGCAACGGCGCCGACGCGCTGAGGCAGGTCAAAGCGTCTCTTCCCGATCTCGTCGTCCTCGACCTGATGCTGCCCGAGCTGGACGGCCTCGAGGTCTGCCGCCGTCTCCGCCGGGATGTGGCCACCGCCTCCCTCCCCGTGATCATGCTCACCGCCAAGGGGGACGAAGCGGATCGCGTCGTGGGCCTCGAGCTGGGGGCCGACGATTACGTGACCAAGCCCTTCTCCCCGAAGGAGCTGGTCGCGCGCGTCCGCGCCGTCCTGCGGCGGGCGCGGCCGCCGGCGGGGCCGACCGCGTTCAGCGTCGGCGGCCTCAGCGTGGACTTCGGCAAGCGCCAGACGGCAGTCGGAGGCGCACCGGTGGCGCTCACGCCGAAGGAGTTCGACCTGCTCCGCGCCCTCATCGAAGCCCATGGCCGCGTCCTCTCCCGCGAGGTCCTCCTGGACCGCGTATGGGGGTACGCTCGGGCGGGGGAGATCGAGTCGCGCACCGTGGACGTGCACGTCCGCCGGCTCAGGCAGAAGCTGGGCGCCGAGGGGCGCCGGATCGTGACCGCCAAGAGCGTCGGGTACCGCTTCGAGGAGGCCGACTGATGCTCCGCTGGCTGATCCTATTCTTCCGCCGCCGCATCGCCGTCAAGCTCACCCTGACGCTCCTGGCCTTTGTGGCGGTGGTGGAGGTGGTCGCGGGCGCCTACCTGACGCGAGCCCTCGAAGAGCGCGCCGTCCAGGCGCTGGAGGGGCGGCTTGTGGCGCTGGCCCGGCTCCTCCAGGACGACGCCCGCACGCTCCTCGCTCCGGCGGCGGCCCCCCAGGCGCGACGGGAGTTCGCGCTCCGCACGTCCCGCGTGACCGACGCCCGGATCACCCTCATCCTGCGCGACGGGCGCGTGGTGGCTGAATCCGATCGGCCCCTGGAGGATCTGGCGAAGATCGAGAGCCACCGGGATCGCCCCGAGGTCCGGACCGCGCTCGCCGGCGGCGTCGGGCGCGCCGTCCGGCGGAGCGAGACCGTGGGGCACGACCTCCTCTACGTGGCGCTCCCCATCCAGGACGGCACGCGCACGGTCGGGATCCTCAGGCTCGCCCTGCCGCTCGAGGTCGTGACCGGCGCTTACGCCTCCATCCGCCAGGTGCTGCTGGCCGGAGGATTCCTTGCCCTCGCGGTCGCGCTCGGGATCGGTCTCTTCGTGGCCCGCCGCGTCACCCGACCGGTCGTCGAGATGCAGTCCGTCGCTCGCCAGATGGCCGGAGGGGACTACACGGTGAGGGCTCCCGTCCGCTCGCCCGACGAGATCGGCAAGCTCGGCCGCGCGCTCAACGTGATGGCGTCCAGGTTCCGGGAAAAGATCGAGGACCTGGAGCGCGAGCAGGCCACGATCACCGCCATCCTCGACAGCATGGTGGAGGGCGTGCTGGCGGTGGACGGCCGCGACCATCTCCTGCTGCTCAACCAGAGCGTTCGGGCCATGTTCCGCCTGGGGCCCCGTCTCGGGCCGGGGAAGCCCTTTCTGGAGGTCATTCGCAACGCGGATCTCTTCGACTTGCTCGAGGCCTGCCGGGCCGCGGGGGGAGAGATGGTCTCGCGCGAGCTGAGCCTGACCACGCCCGTGGAGCGCGTCCACGAAGTCCACGCGCTGCCGCTTCGCCTCGGCGGCGAGGGGACCGGTGTGCTCATGGTGCTCCACGACGTCACCGAACTCCGCCGCCTGGAGCGCGTTCGGACGGAGTTCGTGGCCAACGTCTCGCACGAGCTGCGGACGCCGCTGACCGCGATCCGCGGCTACCTGGAGACTCTGCTGGAGGGGGGCCTCGACGAGCCGGACAACGGGCGGCGCTTCCTCCAGATCGTCTTTCGCCACGCCGAGCGTCTCGGCCGGCTGCTGGACGACCTGATGGATCTCTCCAACATCGAGCTGGGGAAAGTGACGCTGAAGCGCGAGCCAACCGACCTCGCCGACGTGCTCGAGCCCGTGCTGGCCATCGTGCGGCCTCAGGCCGAGGCCAAGCGGCTCGCCGTCGCAGCCGACCTCCCGCCGGGGCTCCCGGCCGTCAGCGCGGACCGGGATCGCCTCGTCCAGATCCTGCTCAACCTGGTTGACAACGCCGTGAAGTTCACACCCGAAGGCGGCCGCGTCACCGTGACGGCGTCGCCGCGGGAGGGGATGGTCGAGGTAGTCGTCGCCGACACGGGCGTCGGCATCCCCTCCACCGATCTGCCGCGCATCACCGAGCGCTTCTACCGCGTGGACAAGGCCCGATCCCGCGAGCTCGGCGGGACCGGCCTCGGGCTCGCGATCGTCAAGCACCTCGTCCAAGCCCACGGCGGCGAGCTCCGAATCGAGAGTGAGCTCGGCAAGGGCACCACCGTCAGCTTCACCCTGCCGACGGCGCGAGTGGAGGAGGCGGCGTGACCCCTTGATCCGTTACACGGAATTAACACGTTCGTTCTTTGCCTGTAACCCAGGAGGTAGAGACTGGCTACAGATAGAGAAAGGAGCGTGCGATGAGACGGACAATCTGGACTGGATGGCTCGTGGTCGTGCTGGTGCTGGCGCACGGAGTGGGGTGGGCGCAGGAGGCTCTCAAGGTGGACCCGGCGCTCCCGCCGTACAAGGCGGTGAGCGGGGTCAGCGGTAATCTCTCGAGCGTCGGCTCAGACACGCTCAACAACCTGATGACGCTCTGGGCCGAGGGCTTCTCGAAGTTCTACCCGAACGCCAAGATCCAGATCGAGGGGAAAGGCTCCTCGACGGCGCCGCCCGCCCTGATCGCGGGGGCCGCGCAGCTCGGTCCCATGTCGCGCGCGATGAAGGGGACGGAAGTCGATCAGTTCGAGAAGAAGTACGGCTACAAGCCCACCCCCATTCGGACGTCGGTGGACGCCCTGGCCGTCTTCGTCAACAAGGACAACCCGGTCAAGTGCCTGACGATCGCCCAGGTGGACGCGATCTTCTCCAAATCGCGCCGCCACGGATACAGGGAGAACGTCACGGCATGGGGCCAGCTTGGCCTCACCGGAGAGTGGGCGGGCAAGCCGATCAGCCTCTATGGCCGCAACTCGGCGTCGGGGACGTACGGCTTCTTCAAGGAGCACACGCTCAAGAATGGTGACTACAAGGACTCGGTGAAGGAGCAGCCGGGCTCGGCGTCCGTCGTCCAGGGCGTGACGGTGGACCGCTACGCCATCGGCTACAGTGGGATCGGCTATGCGACCGCCGGCGTCCGGGCCGTTCCGCTCGCCGAGAAGGAAGGCGGCGCGTGCGTGGAGGCCACGGCCGACAACGCCTATTCGGGGACCTACCCGCTGGCCCGCTTCCTCTTCGTCTATGTCAACAAGGCTCCGGGCAAGCCCCTCGATCCGGTGACCCGGGAGTTCGTCAAGCTGGTGCTCTCGAAGGAGGGTCAGGAAGTGGTGATCAAGGACGGCTATTTCCCGATCCCCGCCTCGGTGGCCCAGGAAGAGATCAACAAGATCCAGTAGCATGGCCATCGGCGCGGAGGCATTGAAGGCGGGCGGGCCGGGGCCACCAGCCGGCCCGCTAGCCATCAGCCGGGCGCGGACGAGCCGGCGCATCCTGCTGGATCGCCTCTCGTCCCGGCTTGTCGTGGTCGGTGGCGTGATCATCATCGTCTCGATCCTGGCGATCCTCGTCGTGATCGCGGGCGAGGTCTATCCGCTCTTCAAGAAGCCGACGGCGCTGTTCCTGGGCCGGCATGGTGTCCCGGGGGCGATCCCCGTGCCCGGCGACGCGGCGGGGGTCGAGGAGTACCGCGAGCTCGCGTATCAGGTCACGGCAGATGGGATGCTTCGGTTTGTTGCCCTCAAGGAGGACCGGACGCTGGCGCCGGTCCCGGTCCCAGGGGTGGACGGGGCCGCGGTGACGGCCGCGGCCCACAACGGCAAGTCGAGCCACGTCATCGGGACGTCCGACGGCCGGGTGATCCCGCTGGAGCTCGTGTTCGATGTGACCTTCAAGGATGGCAGGCGCACGATCACGCCTCGAGCGGAGTTCGGCCAACCCTTCCTCCTCGACGGAGAAAGGCGGCGGCCCGTCCGGCGGCTGGCCTTCGCGGCCCCGCCCTCGGGTCCGCTCACCGTGGCGCAGGTCGGCCCGACCGAGCTGGTCGTCCGGACGATCGTGGAGCGGAAGGCGCTCATCGGGCCGGGCACCAAGATCGAATCGCTCCAGTCCCTGGCCGTGCCGGTGGAGGGGGAAATCACGGCGCTCAGGCTCGACGGCCGCGGGGAGGACCTGTTCGTCGGCACCTCGCGCGGCCAGGTAGTCCGGTACGATATGCGCGACACGGCCAACCCGACGCGCGCCGACGTCACGGACGTGACCGGCAACCACGGCGCGGTGACGGCCCTCGGCCTCCTGATCGGGGACCGCACGCTGGTGGTGGGAGACCAGGCGGGCGGCGTCTCGACGTGGCAGGTGATTTCCCCTCCACGCGGGGGGGAGCGCCGGCTTACCCGAGTGTATCGGTTCGAGGACCACGCCGGCCCCGTCATCGCGATCAGTCCATCGAGGCGCGACAAAGGCTTCACCACTGCGGACGCATCAGGCCAGATCCACCTCCACTACGGGACCTCCGGCCGCACTCTGCTGGCCATGCGGGCGCCGGACGGCGCGCCGCTGCGAGCGGTTGTCTTCGCTCCCAAGACCGACGGCCTTCTCGCCCTCGATGAACGCGGCGTCCTCTCCCACTGGCAGGTGGAGAACCCGCACCCCGAGGTCAGCCTGCGGACCCTGTTCGGCAAGGTGTGGTACGAGGGGTACGCGAGGCCGGAGTACGTCTGGCAGTCCACCGGCGGCACCGACGACTACGAGGCGAAGTTCAGCCTCACGCCGCTGATCTATGGCACGCTCAAGGGGACGTTCTACGCCCTGCTCTTGGCGGTGCCGCTCGCGCTCCTCGCCGCCCTCTACGTCAGCGAGTTCATGCACCCGACGATCAAGGGGTACGTCAAGCCGGTCATCGAGATCATGGCGGCGTTGCCGAGCGTGGTGCTTGGCTTCCTGGCGGGCCTCTGGCTCGCCCCCATGGTCGAGCGGGTCGTGCCGGGGCTCTTCCTGATCCCGCTCGTGGTGCCGGCGTGCATCCTGGCGGCGCTGTTGCTCTGGCGCGGCCTGCCCGTCTCGATCCGCGGTCGCATGCGGGTGGGCACGGAAGCGCTCCTCCTCGTTCCGGTGGTGGGGATCGGCGTCTGGATCGCCCTGGCGCTCGGGGGACTCGTCGAAGCGCAGCTCCTGGGGGGCAACTACCGCGGCTGGCTGCTCTCGGCGCTCGGGCTCACCTACGACCAGCGGAACTCCCTGGTGGTCGGGATCGCCATGGGGTTCACCGTGATCCCCATCATCTTCACGATCGCCGAGGACTCGCTCGCCAACGTCCCGCAGCATCTGCGGGCAGGCTCCCTGGCTCTCGGGGCAACGCGGTGGCAGACGGCGCTCCGCATCGTCCTCCCCACGGCGAGCCCCGGCATCTTCTCCGCCATCATGATCGGGTTCGGCCGGGCAGTCGGCGAGACGATGATCGTCCTCATGGCGACGGGAAACACCCCGGTGATGGATTGGTCGATCTTCAACGGCTTCCGAGCGCTGTCGGCGAACATCGCCGTGGAGCTGCCCGAGGCGCCCGAGGGCGGCACGCTCTTCCGCGTTCTCTTCCTGGCGGCCTTCCTGCTCTTTTGCCTCACCTTCCTTGTGAACACCGTCGCCGAGGTGGTCCGTCTCAAGCTCCGGCGGAAGTACCGCTACCTGTGATGTTCGAGCCGAGGGGCTGACGACGAGGCACTCATGAAACGCTTGTGGAAGAGCGGCGAACCCTTCATCTGGCTGACGGGCGGAGCGCTGGCGCTCGCCCTGCTGCTGGTGGCGGGGCTGGTGGCGCTGATTCTGGCGAACGGGCTCGGCCTCTTCTGGCCCAGGGACGTGGTCCGCATGACGCTGGCCGACGGCAAGGTGATGACGGGCCAGCAGGTGGAGCGCGAGGCGGTCCCCGGCAAACCGGGCCAGTACCGCATCAAGCTCCGGGTGGCCAACCGCGACCTCTACGGCGCGGACTTTCAGTGGGTCGATGAAGCCCGGATCGCCACGCGCGAATACCCGCCCGACGCCGTGGTCGTCGAGCGGACCGAGTGGGGATTGCTGATCGGAACGATCCAGGAGGTGCGCGACGGGGGCAGGACGGTGGCCGTCGGCTCCGCCCGGGGATTGGACGAGCTGAGGAGGCAGCTTCCCGAGGCGGCGCGACTGCGGGAGGAGATCCGGCGCATCGAGAAGGGCGACATCGGCGCCATCAACTTCGCCCAGGACCGGGTCCGCCTCGCCCTGAAGCGGCTCGAGATCAAGGGCGTCACCCGCGGCCCCGACGTGGACGCTCTCCAGAGCCAGATGGGGGCGCTCCAGGCTCGCTACAGGGAGCAGGAGGCGCGGCTCGCCGGGCTCAGAAAGCGCCAGACCGCCAGCGTGGTCGTGACCGCAGACGACGGCAAGGAAAAGGATCTGCCACTGGTCCAGGTCCTGAACGTGTACGCCCCGAACACGATGGGAGTGTTCGCGAAAAGCGGGCACTATGCGGCCGGCGTGTGGGAGTTCGTGTCCGACGATCCCCGGGAAGCGAACACCGAGGGAGGCGTCTTCCCCGCCATCTTCGGGACGGTTATGATGGTCATGATCATGAGCATCATGGTCACGCCGCTGGGGGTGCTGGCGGCCTTCTACCTCCGCGAGTACGCGCGGCAGGGGACGTTCGTCAGCGCCGTCCGGATCGCGGTCAACAACCTGGCGGGCGTGCCGTCGATCGTGTTCGGGGTATTCGGCGTGGGCTTCTTCATCTATTTCGTGGGGGGGACCATCGACCGGTGGTTCTTCGCGGAGGCGCTGCCGACGCCGACCTTCGGCACGGGGGGCATCTTGTGGGCCTCGCTGACCCTCGCGCTCCTCACCGTCCCCGTGGTGATCGTGGCCACGGAAGAGGGGCTGGCGGCGATTCCGAGCGAGATGCGGGAGGCATCGCTGGCGCTGGGCGCGACCAAGCTCGAGACCACCCTGCGGGTCGTTCTGCCGGCGGTGATGCCGTCGATCCTGACGGGGCTGATCCTGGCCATGGCCCGGGCGGCGGGCGAAGTCGCCCCGCTCATGATCACCGGGGTCGTCAAGCTGGCCCCGGCGCTCCCTATCGATGGCTTCTGGCCGTTCGTGCATTTGGACCGGAAGTTCATGCACCTCGGGTTTCACATCTACGACGTGGGTTTCCAGTCGCCCAACGTGGATGCGGCGCGCCCGATGGTCTTCACCACAACGCTGCTCCTCCTCCTGATCGTCGTCCTGCTGAATCTGTTCGCGATCGGTCTCAGAAATCGGCTGCGGCGGAAGTACGCGATGGCAGCCGTCTAGGAGGGCTTCATGCGGGGGAACATTCAGGTCACGGCGACCCTCAATCCCCATGCGGGCGCCTCTGGTATCATCGAAACGCCGATGGTGGAGATCGACCACCTGTCGCTCTGGTACGGGGAGAAGCGTGCCCTGAAGGACGTCTCGATGTCCATCCCGAAGCACCGGATCACCGCCTATATCGGGCCGTCGGGCTGCGGCAAGACCACGCTGTTGCGCTGCCTGAATCGGATGAACGATCTGATCGATGGCGTGAGGATCGTCGGAACCATCCGGATCGGGGGGACCGATATCTACGACCCGGCGCTGGACGTCACCGAGCTGCGAAAGCGCGTCGGCATGGTGTTCCAAAAGTCGAACCCGTTTCCGAAGTCCGTCTTCGAGAACGTTGCCTACGGCCCACGGATTCTCGGCGTGACCGGCCGGAACGACCTGGACGCGATCGTCGAGCGGAGCCTGCGGGCGGCCGCGTTATGGGACGAGGTGCAGGACCGCCTCGACGACAGCGCCCTGGGTCTGTCGGGCGGCCAGCAGCAGCGGCTCTGCATCGCCCGCGCGATCGCGGTGGAGCCCGACGTGCTCCTGATGGACGAGCCGTGCTCGGCGCTGGATCCCATCGCCACGGCCAAGATCGAGGAGCTGATGCTCGAGCTCAAGAACAGCTACACGATCGTGATCGTGACCCACAACATGCAGCAGGCAGCCCGCGTGTCCGACTACACCGGGTTCATGCTGCTCGGCGAGCTGGTGGAATTCGGGGTCACGAAGGAGCTGTTCACGAATCCCAGGGACAAACGGACCGAGGATTACATCACCGGGCGGTTCGGCTAGGACCGGGGGCCGACATGCAGCGCCATTTTCACGAAGAGCTGGCGACATTGAAGCAGACACTCCTCACGATGGGAGGGCTGGTGGAGGACCAGATCCACCGCGTGATGCGTGCGCTGATCGAGCGCGACGACGCCCTCGCCCGGGAGGTTATCGACCGCGACCGGCGGGTGAACATGCTCGACGTCGAGGTGGACGAAAAGTGTGTGGAGCTCCTGGCGCTCCATCAGCCGGCCGCGGGCGACCTGCGCTTCATCACGACGGCCATGAAGATCGTGACCGATCTGGAACGGATCGGAGATCAGGCGGTGAACATCGCCCAGCGCGCCATCGAGCTGAACCGCGAGCCCCAGCTGAAGCCCTACATCGACTTGCCGCGGATGGCGGAGAAGGCGGCGCGGATGGTCAAGGAGAGCCTGGATGCGTTCGTCAACCGGGATACCGCACTGGCGCGCCAAGTGTGCGCCGAGGACGCGGCCGTGGATGCGCTGAAGGAGCAGGTCTTCCGGGAACTCCTGACCTTCATGATGGAGGATGCGCGAACCATTCCGCGCGCCATCCGCCTCATTCTCATCTCGCGCTTTCTCGAGCGGGTGGCCGACCACGCGACCAACATCGCCGAGATGGTGGTCTACTTGGTCGAGGGGAAGATGGTGAGGCACACGCTGGCGTAATGTATACTGTCTTCGTGGCGAACGAACGGAAGTACCAGCTCCAGTCGGAAGAGGGAAACCGGCAACTCGACGCGCTCCTGGAAGGCCTCCAGGTTCCCCGCGAGACCTGGCCCTACTACTCGCAGATGCTGACCACCGTCCTCAAAATGTTCGAGGACGGCGCGGAGGTCGGCGACCTCAAGATCGCGAACTCCGCCCTGAAGGAGCTCCGCTACTCCTTCAAGGTGTTCGCCCCGTACCGGGAGGTGCCCAAGGTCACCGTCTTCGGCTCGGCCCGGACGCCGGCGGATCATCCCTTCTCGGCCCTGGCGCGCGACCTGGGGCGCCGGATGGTGGAAGCGGGCTGGATGGTCGTCACGGGGGCGGGAAGCGGCGTCATGGGCGGGGCCCAGGCGGGAGCCGGCCGGGAGAAGAGCTTCGGGCTCAACATCCGGCTGCCCTTCGAGCAGGAAGCCAACCCCTGGATCGCCGACGATCCCAAGCTCATCAGCTTCAAGTACTTCTTCACGCGCAAGCTCTTCCTGCTCAAGGAGTCGGCCGCCGTCTGCTACCTGCCGGGCGGCTTCGGCACCTGCGACGAGGCGTTCGAGGTGCTCACGCTGATCCAGACGGGGAAGACCCGCCTCATCCCGGTGATCCTCCTCGACGTCCCCGGGGGCACCTACTGGAAGACGTGGGAGACCTTCGTGCGGGGGCAGATGGTAGGACAGGGTCTGATCTCAGGTGAGGACGTCCACCTCTACCGGCTGGCGAACGGCGTGGAGGAGGCTGAGCGCGAGATCCTCGGCTTCTACCGCGTCTTCCACTCCCAGCGGGTGGTCGGCGAGCACCTGGTGCTCCGGCTCCGCTGGCTGCTGTCGGAGCAGGCCCTCGCCGAACTCCAGCGGGAATTCGACGACATTCTCAAGGGACCGGCCGAGCAGGTTCCGGGGCCGCTGCCCCCCGAGGGAGACGAATATCCCGATCTCCCCCGGCTCGTCCTGCCGTTCAACCGGACGAACTACGGCCGGCTGCGGCAGCTCATCGACTTCGTCAACCGGATCTAGGCGGGCTTGACGGCGCGGACGAAGGCACTCATCAGTTTGCCGTCCGTCCCGGCGATGAGGTCCTCCAGGCTCTCGCCCTCCAAAGTCCCCGACTCGAGCAGGTCCTTGTACTGGACCAGCAGCTCCTTCGCATCCTCGAGCCGGTAGATCCGGGTCGGCTCGACGTCGATCTGGGAAAACCCGACACGGCCGAGCTTCTCGCGGTACTCCTCCTCCGTGAGGGCCCCGGCAACGCAGCCGGCCCAGGCCTCCAGGCTCCGGCGGATCGGGGCCGGCAGCTCACCGCGCACCACGATGTCGGAGACGGCGAAGCGGCCGCCGGGCTTGAGGACGCGGAACGCCTCGGCCAGCACGCGATCCTTGTTTCCCGAAAGGTTGATGACGCAGTTCGAGATGATGACGTCCACCGAGCGGTCGGGCAGGGGGATGCTCTCGATCTCGCCCTTCAGGAACTCCGCGTTCGTCACGCCGGCCTTCCGCTGGTTCTCCCGCGCCAGGGCCAGCATCTCGTCCGTCATGTCGAGGCCGTAGGCCTTGCCGGTGGGGCCGACGCGCTTCGCCGAGAGCAGCACGTCGATGCCGCCGCCCGAGCCCAGGTCCAGCACTACCTCGCCGGGCTTGAGCTGGGCCAGGGCCGTGGGATTCCCGCAGCCGAGCGAGGCTGCGACGGCTTCCGCCGGTAGGCCGCGGAGCTCGTCCTTCACGTAGAGGTCCTTCGTGACGACGCTCCCACACGAGGTGGGGCCGCAGCAGCTGGTGTCCGCCTCCTTCGCCTTCAGGGCCGCCTTGCCATACTTGTCCTGGATCGTGGCCTTCAGCTCTTTGGTGTCCATGTCGCGCCTCCCATCAAGAATGATTGATCAGTCCAGAGAGCGTGCCTTCGAGCGCCGAGAGGCCCGCCGGGTTCAGCCGGTAGTACACCCAGCGCCCCTGGCGGCGGTCGATGAGGAGCCCCGCGTCCTTCATGGTCTTCAGGTGGAACGAGAGCGCGGACTGCGACATTCCGAGCCAGTCCTGGAGCTCGCACACGCAGCGCTCGCCGTCGCGCAGGAGGTCCAGGATCCGCAGGCGGGTCTCGTCCGCGAGGGCGTGGAAGCTCCGGGCGGCCGCCGCCCGGGCGTGGGGTTGAGCGATCTTCAGCAGCGCCATGAGAGGATCATATATCAACAAAACTTGATCTGTCAAGCCCTTGGTCGGCGCCCCTATTCGGGCTCCTCCCGCTCCTCGGTGGCCTGGCAGTCGGCGCAGACCCAGAGGCGGAAGACCCGGCGCTGGAGGTCGCGGCGGAGCGTCCAGCGGATCAGGGCGCGCCGCCCGCAGCGGGGACAGCGTTCGGGGGTTTCCCCTTGTGGGACATGCGATGGTAGCCAGGGAGCCTTCCACATAGCAATTCGCAGCGTTTGGCCCGTCCAGGGGATTAGAATATACCAGGGAGAACGAGGCGGATGAAGCGGCTCAGGATCGGCCTGGCCCAGGTGAACCCCACCGTGGGCGACCTCGAGGGGAACGTTCGCCTGATCCTCGACTGGATGGAGCGGGCACGGACCCTCGGCTGCGACGTGGTGGCCTTCCCGGAGCTCGCGCTCACCGGCTATCCCCCCGAGGATCTTCTCTTCAAACCCGCCTTCATCGAAGCCAACCTCAGAGCCCTCGAAGAGGTGGCCAGAGGATCCCGCGGCCTGACCGCCATCGTGGGTTTCGTGGACAAGCGCGACGACATCTTCAACGCGGCGGCGGTCCTCCACGACGGCCACCGCGCCGGCGTGTACCACAAGCAGTACCTGCCAAACTACGGCGTCTTCGACGAGAACCGCTACTTCCAGGCCGGCACCGACGCGCCCGTCTTCGCCCTCGGCGAGACGTTGATCGCCGCCAACATCTGCGAGGATATCTGGTACCCCACCGGTCCCACCACGGCCCAGGCACTGGCGGGCGCCGAGCTCGTCATCACGATCAACGGCTCTCCCTACCACGTCGGCAAGGGCCACTTCAGGGAGAAGATGCTCGCCACCCGCGCAGCCGACGATCTGGTCTGCCTGGCCTTCGTCAACATGATAGGGGGCCAGGACGAGCTGGTCTTCGATGGCCAATCCTTCGTCTTCAACGAGAAGGGCGAGTGCATCGCCCGCGGGAAGACGTTCGAAGAGGATCTGATCGTCGCCGATCTCGATCTCGATGCCGTCTTTCGCGCCCGGCTCCACGACTCCCGCCGCCGGAAGGAGAAGCTGCGGGCCCCGGAGCGTGTGCCCCGGATCGAGCTTCATCCCCTTGCCGCGACCCCCAAGCCTCCGCTGCCGGCGCGGGAGGTCGAGCGCATCGAGCCCGTCGAGGAGATCTACAAGGCGCTCGTCGTCGGCACCCGCGACTATGTAAGGAAGAATGGTTTTCGAAGGATTGTCGTAGGGCTCTCAGGCGGCATCGACTCCTCCCTCGTGGCCGCCCTCGCCTGCGAGGCCCTGGGGGCGGAGAACGTGGCGGGCGTGACCATGCCGTCGCCCTATTCGTCCACGGGGACCCGGGGCGATGCCAAGCGCCTGGGGAAAAATCTCGGGATCGAGTTCCTCACCCTCCCCATCACCGCGGTGTTCAAGGCGTTCAAGGGCGCCCTGGCCCGCCCGTTCAAGGGACTCAAAGAGGACGTCACCGAGGAGAACATCCAGGCGCGGATCCGCGGCACGCTCCTCATGGCGCTCTCCAATAAATTCGGCTGGCTCGTCCTCACCACGGGGAACAAGAGCGAGATCGGCGTCGGCTACTGCACGCTCTACGGCGACATGGCCGGCGGCTTCGCCGTCATCAAGGACGTGCCCAAGACCATGGTGTACAAGCTGGCCCGCCACGTGAACGAGCGCGCCGGGCGGGTTGTGATCCCCGAGAGCGTCTTCGAGCGGCCGCCGTCGGCGGAGCTGCGCCCGGACCAGACCGACCAGGACACGCTCCCGCCCTATCCGGTGCTCGACGCGATCCTGGAGGCCTACGTCGAGGGGGACAAGAGTTTGAAGGAGATCACCGCCCTCGGCTTCGACACCGCCACCGTGCGCAAGGTCGTCGGCATGGTGGACAAGAACGAGTACAAGCGCCGCCAGGGCCCCATCGGCATCAAGATCACCCCGCGCGCCTTCGGCAGGGACTGGCGCCTGCCCATCGTCAACCGCTTCCGCGAGCCGTGACAGCCCGTCGGCGTGGGGCTTGACGCTATGGCGTCATAGCGTTATGATGTCACCATGAGCCTACCGAAGCGAGCGACCGTCTATTTCGACCCCGAGATCCATCGGGCCCTCCGCCTCAAGGCTGTGGCGACGGAGCGCTCTATCTCGAGGATGGTGAACGACGCCGTCAAGCAACTCCTCGCCGAAGACGCAGAGGATCTGGCAGCATTTGAGGAACGCGCCCATGAGCGGGACCTCGACTTCGAGGATGTAGTCAAGGCGCTCAAACGGCGTGGCAAGATATAGGATCCTCATAAAGACATCCGCGGCCAAGGAAATCGAGGCCGTTGATCAGAAGAAAGATCGCCAGCGCATCGTCACCCGGATCCAGTCCCTGGCAGAGAACCCCCGCCCTCCCGGCTGCGAGAAGCTATCAGGTCAGGGGGATAAGTACCGCGTCAGGGAGGGCCATTACCGCGTTGTCTATTCCATCGAGGACAAGGACCGGCTGGTGTACGTCGTGAAGGTCGGGCACCGGAAAGACGTGTACCGGTAAGGCAGCCAGAACTGCGCGTCATTAACCGCTTCTGCGGGCACGAAGCCACCAGGGGATGATGTTGCGGTTCCAGGCATTGACGATGACGTCCGCCCGCTGATCGAGCAGATCGCCTTCGACGATCCTGACTTTCAGCGGGAGCCGGCCTGGCGGGGATCGATCTGGATGCCGTAGAGGCGCTGGTAGATACCGTCCTTGGCCAGGAGTTCCTCGTGTCGGCCCACCTCGGCGATCTGGCCCTCGTGGATGACGTAGATCCTGTCGGCGTTTCTCACGGTCGATAGCCTGTGCGCGATGACCAGCACGGTCCGGCCCTTCATGAGGTCGGTCAAGGCTTGCTGGACGATGAACTCGCTTTCGGCGTCCAGATCGGACGTCGCCTCGTCCAGGATCAGGATGGGCGGGTCCTTCAAAAACGCCCGCGCGATGGCGAGGCGCTGGCGCTGGCCGCCTGAGAGCTTCACGCCACGCTCGCCCACGCGCGACTGGTACCCCTCGGGGGCGGCCAGGATGAAGTCGTGGGCATGGGCCAGCTTCGCCGCCCGCTCCACCTCCTCGGCCGTCGCCCCCGGTCGGCCGTAGGCGATGTTGTAGAAGATCGAGTCGCTGAAGAGGAACGTCTCCTGGGTAACGACGCCGATCTGCTCGCGGAGCGAGGCGACCGTCAGGTCGCGGAGGTCGTGGCCGTCCATCAGGATCCTGCCGCGGGTCACGTCGTGGAAGCGGGGGACGAGGTCCATCAGGGTGGACTTGCCGGCGCCGCTCAGGCCGACGAAGGCCACCACCTCGCCGCGCCGCACCGTGAGGGAGATGTCCTTGAGGACGTTCTCTTCGGCGTCCGGGTAGCGGAAGGAGACGCGGTCGAAGTCGAGCCGGTCGCGGAAGGCCGGCAGGCGGACGGCCCCCGGGCGGTCCACAATCGCGGGGGGCGTGTCGAGGACGTCGAACACGCGCTCCACCGAGGCCGTGGACTGCTGGACGGTGTTGGCGATGCGTGAGAGCTTCCGGACGGGGCCGTAGAGCATGATGACGGCGGCGGTGAACGAGAAAAAGGTCCCGGGCGTCATGTGCCCCTGGATGACCTGATAGCCGCCGTACCAGAGCGCCCCCATGATCCCGAGGGCGCCGAAGACTTCCATGAGGGGCTCCGTGATCTCGTCGGTCCGGTGGTCCTTCAGCGAGAGGCCCAGCAGGCGCTCGTTGACCCGGTCGAAGCGCTCCTGCTCGTGGGCCTCGCGGCCGAAGGCCTTCACGATCTTGGTCCCGGCGAAGACCTCCTGGAGGACGACGTTGAGCTCGGCGATTTTCTCCTGAGCGCGCTTGTTGATCTTGTAGAGCTTCCTCCCGATGACGCGGACCGTGACCCCCACGAAGGGGAACACGACGACGGCGATCAGGGCGAGGACCCACTCGCGGAGGATCATGACTCCGAGGAGCGCGACGATCGTGAAGACCTGGCGGATCGCCATGACCATCACCGTGGAGGAGAGCCGCGCCAGGCGGTTGACGTCGTTGGTGATGCGCGACATGAGCTCCGCCGAGTGGAGGTCCGTGAAGAAGGAGAGCGGCATGCCCTGGATGTGGGCGTAGAGGTTTCGCCGGATCGTCGCGATCACGCGCTCGCCCACCGCGGCCATCAGGTACGACTGGCCGTATCGGCTGACCGCCTTGAGGAGATAGGCCGCGAGCAGCGCCAGCGGGATCAGCGTGAGCATACGAAGGTCGCGGTTGAGGAAGATGTCGTCCATGGCGGGCTTGACGAGCCAGGCGATGGCGCCGTCCATCGCCGCCACCACCAGCGCCAGCCCGGTCCCGACGAGGAGCCAGCGCCAGTAGGGGCGGAGGTAGGCCATGAGGCGGAGGTACAGGGGCCAGATGTTCATACCTCGGAGGGGGGCTCCG
>Ga0209521_10001144_pt1 | contig 21490 bp, 17 predicted proteins | sample Rifsed19ft4_FD_184016 | JGI IMG/M metagenome (GOLD analysis project Ga0209521, IMG submission 184016) | Soil microbial communities from Rifle, Colorado, USA - sediment 19ft 4 (version 2) | ecosystem: Environmental > Terrestrial > Deep subsurface > Rock core/Sediment | place: Rifle, Colorado...
CCTCGCCGATCGGCGCGCGGGCTATTACGCCACGCGCCAGCCGATCGGGAGAGAAGGCGATTTCGTCACCGCTCCCGAGATCAACCAGATGTTCGGCGAGCTCATCGGTGTTTGGGCCGCCGCAATCTGGCAATCCATGGGCGAGCCCGCCTCGGTGATCGTCGCCGAGCTTGGGCCGGGACGCGGCACGCTGATGGCGGATGCGCTCCGCGCCTTCGGAAGCCTGCCCAAGCTCCTCGACAGCGTCACCATAGCGCTGGTCGAGACGAGCCCCGTGCTTCGCGAGGCGCAACGCGCGACGCTGCGCGGGTCGACTGCCAAGCTCCAGTGGTGCAAGACAATCGAAGAGGTGCCGCAAGGCCCACTCCAAGGTCCACTCCAAGGCCCACTCATTGTCATCGCCAACGAGTTCATCGACGCGCTTCCCGTGCGGCAGATGGTGCTGCAAGACGGAGCCTGGCGCGAACGCTGCGTTACCATCGATCCTTCCGGCGCCTTCGCCTTTTGCGCCGGCGAGCCTGTCGACAGCGATGCGCTTCCCTCGCCGGTCCGCGTCGTGGACGCAAGCGACGGCGCCATCATCGAGACGCGGCCCGCGGCGTCATCATTGCTGTCAGTCCTCGCCGCGCGGGCGAAGGAGGCGCCAGTTGCCGTGCTCATCGCCGATTACGGTTATGAAGAGACCGGCATCGGCGACACGCTGCAAGCGGTTCATCGCCATCGCTTCGCCGATCCCCTCGCCATGCCGGGCGAAGTCGATCTCACCGCCCATGTCGACTTCGCCGCCCTCGAGGAGACCGCAAGCACCCTTGGGCTCGCCGCCTATGGGCCCATGCCACAGGGGGAATTCCTGCTCAAGCTTGGTCTTGCGTCTCGCTGCGACCGCCTGCTTCGGACCGCGACAGAAGATCAGAAGGCGGCGATCTTGTCGGGTGCGGCAAGGCTTGCCGACCCGCGCCAGATGGGACTTCTGTTCAAGGTGCTAATGCTGCAATCGAGCGGGCTTGCCCCGCCGCCTCCCTTCGGAGACATTTGATCCTGCGATTGCGCGGCACACCATGGTCACATCCGACAAGATGATACTTTCGGCTTCGGGGCTCGCCTCGTTGGACGGCGTGCGCCACGGATTCTTCACGCGCCAAGGCGGCGTCTCGAGCGGCGTTTATGCCTCTCTCAATTGCGGGCCGGGATCGCGCGACGACGCGGCGAACGTGACGGAGAACCGCGCGCGCGTCGCCGAGATCCTGGGCGCGGAGCCAAGCCGCCTGATCACGGTCTTTCAGAAGCACAGCGCCGATGCGGTCGTCACCGACAAGCCCTGGAAGGAAGGCAAGATCCCGGAGGCCGACGCCATCGTGACGGCGAAGCCGGGGCTGGCCATCGGCGTCCTCACCGCCGATTGCGCGCCGGTCCTGTTCTGCGACGGCGCGGCGCGGGTCATCGGCGCGGCGCACGCCGGCTGGCGGGGGGCTCTGTCAGGCATCGTCGAGGCGACGGTCGAGGCCATGCGGAAGCTCGGGGCGAGGCCTGAGCGCATTACCGCCGTGATCGGGCCCACCATCTCGCAAAAGGCCTACGAGGTCGGATCCGACTTCGTGGAGCGCTTCCTTGCCGACGAGCCGGAGAGCGCGGCCTTTTTCATCACCGACGAGGGCTCCGGAGAGCCCCATTTCGACCTTCCGGCCTATGTCGGCGAGCGGCTGGCCAGGGCCGGCGTCGGCAGCATCGCCGACCTTGGCTTTTGCACGTATTGCGAGGAAACGCGGCTATTTAGCTATCGCCGGTCACAACATCATGGCGAAGAAGACTACGGACGCCAAATTTCCGCCATCCTGCTCGCCTGACTGCATTCAGCATGCGTAAGAAGGGCCCAAAACTGATCCACGCTTAAACTGGACGCCAACGGGCCGAGGCAGGTAAGCTGTTGTTTGGGAGAGGGTTGGGAGTCCCGTCACGACAGGTCTGTCGCGAGCGGTGCTGTGCGGCCAACAGAGGGAGTGTTTTGTTGGGCGCGGACACACGACACGTGCGCGGCTGCCTCAGGCGTATCGCATCCGTGGCGCTCGCCGCCTTTGCGCTTGCCTGTTTGTCGGGCTGCGGCGGCGGTCCCGGTGGTCCGAGCGGCGGCGGACTCTTCAGTGGCGCGACGAGCCTGTTCGGCGGCTCGAAGAAGATCGCCGTAGCGCCCATCATCGGTACGACGCCGCAGGTTGCACAAGAATTGAGCGATGCCCTGGTGGTGGCCGGCAAGGAGCGCGGCCTCACGCTCCTCCCCGAGGGCGGCAAAGCCAACTACACGTTACGCGGCTACCTCGTCGCCACGAGCGAGGGCAAGGGATCGAAGATTACGTATATCTGGGACGTCAACGACGCACAGGGCTCGCGCGTGGCGCGGGTGTCAGGCGAAGAGGTCGTCGCCGGCCGATCGGGGGCCGATCCCTGGAGCAGCGTCGACAGTGCGGCCATCCGCAGCATCGCCGGCAAGACCGCCTCGCAACTCGCCGCAAGCATGCCACGGGGCGGCGGCGGCTCGGCCAGCTCGGTGGCGGCCGTTTCGGACGCAGCCCCTGCCGCGACGGCCGCGACAGCCTCGGCCCCCTCCCCGAGGGTAGCGAGCCCCAAGGCCGCCGGCGTGCTCGTGGCACCCGTGTCGGGTGCGCCCGGAGACGGCCAAAGGTCGCTGACGACCGCCTTGAAGAAGCGCCTTTATGCCGGCGGCGTTAAGCTTGCCAACGGCCCTGCCGTCAACGTCTACATGGTAAAGGGCAGCGTCAGCCTCGCCGATGCCAGCGGCGGCAAGCAAAGCATCCGCATCGACTGGCAAGTCCTCGACCCTAGCGGCAAGAAGCTCGGCACGGTCTCGCAGCAGAACATGATCCCAAGGGGATCGCTCAACGGCCCATGGGGCGCCATCGCCGATGCCGCCGCCGGCGCCGCCGCAGCCGGCATCATCAAGCTCCTCCCCAAGTCAAGCTGACGCTCATCCACAGGCTTTTCATCACCGCGCGAGTTTACAGCGGGCGTATGTGCTTGTTAAAAGCCGCCTTGGCGCGGTGAGCGAACGGGCCGTCAGGCTCAGGCTCGTGGCTAAGGAGCGATCGAATGAAACTGGTTGCAGGCAACAGCAACCGCCCTCTCGCCGAGGCGATCGCAGGCTACCTCAAGACCCCTCTCGCCAAATGCATCGTCCGCCGTTTCGCCGACATGGAGATTTTCGTCGAGGTGCAGGAAAACGTCCGCGGCGAGGACGTGTTCGTCATTCAGTCGACCTCGGCTCCCGCCAACGATCATTTGATGGAGCTGCTCATCATCATCGATGCGCTGCGGCGCGCTTCAGCCCGGCGCATCACCGCCGTCGTTCCATATTTCGGCTATGCGCGGCAGGATCGTAAGCCCGGCCCGCGCACGCCGATCTCGGCCAAGCTGGTCGCCAACATGATTGTCGAGGCCGGGGCCGACCGCGTGCTCACGCTCGACCTCCATGCCGGCCAGATCCAGGGCTTCTTCGACATTCCGACCGACAATCTGTTCGCCGCTCCGGTCATGGTGCAGGACATCAAGCGGCTGTTCCCCGCCGACAATCTCATGGTGGTGTCGCCTGACGTGGGCGGCGTGGTCAGGGCGCGCGGGCTTGCCAAGCGCATCGATGCGCCGCTCGCCATCGTCGACAAGCGCCGAGAGCGGCCGGGCGATTCAGAGGTGATGAACGTGATCGGCGACGTCAAAGGCCGCACCTGCATCCTGGTCGACGACATCGTCGATTCCGGAGGCACCTTGGTCAACGCCGCCGAGGCCCTGCTCGATCACGGCGCCACGCTGGTCACGGGTTACATCACCCACGGCGTGCTGTCGGGCGGCGCGGTCGCGCGCATCATGGCCTCGCGGCTCAAGGAACTTGTCATCACCGACTCGATCCTGCCGAGCGAGGCGGTGAGGAATGCCCACAACATCAGGGTGCTGCCGATCGCGCCGCTCCTCGGCGAGGCGATCGCGCGGACCGCCGAGGAGCAATCGGTGTCGAGCCTGTTCTACTGAGCGAGATTCCGTTCGACCCTGCCGCTAGTCGTGTGCCTCATATTTGAAGGAGACTTTGACCTTGGTCCGGTAAGCCTCGACCTTGCCGTCGGTGATGACGATGTCCTGCTCCACGACCTCCGCAACGCGCAGCTCGCGCAAATGTTCGGCAGCGCGCTCGATCGCGTTCTTGGCGGCTTCCTCCCAGGACTTGGTGCTGGTGCCGATCAGCTCGATGACTTTGTAGGTACTCTGGGGCATTGTGACGGTTCTCCTTCAACGCTTAGAACCTTGGGCTAGAGAAAGCTCCGGTGCGTTCCCGCGGGTGGCCCATCCTACGCCGAATGCGACGATCTGTCTGGGGCGCAGCTAAGGGTGGCGATAGAAGATTGTCAGGGCCCCGGCTTAAAGGCTATAAGCCTCCTCGATTTTCCGTTGCGGCGCGTGGCGCCGCGCTCGACCTTACGGGGCCGCTTTCCGGCCCCTCATTATTTGAGAGTTTGGAGGCTGGTTATGGCTGAGGCGATCGAACTCAAAGCATGGGCGAGGCAGGGCTCAGGCAAGGGCGGCGCACGCGCCGTACGGCGCGAGGGGCGCGTTCCCGGCACCCTTTATGGCGATCGGCTGGATCCGCAGACGATCTCGGTGGACTACCGCGCCATCACCCAGCAGCTCCACACCGGCCATTTCCAGAGTACGGTCTTCGTGCTCGACGTCGAGGGCAAGAAGACGCGGGTGATCCCCCGCGCGGTGCAGCTCGACCCGGTGCGCGACTTTCCCATCCATGTCGATTTCTTGCGGCTCAGCAAGGATGCGCTCGTCACCGTCGAGGTGCCGGTGCGCTTCTTGAACGAGGCGGCCTCCCCGGGCCTGAAGCGCGGCGGCGTGCTCAACATCGTGCGCCACGATATCCCGGTGCGCTGCCCGGCCGATGCCATCCCCGATCATTTCGAGGTCGACCTCACGGGCCTTGAGATCGGCGACTCGGTCCACATCTCGGCGGTCAAGCTGCCTGAGGGCGTGCGGCCGACTATCACCGAGCGTGACTTCACCGTGGCGACCATTGTCGGACGCGCCGCCGAAGAGCCCGTGCCTGGGGCTGTTGTGCCCGAGGCTGCCGTGCCCGGTGTCGAGGGTGCCGAGGCTGTCGAGGCTGCCCCTGCCGAGGGCGCCGAGGACAAGGAGAAGCCGAAGGAGCGGGAGAAGCCGAAGGAGCGGGAGAAGAAGAAATAGTAGCTCCTTTCTTCCGGCACGATCGCCCTCGCGTGCTTAATAGCCTTCGACCAGGATGGCTTGAATGAAGCTCTTTGTCGGCCTCGGCAATCCGGGGCGGGAATATGCCATGAACCGTCACAATGTCGGCTTCATGGCGGTCGACGCTATCGCCGCGACGCACGACTTCCCCTCCTGGCGCAAGCGCTTCTCCGGCCTTGCCGCTGAAGGCAAGCTCGACGGCGAGCCGGTGCTTCTGTTCAAGCCCCAGACCTTCATGAACGAGTCGGGCCGCGCCGTCGGCGAAGCTTCACGCTTCTACAAGCTCGACCTTGGCGACGTCGTGGTCTTTCATGACGAGCTCGATCTGGCGCCCGGCAAGGTGCGGGTGAAGATTGGCGGCGGGGTCGCCGGCCATAACGGGCTCAAATCTTTGACCGCTCATATCGGCAACGACTATGTCCGCGTGCGCATCGGCATCGGCCACCCCGGGCAGAAGGACCGAGTCACGGGCCATGTGCTGCAAAATTTCGCCAAGGCGGACCATGCCTGGCTCGAGCTCCTGCTTGCGGCAATCGCCGCGGAAGCGCCCTTCCTCGCTGAAGGGGCCAACGACAAGTTCCAGTCGCGCGTGGCGCATGCGCTTCAGGCGAACGCCGAGGAAACCCCTCAAGAGCAACCCGCGCCGCGCGCGAAGGCCGCGCCCCGCCGGAAGGGGCCTGTGACCGACAAGAAGACCGAGCCGCCGGCAGCGCCGGGCAGTTTCGCGGACAAGCTCCGCCGCTGGTTCGGCGCGTGACCCCTAACGTTGTCATGCCCGCGAAGGCGGGCATCCAGTAATCACCGTACTCACAAGAGAACTCAGTCGGTGGCTACTGGATCGCCGGGTCAAGCCCGGCGATGACAAATGAAATGATGGAATGAACATATGGGATTCAAATGCGGCATCGTCGGGCTGCCTAATGTCGGCAAGTCCACCCTGTTCAACGCGCTGACCGAGAGCGCGGCGGCGCAGGCCGCCAACTACCCGTTCTGCACCATCGAGCCGAATATCGGCGAGGTCCCCGTCCCCGACCCGCGGCTCGAGCGGCTTGCGGCCATCGCCAAATCAAACCAGGTGGTGCCGACGCGGCTCACCTTCGTCGATATCGCCGGGCTGGTGCGCGGCGCCTCGAAGGGCGAAGGGCTCGGCAACCAGTTCCTCGCCCATATCCGCGAGGTCGATGCCGTCGCCTATGTGCTCCGCTGCTTCGAGGACGAGGACGTGGTCCATGTCGAGGGCCGCATCGATCCGATCGAAGATGCCGACACCATCGAGACCGAGCTGATGCTCGCCGATCTCGACAGTTTGGAGCGGCGCATACCCATCCTCGAGAAGAAGATCCGCGGCCAGGACAAGGAGGCCAAGAAGACCTTCGAACTGGTCGAGCGCGTGCTGCCGCTCTTGCGCGAAGGCAAGCCGGCGCGCCTCGCTGCTGTCGCCGACGACGAGCGCGCCGCCTTCAAGGCGCTCGGTCTCCTGACCTCAAAGCCCGTGCTTTATGTCGCCAATGTCGACGAGGCCTCGGCCGCCACCGGCAACGAATATTCCGCGCGCGTGGCCGAGCGCGCCGCCAAAGAAGGCGCCGGCTGCGTCGTCATCTCCGCCAAGATCGAGGCCGAGCTTGCCGAGCTTCGCCTTGAGGAGCGGCAGGCCTATCTCGCCGAGCTTGGACTATCCGAACCAGGCCTCAACCGGCTCATCCGCGAAGGCTACAAGCTCTTGGGGCTTATCACCTATTTCACCGCGGGGCCTAAGGAGGCGCGCGCCTGGACGGTGCCGGAAGGAACCCGCGCCCCGCAGGCGGCCGGCGTCATCCATACCGATTTCGAGAAGGGCTTCATCCGCGCCGAGACCATTCCGTACGACGACTATGTGGCGCTCGGCGGCGAAGCCGGCGCCCGGGACGCCGGCAAGCTCAGGCTCGAGGGCAAGGAGTATGTCGTCAAGGACGGCGACGTGCTGCATTTCCGCTTCGCAACGTAGGGTGGGCAAAAGGCGGCACGCCGTTGCCCACGCGAGCGGGTGATGGTGGGCACGGCGCGTCCCCCGCGCCTTTGCCCACCCTACGGCACTTATTCCGGCTTCGGCGGCTTGATCGTCCTCGGCCTAGCCTCCGGCGGTTTCGCGGGGCGCGCGCCCTGGATCGCAGGCACCGACACGGGCGGCGTGACGCCCATCGACACATAGACGTTCATCAGCCGCTCGACACCGCCTTCCGCCGGCTTGACCCACTCGGACGGTACATAGATCAGCGCACCGCCGAAGGGGACCGGCGCCGAGGGGACGAGCAGGCCGAGATAGCTGTGCTCGCCGATCACCACCGGCTCGGGCGAGGGCATCAGCCCGAGCACCGCCGCACCGCCCTCCCCGCCGAAGAAGCACCACACCGGGCGCATGCTCTTGAGATCGCCCTGATCGCCGCGATCGACGAGGGAGACGAAGCGCTTCGACAGATCGTAGATATTGGAGATGAGCGGGATGCGCATGATCAGCCAATCGAGGCTGTTCAAGATGAACGACCTCAGTCCGGACTCGACCAGCAGGCCGAGCACGAAGATGGCGCCGAGGATGATGGCAAGCCCGAGGAGATAGGCTGCAGTCGAGCTGGGGGAGATGTCGAGGCCGACCGAGGCCCCGAGCCCGATGATGAGGCGGCCGACGAAGCTGCCGGGGCCGGCATAGCCCGCGATGAGCGAAGCGACCCAAGCCGTGACGAACACCGTGACGGCGATCGGCAGAAGGGCAAGAACCCCTGCGAGAAAAATGCGTAAGATGCGGCCCAAGAGTGTCCCTCCCGCGATGGATTAGTGCCCCATCGGGCCGCAGAGCTTCGCCGCGCCGCTCCCCCGCGTCAACCGCCTTGCTTTAGGGTTCGAGAGCGCCCCAGCGAGCGTTCTTATCAGGCGGCATGCATCAGCCGCTTGAGGATATCGCCACACTCGGCGATGACCTGAAGCACTCGCCTTGCCAACCGGTAGGCTTGCGCGTCGCGCCGCCTTAACTCCTCATAAATCTTTAAGAGCGACCCTTCGTTGACGAATCGTTAACCACGAGGCCGACCGAGATGACGCAACGGAGCTGGATCACGATCTATGTGGCGCTCGCTGTCTTGACTCTCATTTTCCAAACCTGGGTTCGCTCTTCCCAATGCGCGGGACTTCAAGAGTGCGGCCCGAGCTACGCCAAGGCTGTGGTTTGGTCGGCGATATGGCCTGCGTCATGGGTGGTCTACCTTGCCGGTAAACCTCCCTTTCACCGCTGGATCGCCTAGCTAGCCTTACCCGGCGCGCTTCAGCTGATCGGCGGCCGCCACCTGGCGCAGGAAGTTCTCCACCGTATGGCGGAGCTGCTCGGCCTGGCGCGACAGATCGCGCGAGACCTGGAGCATCTGGGTGGCCGATTGGCTCGTCTCGTCGACCGCCTTGGTCACGCCCGGCATGTGCGCCACCACGTCCTCGGTGCCGCGCGCGGCCTGGCGCACGCTGTGCGAGATTTCCGAGGTCGCCGCCGATTGCTGCTGCACGGCGCCGGCGATCTCCTGGGTGTTCTTGTTGACCTCGCCCATGGTGGTGACGATCGACTGCATGGCGTCCACCGCGCCATTGGTCGAGTTCTGGATGGCGGCGATCTGCTGCTTAATGTCCTCGGTGGCCTTGGCGGTCTGATCGGCAAGCGTCTTCACCTCGCTCGCCACCACGGCAAAGCCCCTGCCCGCGTCGCCCGCGCGCGCCGCCTCGATGGTGGCGTTGAGCGCGAGCAGATTGGTCTGGGCCGCCACGTCTTGAATGAGGCTGACCACGTCGCCGATCCTCTGGGCCGCGGTGGCGAGGCCCTCCACCTTGAGATTGGCGGTGCGCGCATTCTCGGTGACCTGACTCACGATGCGGCTTGCGGTCGAGACGCGCGTGCCGATCTCGCCGACCGAAACGGCAAGCTCCTCGGCCGTGGCGGCAACGGTCTGCACATTGGCCGAGGCCTCGTCCGAGGCGGAAGCGACCACGCTCACCCGCTCGTTGGTGTCGCTGGCAAGGGTCGAGAGAGAGCGCGCCGTCTCGTCCATCGTCCGCGCGCTGTCGGCAAAGGCGCCGAGGATGCCGGCGATCGAGCCGCGGAACTGATGGATCAGCTCCTCGGTGCGCTGTTGCGAAGCCAGCCGCCCCTGGACCTGGCTGTCCTGCTCGGATTTGTGGCTCTCGCTCCATCTGATGGCATCGGCCTGGAAGGCTTTCAGCGCCTTGCCGATCTCACCGACCTCGTCGGAGCGCGCCGCATGCGGGACAATGCCGTCCATGTCCCATTTGGTGAAGCGCAGGATGACGCCGCTGAGATCGCTCAGCGACTGGGCAAGCGCGCCCCCGAACATATAGCCGAAGCCCGCGCCGAGCGCGCCGGCGACGATCATGGAGAGGAGCGCCGCCAGGAACGTGGCCTGGACCATGGCCGCGAGCGCGAAGGACACAACGACCGCCATCAGCGCGGTGGCGGCGAAGGCGAGCGTCATTTTCAACCGCAGAACCATCTGGAATCTCTCTCGAATTTGCTGGAGGCGCCGACCTGGAATCCAATCAAGTTTCGATCTTCGCCGCTCTCGAAAAGGCGAATCTCGGATGCAAGCGATGCGGCGTAAGCCTCTCTGTTTGTGGTTAAAACTCTCTTAGGACCGCTCGCTTTTTGGGCGAGAAAACAGTTCACGTCATCGCCGGGCTCGACCCGGCGATCCAGGGTTAAGCGCTCCGTGCCTGTTGCCCTGGATGCGATTCAATTGAGAGATCTGCCTAGCGGAGCGCAGCGGCGATATTGCCGCCGTCGACCGTCTCGATATGGCCCGTGGTCTTGGCCGCCTTGGCGAGCGCCACGAAAGCCTGCGCCACGTCGGCGGCGGTGACCTCGCGGTGCAGGAGATTGCCGCTCATATAGTCCGCCTCGGACACGCCCCGCGCCTTGGCCCGGTCCCTGATCATGGCGCCGGTCAAGAGCCCGCTCCTGACGCGGTCGGCATTCACCCCGTTGGAGCGGATGCCCTCGGCCCCGTAGTCGAGCGCATATTGGCGCATGAGCAGCATGGTCGCGGCCTTGGGCAGGCCGTAAGGACCGAAATTGGCGCCTGGGTTCACCGCCTGCTTGGAGAGATTGAACAGGAGCACGCCGCCCGTGCCCTGCTTGAGCATGATGCGCACCGCTGCTTGCGCCACGGTCTGATGGGCGAAGAAATTGAGCTCGAAGCTTTGCCGCAGCAGCGCGTCGGAGACGTCGCCGATCCGCCCCTGCCACGCCGCGCCGGCATTCGACACCAGAATGTCCACGCCGCCGAACCGCTCGCACACTGAGGCAAAGGCGGACCTCACCTGCTCGGGCTTGGTCACGTCGCAGGCAAAGCCGAGACCCTTGATCGAGGCCGCGACCTTGTTCGCCGCCTCGCCGTCGATGTCGAGCACGGCGACCGCGGCACCGTCGGCGGCAAGCGCCTTAGCGGTGGCGGCCCCGATCGCGCCGGCGCCGGTCACCACGGCGATTTGCCCGGTAAGAGGTTTGGCCACCGCGCCTTTGAGCTTGGCCTGCTCGAGGCTCCAATATTCCAGCGCGAACAGATCGCTCTCGGGCAGCGGCTCGTAGCGGCCGATGGCCTCGGCATCGGTGACCACCTTGACCGTGTTCTCGGCGAGGTCGGCGGCGATGGCCGCGTCCTTCGCCGTGCGCCCGAGGCCGAACAGGCCGACGCCCGGCACGAGCACGACGCGCGGGCTGCCGTCGAGTTTGGATTTGGTGCCGCCGACGCTCGCATTCTCGCGGGCGAAATAGGCATCGTAGTCGGCGACGAACTTGGTCACAGCCTCGCGCACGGCGCCGGCGAACGCATCGAGCTTGCCGGCCTCCGGCGGCGGCACCACGAGCGGCCGGTTCTTGGTGCGTATGATGTGGTCCGGCGTCACCACGCCGCGCTGGCTGTAGGAGCTAAGCTCGGCGCCGTTCACATAAGAGAGGATCTCGGGCGCGGTGCGGAGCTCGGCGATGAAGCGCGTGGGCTCGGCGTTCTCTTTGCGGATGGCGCAGGCGCCGCGAATGATGGGCGCGATCTCTGCCGCGCGAGCCGTGGCACCGTCAAGCGCCCGCGCCGGGAAAACGATGGGGCGCCCTTGCCGCAAGCGGCTCTCGGCGAGGGACACCATCTCGATCATGCGCTCATAGGCCTCGCGCGCGCTCATCCCGAAGGTGAAGATGCCGTGCTTGTGCAGGATCAAGCCTTCGGCTTGCGGGTTTTGCTCGAACACGGCGGCGGCGGCCTTGGCCAGGCCGAAGCCCGGCGCGATATAGGGGACGATCCCCATGCGCCCGTCATAGACCTCGCGCGCCAGCGCCGCGCCGTCCGGCTGATCGACCAGCGACAGCACCGCGGCGGCATGAGTATGGTCCACGAATTTGTGCGGCAGGAAGGCATGCAGCAAGGTCTCGACCGAGGGGTTGGGCGCCGCGGAATCGAGCAGGTTGAGCCGCTGCACATTGACCATGGCCTCGTCGCTCAAAGCCTCCAGCGCGCGGAGCTTCCGTAAGGGTCCAAGCTTCACCGCAGGCAGGCCCCAAGGCTCGATATCGGCCATGTCGGCGCCGGAACCCTTGACGGCGATGACCTCGTGCTCCTCTCCGAGATCGTCGCGCGCCTTTGTCTTCACCGAGGTGTTGCCGCCGCCATGCAGCACCAGCAGTGGATCGCGACCCAAGAGGCGCGTGGTGTAGACGCGGAGCGCGATGTCGGGGCCGACGCCCTTGGCGGCATAAGCCTCGACCGTCTCACGCGCGGCGGTATCGCTCCATTGGCTTTTCATGGCGCGCGTTGTGGCAAGTTTCGCACCCCCCGGCAAGTGCTCCCCTTGCCGGACCTCGCTCGCCGGCGCAGGTCTAGGCGCGGAGCGCGGCTTCAACGGCGTCGAGCACGCGCTCGAATTGAGCGAACACCCAATAATGGCCGCCGCCCTGGATGACGTCGAGCCGGCAATTGGGCAGCGTCTCGGCAAGATGATAGGCGGCGCCGGGCGGCACGATGGCGTCGTCGCTGCCCTGCCAGACGATGGAAGGCACGTCGATATCCTCAAGCTTGAGACCCCAAGGCGCGCAGAACAGCCGCAAGTCCTGTCGCGCCCCTTCGATGCCTGGCCTCAAGCCCTCCCTTAGCGCCGCCTGAAGATTGGCCTTCACCTCCGCGCGCGCGAGCACCTTCCGGTCGGAGGAAACGACCCGCTGCCTGAGCGCGCGATAAGCGACGCCCGGCGCCCATCGCACCAGGCTCCGCACCGACCAGAAGAACGTGGCGCAGGCGGCGGGCGACGCACCCATCTTCGTGAAGATGAGGCGATGCAGTTTCGACATGCGGATGCGGCCCTGACAATCGGCGATCGGACCGACCGGGCTGATGAGCGCCAGCAGTGCGACGCGATCCGCCATTGACGCCGCGGCGGCTATGGCGTGAGGGGCGCCGCCGGAGACGCCGATGACGGCGAACCGGTCGAGCCCGAGCGCATCGGCGAACGCCGTCATGTCGTCTGCCGCGTGCGTGAGCGTCCCTTTGCGGCGAAAATCGGAAAGCCCGTAGCCCGGCCGCTCGGGTGCGATGATGCGCAAGTGCCTCTCACGCGCCGCCTTGTCGGTGAGTGCGAACATGAAACGCGAGCCAGGCGTGCCGTGGATGGCAAGCACGGCCGCGCCTTGCGCGTCCCCAAATTCGGCATAGCCGATGCGCCTGCCGTCGGCGAGACGCTGGACGAGCGAGGTCCGGTCGATGGCAGCCGGAACGAGGTTAGCGCGAGTAGAACTCGATGACGAGGTTGGGCTCCATGATCGTGGGGTAAGGCACGTCGGAGAGCGTCGGGATGCGCGTCAGCTTCGCCGTCATCTTGTTATGGTCGACGTCGAGATAGTCGGGCACTTGGCGCTCGGGGCTCTGGGCCGCTTCAAGCACCATGCCGGCGTCCTTGGCCTTGTCCCTCACCTCGATTAGATCGCCCTCGCGACAGCGATAGCTCGGGATGTTCACCCGCCTGCCGTTGACCCGCACATGGCCGTGGCTCACGAATTGCCGTGCGGCGAACACGGTGGGCACGAACTTCGCGCGATAGACGACGGCGTCAAGCCGCCGCTCCAGGAGCCCGATCAGCTTCTCCGAGGTGTCGCCCCTGAGCCGCGCCGCCTCATGATAGATGGACTTGAACTGCTTCTCGGTGATGTTGCCGTAATAGCCCTTCAGCTTCTGCTTGGCGCGGAGCTGCTGGCCGTAGTCGGAAAGCTTGCCGCGCCGGCGCTGCCCATGCTCGCCGGGGCCATATTCCCGCTTGTTGAAGGGGCTCTTCGGCCGGCCCCAGATATTCTCGCCGAGCCTCCGGTCGATCTTGTGCTTGGCGTGAATGCGTTTCGTCATGCCTTAAGACTCCAAAGCCAAATCTAGCGCTGCCGCGGGCTCATCTCCCCGCGCCTGCTGTAAAACCCTTGCTGCTGAAGGCGGCGAACCGCCGGGACTTCTCCGGCGTCCTCGAAGCCCAAGAAGGCTCAAGGCTTCGCCCGCGCTCTGTTACACGCGAATGCGGGAAAGTGTCAATTGCAGCCGGAAGCCTACGGGGGCGGCGGAGAGCCTGGCGGCGGTGGCGCCTGGGCCGCCTGGACGTAGGCGTTGATGGAGTTCATCACCTTTTGCTTTTGCTCAGGAGGACATGGCGGCCGCTTCGGCGTCGTGAGGTCGGTTCCACCGGCGGCTTGGTCGCCCCCCTCTGGCGCCGCCGCGTCGCCCTTGGAACCCGTCGTGGAGGCTTCGTCGGGCGCTGTGGTGATCTTGGCGTTGCCCGCGAAATAGGAGGCCGAAAACATGTGCAGCGCGGTGATCATCATGAGCTGCTGCTCGCTCCAGACTTTCTTGGCCTCCTCGCTCTGAATCAGGGCACGATAGTTCGCCTGTGCCAAATCGACCAGCTCGCAAGCCTCGGCATAGGCCGAGCGCGTGGCGGCGCGGATGACGCGGCGCGCATCCTCGGCGGGAATGAGGAACAGCTTCGGATCGGACTTGTCGACCTTGACCGCCTTGCCGTCGGCGCCGTGCTGCGTTTCAGGGATGATGGAGAAGGCATAGGTCATCAGCACGCGCACGGCGCTGTCGCTTAAGCCCCCCTTCTGCTGCGCTTCGGGGGCAGCAGCGGCGGCGCGCTGGCCAAGCTCCTCGGCAACCGGCCTCACGCCGCTATCGTCGGCGGCCCTGAGGGGTGCCCCCGTCAGTAGCGCCAGGACCACGGCGGCCGCGGCTCCGCCCCACTGAAACCACCCCATGTGCATCGGCAGCCCCTCTCCTCCCGTGGCGGAAGCTAGCATCGGTTGGGGCCATCGCAATAGGAGAAACGGGGCGGAACTATGACACCTTTTTTCCGCGGCCCGCACGGTGCCCCGAAAGCGCGGCCACGATTCCGCGCCAGGTGCGCACATCCTGCTCCGTAGCGCCCATGCGATGGAACATATTGCGGATGGCGCGTACCATCGAGGGACGCTTCTCGGCCGGATAAAGAAAGCCCGTCTGATCGAGCTCGGCTTCGAGATGCTTGAACAGGCCGAGGAGCTCGGCCTTCGTCGCTGGCCGCGTACCGGGAAAGGCGATGCCTTCGGTGGCGGGCCCGTCGAAGGCGGTGGCGCGTCCGAGCGGCGGGGCGGCATTCTCAGCTTTCAGCCATTCATATCCGAACAGCAGCACGGCCTGAGGCAGGCTCAGCGAGGCGAAGTCCGGGCTGACCGGCGCGGTGAGGATCGCATCGGCAAGGGCGATCGCATCGTTGTCGAGGCCGCTTCGCTCGGGCCCGAACAGCACACCCGTGCGCTCAGCCCTCTCTCCCCGCCGCCGCAACTCGGCCGCCGCGCGTTCCGGACCGAACACCGTCTTCACCATCTCACGCGGCCGCGCCGTGCTCGCGAGCACGAAGTTGAGCTCGCCGATGGCGCCCTCGACGCTGTCGTACACGGTTGCCTGATCGACGACAAAAGCCGCTCCCGCCGCAGCCGCGCGCGCTTTATCGTTGGGCCAGCCGTCGCGCGGGGCGACCAGCCGCAAATCGGTCAGCCCGAAATTGGCCATGGCGCGGGCGGCGAAGCCGATATTCTCGCCGAGCTGCGGCTTGACGAGAATGATGGCGGGCGCCGCGGCCACGCCTGCGGAACTTCGGGCGCCGGCCTTGGCAGGCGATCGCTTGGGCTCGGCGGTCTTGGGGCGCGCCCGTCTCAAGCTGGCAGCTCTTGCTTTCACCATTGAAGCACGATGCTATAGAGAGGCGGTCGCCCGCAATGGGGGACGGGACCGCCCGGGGAGCGTGTCCCAAGCCTCCTCCTTCCCGCGCCGGAGATTTCGGACGTGAACAAGATCAAGGTGAAAAACCCGGTCGCCGACCTCGCCGGGGACGAGATGACGCTGGTCATCTGGGACATGATCAAGGAGAAGCTGATCTTCCCTTATCTCGACCTGCCGCTGCTCTATTTCGATCTCTCTATCCAGAATCGCGATCTGACCGACGACCAGGTCACCATCGATGCCGCCCGCGCCATCCAGGCCTGCGGGGTCGGGGTCAAATGCGCGACCATCACGCCCGACGAGGCGCGGGTGAAGGAGTTCGGCCTCAAGAAGATGTGGAAGTCGCCGAACGGCACGATCCGCAACATTCTGGGCGGCGTCATTTTCCGCGAGCCGATCATCTGCAACAACGTGCCGCGGCTGGTGCCGGGCTGGACCAAGCCGATCGTCATCGGCCGTCACGCCTATGGCGATGTCTACCGCGCCACCGATTTTCGCGTACCCGGCAAGGGCACGCTCACCATCTCGTTCGCGGGCGAGGACGGCACACGCATCGAGCACGTGGTGCACGAATTCGACGGACCGGGCGTCGCGCTCGGCATGTTCAATGTCGACGACTCCATCCGCGACTTCGCCCGCGCCACTTTCAGCTATGCGCTTCACCGCAACATGCCGGTCTATCTGTCGACCAAGAACACCATCCTCAAGGCCTATGACGGCCGCTTCAAGGACATCTTCGCCGACATTTTCGCGGCGGAGTTCAAGCCCGCCTTCGAGGCAAGCGGGCTCACTTACGAGCACCGCCTGATCGACGACATGGTCGCCGCCGTGCTGAAATGGTCGGGCGGCTATGTCTGGGCCCTGAAGAACTACGACGGCGACGTGCAGTCCGACACGGTGGCACAAGGCTTCGGCTCGCTCGGGCTGATGACAAGCGTGCTGATGACGCCCGACGGCAAGACGGTGCTCGCCGAAGCCGCGCACGGCACCGTCACCCGCCACTTCAGGCAGCACCAGCAGGGACGCGAGACCTCGACCAACGCCACGGCCTCGATCTTCGCCTGGACCGGGGCCTTGAAGCATCGCGCCAAGCTCGACGATAATTCCGAGCTGCTCGACTTCGCCGAGACGCTGGAGCGCGTGGTGGTGGCGACCATCGAGGGGGGATTCATGACCAAGGATCTCGCCCTTCTCGTCGGCGCCGACCAGGGCTGGCTGTCGACGAGCGGCTTTATCGACAAGATCGGCGACAATCTCAGGCAGGAGATGGCCGACCGCGCCGCGGCCTAGCAAGCGACACGTCGCGTCAAAACGTAAAGATTCGCAAATTGCTGACGGAGATTCCTCTCGCGCTCCCCTCCCCCCTTGTGGGGGAGGGATAGGGAGGGGGGTCGAGTCAAAGACTCGTTTCACCACTCACCCCTCTCCGCTCGCGCCAAGCAGCGCGAGCGTGCTCCCCCACAAGGGGGGAGCGGGAAATGTTGGAGGTACTGAAGTGGGACTTCCTTCCCAGGAGGATTAGAGCGCTTCCGGGATGTCCTGCTTGTTGCGCGCCGTCGCCGCGACACGCGGTTTGCGCCTGCGGTTCCGGGCCTCCGCCGGCTCGGCGGCTTCCTTCCGCGTCTTCGCGACCTGCCGGATATACGCCAAGACCTCCGGGTGCCGCCTGGTAAGCCGCGACAGCGCCTGGGCATCGAGCACCAAGACCCGGCACCTCGACTTGGCGACGACGTCGTGCTGGTGACGCCGGCGCTCGAGCAGAGCCATCTCGCCGAAGAAGTCGCCCGCCCTTAGAATGGTTTGCTTGCCGCCGCCGATGGACACCGCCGCCTCGCCACTCTCGATAAGATACATCGCGCCGCCGGCATCGCTCGCGCGCACGATGGGAACCCCGGGCGCGAAGGTTCTAGTGTAAAGCAGCTTGGTGATCTCGGCGACCTCGGCCTCGCTCATATTGTTGAAGAGCGGGAGCCGCGCGACCATGCTCCAGGTCGCGACGAATTGGTGGCGCGCCGATTCCAGGCTGAAGCCGGTGGCGATGATGGCGATCGGCAGGGCGAACATGCAGACGCCAAGCAGCATCACGATGCCGCCAACGACTTTGCCCCACGGCGTGACCGGCACCACGTCGCCGTAGCCGACCGTGGTGAGGGTGGAGAGCGCCCACCAGGCGGCGGCGGGGATCGAGCCGAACTTGTCGGGCTGGGCCTCGCGCTCCAAGAAGTAGATCGCAGTCGAGGCGAACAGGAGCAGCACCAGCATGACCAAGAGCGCCCCGAGCAGGGCCCGGTACTCATCGGCGAGCACGCGGCCCAAGGTCTGAAGTGCGGGCGAATAACGCACGAGCTTGAGCAGGCGGAACAGGCGGAGCGCCCGCAACACTCTCAAGTCCAGGGGGACAATCCACTGCAGGTAAAAGGGCAGGAAGGCGAACAGGTCGATCAGCATGATCGGCCGGAGCGCGAAGCGGAGCCGCGCCCGCCACGGCGGTAGCCGGCTCAGCATCGGGATGTCGACGGCGCTCCATACTCTCAGCACGTATTCGACCGTAAAGACGATCACCGAGAATACGTTCAAGGCATGGAAGTAAGGGCCGTAGCGGGCGGCGAGATCGTCGACCGTCTCGGCGGCAAAGGCGATGGCGTTCAAAAAGATCAGGACAACAATGAAGACGTTGACCGCGCGCCCCGCAGGGTGAGCCTCGCCGCCGACCTCGAGAATGTCATGGACCTGTCGCCGCCAGCGCCGCCAGTCGGTCCGCGCGGTCATATGCTAAGCGCTTCCGCTGCGGCGCTTGGCGTTCGTGCCGCCGGTGGCCGCGGCGCCGGCCGGGACATCCCCGTCGGCCGCGATCCTTGCCGCGATGGCTTCCAGCGCCTGATCGGCGCGTCCGCCGTCGGGACCGCCGGCTTGGGCGAGGTCGGGGCGTCCGCCCCCGCCCTTGCCGCCCAGAGCCTCGGCGCCGATGCGGGCGAGCTCGACGGCATCGTAGGTCGAGGTGAGATCCGCGGTGACGCCGACGACCAGTCCCGCCTTGCCCTCTTCGCTCACGCCGACAATGGCCACGATGCCGGAGCCCAATTGCCGCTTGCCGTCGTCGACGAGGCCGCGCAAATCCTTGGGCGCCACGCCCTGCACAATGCGGGCAAGAAGCTTGACCTTGCCAACCTCCTGCACGGCCGACGCGGCGCCGTCGCCCGCGCTTCCACCGAGGGCAAGATCGCGCTTGGCCTCGGCGAGCTGGCGTTCGAGCTTGCGGCGCTCGTCGATGATGGCGGCGAGACGTTGAATGACTTCGTCGGGGGAAACTTTCAGCAGCTCGGCCGCCTCGCGCACGCGCTCGTCTTGCTGGGCGAGATAGGACCGCGCCGCGTTGCCGGTCAGCGCCTCGATGCGGCGCACGCCGGAAGCGACCGCGCTCTCGCTCACGATCTTGAGGATGCCGATATCGCCGGTGCGCCGGACATGGGTGCCGCCGCACAACTCGATGGAATAAGCGTGGCCGGCCCGCCCGCTCTTGGCATCCACGCCCATGCTGACGACGCGGACCTCCTCGCCATATTTCTCGCCGAACAGCGCCAGCGCCCCTTGCGCGATCGCCTGGTCGGGCGTCATGAGATGGGTCTCGACCGCCGCGTTCTGCAGGATCTTGGCGTTGACCAGGTCCTCCACCGCGCGGATCTCGTCATGGGTCATGGGCTTCTGGTGCGAGAAATCGAATCTGAGCCGCCCGGGCTCGACCAGAGAGCCCTTCTGCGCCACATGAGTTCCCAGCACCTGGCGCAGCGCCTCATGCAGGAGGTGGGTCGCCGAATGATGGGCGCGGGTCGTCAAGCGGCGCGCGTGGTCCACTTCGAGCAGCACTTCGTCGCCGACCTTCAATGCGCCCTGTTCCACCACGCCGTCATGAAGGAAGAGAGCATGGAGCTTCTTCTGCGTGTCGCCGACCTTGAAGCTGGTACCTTTGGCGCCGGACAGCGTGCCGCGGTCGCCGACCTGGCCGCCGGATTCGGCATAGAACGGGGTCTGGTTGGCAATGACGATGCCGCGCTCGCCCGCCTTTAGCTGCTCGACCCGCGCGCCGTCCTTGACGAGGGCAACGATCTCGGCGGAGGCGGCCTCGGTCTCGTAGCCGAGGAACTCGGTGGCGCCGAGCTCTTCTTTCAGCTCGAACCATAGAGCCTCGGTGGCGGCCTCGCCCGAGCCCGCCCAGGATTTGCGCGCCTCGGCGCGCTGACGCTCCATGGCGGCGGCGAAACCTTGCGCGTCGACGCCAATGCCGCGGGCTTTCAGCGCGTCCTCGGTGAGGTCGTAGGGAAAGCCATAGGTGTCGTAGAGCTTGAAGGCGACCTCGCCCGGCAAGGTAGCGCCGCGCTTCAAGTCTTTGGTGGCGTCATCGAGCAAGCGCAAGCCCCGCTCGAGCGTCTCGCGGAAACGCGTCTCTTCGAGCTTGAGCGTCTCCTCGATGAGGCTCTGGCCCCGCTCGAGCTCGTGATAGGCGCGGCCCATCTGCTCGATCAGCGCCGGCACCAGACGATAGAGCAGAGGCTCCTTGGCGCCGAGGATATGGGCGTGGCGCATGGCGCGGCGCATGATGCGGCGAAGCACATAGCCCCTGCCCTCGTTCGACGGCAGCACGCCGTCGGCGATGAGAAAGGACGAGGCGCGCAAATGATCGGCGATGATGCGGTGGCTGGGCGCATGCGCGCCGTCCGCGGGCACGCCCGTCAGGTCGACGGAGGCCGCGATCAGCGCGCGGAAGAGATCGATGGCGTAGTTGTCGTGGGTCCCTTGCAGGACGGCGGCGATGCGCTCAAGCCCCATGCCGGTGTCGATCGAGGGGTGGGGCAAGTCCACGCGCGCGCCGGCGCCAAGCTGCTCATATTGCATGAACACGAGATTCCAGATCTCGACGAAGCGGTCACCGTCGGCGTCGGGACTGCCGGGCGGTCCGCCCTTAAGCTGTGGCCCATGGTCGTAGAAAATCTCCGAGCACGGACCGCAGGGTCCGAGATCGCCCATCGACCAGAAATTGTCGGATCCGGCGATGCGGATGATCTTGGACTCGGGCACGCCCGCGATCTTGCTCCACAGCGTGGCCGCCTCCTCGTCGTCGGCGAACACGGTGATGATGAGGCGCTTCTTGTCGAGCGCGAAGTCGCGGGTCAGGAGCTCCCAGGCCAGCAGGATGGCGCGCTCCTTGAAATAATCGCCGAAGGAGAAATTGCCGAGCATCTCGAAGAAGGTGTGGTGGCGCGCGGTGTAGCCCACATTGTCGAGATCGTTGTGCTTGCCGCCGGCGCGGACGCATTTCTGCGCCGACGCCACGCGCAAGGATGTGGGCTTCTCGGCGCCGGTGAACACGTTCTTGAACGGCACCATGCCGGCATTGGTGAACATCAAACTCGGATCGTGGCGCGGCACGAGCGGCGCCGACGGCACCACGGCGTGATCGTTCTTGGCGAAGAAATCGAGAAAGGCGGCGCGGACCTCGTTGGTGCTGGTGTGGCTCAGACTGGTATGGCCCACAGGTGCGTCGGTCGCCTGATTGGCGCTCGTCGCTTTGGCACCTTGTCGTTTGGCGGAGGTCATGGCGGGGTGATGGGAGGGCCCTGGTTCACGCGGGGACCTAAGCGCTTGGCGCTAAGACACTAGCCGATTCGGGCCAGCGCTAAGCGCCGCCAGGCCCCTTCCCGAAGACGAGAAAAGGCTTCTCGGTCCCGCGTCAGACATAAGGTGACGAAGCGGGGCTGTCCAGCGCCCCTCTCTTTCTTTTGCGCTACCGCGCTTCGCGCTACTTGAGCGCGGTTTCTTTTGCGCTACCGCGCTTCGCGCTGCTTGAGCGCGGTTTCTTTGCGCTACCGCGCTCCCGCCTTCGCGAAGCCCGCTTCGGCGGGCGAAGGAAGGTCGCGTTA
>Ga0209521_10001147_pt1 | contig 21486 bp, 38 predicted proteins | sample Rifsed19ft4_FD_184016 | JGI IMG/M metagenome (GOLD analysis project Ga0209521, IMG submission 184016) | Soil microbial communities from Rifle, Colorado, USA - sediment 19ft 4 (version 2) | ecosystem: Environmental > Terrestrial > Deep subsurface > Rock core/Sediment | place: Rifle, Colorado...
TTCGGCGCAGGTCCTCGATGTAACCCTCAGTCGACCCGTCTTTGCCGGGTGGACCTAGCTTGTGGCCGTGCTCGTAGCGAACCTCGTCGAGAACCACGTGGTCAAGTCCGTCGTCACGGTCATGGTTACCACACAGCTTAATCAGTTCAGCGAAGTACGGAATTCTCGTATACCCCTCGGGTAGCTCTGGGGGCCTCTCCCAGTACGTCTCGGTGAAGTCGCCCAGGTTAACCACCACGTCAGGTGGGTCATCGAGCAGGCGTCGACACAGCTCATTGAACGGGTCGTAGTCTAGTGGTTGTTCATACTCATAGATGTTCACCTGGCAGTTCCTGGACATCCAGTGTACGCAAGAGAAAGCCACGACCCTCACCAGTTCTCCCTCCTTACCCCGAGCAGGAAGTCGTTCACGACCTCGAGCTTGGGCTTCTCGGGCACGGCCACGCTCTCGCGGGCCCTCTCCAGGTTAAGCTCGACGCTCTTGGCGAGGTCGACGACCTCCCCCAGGGTGAGGCTCCCCTGGCGGGTCTTCCGCAGGAGCTCCAGCCCCAGCCCGGGGTACTCGTGCATGTTAATCGTGAGCTTACCAGTGCGGAGCAGGCGCTCCCCCACGATCAGCACCCGCAGGTACTGGGCGGCGAACTTCCACTGCCTAGCGGAGGGCTGGTCCCTGGTCGGGTCGTCCGGCTTGCTGAACAGCTTGGCCCTCTGGTTGTGGGCGTAGCCCCGGAAAGCGTCATAAACCAGTCCTCTGGAGAGGACGTGGGGAAGCAGGCCCCTCAACCTCACCGCCAAGCTTCCCTGCTCCCCCACGGGACAGGAACTCCCGTCGTTGAAGACCGTCGGCGCGACGAACGTCTCGAGCACCGTGGGGTTGCACTTGGTGGCGAGGTACAGGAAGTGACCCAGCTCCCAGGCCTGGGTGTCGGTCCCCTCCTGCTTCTCCTCCCAGCGGGTCTTCCTCGACTCCGAGCCCAGTGAGAGCAGCTCACGCGTCGGGGTGACAAACACCTCGTGGTAGTCATAGTCCGACTCGGGCGTCTCGAGGCCGTAGGCCCGCGAGCCGGCCAGCGTCCTAAGTATTAGCGGCAACAGGGGTTTCCCCCCACTTGGTGACTCGGACCGAGCGGACCGAGCTGGCGTCGATCTCGTGAACCACCCGCCGACCCGAGAAGACGTACGGGGTGTAGCCCTCTACCTGTAGTCGTCCCCTGGTAAACCTCCAACCCCTGACGTTTACCCACTCGTCAGTGCGCCCGTCCTGGTAGTCGATGCGTATCGAGAACTTCACGGTTACAGTATCCTGTCTATCAATCCTTTTTCGAGAGCTTCCTGTCCGCTGAAGTAGTGCGGGTGGTTGTCCCTGAACAGCCCTTTCCAGTAGGAGAGAGGCACGTCGGCCGTGTTGCGCTCGGCGAGGAAACGAGACAACTCTTCTGACTTCTTCTCGATGAGGTCGAGCTCGGACTTCTGTCCCCTGATGTCGGTGTCCCCGATCGAGACCGTCGCCCCGTGTAGCATGAGGATGTCCTCGAGAGCCGCGAACCGAAGATCGCAGTTATGCATCGCATAACCATCTGCTACGAATGTTCCAGTGTCTGTGGAGATAACCGCCACCTCTCTTGTTTTGGGAGAGGAAATTGACACGGCCATAGGGCGAGAGATGTCTTGCATTTCAATACCACTTAGATTGTTTATGGCATTTTGAATTAGGCGAACCGGACGTACCTGACCTAGGAAGCGTAGACGTTCGTTCATACGTCCATGAAAGCCCACGACAAAACCCAACTTACCACTACCGCTAGGAGATAGCCCAGCATCTCCTAACTTAGGGGGATAACCGAGCTCATCAATTAGTCTCATCGCATGCGCTACGATGTTAACGTCAGTGTTACCAAAACTAGCGCCTTGTCTGCTTCCTACGGTTCCCTCACCGTCGAAGAGACCAGCAAGATACGCGGCTGCCTCTTTGTTGTTCGGTGTAGTCCAAGGCTCAAAAAGCTTTACAACCCTGGCAGGATCTCTGTCACCCTTAAGGAGAGAGTCGGTCCTGGTCCACCCGTTACGAGATCGGGTAAGCCAGAGGTGGTCGGGTGTGGTGATAACCTTCGCCCCATCGCTTAGCTCGGTGAGCAGGGTTTGTTTCGGCTCAATAGAGATACTTTGAACGGTTCCAATTCGCCACTTTCGAGACCTAAGACGCGGGGTACTTCCATGAGGAAGACCTCCGTACTCATCAAACGAGATTACTCGATCTCCTACCCTCAAGGAGCCCGCATCGACCCAGCGCAGGTCAGCTGTGAGAACCTTAGCCTCAACACCCACGCAGAACTGGAGGATGATGGCCGCCATGCTCATCGCGTAGCCCCGGACCTCGCCGACCACCGAGCAGCCTCGGGCCTGCGCCGCCTGGATGGCCCTGATGATCGCCAGGCCCGCATAGAAGTCCCCGCCGTCTGAACTGATGAGTAGGGTCACTGGCTCCGACGGAGATCCGGAGGTCGAGAGCACCTCAAACGCTCGAGTCAGCTTGCCAGCAGTGTACTCGCTGATCCGGCTGTTGAGGACGACCGTGCGTTGCTGGAAGGTCCGGACGTCGAGCAGGTCAAAGAAGTCGAAGTAGTGGCCAGGAAAGACCTCCTCGCTTCGGGACTGCTCGGCGTCCTCGTTCTTCTGCGGGTCAGGCTTCTCCTGCACGACTACTTACCGGTCTTCTCGTCCTGGGGGACGACGGTGTCAAAGAAGTTGCCGGCCGTCGCTCCCCTCGAGCTACTATAAGCAACGGTGCCGAGACTCGCCGCACTGAAGGCCATACTGTGTGCTTCCGGGACGTGGTCGTAGGTGAAGGTGCTGCCGGCCGAGATGCCCATGGACGTGCCGACCCAGCGGTCGACCCCCGCGCCCATGAAGACGAACTCCCAGCCCTCCGCGCGCTTCTGCTCGATGAGCGCCTTGACCCCGTCGAGGGTGTGCTCCCGCGAGGAGTTCTCCTCGCCGTCGGTGTGGATCACCACCAGTACGAGCGGCTTCCCGGTTTCGGGCAGCTGCGCGTGGCACTCGGAGCAGTGCTTGTGGTCGACGGTGTGCTGCGAGAGCGAGCGTTCGGTTGAACTGATCGCGGCAGCAACCGCGTCATAAAGCGGGGTCGCGGCTCCTGGGGTGTACGTCTCGGCGTTTAGCTTTTTGACCTCCTTAACTGGCACGTTGTCGTGCACCAGGGTCTGGTGGCTCGAGTCAAACTTCAGGAGGCTAAAGATCACCTCGTCCTGTTGGCGCTTGAGATTCTCGACGTACTCGTTAAACCCGGAGATCGTCGCGTCCTTCAGGGACATCATCGATCCGGTCTCGTCGAGCACGTAGGTCACCACTAGTTTCTGTGAATCGGTCTTCTTACCCATCTTTCTCCTCCGTTCTGGGTACCTGGTGGACTGCTGTCACTCCTCTGATACTGCCTTGGTCAGTGATGAAGAAGTTGAACTACTCTTTCTCGTTGCCCTCCCTGTCGTGCGAGATCACCAGGACCTCACTAGATCTGAGGGCCCTGTCGTGTTCGACGAAGAGGCTAAAGCTTTCGTGCTTGAGGACTGGCGACTTAAGCACCGAGCTCCCCCCTAAGCTGTTCAAAGGCCGACCCGATGTCGGGACAGAACCGGACGATGTGGTTGTTGACCCACACGTTGAAGGGCAAGCTGTTGGGGTAGACCCTCGACAGCTGCACTCCCGTCCCGCTCGGGGGCCTAGTCAGGTACACCTGGTCAAACTGCGTCGTCATCGTCGGCCTCCTTCTTTGCGGGTCTCACGTATAGGGCGACCGACCGCAGGTCCCTCTTGACCGCCCCGCACTTCTGGAGTTTCGAGTAGGTCAGGTCCCCGATCTTGACGCCCTGCTTGATCGCCGGCTCGTCAGCAACCTCTTTCACGTACCGACTGACTTGAGCCTCGGTCAACGTGTCCTTGAGCTTTTCGACGTCGTATACGTCACCGGTCCTGACCACCAGCTCGGCCCGGTAGCCAGAGACCTCGTCCGTGGCGCTCTCGCACTGTTGCGCGAGCATGGCTGCCTTCAACTTGCTCTTGAGCACCTCGACCTCTGACAGAAGCCCAAACGCGCCCATTCGACGTAGCTCGTCCTCGAGCTCGGCGAACCTGGCTATACCAGCCTGGATGTCCCAGTTCTCGGGGCTGTCATTCAGTAGTTGTTCCATGGTCTCCGTAGCGTCTCAGCGCCTCCTCTTGAATCAGCACAACGGGAGCGAGTTCTCCGAACAGGTCCTCGGGGGTCACCACTCGGTCCACCAGCCCATACTCGATGGCCTCGGGGGTGGTCAGGTAGAACTCCCGGTCTATGTCCTTGAGAATCTTCTTCTTGATCTTGGACCTCTCGCCGCCTGGGATCCCGGCGGTGACCCCGTGGTCAATGTAGAGGTCGACTAACGAGTCCTTGATCTTCGTCATCTCCTTGTTGAGGATCTCGACGTCGCGGGAATCCCCCTGCACCCCACCGCGGGGCAGGTGCAACATGAAGTGGGAGTGGGGAAAGGCCAGTCGCTCCTTCCCGGCGCTCAAGATGAGGGTGGCCATGCTCGAGCAGTTCATACCGATGGTGGTGACGGGAGCTCGGCTGAGCCGGATTACGTCGCAAAGCATGAGTCCGACGTCGATCATTCCCCCCAAACTCTCAATTAGTAGGTAGATGGGTTTCTCGGAGTCAATGATGTTCATCGCGAGGATGTCGTCTATCACGTCCACCGGTGAGAAGGCGTCGTCCCTCCCCACTAGGCCACTGCCGGTCGGGCCTGGCCAGCCGGAGATCAGGCCGCGCAGGAAGATGAGACGGCGCGAGGAGGCAACATAGGACGACGCGTTGTGAAATTGGTCGTTGTCCAGTATCACTCCGGGTTGGGGGTGGTGTCGCTCGTTGGGGTGTCTAAACATCTTTCTCCCGTCGCCGCGGTCTGCGCGGCTTGCGAATCCAGCTTTTTGGTATCTCGTACTCTGCACCACCGTAGCCGTTCACCATGACGGGCTTGACCCCGAGCACGCTCTCCATGTGGGTACGCCATGACCGCACGTAAGTAAACACCGAAGCCGTGTCCTCGCTCTCGGTAAAGGAGATGATGGTCTCTCGCTCATGTCGCTGAAGCTTCTCCACGTTTTATTATACCTCACTTAGGATCTTACTCAGGAAGGCGCGTCGGTGAATCGGGCAAGGACCGTACTTCCTGAGCGCCGTGATGTGTTGTGGGGTTCCGTAGCCCACGTGACGTTCAAACCCGAACTCTGGAAATCGGGTGGCCTCTCCTCTCATGTGCATATCTCTATACTCCTTGGCTACGATCGACGCCGCGGCCACGCTCAGGCTCTTCTCGTCGGCATGGTCGCAAAAAGCCGCCCTACCGCCGTTGAACCACTCTGGGTGTCGATTGCGGAGGACGTGTAGTCTCCTGTCGTCTACCACCGCCCCGAGCGGGCCACCTCCGAGCTTGAGGAGAAGCGCGTGGTAGGCGAGGAGGACGCACCTTTCACGCGCTGCGGCGAGACCCCAGTCAGCGATCTCGTCCTCGAACACCACGCCGAGCCCGTACCTCTCGTGCTTGATGATGAGCTCAAACAGCTTGGCCCGCGCCTTCTTGCTCAACGCCTTGGAGTCGTTGAGCTTGGCGTGCCACGGCTTGGCCTTCCCTAGCACCACCGCGGCGGCCATCACGGGGCCGGCCAGGGCGCCGACCCCTACCTCGTCGAGCCCGCAGACGATCAGCTTGGGGTCACCGGCCGCCTGCCTGACCGAGTCCTCGAGGGTTAGGTCCGGCACTAGATACGCCTAGGATCGAGAGGATGTGGCCAAAGTTTCGGGGGCCACCAGGGGTTAACCGGTGGCCAGGGGTCAAGCGGTTTCGGAAATGGGGGAAGCATCGGTGAGGGCCAAGTGACCCACCTTTCCACGGAACAGCCACACCGACAGCACCTCACAAACCTGGGAACTGGGAACCCCAGCTTGACGTGAACGCTAAACCAGTGTCCGCAGTTCCGACAGTAGTAATCTACGCGATAGCTACCTCTCATCTTGTGAGACCTCCTTGTACGTAGTTTTAACTGGTGGGGAGTCAGCTTTCATGGCCGCCGGGAACTCCTCCGCTTCCTCGACAGGAGTTTCAGCTACCCCCGCCTCGCTGACTTCGCCGTCAAACGTGTCAACGATGATGTCAGAGAGCGGGGCGTAGACGAACTTCTCCTCCACCAGCAGGATCCCGACAGGCATCAGCTGCATCCCCTGGACGATCTGCTTGGTCGCCTCGTTCCACCCGCTCACCGGGACGGGGCCGAGGGTGAAGGAGAGCAGCTCCCCGTACTTCCGCTGCGACTTGATGAAAACTCTCACGCTACCACCTCTGTGATTACTAAGTTGGTGGGTTGGCTGACGCTGTTCGTGTGCCTGATCATCTGTGGCCGATACCCGAACGGGTCTTCACGCAGTGTACCCGACGCCACAGCTTTCTTGATTAGTTGGTGTATCCGCTGGCGGGAGACCCCGACCAGCCTGGCCAGCTCGGCCTTGCTCTTGTAGTAGGCTCCCCTCTGGAGAAGGGCCCCGACAACCTTGTAGTAGGAACTTCTGTCGTTGCTCATGTCTTTTCGTTTAGAACCTCCACTAGCCCGGCGTACCCCGCCAGGTCGGCCACCGAGTCACGGTGGTATCCTCGCACTAGGCGCACTATCTTCAAGATCCCCATAAGCAGGGACACGTCTGTGGCGGTTAGTCGGCCACGAAGCGTGAGAGCGCGCCTGACGTACGGGGTCCACGCTTCAGCGATGTCCTCCAGGTTCTCCCCCGGCGGGCCGTACTCAGCCATCCTCTGTCCGTGAATGAGACGGTTAGCCTCGGTGAGGACCGAGGACTTAGCGGTAGACATCACCATTTTCTTTGCGCTTCTTGTCCTCATGGGGGGCCACGGCCCTCCGATAGAACTCGAGCTTGACACACTCGAGCGTGGAGATCACGTCGGCGTAGTCCTCGTACCCAGGCTTAGGGAGCTCTGACAGAAAGCCGAGGCAGATCTCGGTGATACTGTAGTTTAGCTCGCCCGATGTAAGAACGAGCTTCCCGATTGCCCTCAGGTCAAGTGAGCTGTTCTGTAGTGTCGCGCTTATAAATTCTCTTTGGGACTTCTTGATATACGGCACTACGAGACCTCCTTTCTCCATCTGTTGATATTCTTTTCCCAGTCAAATCGCAGCGTTGCCAGCAACCACCTGAGGGAAGGAATGGCGTCAGAACGCAAGCACTGATCGGGAATGAACAGGCGGGCCTCAAAGACAACCTCCGTGCCTCGCCTTTCTGAGTCATGTTCAATGGTTAGATAGGGCGTAGGTATGAAAACCTCTGCTTGTTGCTTATCTGGCGGGGATACGGTCATTCTTCCACCCCGAAGTAGCGCTTCACCGTGTCGACGGCCTCGTCCATGGTCTCTACGACCACCGTCGCGGCCTGCTTCACGAAGGCGTGCTGGTGGGGGTTCCGCTTCTCCATCACGACGATGGAGAAGACCTTGTGGTCCCACGCCCACGCGAGCTCAAAGCACGTGCCGATCGACACCGTCTTCGCCCCGCGCATGTCGGCCAGCAGTATCCTCGAGGCCACCACGTCTCCGTAGTCCCGGTTGATGATGGCCTTGTCGGTCGAGAGCGGATATTCGTATTCACTGGGCTTGAGCCGGCGCTCGCACGAGAGGTAGCTTTTACCCCGCAGCGGGGTGATCGCCTCGATGCCGTATCCTCCGAAAAGGTCGCACAGTTCGTTGCGAGTTTTGCAGGCCTGTTTGTATGACAGACCAGAAATTGGCCCCGCGAGATAGATCTGTCGGTTAGCTAGCAATGGCAGTGTTGTCTTGTCCCTCTGCATCTATCTTCCTCCCGTAGATCATCCCCAGATCGAAGAGAAGTGAGTTGATCTCTATCGCTATCTTGGTCGAGGACTCGAAGATCCTCGCCTGTAGCGCGATGAGTCTGTCCTTGATCATCTTGATCTCGTCTGAGGAAAGTTCCTTCTCCAACTACCTGGCGTCTCCCGACTCGTCCTCAACGAGTGAGGTGATCTCCTCGAAGGTGGAGAGCTCTTCAAAGTCCTCGAAGTCACCCCCGCGTCGCAGGTAATCCGTGCCGCCGTCGACGAAGATAGCTCCGCACGAGCACCACCGAAAGTCGTGCCTGAACGTCGACTCGACGACATCGCCACACTTGGCACACCGGCCCTTGTTGCTAAGAATTCTTCTCATGGGAGCTCTGGTGTTTCGCACCGCTACACTTCTAACATCTGGAGTAGGCGCAACTTCCGCATCTAAGGCATCCCTCTTGGTATATCAGGTCAGCTCCGCAGTCCGGGCACGGCTGCCCAGACTTGACGCTAACCGGCTTGCCGATGAACTTCTGCCCCAGCCACCTCGTGATGTAGTCGACGATGGAGGTAGCGTTCGGGATGTCGGGATTCTTCGTGAAGCCCGAGGGCTCAAACCTAGAGCCCATGAGCTTAGTCGTGATGCTCTCAAGCGGCACGCCGTACTGGAGAGACAACGAGACCATCGTGGCGAACGCGTCGTACACCCCCGCGGTCGTGGAGCCCTCCTTCGAGATGGTGATGAAGATCTCGCCAGGGGTGTTGTCGTCATACATCCCCACCGTGAAGTAACCTTTCTGGTCTCCGACTGAGAAACGGTGGGTGGTGGAGTGCCTGGTGTCGGGCAACTTGCGTCGCTCCCCGACCTTACGACGGAGGTCACCGAGTACCTGTTGGTCTCGACACTTGTCGCGATAGATTGTGCCCCCCTTGCAGCCAAGCCTCCACATCGTGACGTAGGCCTCCTCGATGTCCTCGACGGTCGCGCTCTCGAGAAGGTTAATCGTCTTGCTGACCGCGAGGTCGACGTGCTGCTGGAACACCGCCTGGTGTTGGATGTGCCAGGTGGGGGCGATCTCGAGGGCCGTCCTGGGCCTGAACGTCGAGCCTAGCTCCTCGAGACGGTCGATGACGGGCTCCCGGACAGAGAGCTCCACGAGCTTGCCCCGGTCATTCATCCGGCGGGTGTACTCCAGCGCGTAGTGGGGCTCGATGCCCGACGAGCAGCCGGCCAGTATGGCGATACTGCCTGTGGGGGCAATTGAGAGTCGCGTGGCGTTGCGAAAGGCTTGGTGCTTAGGCCTCTCTCTGTAGGCCGGTGCTGGTCCCTTCTCGTCACCCAGCTGTGAGCTGGTCTCGTCAGCTACTTTCCGGATGAAGTCGATTACCTCCTCACCCCGCTTTATGGCCTCAGCGGAGTCATAGTGGACTCCCAACAAGGCCAGGGTGTCAGCCCAGCCCATCACGCCTAGCCCGATCTTGCGGGTGAGCTCCACCGCCTTGGTTATCACCGGGTCAGGAAACGTATTCGCGGTCACCACGTTGTCAAGTAACCGCACGGCTAGCTTGGCGTCGCGCTCAAGCTGATCCCAGTCAAGATCTGTTCGCTCACCATTGACGTACTTGGCCAGGTTTAGGCTGCCTAGGTTGCACGCCTCGGCGTGAAGTAGTGGGACCTCCCCACATGGGTTGCTGCCGTCAAGAGTTCCCAGCCAGGGCGTGGGGTTGCCCCTGTTAGCCGCGTCGATGAAGTAGCAGCCCGGGTCCCCGGTTCGCCAGGCGGACTCGGCCATCTCCCGCAGGAGCTTCTTGGCCTTCTTGTCCCCGTTTGTCGCCCGCGACATAAACTCGTCGGTTAGGGCGAGCGAGATGTTGAAGGTCGAGAGGTCGTCAGGCCTCTCGTCCTTGGCGTGGATGAACGCCTCGGCGTCGGCGTGCTCGGCCGAGAGGATGGCCATCTGCGCCCCCGCCCGCTTGCCCCCCTGGGTAATCAGCTCGGCGAGGGAGTTGTAGTAGTCGAGCAGCGCCACGGGCCCGCAGGCTCGACCCTGTACCGACTTGATCTGCTGGCCGGCGGGTCGCACCTTGCTCAGCGCGTAGCCCACCCCGCCCCCAAACTTCTGCACCAGGCCAGACAGACGCTGACACTCCATGATGCTCTCGAGCGAGTCCTCGACGACGAACAAGAAACAGGCGCTCAGCAATCCCTGTCCCGTGCCGGCGTTGAACAGCGTGGGGCTGTTGGGAAGGAACCGCAGGCTCGCCATAAGCTCGTAGAACCTCTCTTCCCACGCGTCGGGTTGTTCCTCGACGGCGGCGAGGGCCTTGGCCACGCGCCGGATCATGCCCTCGGGGGTCTCCTTCTTGAACCGGTAGCGCCGCTCGAATACCTCTTGCGCAACAGGGGTAAAGTTAGGCTTCACTTGGTGGGGGCTCCTTTCTGGGTTTGTCAACTAGTGACGCTATGGGCGAGGGGTACGAAGCCACCGCTCGGATTTCTTTGAGATAGAAGTCTCGTTGCTTTTCAGCGGTTATGTACGGACTGAGAAGGATAATCACTTGACTAGGATCACCTTGACGCCGTTCTTCTCGAGGAACGCTACGGCCTTCTGGTCGTACACCTCGGTGGCGAAGACCCGGTTGATACCGGAGGTCACCACCATCTTCGCGCAGGAGAGGCAGGGCGAGTACCCCCAGATGTAGAGCCGGCCGCCCGACACCCGAGCATTGTCGGCGTGAAGCAAAGTGTTACACTCGGCGTGTAGCGTTCGGGTGCAGTGTCCGCGCTCGTCTAGGTCACACCCCTTCTCGTCGCACTGGTCAGTCTTGCTCGGAGCACCGTTGTAGCCGGTGCTGATGATTCGGTTGTACTCGTCGGTCAACACCGCGCCCACGGCCTTGCGCGGACACGTAGCGCGGGTAGAGACCACTCTTGCGATCTCCATGAAGTAGGTGTTCCAGTTGGGACGATCAATCACCGAACAATCTTCGTTCTCTCGCCTCGTCATAGGCGCGGTCGGGATCAGGCTTGCTTAAAGGCTCCAGGTCAATCTGATGGTCGTTGTCGAGACAGGTTAGCCAGCGCTCGTTTCGATAACCCAACTCCACCATCTCGCTCTCGCAGTAGGGGCAACGGTCGTCCGATTCCCGCTCGTAGTCCGGTCCAGCGATAGCGAACTCGTTGCCTGTCACGCCGGGTGGATAGTTGCTCACCTGTACACCACAAGTGGCTGACGTCGAAACTTTAGCCAGACGAGCTTCCAGAGCGGGACAGTGTTGACTCTGACCATCTCGGCCGTAACCCGTTCGGCGTACTTGACGGCTCGGTGTGCAAGCATCGGGACCCGGTCATCATCGAGCGTGTCGACCATCACAGCGAACTCGGTGGCCCGTAGAAAAGTGTCGCGTTCCATCTCATGCCGGGTATCGATCGCGCGCTTCCCCTGGTTGAGCATGGCCTCGACCAGCGCGTCCAGCTGCAGTCGTTGCAGCGTCTGGACTAGGGCCTCATCGACCGCAGCGTTGAGCATCCTGTCGGTCAAGATAAGCCTTATCCCCAACTGTTCGATCTTCCTCTTGAGCTCTGTTGTTGGTCTGGTGGCCACAACAGTGGGCACAGGAACCGTAGCACTATTTTTTTTCTTGCGGCCTTTCGTCACCACGCGCATCGCTTCAGGCGAGTACTCGCCGGTGCCTCGTGAAGTGCTGTCTGGTCCGATGTCGGGGGTAACACTCATCAGTATGAGCCTCCGTATCTACGAATCCTAGTGGCCGAGAGGTTGATGAACCCGACCATCTTGTTGAACGCCTTCTCCAGCAGCTCCACGTCGGCGACACAGTGGTGCACGATGTAGTCGAGGGCGTCCTGGTTGCCCTGAAGGGCTCGGCGCCAAATGCCCGGCTTGATGCGGGTCTTCAGTTTCGCCTCGTCGCCGAAGAGGGCGTCCTCGACGTTGTCGAGCCTGTTGCGATTGAGCTTGAGGCCGTGCCGAACCTTGTAGTAGAGGTCGACGTGGCGGATCTGGTGGAGGGGCCTCTCCCCGTGGATGATGAGTCGGGTGTTTAGGTAGGGCAGATCGAAGCCGGTGCCATAGTACGTGACCACATAGTCCGCGGCTTCTAGCGTGTCACGGACACCGAGGATGCACTCTCGCTCGTCGACGTCGCCGTGCGCGACGAACGTCGTCGTCTCGCCCCCGCGCTCCTTGATGCACCCGACCATTACCAGTCCGAAGTCAGCCGCGAGGTCGAAGGTCTCGATGTCGAAGAAGACGATCCTCCTCGTGTTCAGGAGGTAGTCGTTCTTCTGGGCGCTGTGGTCGGCCCGGGCGAGCTTCGCGTTCTCCTGCCTCTCCCACAGCTCCTCGTCGGCGTGGGGCAGCACACTTAGTCGCTTAAGCGAGTTCTCTGCCTTGCGTTTGCACCGGCACTCGGGACAGTAGATTGCGTTCCATGATCCTGGCTCGAACTCGTGGCACCGGTCGAAGTGACACCAACGTTTGGGCTGCGTTCCGCTCATCTTACCTCCGGGTAGGGCTCTATGCCGATACGGCCGCCCCTGGCGCCCAGAGCCGTGAACACCAGAAAGCCGAACAGGATTAGTCCGCTCAGTGGGATAACCGAGATCAACGCTATCGTCTCAAGCAAGTTTGACCTTCTTTTTGCGTTTCGGGCAGTTTAGGTGGGCCCAGAACGGGAAGCTCTGATGAGAGACGCTGGGCTTGTGCCCATCAAGCCACCCGCCACGCTTTACCTGGCGCACCGCTATGACGTCCTCGCCTTCTTCTAGAAGCCTGTCGCAGTTGACACAGAGCAGACCCTCGTCGCAAATGCCCTTAGGCAAGCCTGGCCTCCATCTCTCTCCTGCTCAGCTCCCGGCTGAGGGCGTACCCGAGCTTCTCGTAGATGAGCAAACGGGACTCCAGCTGCTCCTTGACGGCGGAAAGCTTAAGCCGGCGCTCGTAGAGCGGGGTCAACTCCTCGTCGTCCCGCAGGACCGCGGCCTCCACCGCCTCCTGGTTGATGCGCCCCAGCTCCTTGCGGATGTCCTGGGCCTTGATGTTCACCTTCAACTTGAACTCGGCCTCCACAAGGACCAACTCGCTGGCCGCTATCCCGAGCAGCCGCTGGGTGTAGGCGTAGTAGCCCGACATCCGGAGCATGAGCTGACCGAGGTGGGGGTTGGTCAACGTGCTCGGGTCGTCGGGCACCTCGAACTCGGGGCCGGTGTCCTTGGGAGCGGCCGGCAGGGGCAGGTGCTTCTCGCGCACCTTCTCGTCGGCCCACCGCTTGAGGTCGTCGCTGTTGAGCTCCTCGGCCTTCATTGTTCCCGTCCAGTCAAGATGTGTCTCCCGGTAAAAGCATTGGCAAAAATCCAGGCACAGAAAAGGGCAATCCAGAAAGTAATGAAAATATCAAGGGACATTTTAGTATACTCCTACTCCAAGAACCGGCGCGTGATGCGCCCCCTGGTCAGGTCGTAGGGTGAGAGCTCCACGAGCACCCGGTCGCCCGGGATGATGTTGATCTTGGGCCGACCCGGTCGACGCAGCTTGCCGGCCGCGGTGGCCCTGACGTAAGTACCGTTGCCGAGCTTCACCGTGAAGAACCCGTAGCCCTCGGCGCTCCACACGTGTCCCTCGACAATGAGGGTGTCCTTAGCCACGTACCTTTGCGTCCTCTTCTCTGATCTCTCTCAGGGGCACTTCACCGTCTGGCAGTCGTTTACAGAGGTAGCGGTGATCACACCGCGAGCAGACCTTATCGTCACCCTGGGGCTCTCGCTCAAGGGGCACGGGAGCTAGCTTAAGAAGACACGCAAAGTCGTGGGCTTCGTGGGCTCGTCGTAGGTCTGGCGCCAGTAGCTCGTCATCTAACAGGATGTAGTAGACCTTCTGGCGCTGGGTGTTCTTCGCTTCGAAGAGGAAGAAGCCCTCGTCTGTCCAGCTTCCCGAGCCTCCCAGGTAGGTGTTGAGCTGCTTGACGTAGCGCTCGTGCGACTTGAAAAGGGGTGACTCGGAGGCCAACAGGGCGCTGTGCTCCTCGGGTAAGAGGTCGAAGGCTCGCTCGTGGATGCTCTTGATCTCTCCTAGCAAAAGTTTCCCGTCAGCTCGACGGCGTATGCTGACATCTGCGTGGCCCATGATGTGAGGGTCTTTGTCCGGTCCGTAGATTATCGGGATACTCTCGTCAACATAGACCGGTGACTTCTTTAGGTCATCGATGATCTCCTTCTCGATGGCCCGGCCGGTGCGGAAGATGCGCAGCGTCTTGGCGTCGTGAGGCACCCGGTGTCCAAGCAACTTGAACGTTAGGGCCCGCACGCAAGGCGTCGAGACCACACTGCCCCGCACGACGGTGGTCGGCTCTTCCCACAGCCGCTCGGCTCGCACGAGGATCTCGTCGAGCTCCTCCTTGAGCCAGTCAGGTGAGCTTCCCTCAATAGGGGTAGCGGTCTGGGACAGCTTCTTCGCCGTCAGCCAGGCCAAGCCTTCCCGCGTCGGTTTGATCACAGCCAAGGAGTCTTCACCTTGCACTCCTCCCAGCGGTCATGTCGGGTAGCGCGGTGTCGCTCGAGGAACACCTGCAGGTGGGGCAGCCACAGCCAAGTCTTGCTGACCTCACCCGTGCCAATCCTGAAGACGGGAAGGTAGTAAACGTCCCACAGCGCGTTGTCCCGCTGACTGTCAGCCACGGCGCTGTGCTGGGGACCATCCACCTCGACGGCTGCGTGAAAGTCAGGCAAATAAATATCAACCGTATAGGGGGGAAATGGTATTTCCTCCATGACGCTGAGTCCCCGCCCCTCGAGGCGTTTGATGAGGTCCCGGTGGGCGTCAGTGAGGAAAGTGAGCTGGTCCTCGATCAGGCTCATCGCCATCTCCGCTTCCAAAACATGCGCCTGGTGTACCCATCGTACTCAACGGGAGCGGACCACTCAAAGACGGAGTCTAGCGTGTGGGGATAGCCCCGCTCAAAGTCTGGGTACACAGAGAAGATGAGGCGCTCTCCGTCTGAGGGCTTAGTGGCACTCTCTGGGACCCCGTAGTCGTATCCCAAAATGCGAACGCGACCGTTCTTGACGGTGCGGGTAAACCACCGTCCGTACTTCTTCCAACTTTTCCAGGTCACAGTTTCACAACCAGTAAAGGAGAGGGTTGAGTATGAACTTGAAACTAGCTGCCAAGATGACTATCGCGATAGTCATAAACAGAAACCAGAAAATGACACCGAGGACGACACCCAGGATTAAAAGGATTTCCATCACGACTTCACCAGTCCCACCAGCTTGGCCCGCAGCTCGCCGTCCTCCCGGATGCGCTCCTCGAGCGCGATCCGACCGTGGACCTTGGCCTCCTCGCCCGGCAAGGTGAAATAGCCGGTCGAGGGCTGGCCGATGACCCCTCTCGTGAGGGCCAGGTGCACCAGTGAGCCAACCCAGTCGACCGCGCCATCGAAGGTGAAGCGTAGCTCGCACTCCTGAAAGGGCGGGGCGAGGCGGCTCTTTTCGGTACGCAACTTGAGCATGAAGCCGATCCTCTTGGCGTCCTTCTCGTCGACGTCAGTGAAGTCGAGCTCGTCGGCGTCAACCTCGGCGTCTGTCAGCCACTTGCCCCGTCTGACCCGCACCAGAAGTGAGGAGTAGAAACGGAGGGCCTTGCCACCAGGCATCGACTCGGGGTTGCCGAACTTGACCCCCATGGACACCCGCAGCTGGTTGATGAAGATGAGCGCGGTGGAGCGGTTGTACTGGGTCACCTTAGCGATGCCCTCGGTCACCTTGCGGGCCGAGACTCCACGCTGGTCCTGTTTCTCCATCTCGGTGGAGAGCAGCGCCTTAGGCACGAGGGCCGGGATCGAGTCCACCACGACGACGTCGGGCCGGACCTTCTCGAGGATGTCACACACCATGTCGAACGCCTGCTCGAGGTTGCGGGGTCTCACGACCCTCAGCTTCTCGGGGGAGGTGTCTACCCCGGTAAGCCTAAACCAGCGCTCGTGGTAGGAGCGCTCGATGTCGAAGAAGACGGCCGTGCCCCCCTGCCGCTGCGCGGAGGCTATTACGAGCTGCGAGAGCAGGGTCTTCCCGCTCGAGGGCTCCCCGACGAGGATCGTGGTGAGGCCTCGGGGAAAGCCCCCACCGAGGAGTTGGTCAACCGCGGGGATCTCCAGCGGGATCACGCCGGGATCGAGCTCTTCATCACGGGGGTCAAAGACGACCTCAGTCCTCGTCTTCTTGTTCCACCTTTTCCCCCACTCGTCTAAGGTCTCGCTCATGTAGGTATCTCGTTTCCCCACGCGTCCCAACCGTCGGTTACACTACGGGCAAATAGTTCAAGCCTAGGGCCATAACTGACAAGCTCGATCATCGACCGCATTTCTTCAGGTTTGACACTGTGGCCCCGCTTGTCGGCGGTGAAGCCGGTCCTACCTTGGGCACGCTTGCCGTCGTCCCTAACCCTGTAGGGAAGGTTACCGCGCACCCCGAAGAGGCAGTGCTCCGTCAGCCCCCTGAAGTACTGACCCAGGCCGATCTGGTTCTTGAGCCACGTTATGCAGGTCACGTAGCGAAACCCCCAGGCTTTCATCACCGCAAGAGCTGCGGGTAGAAAGCTGTTGGTAGTCCACAGGTACATGTGGGAGTCCCGGTACGCCACGTCTCCAACTTGAACGTCAGCTATCTCGTTGACCTTCATGAGGGGGTAGTGCTTCTGAGCCCCGCGCGTGATCTTACCCCCACCGAACTCGGGCCAGGGTGGGTCAGCGTAGATAGTTCGGTAGTGGTGAAGGGGTAACGCCCGCCAGTCAGTGACGTACTCGCTCACTCCCATGCTTCTCCGTCTCGCTCGGGCGGCTGAAGCAGGTAGGGCTTGCCCCGGTCGGGGATGACCACCATGCACACCGGCTCCTGGTCGGTGACCCGGTAGACGACCAAACGGTGCCGGCGGTGGGCCGTGTCCCTGTCGCCCTCTAGGCCGTAAACCCCCAACACGGTGCCCAGCAAAGCTTTACCTAGCCGCACCTTCTCCACGGCCTTGGTCAGCTCGGCGAGTCGGACGTTCGCCATGCACTCGTGGTCCTCGAAGATGAAGTCTCTAGGCATCCTTGGTTCTCTTCTCCTTCTTGAAGGACGGCACGACGGCCACGGGCTTGGGGGTCGTCAGCTTCTCAAGGGCCTCCCTCTGGCGCCTGACCTCGGCGACCACGTTCTCCTGCCACTTGTTGAGCTTCTCCCTGAACTCGGCGAACGAGCGAGCGAGGCCCAGCCCCCCCACCGACAGGCCCGAGATGTTCGCGGCCTCCGTCGCGAGAGCGGCCTCGACCTCGGAGGCCGTTGTCTCTAGCGCCGCTCTACAGGCCTCCAGTTGAGCCGGTACGTCCCCGGTTACGTCGATGTCGTCGAATGACACGTCACAACGGTTGGACGTGAACTCTCCCGCACCGGGAAAAGTCAGTCCCAGGTGGACCGAAATCTTAGGCAAGAGAGATCACCCCCAGCTCGTCGAGGACGAGTGGAACGAAGCCGCCTAAGAGACCCAGAACGAATCCTCCATCCCAGGTCTCAAACAGAAAGTGTAGTGCCTTCTTCACTAGAACGGGTCCTCGCTGTCTTCTGTAGTGACATTTTTACTTGAGGTGCCAAACGGGTTCTCCTCGACCTCGACCCGAGCCAGCTCAGCCTCGAAGGCGTCGCCGACGCGCTCCTTCTTGGGCTCTGGCTTCTCGACACGGTCGAAGGCCACGTCTTCCAGGTCCGGGAGGGAGGCGTACAGGTCAGCCAGTTCCTTGGGCAGCTTTGCCTTCTCCAGCGGCTCGAGCAGGTAGACCGGGCGGGTGGTGCCCTTGGCCCCCTGCCGGATCCACTCGTAGTCGTGGTCGAGCAGCGTGCCGAAGCGCTCGAAGCGCATCTTGATGCTGCCCTTGTGCATCCCGGAGGCCTTCAACAGCCTGGCCTCGTTGACCTCCTCGCGATATACCGCGCGTGAGCCCTCGCTCACCCGAACGCGCTTCTCGCCCGGCTCGGGGTAGTCGTGGTAGTACTCGTACACCCAGGCGAGAAACAGCATCGAGGACTTGGCCCCCTGCTCGCACAATTTGCAGGACTCGCCGAGCGCTGACTGTACGCAGATCTTGTCACCCTGGTACTTGCCCCCGACCTCGACCCGGTGAAACCACTCGTAGTAGAACTCGTCCGCGTCGGTCAAGAAACGGAGCTTGCACGACTCTCCATCGTCTCGCAAGCGTACGTGAAATACAAGTCCTCCACGTCCGCCACCGCCGTCGGGGATGCTTGTCAGTCCCTTAGGCAAGGATACCCTCCTTCTTTAGGATACTTCTGGCTTTCTTGATCTGGTCTGGCTTGCGTTCCGTGTAGGCCCTCATCACCGCGTGAAGGTTCTTGCGGTCGAGGACGGATAGCACATTGATCGCCGACACGTCATCTGTAGCCTGTGCGCTTCCACAGATCCCACACCGCTCCTCGCTCGAGTGAAAACCGTCACACAACGGGATCAGAGAGGACGTGGGGATCCGAGACTTGGTGTCGTTCAGGCGATGGTTCAACGTCCCCACCTTATTAAACAGGGCCGTGTAGAGGTACGTCTGAAAGCTCGCCTTTTTATCGGGTGAGTACCCCTGCTGCGCCTTCCAGAGGACAAGCAACAGCTCCTGGTACAAGTCCTCCCGGGGCATCCCGATGTTCCAGCTCGCGAACTTGCTCAGCAGCGGCCGCCACCGTTCCTCGAGCTGCTCGAACGGGACCCGGCCTATTTGTACTTTATGAGCCAATGAAGTGAACGACCTACTATCGGAACTTGCCATGAACGATCCCGGAAGTTGGTACCGTAAAACACGATGACCAGGATAATCACCTGAAGTGTAAGCAGTAAGATTAGCATGTCTCCTCCTGTCCTATTATACCCCATTTTGTTAACCTTTGAAACGGCATTAGTAAACTCCCAGCTCGTCCTCCTTTCGCTCGCTCAGCCGGTAACGGAAGAGCTCCACCACGCTTGTGCCGATCTCGAGCTCGGCCGCCACCTCCGCGTCAGAGAGGACACGTCCCCGCGCCGTGCGAAGGAGCTCGTCTAGCTCCTTGAGCTTCTTCTCGTGGCGAGCTACCCCGGTGTGCTTGGCCTCCTTGAGGGCCGTAACGTACTCGTCGGGCGTGTAGTCGCGCAAACCGTCCCACCTGAAGGCCACCGACACCCCCTCGTCCACCAGCTTGAAGGCCACCCCCTTGGGAAGCACGGTCAGGTTAGTGGCGACTGGGAGCAGAACGTTAGGTACGGGTGTGTCGTCCCGCCGCTCCTTGCGGACCAGAAGAGCGTCCACGTCGGGCACCAGGGCGTGCACCACACGGGCCACAGCGCCGTAGGCTACCGAGCCTACCCCCATCTCCGACAGCTTCCCCTCGCCCTTCTTGAAGTGCCTGATGCCGATGATGCAGACCCCGGTTCGGGCAGCGAGCGCGGCAAGGGGTGAGAGCACCGAGCGAACATCCGAGTCGCGATAGGTGTCGATGCTCGCTCCGATGTAGTTGTTGATAGGGTCGATTACGAGCAGGTCATAGTTATCCTGCATGAGGTGATTCTCGAGCAGCTCGATGTGCTTCTTAAGGTCAAACCACTCCTCCCCGCCCGTCTCGTTGTCGACGACCGAGGAGAGGACCTTTACGTTGGACATGTCCGCGCCTAACGCGATGAGCCTGGGCACGATCACCTCGTCGACCGGATCCTCGTGTGAGAGCAGCAGCGTCTTGGCCGGGGCGTGGGCCTGGGGGAAGACCGGGAAGTCCAGATCCCCGGTGCTGATCATAGCCGCTAGTTTCAGCGTCAACCACGACTTCCCCATCCCCTTCTGTCCCTCGATCATGGTTAACATCCGTTTCGGCAGGTACTGGGACCAGAGCCACTCGATCTCCTTCGGCTCCCGGCCCTCCAGGTCGAGCACGCTGAGCTGCTTGGCCAACAGCACGTCGAGGGGGTTGCGTTTCCACTCGGCGATCAGATCCTCTCGGGTGTGGCCAAGCTGGAGCCAGTCGTAGGGGTCACCCTTGGCTGGTACATCTTCGGGGTAAACCGCTCCCAACCGGTCAGCGATACCCCGCAGTTTCTCAAACACCCGTCGCATGAGGGCCCGGCCCGGCCCGTCCTTGTCGGGCCAGATAGCCACCTTCCGACCTCGCAGCACGGATAGTTGCAGCGTGGTTGGTCGGGTGGCCGCCCCACCCGGGAGGCAGACCGCCAGCACCCCGAGCTTCTCACCCAGCGCGTCGGCGGCCTTTTCGCCCTCGACGAAGAGAATCAGCTTGTCGAGGTCGAAGAAGGCGAGCTGTTCGGCGTGGTAGAGGGGGAGGTCGCGCTCGGTTAGCTCGCCGAGTCCCACCTCTCCTGAGGCCTGACGCCACTCGAAAGTCTTCGGCTCGCGCCTGACCTTGGTGGCGATGAGCTTCCCGGTCTCGGGGTCCCGATATTCATACTCCGCAATTATGGTCATAACAGCTCACGAATGGCTCTGATGACCTCGAGCGTCTCGCAACCCGCGTGGCAGTAGACGACCAGTTGCCCCTCCTCACCCTCCTTTACTCCGAGGCTAGCCCGGTGGTCGTCGTGGGCGGGACAGATGGCCTGATACCACCCGTCCGACCCGTCCCGCACGATCTCAAGGACATCGTATGCGTCGTCAAACAGGAGCAACTGGCGGGGCCTGGGTCTAAAGGGATTTCTGGGCATCTAAGATCTCCGTTGTAGTATATCCTACCCCGACACAGTCGGGACAGGTGGTTCCGACCAGCGAGGTGAGGCGTCTGTCGTTGGTCGCCAAGAATTGAAACAGCTCGTCCGAGGAGAGACCGTAGGTCTTCCCGTGTCCTCCACAAGTGCCACAGTCGAGCGAGACAGCGAGGTTCCAACGGGTCGGCGCGAACTTCAGGTCAGCCTTGAGAGGCACGGTCAACCGGTCGCTCGTCTCCATCGTGCTCTTGATGAGCGGAAGCACCAGTCCGGTCTCGGTGTACGGCACCTCAAAGATGAACTCGTCGTGGATAACGTTCAAGATCCGTGTCTCGTAGGATAGAAGCACGTCGCACAGACGCACCAACGTGTCCTTCATGAAGTCCGCAGCTGACCCCTGGATGATGAAGTTAACGGCCTTGTAGGCGATCCCGTCAGGCAGGTAACGACGACGACCCCACAGGTCTCGAGCCCAGCCCAGGCCGCGGGCGTCTGTCCGGGCCCGACACTTACTCTCTACGTCGTCGATCAGGTGCGCGATCCTCGTAAACCGATGCTTGTAGGTCCGGATGAACTCGTCGGCCTCGTCCTCGGTGCGCCGGATGGACTTACCCAACTTCTTCTTCCCGATGCCGTAGACGATGCCGAAGTTGATCTCCTTACCGAGCTTTCGCCACCACTCCGAGAGTGCGAGGTCAGTGGGTCGGCCGCCGTATGCTCCATACGCGGCCAGAGCGTGGACATCGAGGCCAAGCTCAAAGGCCCGCAGCCACTCAGCCTCACCTGAGTACTGTGCGAGGATACGTAGCTCAATTTGACTCCAGTCAGCGAGCAGGAGGAAACACCCGGGACGGGGTACGA
>Ga0209521_10001148_pt1 | contig 21466 bp, 16 predicted proteins | sample Rifsed19ft4_FD_184016 | JGI IMG/M metagenome (GOLD analysis project Ga0209521, IMG submission 184016) | Soil microbial communities from Rifle, Colorado, USA - sediment 19ft 4 (version 2) | ecosystem: Environmental > Terrestrial > Deep subsurface > Rock core/Sediment | place: Rifle, Colorado...
ATTCTACCATCCACTCATCGGCAGGCCATGTGTCAGCCGGATCCTGATCAGCCGGGAGAAAGGCCGGGCTTCAATCTGAGTGGTGAGTGGGCGACGCGTCACCCCCGCTGCCCCGGCTTGGATCGTCGGCCCAGCACGCCACCTTACGTTGTGGTGGAGGGCGGAAGATCCAACGACGCATCAAATCCAGGCCGGCGACCGCTGTGGGTCGTTGCAGGCTGGCCGGCGGATCGTGCGGGAATGACTATTGACCCCGGGTGGAGCCTGACGGCAACTTGCAGCGCGAGAATCTCGCAGGGCAGGCGGTCTCCATTCAGGGCTCAACGATCAAAGCCTCGACCCGATCCCACAAGATGTTGGGCGAACCTCGCTTCAGGTACAGCGTTCCTTCGGGCAGGGACGATACGAGTTCGGGCACTTCGATCCGGACGTAGCCGCGGAGGTAGGGCTGCGCCTGAGCCGAGGTGCCATTCAGCATTTCGACGACCATGTCGGGCTGGAGCTTGCCGATCGAATATCCGTAATCCCATTTCATATGGCCCGGGCGGAAGTCGATCCAGGTGTAATCCTCGGGAGTACCGGCCGGCCCTCTGGCTACCGTGCGATCGCTCTTACCAAGCAGGTCGATTGAATAGCGCTCATCGAAATAGGGGATGCCGCCTGCGGCCACAACGGCAACGCGGGCCTGGTCGCCGGTCACGGTCTGAATGTAGTTGGCGATCCTGACGTTACGCGCATTGCCCCCAATGAAGACCGAGCGAGTGCGGAGCAGCAGGTACTTGAGATCGGACGGATAAATCAGCACGTTGAAATTGAGCAGGCCGACGCAGGCGAAGCTCACCATAGCGACTGTGGATGCCGTTTGTATCGCCCGCCTGGACGCAAGGGCGCCGAGGGCTGCTATCAGACCCTGACGGAGCCTGTCGAGGGCGACAGCAAACAGGATGAAGAACAGCGGCATGGCGATGGACACAAACCGATTGCTCCCTCCCCTGTTTTCCCAACCATCCCCGCCCACGTACACGCTGTACCCGATCTGGGCGATGAAGACGATGATCAACAAGGCCTTGTACTTATCGCGATCCACGACGAATAGGATGAATGGAAAGAGCAGCAGCACCCAGTTGAGGTGCCACATGAATTGAATCATGACGTACAAGCCCCGAGCGATCCTCAACAGGACGGGATAGCCCGTCATCTTCAGATAATACGTGTTCGGGAGCACATCCCCGTAATACAGCATCCGGAAGACCGTGCTCGCCAGCAGCACACCAACCAGCAATCCCCCGCCCCACTGGAGGTGCTTCCGCCGGTTCCGTCGGTCCACAAGGGCCAGGTAGAGCCAGATCGCGCAGAACGGGACCAGTGCGTCGATTCGGATGAGCAGGCCGACTGCCATCATGATGTAGAGACCGAGGGAGACCTCACTGCGCCGCAGTCCCGAAACCGCCAGCCAAACCGCAGCCGTAACAAACAGAGTCAACAGGGCGACCTCATTCCCCAGCAGGCCCCAATTGTTGAGGGGGTAATAGAACGCCGTAAGGAGGACGGCCACCAGACCAACGACGGTTTTGTGTGCCGTGAGTTCCTCGGCCAGCTTCTTTACCAGTATGAGGTTGAATGCGAGGAGCAGCCCGGACAGAACCTGGACCGGCAGGCTCATCAGGGGTGGGGGAACCGGAAAGAGATGGAAGACCGCCATGACCAGGACCCAAAGCGGGTTGGAGTAGCCTTCGACGTGCTCCCCGCCGGCATTCCAGACAAGCCCCTGACCGTGGGCGAAGTTCCTGGCGTACTGCATCGATATCATGGCGTCGTCGAATAGAACGAAGTACCGCGTCCCGTTGATGACGAAGCTGCTCTGAAAGATGAAGACGGCGGCATAGAGCAGATAGCCGACGAGCATCGCCGCCAGGATCAGCTGGCCAAGTCTCTTCTCCTTCACCATTCACTCACCTTTGGGATTGGGTGACCACTATAACAAGGGCCCAACGATCCAGCGCTCTCGCAGTTCATCGTTGCTTCGATCGGCGGCCAGCTCGGGGCTGAGACCGTGTCGGATTCTGAGGGAGCGGATCGTTGGAGATGGCAAATCCTATCATGGTCAGTTGCCGGCTGACGGCCGCGGCGGGTGTCAGGCAACTCGGCCCGCCCAGGATTGATAACCAATGAGCCGGATCGCCCCTACCCCGGACCATTCCCCTCCAGTCGCCCTGGCTCCCACCCGGACACGGCACAGGCAGTATAATCCCGAGGCTGCTCGCAACAACCTGCTTCCTCACGTCGTCCACCGCCCTCGGGTCGGGGACGATGGTGGAGTCTCCCTCGCGTAAATGGAAGCCAAGCGCTCTTGATCCCTTCTTCCCAGGCAATCCAAGGCCAGGAATACGAACCATCCATGGGAGGGAACCCTAACCGTTCCAGCGCCGGCATGAGCAGCGGACTTTCCCCGAAGCAGCGCGCCCACTGGAGGGCTCTTCTGGTTTCGGCGATCGTCCTCGGCATCGCCGTCCGGGTGTGGGCGGCGCTTCAGTGGCCGGCGAATTTCCAGAGTGACGAGGCGGTCTTCGGCCTTATGGCGCGCCATATCCTGGCCGGACAGTTCACTCCGACTCTCTACGGGCCGGCCTACCTGGGGAGTATCGAGTCAATCCTGGCCGCCGGGTTCATGTCGCTTCTGGGGCCATCCGTGATGGCCTTTCGCCTGGCCACAGTCCTCCTTTTCGCGGTCTTCTTCGTGCTTCACTCGATTTTCACCTCGCGCAATTTTGGTCAACCGGTCGCCTTTGTGAGTCTGTTGTTCCTGGCACTCCCCGGCTTCCACGTCCTCAATTGGACCTATCAGCCGATCGGTACCTATGGAGCTATGTTCGTACTCGGAACTGCACTGATGCTAATCGGGGTCCCCGAGATCGCCGATCCGCGACGAAGGACTCTGCGCGCCTTGGCGATGGGTGTTTTGATCGGCCTCGGAATATGGTCAAACAACACCTTCGTGGTGTACGTTGCGGCAGTCACCCTGGCGGCGTTCGTGTGTTCGCCAGAGTGGCGGTCGATCCACGCCAAACTGAAGACCTTTGCCGAACGGACCATCCAGATCCCGCTCGCAGAAATGCTCCCTGTGATTGTGCTCGGCGTGGCTGGTCTGGGCGTGTTGGCCTTCTTCAGCGGCGGATGCAGGCCGGAGGGGCTCTACCAGACTATCGGATCAGTCTCCAGGGTGACGTTGGTCGTTGTGGGTGGCGCAGTCGCTGTGTACGCAGCAACTCTGAGTAAACGACGCGCCCAACTCGCCATTGAGGGTGCTACATTGCTCGGCGGGTTCTTCCTGGGTTACTCCCCCATCCTATACAACTGGCTCGCCAAAGGCGTCCCACCCTATTGGGCGGTGTACGCTTCGTGCCCGACTGGTGCGGCCTCGCACGCCAGGCTGCTTGCCAAAGAGATCCTTCCAGGCTTATGGGGAATTCCGACGGTCGATCAACTGAAGCAGATCCCCGCAATCCCCCTGATAGCCTGGGCCATCGTCATTCTCCTTGTCGTGGCTGCACTGGCTTGCTTCGTCTGGTGGAATCGAGTAACGATCTGGAGAACGCTGACCTTCTCACCGCCCGGGCCGGAGAGCAAGCCCGTGATGATGGTCAGTCTCACCCTGGCTCTTACGATCCTGGTCAGCGTCCTGGCCGAGAACACGGTCGACATCCACAGCATTCGCCACATGCTGGTTGCGGTACAGGCGAGTGCCGTCATCTTCGCCGTGTTCCTGGTCCGGCTTGCGGGTCGAACCCGGGTGGTGGGAACCCTGATCATCGCCTTCTGGACATTGCTCGTCGGCCTCAGCAATCTGACCTATGCCAACGCCAACTGGTTGATCAAGTTCAGCCGCTACGACACCCAGCAGGTCGAGGTGCTCGAGCGCTATCTCGCCGAGAATGGTGTCCGGTACGGATACGCGGACTACTGGGGGGCGTACACGCTTGATTTCCTGCTGGAGGAGGGAGTAATCCTGGCCCCTTTCAACGGGATAAACCGGTACCTCCCGTACTCGCAGGCCGTCAGCTCAGCTCCCAAGCTGGCTTATATCTTCCCGGCGGGGAATGCCCCGGCACCCAGCGGTCTGTTTGAGGACCTGAAGCTTTTCCTTTCGGACAAGGACAATCAAGAAGGCGAAGGACCCGCCCGGCCACACATCCGGGAGCAGTTGAGCACGCAGGAGATCGTGAGCATGCAGCGCGTCGCCGATTGGGACGTGTGGATCGTGGCCGACAAGTAGGTGTTCCTTCACGCTCCGATCATCTGCACTAGAGGCGGCGATCCCACGAACTGGAGACTTGCCCTCCGCGTGACAGGACCATTCAAAGGCGAACCGTTGTCGCTTAGAGAAACGCTTCATCGTCAGCCTCGGATTGTTGATCCATGAAACGCGTCGGCCTGTACTTCGAGGGTCATCGCTTTCGAAAGCTTCTGCTCATGGCTGCGGTAGTCGCACTGGGGGCTGCAGTCCAGGCCTGGGCAGCCGCACAATGGCCGCAGAACTTCGACAGCGATGAGGCGATTTTCGGCCTTATGGCGCGCCATATTCAGCGAGGCGAGTTCGTACCCACCGTCTATGGCACTGAGCACCTCGGAAGCATTGAGTCGCTCGTTGCGGCAGGCTCGTTTTCGCTTTTCGGGGAGTCGGTAACCGCACTTCGGGTAGGGTCGGTCCTTCTGTACACGGTCTTCCTCATTCTGCTCGCCATCCTTGTCAACAGGTGGTTTGGATACCCAGTCGCTCTGGTCAGTCTCTTAATGCTCGCCCTTCCCGGGTTCCATGTGCTTTCGTGGACGTACAAACCCATTGGTGCCTACGGTACACTCCTTGTTCTCGGGACCGCAGTGATCTTCCTTTCCCAGGTCAAGCATAAGACGGATCTCTCGCGCACTCTGGGAGCCGGCGGGGTGGGGGTCCTGGTCGGTCTGGGCATGTGGTCCAATCAAATGATCGTCGTCTACGTCGCCGCCCTGGGCATCGTTGCCTTTCTGGCCTCCCCCGAGTGGAACGCTCTCTATGAGCGGCTGGAGGCCCTCAGCCAAGAGCACGTGCATATCCCCCTGAGAGAGATTCTCCCGGTTGTCGTGCTCGGTGCGGCGGGGATCGGGGTCCTCGCTTTCTTCAGCAGCGGCTGCCAACCCGTATGGCAGTTCGAGAAGGTGGAATCGATTGCCCGGGCGGTGCTCGCGGTAGTGGGCCTAGCGCTCGGCCTTTCGGCGCTTCGTTTCAGCAAGCGCAGAGCTCGGATCGTCATGAACGGGGGAGCACTCGCCCTTGGGAGCGGCGTGGGCTATTCGCCGATGCTCTTCGATTGGCTCGTCAGCGGTAATTCGCCTGTATCCGTTATCCGAAAATCCTGCCCCACCAACGCCGTCTCCCATGTTGAGCTCCTTGTGAAGGAAATCCTTCCGGGGATCTGGGGTATCCCTACCCTGGGGGATCTTGTCACACTGCCCGCGTCGATGATGCTTCTCTGGGCAGGCATCATGGGATTGGTATGCCTCGCGCTCGTAGCATATGTGTGGCGCCATCGCACCGAACTGTGGAGGCTGGTGGCATTCTCCCCGCTCGACGGACCGTCGCAGCCCTTCCTTGTTGTTGCCCTGCTTCTGGTGATACCGGTCGTGTTGAGCGTTTTCGGCAGCAACACGGTTGATGTCGACAGCGCCCGTCACTTGCTGGTGACTGCCGAGGCAAGTTCGGTCGTGTTTGCCCTCTTTCTGATAGGCCTGTCGAGACCCTCACCGAAGGCCGGGATCCCGATCCTTGTGTTCTGGATACTCTTCGTTGGCCTGACCAACCTCAATTATTCGAGCGAGCACTGGCCGATCAAGTTCTCTCGGTATGATCCAGATCGGGTTGAGATCCTCGAAAGCTACTTGAGAGATGAGGGAGCAACGGAGGGGTTTGCGGACTATTGGGGGGCCTTCACCTTGGATTTCGTCACAGCGGAGAGGATCACGCTCGCCCCCTATAACGGTTTGAATCGGTATCCGCCCTACACCCGAGCAGTCAAAGCGGCACCTGTGTGGGCCTTCGTGTTCCCCCGCTCCAACTCTCCCGCCCCGGGAGGCCAGGTGGAGGAGCTCATCGCCTTCCTCCAGGAGGCCAGCCCGGAGAGCGGCGAGGGGGCAGCCTTTCCCTGGATAACCGACATGCTCCGCTCACAATCGGTCTTGGATCGCAGAACGGTCGCCGACTGGGAGGTTTGGATCGTCGCCGAGAGATGATCGCCGGGAGCGGCCCGAGTTTGCAGCCTACGGGCAAGCGTGGCTGCAATGGCTGCGCGTAACCTACGGCCGGCATGCCTGCCGCTGGGTGACTGCTCCAAGTAGCTCAATCAGGTCCAGCAGCTCCCTTTCCCCTTAATCCCAGCCAGAATACCACCAGGATGATCGCTGCTCCGACCAGACTCATCCCATTGCCCACACGTCGGACGGTCGTCTCCAAGAAATCCACTCGCAGCGTGTGTTCCCCTGCAGGCAATGTGACCTCCAGTAAGCCCTTCCCCTGGCTCGGCTTGACGGCCGCGGGTTCTCCATCCATCCAAGCCGCCCACCCTGGAAAGTAGAACTGCGGGATCGTAACCACTGCTTTTCGATCAACCGTGACCCTCACATCCCAACGCGTCCCGCGCCTTGTGCTTGAGAGCACCTGGGCTTCTCCGGCCGGCGAGAGGCTTACGCCAGTCGCGCAAGGGATGAGCAAGAGCGGGTCCCCCGCGTCAGCTGGCGGCGATGTTCCCCTCCAGAATAGGGTCTGGGAGGTTTGGGGACGAAAGTCCTGTGTTTCTGAGACCGCCTCGCACGGCCGAAACGCCTGCAGCGTCACCGCGTCAATCCTGTGACGGATCCGAATCAATGGGCTGCTCTGCAGATAGATCGCCGCGCCAAGCACAATCACGACCCCCCACGCCGCAAGACCACTTCGGAAGGCGCGCGGCAGGGGTCCGGCGGCAAGCGCCAGGAAGAACGAGGCGGGAGCCAGGAATCGCCAGGGGAATTGTACGAACTGCAACAGGGGCAGGCGCGCCCAAATCCAACCCGACCGTGAGTTCACCATAAACAAGCAGAAGAAGCCAGCCACTAATGACCCGAGGGCGAGCAGCCTGTGGGGGGATTGCGTGCGCGGCAGCAGCACGACCAGCACCCCGATGATCGCTGAGATGACGAGCACAAGCCCGATGCTTGTGTAAGGCCTTGAGGCACTTGACCAGGCAAAGAGAGCCGCGCGGCCCACGAAGTCGCCGCGGTAGTCATATTGGAGGAAGTAGTCGAGGCGGAGAAATCCGCGCTCAAGGGCGATCGGAAGCCAGAAGTAGGCCACCGTCAACAGCCCGAGCCCGCAGCAAACGACGATGGCACGTATCCGAGGCAGTGCCGGCGAAGCGGGGCTCCGGCCGAGAATCACCAGCACTACCAGCAAACCGAAGAACAGGGGTAGGAAAAGAATCGGCATCAAGTTGTGGGTGAGGATGAGTCCGCCGATCGACAGGGAGCTCAGGGCCAACCACTTCGTCTGCCGACACAAGATCCATTGGTAGGTGGCATATGCCAGGAACGGGAACCAGGCGAGGGCGGCCAGCTCACTCAAGGCGCCCCTCACGAATGCGTCGACGAGGTGGTAAGGCGCATAAGTGTAAAGAACGGCCGCCAGGACGCCGGATTCCTCGCCCCACAGGCTACGCACAAGTACGAACATCCCCAGCGCCGCCAGGACGATCACAGCATACGCCGTCAGCTCGACCGCCGATCCGACGCTCAGCCCGAACACATTGAAGGCGACAGCTACGCCGTAGAAGAGCATGGCGTAGAAGGTCGGATAGGGGCTGCCGTAGCCGCCGTCAAACTCGGCAAACCAACGCGGTGGAATCTGGCCGTCAGCAATGGCCTGGCGAAGCGCGATCACGCGCAGGTACGGGGCATGGAGGTCGTCGCCGAATTGAAACCCGGGTTGGAGATACGGCACGGCCACGGGCACAAGTGCAATCGCCAGGAGGAGGAAGGGGACCAGGCGGCGGGGGAAGGGATACTTCATTGTCTGCACACGTGACGCCTTTGGCTCATTCCCCGCCTCATTGGGCGGGCCCTCGGGTGTTGAGGGTATTCGTCAAATGGCCGATCATGAGGGATCAGTGCTGTCCAGGGTGTAAGCCTGCAGGGGATACCGACCCGTCCGCCCAGGCCGAAATCTGAGCCGCCAGCGACAAACGGAGCGCGGCAATGCCGTCGGCCAGCGAGCAGACGGGTTGCGCCTCGCCCCGACACACCTGCACGAAGTTCTGCATCTCCGCCAGGAACATGTCATTCCGTTCGAATGCTGACGGTGGCTGATAGTCCTCCCATGACCCAACGTCTGTGCGAAAGATGCGGGCGGTTCCGTCGGCCTGATCCCAGCGGAGCGTACCCCCGGTTCCAATGACCTCCAGGCTGTGGGATGGCGGCCGCTGGACGAGATCCAAATGGACCGCGCCCAGCACCCCGCCGGCGAATCGCAAGACGATCTCGGCAGTGTCGTCGACGTCGATTCCCATCCCCCCCAGGTTTGCCGCCGACGCCCAGACCGACTCGACTTCGCCGAGCATCCATCGTAAGTAGTCCAGCGGGTGGCACAATGTCAGGATCGCGCCTCCACCGAGGTCCCCGCGTGCGCTGTACGATTGGCGGTAGTCCTCCCAGGGGTGCCAACCCGGCAGGTAGTCGCCGTAGGAGGCACGCGCTGCGACCGGCCGCCCGATAGCCCCCTCGAGCAACCATTGCCTGAGTCGTCCCAGACCTGGATGGAAACGGTATTGGAAGCCGACGCAGACCCGCACGCCCGTCTTTGCGACCGATGCCAGGAGCCGGTCGACCCCGTCCATCGTATGGCTCACCGGCTTTTCTAGCAGTAGGTGACATCCGGCTTCGACGGCCGGTATAGCGACCTGCAGGTGTAGAGCCGTCGGGTTGCTGATAATCACGGCATCGGGCCTGTGGCCCAACGCCCGTTCCAGATCCGACTCCGCCGGGAACTGCGCCAACTCATCCGCCGGCATCGTGCCGTATCCCGATCGATAGAGCACGATGTCGTTCTCGCCCAAGGCCTGAAGGTTGCGCAGATGGCGGCGCCCAATGGAACCGCAACCGGCAATCAGGAACTTCATGAGCCGCGCTCCGGGAGCAGGGAGAGCAGGAACTCGGCCGTTCGCCGACCGGCGCTTCCATCCACGTATGTAATCTCACGCTGAACAAACTGGCGCCGAGCCTCGGCCTTTGAGCTCGGATCGCCCAAATACCCATCGATCGCCAGGCGGAGCTCAGACTCGGAGTACACGACATGCCCGGCATGCGCTTCTCGAAAGCGCGCGTGGGTCGGCCAATCACCGATGCGGGATAATGCAAGCGAATACTTCCGTCTGCGATTCCAGCCTCCGGGTGCGTCGAGGCAAACGCTGACGATCGGCGTGTCGTGAATGGCCGCCTCCACGACCATCGTTGAATACACCGTGAGGAAGACGTCGGAGTGAGCCAACATCGAGGCCTTCTCGGGCATGTCTTCCCCGGAGTAGTACCCCAACTCGCCACCCAGGGGCACAGGATCGACGACGTGGACATGCGGCATGTCACGGGCGAGCCGGCGGATCCGCTCCCGTTCTTCGATAAACAGATCCACATCCCAAAAGTGATTGGGGTGCAGCCGGATAAGTAGCTGACACGGCGCCGCCAGGGAATCAGTGCGGACCAGTCGGGCCAGGGCCTCGATGTTCTGCCAGTTGGGCGAGAAACTCACGAAGCTGCACGCATACGAGAGCAGCTTGCGCTCCGGGTCGAGCTTGTGAAGCTTGAAATACTCTTCCCGGGGAACAAGCCAGCGCCGGTTGAAGTATCCGTCATAGGAAGGAATGCCACCGACGTTTACATTCTCGGGCTGCCAATCGGACCCGAGAACCAGCTCCTCCTTCTGCAGGTCCGACCAGCACGTCATGTTTGCGACCGAGGCTCCCGGAATGGAATAGCTGCTGGGATTGTCCCATCCGACGACAACCGAAGCCGTCGGCACGTGCCTCCGACCGGCCTCCCTGAGCAGGTAGCGGTCGAGCCGCCATCCCGGCGTACTCGAGATGACAAGGTCCGGACTGTAACGATCGAACAGCTCATCGTATATCCCGTCGGTGAAGCGCTCCTGGAGCCGGACGAGCCCCATTCGCAGCCGAGCCGAACGCCGGAGCATCCAAATGGCCGCCCAGGCCAACGGCATGAGCACCAGACGACGCGGCGGTTCTTCCACCCAGACCTGATGGACGTAGCTGTCCATCGCCGCCGTCCGAATTCGGTTTGAGCCCCCAACTCTGCGCAAGAATGCCAACCACCACTGTGCATCCCGAGACCGGTTCTGAAAGGTCTTCGCCTCTGAGAGCTTTAGGCCCTCGATGCTCAGGCCCGGCATCTTGAAACGCTCGTGAATCTTCCCGCGAAGCGCATCATCGGTAAGCAAGACAACTTCGACTCCACGCTCGAGCAATGTGGGCACGACATCGCTCTGGAGGAAGTAGACGATCGAAAGTCCGTGATCGGCAGAGATGAATACGCGCCTTGTTTTCATCCGTCGATCTATACCTCGTTGTATTGATTTGTGCCGCGACTACGAATCGTAGTACCAGCGGAAAATCCTATCGTAGATGTAGAGAAGGATTCGCTTGACTACGGGAATCTGGAAGAAGCCGCCGGCCTTTCCGCTTGCGCCCACTTGGATCCGCCTACTAGCTTCCACTCTTGACTCTCTAAGTTCGATCGTGTTGCTCATGTTCATCGCCAGTGGTTCGGCGGTCATAAGACGAAGATAGCCGGCATCGTTCATGCGCTTATCGAGTTGGCGCACCTGACCCATCGGGCGATCCATGTCGAATGGGAGGAATTCCTGAAGCCGGCTCTTGTAGCCGACGAACTGCCAATGGGAGGCGCCGGCGTGCGCGCTCAACCCTCGATACGTCAGGCGATAGTCGACGGTCGACTCATAGCGCTTGCGGATGTCGTCTTCGGACTGACCCAGGCTTAGGTCGAAGTCGCGGAAGATTTCCCAGGGGATGAACGACCCCTTTTCGAGTTTGGCCTCCGGCTCCTGCGAGCACCAGTCCAGGGTTCTGCTGAAGAACTCCTCCGGCGTGCGGAAGGGTCGGCTGGTGACCATGCCGACGCCGGGGAACGTTTCCAGGATTTCGACCGACCTGGAAAGCCAGCCCGGGGAGAACAAGGCATCGCTATCGGTAAAGGCGACGATCTCTCCCGGCGCGGCGCCGAAAACGACATTCCAGGCGCCTCCCTTTCCGAGATTCTTCTGGGAAAGCAGCAGGTACTGGATGCGTCCGGCGCGCTGTAGGTCCTGAAGGTACTCACGTGCTTCCGACCCGCTCCCATTGTCAAAGACCATCAGGTCGTAGGGGAGGTCCGTGTTTTCCCAGATGCTCCCCAGGCAGGCTTTGAGCACATCCAATGTCGCAGCGTAGAACCCGCTGAGAAACGGGATGAAGGTCAGGACCACCACCGTGATCTTCTCGGGCTTTTCAACGCTTCCCAGGAACTTGGCTGGATTCTGACCTTTACGCACAGCGTGCTCCTGCGATCGGCCGATTTAGGCGGGGACTGCACCTCTCAGCCATCGCGGATCTGCCTGACCCTCCTACTGAGCCAACCGCGGAATTCGCCGAACGCTCGGCGAGGATGCAGGACCGAGAACGCGATCTGAGCCAGGGCAGGCGACCCCAAGGACACACTCGGGAATGTCTCCAACCTGCGGATCATGTCCGGCCATCCCAGGTCACGAGCCTTCAACTGCCCGTCGACGAGCTGATGCGTCGCATCGTGCAGGGTGAAGATCGCCCGCCGGCCGCCGGCCAACTCGACGTTGCGATCGGACTCGGGGAGTCGGTAGTGCGGCCGCCCTCCCGGCAGATGCGCGTAGTCGTGGCTCTGATGGATGATGAGCACCGAGGAAGTCGCGTCGATGACCACCCACTTGCGCCTTCGGGCGTAGTAGATCATCCAGTTGTCCCACCCGGCCCGGCCGATGGCGAAGGGCGGGATCTCCTCGTAACAAGCCCCCGGAAAGACAAAGTAGTCGCTGCCTCCCGGAGGATGAAGCCGGCCTTCCTCCCGTACGCGTACCTTCATTCGATCCTGCCATCCCGGGGCCATGTCGAGTGCCTCCTCGACCTCCAGATCCCAACGTTGGCCGATGATCAAGAACGGCCTCGACCCATTGGCGGATTGCCGGGTTGCCTCGAGAAGATCGGCGAAAAGCAGAATATCGGCGTTGACATAGGCGAAGTAAGGGCTCTGACTGTGTTTGCGGGCAAGATCGAAGATCGAGCTCACCAGCGGGGTCCCGTTCTCATTCCGGTCGACGTCACGCAGGTGGACAACTCCCAACTCCGTCGCCGCCACTGCCATCCCGGCCTCGTCTCCGATCATCAAGACTTCGACCTCCGGCCCGAGCGCCAGCCATGATCGGATGGCATTGCGCTGAAGGCGCGCCACATGCGGATCTGAGAACGGCTTGGGCGCCGTGAAGATCGTCAGATACGACATGGGCAAGCCAAGCCACGGCTGGTCATGTTTGCCACCGCTCGTCGAAATTAGTCAAATCCCTGTGCCGAACGGCGGCATTGATGCGACCAAGCTCAGGACGTTCCTCGACCAGTTTCAAGACATCGAGCCAGGAGAAGTCGTCACGACCGTCGAAACAGGCATAGATCTGTCGCACAAACTCCAGATCGGCAGCCGTGTCCACGGTCCAGCGCAGCGATCCATAGCTGGGCGATGTTCTGACGTGAAGCGTGCGAAATCTCCCTTCGACCTCGTACAGATAAGGCATCACATGCTCGCGTTGATGAGGTCGATCGGCCTGCTCCCATGCCTTGTGCAAGGCGTCAACCGTGCAGACTTCCGCATCGAGGCCGATGGGGAACGTGCGGTCGTCGATGAAGCGGTTAGTGGCAAAGTCCACCGGCGGTTCGGCCTCGAGGAAGGCGGACACCGTCTGATCGATGACGCCCGGATCGATGAGCGGGCAGTCCCCGGTGAGACGGACGATGATGTCTGCCTTGAACATACGCGCCGCTTGATAGTACCGATCGAGGACATCCGTGGGGTGACCTCGGAAGTGCTTGTAGCGGCGCGCCTCGCAAACGGCGACCAGGGCCTGATCGTCGGGGTCCGTTGTCGTGGCCACGACGATCTCATCGAGCGTCCTCGCTCGGCGGGCGCGCTCAACGACGCGCACCAGCATCGGTTGTCCCCCAATGTCCTCCAGCATCTTCCCCGGAAGGCGACTGGAAGCCATGCGGGCCTGGACGATACCTACCACCCGCCTGACGCCGCTCATGTCATACCGCCCGGACCATCCGCCAGGGCCAGGCGGTAGGCCTCACCGACCAGCCGGACGTTGCGTGTCCAATCTGCCCTTACCTCGACGATCTTCCTGCCCGCCTTCCCCAAGGCCTCGAGATTGTCGAGCACCTCGGCCCGGGCGATTCCGGCAGCCAGCCCTGCAGGGTCTCCATCGGGAAACCACCATCCGTTTACCCCCGGCTCGACCCACTCGCGATTGCCGGGAATGTCCGAGACCAGTGCCGGAAGGCCGCAAGCCATGGCCTCGAGCAACGATACCGAACTCCCATCACTGTGCGAAGCGCTCAGGTACAGGTCGGAAGCCCGATAGAACTCGGGAAGTCGATCGTGCTCGATTTGGCCAGCCAGGTGCACGCGGTCCGACATCCCCGCCTGGTCGAGCTTCTCCTGTACCAGACCTGCCATCCTCCCTCCACCCAACATCAGAAGCCTCAACCGCGGGTCGGCCATGGCTGCCTGACAGAACCCTTCGACCAGGACGTCAATGCCGTAGACTGGCTCCCATGCCCGAGTTGAGATGAGCACGAACGCCTTGTCCCAGCCAAGCTCTGCTCGCAGCCTGCTCCCTCGGGCCGGGCGGAACTTCTCCAGGTCGACGCCCCAAGGGAATACCACGATTCTGTCTGAGCGCATTCCCATCGCCAGCGCGACCTGCCGTACCGCCTGGCAGTCTGCGATCAGGGCGGCTGACCGTTCGAGGGCGAACCGCGCCGTTGCCCGTCCGAGGCCTGTTCTTCCCCCGGCCAACAGGTCGGAGCCCCACGACATGCTCACCAGCGGTTTGAAACCGAGCGCGCTGACCGGGAAGGCGCAGTGCTGGATTGGCCCGGCGTGAATGAGATCCGGCTTCAGTTGACGGATTACCTTGCGCAGCCCGAGTAGCATTCGCGGCCAGTCAGACCAGGTGAAGCCTCCCTTCCCGCCCCACCAATCCACGCCGTGCACCCGTGGGGGCAGCGGCCTGCTCTCCAGGTTGCGGCGTCTCTCAAGACGGAGGTAGAGCACTTCGTGCTCGGTTTCCCCAAGTGCGTTCAGAAACCGGTAGTCGTGCGCCGAGTAGTCTTGTGAGAAATAGACGACCCTCACTACGCCCCCAGCATCGTCCAGCGCAGAGCTTCGCCGGCTGGAATCCTGACGAGAGCATGGGTACCCAGAACGGCATCCACTTCATAGGGCATGATCGCATCGGGTACGGCCGGCCGCAGGACATCGATCATCTCACGAGTCAGGCTCTCACCACGGTCGATGTCACGCGCCGCCCGAAGACAGCGTCGTTGGACAATCACTGTCTCGGCTTCGTTGTCCGCCACGCGCTTATCCGGCGATCCCAGGGCGGCCTCTAATTCCCGAGTTCGATCAACCATGTCACGCCAGGCCTCGGGGGTCATCGAGAACGGATGGTCCGGTCCTTCGCGCCGGTTATCGTCAGTGAGATGTTTCTCGATGGCGCGCGCCCCAAGAGTCACCGCCCCCAGAACCGTCGCCTGCCCGGGGGTGTGATCCGATAGACCGAGCACGACCTCCGGGTACATCGCCCGATAGGTGTTCAACACGTTGAGATGGATGCTCCTGAAATTCTCGAGGCTCACGGTGTAGTTGGTGTTGCACTGCATCAAGATCAACTGCTGGTTGAGCGGCAGGATTGCATCCATCGCCCGCTGGACGTCAGCGATGCTCGAAGCGCCTGTAGAGAGGATCACCGGTTTGCCCTTGGAGGCGATGTACCGCAGGATCTCCAGCCAGGTGATGTCCCCCGATCCGATCTTGTGAGCCGGCACGACCGGATCGAGCATGTCGACGGCCTCGAAGTCGTAGGGTGAGGAGAAGTATTGGATTCCGGCATCATCACAGGCAGCCTTGAGTCTCGGCGTCCACTCGAAGGGGATTGAGGCGGCTGCGTAGACCTCTGACACGGATTTCCTCCAGGTCGCCTGATGGGAGACCTGGCCACCCATGGTTCGGAAGCCGTAATCGCTGACGATCTTCGGGGCCCGGAAATTCTGGAACTTGGCGGCGTCCGCCCCGGCCTCGGCGGCCAGCCGGATGAGCATCTTCGCCCGCCCGAGATCACCATCATGGTTGGCGGATATATCGGCGATGAAGTAGGTTGGTTGGTCGATCCCCACCAGCCGATCGGCGATCTTGACTGTCCCTGTGGTCATGCCTGACTCCTTACAAGGCCCCTCAAGCGGTCCAAGAAGCCGGTCCGGCGCAAGTCCCGAAGCCTGGACAACCCTAGGTCGAGACCTGGCAAATCGATATCAGTCTCTGCCAGCAAACGAGCGGCCTGCAGACACAACTGTTTGCCACGCGGCGCCGCGAGCTGTGCATCTTCGACGGAGGCCTGTGTAACCAACAGGGGATCCAGATCGAACGTACGCCCCAGACGCTCCCCGAACGCATACTTGCTGACGCAATCCGCGCCGGGTACATGGTAGACGCCGAACAGTCCGGCCTCGAGCATCCTGAGTAAGATGCGGCTGAGGTCGTTGACGAGAATCGGGGTCACCCAGACATCGGTGAAACCGGGCCGCTGGCGCCCGTCTTCCAGCCCGCTCAAGAACCACTCCGCCAGCCCTCGGTTGGCCCGGGGGTTCCATCCGAAGAAGTTTGTACGGACGATCAACGCCTCGCGATCCGCCCGGGCAACCTCCTCTTCTCCGGCGAGCTTGCTCTTTCCATACACGTTGACCGGGGCCGGTACGTCATCCTCCACATAGCCGCCTCGGCGGCCGTCGAAGACGGCATCGGTCGAGATGTGCAGCAGGCGCGCGCCTACAGACTGACTGGCGCGTGCCACAGCGGCTGCCATCTCGGTGTTCAGCCTGTACGCGAGGGACGAGTTGGTCTCACACAGATCCAGATCGGTCAGGGCGGCACAGTGGATCACCCATTCCGGCCGGCACGTCTCCAGCAGGCGCCGGGCTTCACCCGGCCGGCTCAAATCGCCAATGCAGGCTTCGACCCCGCCCGAGGCGACTGGGTGGAGATGGCTGGCGGCGATCACTTGATGCCCGGCGTCGGCAGCCTCCAAGACGAGGTTTGCCCCGAGCAGGCCGCTGGCTCCGGTCACCAAGATTCGCGCCACGTCTAGCTCTCGCCCGGATCCGTGTTGTCATATGGCGCAACAAGCTCACGGATCTCATCCGGCCTCAGCCATTGGTCATTCTTGTCGCTGGTATAAGTGAAGTCCCCCGGCAGGGCGCGGCCCCGGTCGCGCCAGCCGTGACCGAACCACAACGCTCCGGTCGGCTCGACAACGTACATGTCATCGACGTCCAACGTGTGGCGGGCCTCATCATCGGAAACGAGCACTTCGTGCAGCTTCTCTCCGGGCCGGATCCCGATGTACTCGATCTCGCAACCTTCGGCCACGGCCGTCGCCAGGTCGACGACGCGCATGCTGGGGATCTTGGGAACGAAGACCTCTCCGCCCTGCATCTGTTCGATGCACTTGATCGTGAAACGGACGCCTTGATCGATCGAGAGCCAGAACCGCGTCATTCGCTTGTCGGTGATCGTGACCCGGCCCGCCTGGCGTTGACGGATGAACAACGGGACTACGCTGCCCCGGCTCCCGACCACATTGCCGTACCGGACGCACGCGAAACGCGTACCCATCCCCCCGGCATAGGCGTTCGACTGGATGAAGAGTTTCTCCGCCGCAAGCTTGGTGGCACCGTACAGATTGATCGGGTTCACCGCCTTGTCGGTGCTCAAGGCCATCACCCGCCCGACACTGCTGTCGATCGCAGCTTCGACGACGTTGCGCGCGCCCATGATGTTGGTCATGATGGCTTCGATGGGGTTGTATTCGCAGGCAGGAACCTGCTTCAAGGCCGCGGCATGGACGACGATGTTGACGCCGTGCATGGCGCGCCGCAGACGCGTTTGATCGCGCACGTCCCCGATGAAGTACCTCAATGATGGGTGGTTGAGGCCCGCCTCACGCATTTCATGCTGCTTCAATTCATCGCGGCTGAAGACGATCAACTTGGCAGGGTGGAAACCCTCCAGCATGACCTCGATAAACTTGCGTCCGAAGGATCCTGTTCCCCCCGTAACCAATACGACCTGTTCATCCCAATTCATGCTCGTCTCTCTTCTCCCGCGCCAGGATGGCCTGGAAGCTTGTGGATCAGGAACATGGGATACTGGCCCATCCGACCGAACCAGTGCGGCGCCAGATCCTCCAGCCGGAACAACACTGCGAGCCACAGGCGCCCCAACAGGGCCCGATAGACGAGCGCCCGGGTGAAGGCGGTGCTCACCGAACGCCAGACCCGGATCTCGAACCCGGGTAACTCGGAGAGATTCGCAGACGCCCAGCGGTAGTCGTGATGAAACGTGAATGTCCCTGGTCGGCCGATCAACTCCGCCCGCACGGAGCGGTTCGCCGTCAGATCGCCGCTGGCCTCCCCCTGGCGCGACATTTCCCCGGCCAGGCTTCGGCGCACGGCCTGGGCGATGGCGATCGGGAGGCGCGCCAGTTGCATCAGCGGCGAGCGCTCTCCCCAGCTATAGACGATCACGCCTCTCCCTCCGTCGGCGAGGACGCGTGCCAGCTCGCGGATGCCCGACTCTTGCTCAGAGAGTTGGAGGTGGTGGATCGTGTGCAATGAAGTAAGCGAGTCGAACGCCGAGGGCTTGAACGGTATGCGGGTGACGTCGCCGACGACAAATAAGCCGCGCGCACCGATCCGCCGGCGTGCTTCGCGCAAGGCAACCTCCGAGATGTCGAGACACACCCGGTAGCGGAACTCCGCTGCATACTCAAGGTACTCGGGATACTGGATGGGGCCCGAGCCGGCATCCAGGAACAACCCTCCTCGAGATGAAAGATGTCGTTTCAGGCGCTGATGACATCGGTGGACGTACTCACGCATCACGGGGCGCAGATCCTCGTAGCGGGCGTTCTGGTACAACCCTTCGGCAATCTCCTTCCAGCCGACGGAGTCGTAGAAATCCCGGACCTGGCGCTTGATTTCCATTTCAGCGCTCATCGGCGATCACGCTTCTGGCGCTCTCTTCCGCTTTGCGCGACCAGTCGATCGGTCGGCCCAGCAGGGCGTCCATGGTTTGAGCGTACGGCGAATCCCTCATATCGCGCACGACATCTTCGAACGGACGGGCCTCCATATCCCGCCAGAACCCGATCACATTCCACGGGAATGGGAAGGGGTATTCGAAGAAGAAACGGTAGGCATAACGCATCGCCAACTCGGTCTGTTCGTCGGCCGCCCGCCGCCCAAGGGGTTCACCCAGGAGCTTATCGAGCAGCTCGATGTACGCCTCCCAGGAGGCAGGATCATGTGTGAAGCCCTTTCCCCGGTAGTGGGTTGCCCCGCAGACGATTACCGGCACACCCTGCATCACCATCTCCATCCCAACGGTCGTCGTGTATACCAGACCGAGATGGGCGATCTCGATCAGATCGTAAGTGTTGATGTCCGAGTCGGGCGGAACCACCCGTACTGTGGACGGCATCTCAAGGGTGGCCTGTCGGACGATTTCAGTCGACGGATGGCCGGCCCCAAGCAGCTCACCCGGATGCACGCGGACGACGAGTTGCGCCTCGGTGTGAGCCTCGAAATACTGCACAGTTCGAGCGAGCCAATCGGCCATTCCCTTCGAGAACACTTGCCGGTCCAGAGCCAGGCTGTCGCCCACGACGTTGGTGCACAGGAGTGCCACCGGACGCCTCGGGTCCAAATTCAGCCGGCGCCGGACGGCCTGGGCTCCCTGCCCCTCCGCCGCCTGCCATTTACGGCCGAAGTTTTCCCAAAGCCTGGCGCCGCGACGGGCCAGATAGATCTCCCTGAGAGAGTCGATTTCTTTCTGGCCTATCGGGACATCACCTCGGGCATTCCACAAGTCGGATGTGATCAGACGCATGGCTTCGCCATTCTGGGCCACCCACATCCGCTCTCTTTGCTCACCGAACTCAAAGGTGACCGTCGAGATGCCCGCGTGTCGGCCGGTCCGATAGACCGCACCGAACTCCAAGATGCTCCCGTTGGGGACGATGATGACATCCGGTCGCCACTTTCCCAGCCTCGACTGGAGAGCCTCAGCCACGGCCCGGTTGCGCGCCAGACGCAGCCGATACAGCTGCTCGTCGGGGGTTCCCGGGGTCAGGTCGAGCAGTTCGTGTTGGAGGGTGTATTGCACGTCTATCCGGCTGAGGGCCTCAATCGACTCTTCCAGATCCGGCGGAAGCGGTGCCGCCCGCACGGCCGAGAGGTCGGCGGTCTCGAGACAGCCGGCCGTGGCCGAGAGCAGTCTGCGCAAGTAGAGCCGCTGTCGGCGCAGGTCGAACGAATCGGCCGGATCGCGCCAGTTGCGATAGGGCAGATAGATCAGCCGGATGCGGTGACCGCCTGCCGCCAGGAGCAGGCTCACCGCCAGGGAGTATTCGATCCACCATGGGAGCAAGCCCAGTACGAGCACGTCCTTCCGGCTCTCGATCGTGGCCTCAGCCCTCACCTGCCGCGTAGCAGAGCACCACCGGACGAGATGCTCCTCGAGCCGCTCGAGGCGGAAGCCTGAGGCCGGAGGCGCGGCCCGATTGGAGAGCCAGGCGAGAGCCTCGAGCGCAAGTGGGACTTCGCCCAGGAGTTTCCTGGCGAACCTGCGGGCGGGCGAGCCGTTCACCGCATCGCCTCGGCGATCTCCCATGGCAGCGCCGGGCGAAGCGGCCCACGCCGTCTCTCGGCCCAATGGCTGCCAGGCGATCCTGTGCCATCGACGTTGAAGCTCAACGCGTTCTCATCCGTGAAGTAGGAACGGATACGAAAACTGCTGGCATTCACACCAAGTACAAACCGCCCCTCGTTCAGGAGATCGGCCGGGATTGTGCAGCGGCTGACGTAACGGCCAGCTCGGCGGGCCGCGTGCTCCTCGAAAGACAGGGGATCGTCGGTGTCGAAGCTCGTGAAAACAGCCTCACCTCGGCTCGTGAATAGATACAGTCCCACCCGCAGACCGGTGATGTCTTGGGCCAGCTCGTACTCGAAGGCGACCTGGAAGGGAGCCGAGGCCATCACCTGTCCGGTCGTCCGGCCCGTCGCCTCCGTGACCCGCAGCGAGATGGGGCGGAAGGGCGAGGCGGCGACGATCGCCGGCTCGTCGAGCTCCCAGCGCCGCTCGCCCGCCTGGGACATCCCGGAGGTCATATAGAAGTCGATGGCCTCCGGCGTCGGGGCGCGCATAACCAGTTGGCCTCCGCGTATGACCAGCGTCTCCTCGGTCAGCCGCAGGATGGCGGACATGTTGTGACTGACGAAAAGAACCGTCCGCCCCTGCTGGGCCACATCGCTCATCTTCCCCAAGCATTTGCGCTGGAATTCGGCATCGCCAACAGCAAGGACCTCGTCGACCACCAGGACTTCCGGCTCGAGGTGGGCGGCCACGGCGAAGGCCAGGCGGAGGTACATCCCACTCGAATAGCGTTTCACCGGTGTATCAATGAACTTCTCGACCTCGGCAAAAGCGACGATCTCGTCAAACTTGCGCTCGATCTCGATCCGTTTCATCCCGAGGATGGCGCCGTTCAGGTATATGTTCTCCCGACCGGTCAACTCGGGGTGAAACCCTGTCCCCACTTCAAGCAATGAACCGACCCGGCCGTGGACTTCGGCGTAGCCTTCCGTCGGATCGGTCACCCGCGAAAGGAGTTTGAGCAGCGTGCTCTTCCCGGCGCCGTTAGGCCCGATAATCCCCAGCACCTGTCCCTGCTCGACGTGGAACGAGACGTGGCGCAGGGCCCAGATGTGGCTCGGACGGGAGACGTCACCGGCAGATCCAGATTCCTCGCCCTGCACTCGGCCTCTGAGCCCGACCGCTCGCTGCAAGGATCTCGCGACCACATCTCGCAGAGTCCGGTATGAGCTACCGCTCTCGCCGATTCGGTAGCGCTTTCCAAGCCCGTCCACGTGGATCGCAATGTCAGGCATGCATCCGACCCAGGTTCTTACGAAATGCCTGCAATCTCACGAATAATTGATGCCCCAGTTGGCGCACTTGATCGATGTCTTCCCTGGCCAAA
>Ga0209521_10001149_pt1 | contig 21458 bp, 20 predicted proteins | sample Rifsed19ft4_FD_184016 | JGI IMG/M metagenome (GOLD analysis project Ga0209521, IMG submission 184016) | Soil microbial communities from Rifle, Colorado, USA - sediment 19ft 4 (version 2) | ecosystem: Environmental > Terrestrial > Deep subsurface > Rock core/Sediment | place: Rifle, Colorado...
CAAGCCTGTTGGTTACGGTGTAACCTATTTTAAGCCGGGACACTACCTCAGTTGGCCCTGGGACCAAAACCCAAACCCGAAACCAACAAGAGGGCACCGTCCATAAATAACTTTCTAAAACCCCTCTTGGATTAATATAAGGTTCCGAAAGAAGTTAAGTTTGTTGTTTTTAAGAGTGAATTCTGGTAAGATTTTAATCACAAATACCAGGTCGAAACGGTGGGATCTAAAATTTCCCGCTTTCTTAAAGACACTTACAATACACGCTTAAGTGCAATTACCAAGTAACGCTTGATACCTTAGGATACAAGAACATCTATTTCTAAACCTCACAAATTTTCTGTCCAACACGTTTCTTCCGGGGAGGGGCAATGCTAGCAGTCGGTTTAAAAAGAGACTTGAAAGGTGTAACAGAGCTCGAGATAGAAAAACCGGCTATCGAAAAACCCAAACAAGTCTTAGTAAGAATCCTCAAGGCAGCCATTGACGGCACTGACCGCGCCATTGTTCGCTACCATCTTTTTGATCCTCCACCGGAAGAAGACATTATGGTTTTGGGGCATGAAGCCGTGGGCCTAGTGGAAGCAGTGGGCGATGAAGTTAAGACGTTAAAAGTTGGGGATATTGTGGTTCCGACCGTTAGACGAGGTTGCGGTCGCTGTCCTAGCTGCCTGCATAATCAGAGCGATATGTGTTCCACCGGACTTTATACTGAACGAGGCATCCATAAGTTACCGGGCTTTTTTACCCAATATATAGTAGACGAAGAGGACTATTTGGTCCCGGTCCCGAAAGAATTAGAATATTTAGCGATTCTCGTGGAGCCACTGAGCATCGGCGAAAAAATAATGGAGCAAATCCAAACAATACAGTCTCGTCTTCCCTGGGGTTGTGCTCATCCCAACCACAAACATATTCAAGACAACTGGGCGAGCTGTAAGGGTGCGCTGGTTATCGGGGCAGGTCCTTTGGGTTTTTTGATTGTGTGTCTCATGGAGATGTATGGGATGGATACTTACGTGGCTATCAACCGGCCGGAGGACAATATAAGAGTCAAGCTGATGAAGGAGATGGGAGCCCGTTATATCGACTCAAGAGATGGCAATCAGTTTGAAATCGCTAAGCAAACCGGCCCTTTGGATATAATTATTGATGCGAGTGGCGCTTCGCGAGTTGCTCTCGATTTAATCAACATTCTTGACCGGAACGGAATCTATGTTCTCACAGGGATTCCCCGGGAAGTCTCCGAGGTTTGCCTAGATGGTGACGCCCTGGTGAGACAACTTGTCCGCTACAATCAAGTTGTTGTTGGCTCGATTAATTCTAACCGTATCCATTTTGAGACCGCCATCAAACATTTAGCCGAAATAAGGGAAAGACACAGCTTAGTTCTGGAGAAAATGATTACCGATTTCTATCTTCTCGAGGACTACAAAGAAGCTTTTGAACGAAGGAATCAGGATCAGTTCAAGGCCGTTTTTGATCTTACTCCTAATTCAACAAGAAGGAGCAAGACTAGGACTCACCTGGCGAAAGGAGGGGATTAATTGGTATTGACGAAAAACTCCGAGATTAACCCTCAAATTTAAACAAATTGCCCTGTTTGTCGATACAATGGTTACCGAAGTGTTATAATCAAGAAGGAGTGGTGTAAATGACGAAAGAAATAAGGGTTTTTACTGCCCCTAGCTGCCCTTATTGCGAAATGGCTAAAAATTTCCTAAGTGAAAAGGGATTGCCTTACAAAGAGGTGAATGTTCGCTCTGACCTGGAGACACGTGATGAAATGATTAAAATATCAGGTCAGATGGGAGTACCAGTGATCATCGTTGGGAAAAAAGTTGTTGTAGGGTTTGATCGCCCCAGGTTGGAAAAGCTCTTTAATTAATCTAAAATTATTGTGATTGTCAGCCAAAAAATGATATATAGAGGTAAAATTTTGCTCGAGGCCTTGCTAATGTGTTTATTACTATCAAGCCTGGAGCAAAATTTTATTGTTTTTCGTTTCGCTTGAGAACGCTAAGTCTAAGTCGAAAAAGTCGAAAATTGTTGCTGCGGCCAAAATTTGACTCGGTTAAATTTCTCTGAGCCCCAGATCGTAGCACATTGGGTTCCCAAGCGACCCAACAAAGCTTTAATCTACCTATACGTTTAATTAGGATATCTTATAATATATTACGGTATTTTGATTATTTTTTGACCAAAGGACTCCAATGAGAATTACAATCAATGAAGGCACATCATTTTTAATCACCGATGAGTGGGGCGATATTGCTAAGGGAACCGAACAGGGTCTCTATGAACAAGACACCCGGTTTTTGAGTGAGTATCACTTAACTTTAGATGGGGTGAAGCCAACCTTACTCTCCTCTCACATCGCAAACCATTACTCCGCCATTTACTATCTAACCAATCCTCCGATACCAAGTGCCCCCGCTGACACCATAAGCATCAGCCGGAGACGCTACGTAGGCCGGGGTCTCCATGACGATCTCGATATTATTAATCACAACCAAGTTCCGATACTACTTTCAATCGAGCTCACCTTTGACTCCGACTTTGCTGATATTTTTGAGGTTAAAACGGAGAGTTTAACTAAGACAGGGGTTTACCTAATGGAGCTTGGCTCCGACGGAAAAAGCGTTTCCCTTAACTACTCTCGAGGCGAGTTTATCAGGAAGCTTATGATAGAATTTTCGGCTTCGCCCATCTTTAAGGAAGATAAGGCGATTTTTAAAATCAGACTCAAACCACGGGAGAAGTGGCATCTCTGCGTAGATTTTCTTACGCTTACTTCAAAGGAAAAAGTTTATCCCCAGTACTCTTGCACTTCTTGGGGCCCCGCTCTAGAGAGATCGGAAGAGAAGTGGCGAGCCAGTGCTCCTCGGGTCTTTACCAATTATGACACTCTTCGGGGGGCTTACAACCAGAGCTTAAGCGATTTGGAAGCCTTGACCATCCATGGAAATGATATGTTAAAGGGCAATGTGGTTTTAGCGGCCGGAATTCCCTGGTTTATGACCTTTTTTGGCCGAGACGCTTTAATTACCGCCTACCAAAGCTTAATAGTAAACCCCGCTTTAGCCAAAGGGACTCTAAGGGCCTTAGCAAAGTACCAGGGGGAAAAAGTGGACCTGACCACCGAGGAAGAGCCTGGGAAGATTCTCCACGAGATTCGCTTTGGGGAGCTGGCAACCCTTCGAGAGATTCCGCAGACGCCTTATTATGGTACCGTCGATGCCACACCGCTCTTTCTAACGCTAATTTCCGAGACCTACCGATGGACCGGTGATTTAAACTTAGTGGCGGAACTGAAAGAGAACGCTTTAAGAGCTTTGGATTGGATTGATACTTACGGTGATTTAGACGGTGACGGCTATCTTGAATATGAAATGAAAGCAGACGGGGGTCTGGCAAATCAGGGCTGGAAAGACTCGGGAGATTCGATTCGTTTTGCCGATGGCCAACTGGCGGAATCACCAATAGCGTTGTGTGAGGTTCAGGGGTACGTTTATGACGCCAAGATGAGGATGGCAGAGCTTTTTGAAATTCTAGAGGAGAAAGAGCGGGCCGATCATCTAAGAAAAGAAGCTCACGATCTAAAGACGCGCTTTAATAGGGATTTTTGGGTCGAAGATAAAGCCTATTTTGCGCTAGCTTTAGATTCAAGTAAAAGGAAAGTGGACGCTGTTACCTCAAATCCGGGACACCTTCTTTGGTCAGGAATCGTTGAGAGGAAAAAGGCCAAAACCGTTGCCAAAACACTCCTTTCACCGGTTCTTTTTTCGGGATGGGGAATCAGGACCATGGGCCAAAAGGATGACGGCTATAATCCCCTAAGCTACCATAATGGAAGTGTATGGCCTCATGACAATTCCTTAATTATCGCGGGACTTTCTCGCTATGGATTTTACACTGAGGCCAAAAAGGTGATCGAAGCGTTATTAGAAGCGGCTTCTTTTTTTCCTCGCCACCGTCTGCCCGAGCTATTTTGCGGCTATGACCGCCAAGAATCCAGCTTTCCGGTAGAGTATCCCACAAGTTCCAGTCCTCAAGCCTGGGCCTCCGGTTCCATTCCTTTTATTTTAACAACGATGCTTGGTCTCTCGATAAACGCTCTCCAAAAAAAGATTTGGATTAAACCGGTCTTACCCAAGGTGATTAAGCAATTAAAGGTTGAATCAATTAAGGTCGGAAAGTCACCCTTCAATCTCGAACTAGCTCAGGAAAATTCTAGGGTGAAGGTCAATGTGACTTTACCGCCTAGAGGTTTTGAGGTAATCGTGGGCTAAAGTTTTTCCATCCTCCGTCGATTGTAAAGTTGTTATGGCGGAGAATAACGGCTCTCAGCGGAAATGGAAGAGCTTTATTTCAGAAGGTGTACACGGAAAAACATGCCTGGTTTTTTCTGTTCCTCGATCGTCTGTTGAAATCAAGTTAACCCAAGGAGACCAGGGTATCCAGGTAAGTTGTTCAGTTAATTGCCATCACAATAATTCGGAGAGTATGCGTTTAAAGAGATGCTTAAAGCACTCAAGGAATTTTAAGAATTTCTTAGATAAGGAAAAAAAGACGAACGCTTGTTGACAGCGCCTCCTCCTAAATTCCTCAGTATTAATCCAAAAAAACTTAGCCTCAAAAGTTCCTTCAGGCCAAGAATTTTTATCCGCTTTCGCAGAAAACAGCGAGTTTACCTGTGCGTGAATGTGAAAATATAGGCTACGGGGAATAAAGCCGTGAAGCCGCACTTATATTAAAAATTCCCGTGCAATTTTTTGGTTTAAGCACTAGACTAAAATCTTTAGAAAAGTTATCATAACCACAGGGTAAAACCAAAATTTGAGGTTATTTTATGGCAAAGACTCTGGTCGAAAAAATCTTAAGTCAAAAAACGGGTCAAGACGTGAGCGCTGGTGATTTGATTATTACTCCGGCCGATATTGCTTTTGCCCAGGACGGAACGGGGCCACTCACTATAAAACAGCTTGAGTCTTTGGGGTTTCACAAACTAGCCAACCCTGAAAAGACTTTCTTTTTTCTGGACCACGCTGCGCCCAGTCCTCGAGCCGAACTCGCCAGGGATCACATTACCATAAGGGAATTTGCCAGAAAGACTGGAGCCCAAGTTTCTGAAGTTGGAATGGGTATAAGCCACCAAATTATGGTTGAATCTTTCGTTAATCCGGGCGATGTTGTTCTAGGAGCCGATTCCCACACGGTTACCTCGGGAGGGCTGGGGGCTTTTGCCACAGGTATGGGTTCCACCGATATCGCCGTGGCCATGGCACTGGGAAAAACCTGGTTAAGGGTGCCCGAAACCTTCAGAGTCACGGTGACAGGTAAATTTCCCGCGGGAATTTTTGCCAAAGACCTGATTCTTCACCTTATTGGTAAAATTGGCGCTGATGGGGCAAATTACATGGTTCTTGAGTTTGGAGGGCAGACCGTGGACGGTATGAGTGCCTCTGAACGCTTTACCATAGCAAGCATGAGCGTTGAGGCCGGCGGCAAAGCAGGTCTATTTCCGGCCGACAATATTACCCGCGTTTATCTGGAAGAAAGGGGGCGCGGCGAAAAATTTAAGTCATTAAAAGCGGACCCGGGTGCTATTTACCAAAGACAAATTAAAATCACCGTGGATGGGCTTGAACCAACCGTGTCTCAGCCCCACAGTGTTGATAACATTGCTTTAGCCAAAGACCTGAGTAAGGTCAAAGTTGACCAGATTTTCTTGGGAAGTTGCACTAATGGCAGGCTGGAAGATTTTGCGGTCGCTGCCAAAATACTTACCCAAAACAAGTGCCACCCGGACGTGAGATTGTTAGTGGCACCGGCTTCTCGAGACGTTTATATGGATGTTCTCAAAGCAGGCTTTTTGAACACATTCATTGAGGCTGGAGCGACAATTCTCCCGCCAGGATGTGGAGCGTGCGTCGGAGTCCACCAAGGAGTGCTCGCCGATAATGAGGTTTGTCTCTCTACTTCCAACCGGAATTTCAAGGGAAGGATGGGGAATCCCAAGGGGTTTATATACCTAGGGAGTCCAGCAACAGCGGCGGCCACCTCTTTGACCGGGCGGATTACTGACCCGAGAGAGTTTCTCTAAGCCGTTAGCGATAGTGTATAGTCGGTAGTAAAATATTGTAAGACGGGAATAGAATTTGATTTTGAGGAATTTATAGGATAGAAATTTCTTTGGGAAAAATATTTTAATTCTCTAGCATACCGGCATTTTAAAAAAGCGCCGAACTTTCCAAAATGCTTTGCGGACTCATAAGTTCACTACCGACTTGCGACGAATGACTTATGACCACTCATGTGGAGGGGTAATGAAACTCAAAGGACGGGTTTGGAAATTCCGGGATAATATTTCCACCGATGACATTGCTCCCGGAAGGTATTTTCACCTCCGTAGCAATCTTCCCGAACTAGCGAAGCACGCCCTTGAAGGCGAAAATGCTGTTTTTGCTTCACGGGTTAAGGCAGGCGATTTTATCGCTGCGGGTGAGAACTTTGGTCTGGGTTCTAGCCGCGAACATGCTCCGGCAATTTTAAAGCTGCTGGGAGTAAGAGCCATTTTGGCTCCTTCTTTTGCTCGAATATTTTTCCGAAATGCAATTAATCTAGGTATTCCTCTTCTAATTACAGAGACGGCCTCTATCGATGAGGGCGATGAGTTGGAAGTGAACTTAACAACTGGTGAAATCAAAAATTTAACTCGAGATTCTGTTCTTAAAACCCAAAAAATTCCCCCTTTTATGCTAGAGATCTTAAAGGCGGGCGGACTCATTTCTTATCTTGCCAAGAATAAAGATTTTAAACTCCCGGGTTAGCTCACAGCTTACAGGTGATATAAAGTTTAGAATAAAGAGCCCAAGGCCCAGGGCCAAAAGGTATTGTCGTCGCTCATCTCTGATTTCAGACCTCTGACTTCTTTAAACTGGAGTGAAAATGAAAGTAAGCGTAATCGGGGCGGGTAAAGTTGGCTCAATGATTGCTCTAAGAACGGTTGCTAAAAACCTGGCGGATGTTTCCCTGATAGACGTTCTCGAAGGGCTACCACAGGGTCTCGCTCTTGACCTTCTTCAGTCTTCGCCGATTGAAGGAATCAGAAGAAAAATCATTGGTACCAATGATTACCGGGAGCTGGAAGGCTCCAAGGTGGTTGTGGTTACGGCCGGTTTTCCAAGAAAACCCGGTATGACAAGGCTTGATCTTCTTAGGGAAAACGCCCGCGTCGTTTCGTCTGTAGTCGAGGAAGTTAAAAAATGGGCCCCCCAGGCGATAGTCTTGATGGTAACAAATCCCTTGGATGAGATGACATACCTTGCGGCAAAAGTGAGTGGTTTCCCGACCAAGAAGATTATGGGAATGGCGGGAACCTTGGACTCGGCCCGCTTCCGCTATTTTATTGCCGAAGAGCTCAACATTGTGCCTCAACACGTTTCGGCGATTGTTTTAGGAAGTCATGGGGACGCAATGGTTCCTTTATCCCGTTTTGCCACTGCTAACGGCAAAAATCTTTCCGACGTTCTTTCTACAGAGGTAATTGATCGAATCGTTGAAAGGACAAAAGACGCTGGCACGGAAATTGTTTCTTACTTAAAATCCGGAAGCGCTTTTTTCGCTCCATCGGCGGCAGCGGTGGAAATGCTTGAAGCGATTTTAACGAATGAATCAAAAATTGTTCCGGTCTCTGCCTATGTTCAGGGGCAATATGGTTTAAGGGACCTCTTTATTGGGGTTCCTGCCAAACTAGGGAAAAATGGGGTTGAAGAGATTATCGAGCTTGACCTTGATTCGGAAGAAAAAAACGCTCTTAATCACGCTGCCATCCTAATCAAGAATAAAATTCTAGAACTTCAATCTTTAGGCTACTAGAGTGCCCGAGGGCGATTCGATCTTAACCCATCTCTTTAGAAACAAGTTTCCTGAACGATGAATGAAGTAAGGTTGTTGCGGGGCCGGGGCAGGCTTCCCCGATTTTTTTCTCGTCAACCCTATTTATTGGCATGATCTCAAGAAGAGTGCTGGTTAAAAAGACTTCGTCTGCTTGTGTTAACTCGACCGGGGTCACGCTTTTTTCTGTTGCATTAATCCTATTTTCCCGGGCAAGTTCAAAAACTATTTTCCTTGTCACCCCCGCTAAGCCGCCGTCGGATAGGGGAGGAGTATAAACACCACCGTCTTTAACCCAGAAAATGTTAGAGCGGCTTCCTTCGGCGATTTTTCCCTCGGTGTTGAGGATTAGGCCTTCCAGCGCTCCCTTGGTTTCGGCTTCTTTGTGAGTTAGCGCATTAGTCAAACGGCTGGTAGTTTTTAGGGGGTAAAGGGGAGACTTTTCGTTGAGAGGATAAGCCCCCACGATTATTTTGACTCCCGTTTGGTAAAGTTCAGGCGGATAAAACCAGTCGTCTCGAAGATGGACAACTAGAACATCTTCTTTAATTCCCTTGTACAAAGAAACTCTTACAGCCGCCTCCTTTTGTTGATTGCGTTGAAGCAACTCGTGACAGACCGCCGTAAGATCAGACGGGGAAAGCCCCGGAATTAAGCCTAACTTTGCCGCTCCGGAATATAAACGGCGCCAGTGAGCCTCTGGCCGAAAAAGCTTACTCTTATGAGCTCTGATAGTTTCGAAAAGTCCGAAGCCAAAGAGAAGTCCTGGTTCCAAGACTGAAATCTTGGCCTCTTCCGTCTTCAAAAATTCGTCGTTTAAATAAACGTACTCCATAAGTTGAAACCTCGATTAACCGAGTCCGTCAGAGGGAGAAACCTAAAAAAAGTGTATATTTGTCCTAACACTAATTCAAGATCAATTTATGGTTTCTTTTCATTTCGGATTATGGTGACCTGATGAGGAATCAGGGGATGGTCCAAAAATTGGCTTAGTTTAAGTCTTTTTCAAGCATTTGAGGGGCCACTTTGAAAAACACTTTCGATCATTTCTAAAAGGGGTTTAGGGGATAGGTCCTTCTTTATCAAAAAATCGTCGGCCCCCGCTTTTTTAGCCATTTTTTGATATTCTTCGCTTTCATGGACGGTCACTACCAACACACCAATTGAGGGGTAATATTTTTTAATGTAGCTTGTTGCCTCTAAACCGTCCATCTTAGGCATGCTAATATCCATTAAAACAACATCGGGATGGAGACCCGCTGCTTTACTAATTACTTGTTCACCGTCGGTCGCTTCGCCAACTACCATTATTTCCGGGTGAAACCCGAGAACTTCTCTAACCGTTTTCCGAAATATAGCGTCATTATCGGCGATAAGGAGCCTAATTGACACTGTTCCTCCTAGATAAAAGGGGGGACGCTCTCCCCGTAGCGCCCCAAACTTGAAAATACTTTTGAGCTTGTTTTGTTGATTAAATTTTCGATAAAAAAAACTTTGCGTCTTGATTCCGAAGGAAACATATGAATCTCTTGCTCAATTTTACTGAGTTTCAAGGTGATTACATAAGACGCATCCACTCAGGCATTTTTTCTGACCGCGTCGCCGTATTGTCGGAGCCAGCTGTAGACACACTTACGCGCAGCATCCAGTTCTTTAGATGGTTGGGGCGAGCCGTCACTATTTGGTGAAGCTATTTTCTCAAGGTGGTTAGAGGATAACTGGATAAAATTGAGCATTTCAAACCTCCTTACTAAAAATTTACTCATTGTTGATATAGTAACCTTAATATTACAATTTTTACAGCTCTTTACAATCAGGTCTAGAGTGTATTTTCAAATAAAAAAGACCCTACTTCCAGGTCTTTTTAAGCTTTGGCTTGATTATCTTAGTCGTTAAGGTATGTTCGGCTAATCTTTGTCAAGCAGTCCTTTATCCAGGGCCAGCTTGACTAATTCTGTGCGGTCGTGGATGTCTAATTTTTTGTAGATGTGGGTCCGGTGGGTTTCCACTGTTTTTATACTGGTGAAAAGTTTTTCCGCAATTTCTTTGTTTTTGTATCCCTGGGCAATTAATTTTGTGATTTCGGCCTCTCGGTCGGTGAGGCCGCTTAGTCTTTTTTTCTCTGCAGGCGGCTTAAGATACTCGCCTACTAATCTTTTGGCAAGAGTAGAAGAGACTAAAAGCTCCCCCCGATAAATTGTCCGGATGGCGCTGGTCAACTCCTTACCCGTGTTTCTCTTTAATAAATAACCCGTTACTCCCTGTTTAAGGAGGTTATAGGCATATTCATCATCGTCGTATCTCGTCAAAATGAGGATGCCGATCTCCGGGTGAATCTCTTTTATTGTGGTCGCAGCCTGAAGTCCATTAACCTTTGGCATGCCAATATCCATTACAATGACATCGGGCAGAAGTTCCGTGCTTTGTTCTATCGCCTCTTGTCCGTTGGTCGCTTCTCCAACGAGTTCAATATCCGCCTCTTTTTCCAAAATAGCGCGTGCTCCATCCCTGAAAATGGGATGATCGTCGGCGAGAAGGACTTTTATCTTAGGCATTTAGACCTCGAGGTCGTTTAAGAGGTATTATAGCTGTAATTTTGGAGCCCAGGCCGGGTTTAGATTCAACCTTAAAGCTGCCCCCAAAAAAGTCGGTTCTTTCCCGCATCCCAACCAAACCAATGGCCTCTTCCTTATTTCTTAAGGCTTTATCAGGGTCAAATCCTTTTCCGTCGTCTTTAATCGTGATTGTTATCTGAGTGTCCGGCATAAAATCTAGGGTCAGCCGGACTTCGCTTGCTTGAGCGTGTTTGACCACATTATTAAGTCCCTCCTGAGCTATCCTCAAGATGGCTGTTTGGATAGGCTTTGGGAGAGGCTGTTCCGTTTGGCCGGTGGCTTCGAAAACGGTTCTGACCCCGGCTTTTTCCACCCGATTTTTGGTGTACCATTTTAAGGTGGGAACAAGTCCAATGTCTTCAAGCATCGAAGGTCTAAGATCAAAAGCAAGCCGGTGAACTCCGTCTAGGGCACTGTTGGCGGTCTGTTTTAGCTCTTCTAAAGTCTTCCTTACTTTGGCGAATGCGGACGGAATCAATTCCTTGCTCATCTCCAGACGAATTATGACATTTGTCAAAGCCTGGGCGGTATCATCGTGAAGTTCTCTTGATATCCGGCGACGTTCCTCTTCCTGGATTTCCAGTAATTTGTGAGACAATCTTTCAAGTTCTTGTAATAGCTGAAGCTCGTCCCCGCGAACCTGTAGCTCCCGGAAGAGCTTGGCGTTCTCTAGGGCGGTCGCCGCTTGGAGAGCAAGGATTGAAAGAACAGTAATCTCGCTAGGGGTGAACTTATGAGGGAAAGAATTAAGAGCCGAGATAATCCCGATATTCCTTCCTTTGATCGAGAAGGGAATACCTACCAAAACCGTCTCTTGATTGTTTTTAGTGAGTGCTTTAGCACAGTGACATTCTTCGGAAACGAGCGAAAGGTAGCCTTTTTTCACTGATTCTTGGGTGATATTTTCAAGCGAGCCGCGCCACCAAGATTCTGCGTGTTGATCCCTTCGACCTCTAACAGCTAAAGTTTTTTTGTTTGCTTCAAATTTACCGCTCTTTTGATCGACTAAGAAGGTGACAACCTTTTCAGCCCGGGTTAACTGCTTCGCTCTTTCCACGACTACCGGCAGTATTTTTTCTTCTTCTAGAGTGGAAACAATATCAACACACGCTTCACAAAGAGAAACCAGTTTAGCCAACTTTTTAACCTCACATTTTAAGGGGAGTCTGAAATTACTTTTTGCTTCTTAACCTAGGAATTGTTTATCCTGCCTTGACGACTCTAAATTATTACTCACCTGAACAGGTGGCGTCGTAAAATAATTATAGCTAAAATTAACAGAAATATCCACTACCTCGAGCACCGGTTACGTAGCAATAATCACAAATAGTGTGCGGTCATCTCCACTTTTATAGCATATTTTAGTCTCTTTAGAGGCTTTTTTCAACGTGACCAAGACCATTAGAAAATAATCGTTCTGATGGGAAGCTAAACGGTGTTTTTATTCTCTTGGGTGAACAAGGGCGAGCATTGACGCCCTCTTTTTATCGTGATAAATTTTGAGGACAAAGAGCTAAAACTAGGATTTTTATGGAAGAGCAAAAACTTTTACGGCGCGTCGTAATTATCTCAGTGGTCGTTCTTTTCGTGATCACCACGGTATTTTTTTTCTTTCAAGTTAAACCCAATATCGATCAGATATCGTTTCTAAGGTCAAATCGATACGAGGGGCACCCAAAAGCGATAAGTGCGAATATCGCGGCCGAGTGGCGAAAGATCGGCGGTAAGGCAGTACAGTACCTATTGATTAATGGCGTAGCGTTAGGAATTGGCCTCTTTATCCTCTTAAGCTTAAAACCTTCTCAATCCCGGAAAAAAAACGAAACCTAGGAAAACTCAAAAGTTAACCCTAAATCTCCCTTAATAATTCCTTTATCCCAATTTTTTATCTCCAATAAATCCCAAACGATAATTCCTTGGGATAAAGCATATTTCTGCTTGGATAATATGTTCCCCTTTAAATCATTCCCAGCTGTTAAAGTTTCTTATGAAAAAGTCGATAGGTAAACTAGCTTGCAGTTTAGAGGTAAAATTCATTCAAAATTTTAAAAAAATTAGAACTCAAAAATAACCGGAGTAGAAAATGTTTTGGATTTTGTTACCGATAAGAATCTCAAGAGCGCTCAAAAAAATGCCTTACGTAACCATTGTTTTAATTACCATTAATACTTTTATCGCTGTTCTTCTGGCGCTCGCTGCTAAAAACCCCCAGATTCTCTCGAAAATTTATCAAAATTTTGGTTTTATGGCTGACGAAAGAGCCTGGTACACCTGGTTTACCTACATGTTTTTGCACGCTGGGTTCGCGCATCTTTTAGGCAATATGATTTTCCTGTGGCTATTCGGGGCGGCGCTCGAAGATGTTCTAGGGAAATCGAAATATCTTTTTATCTATTTGGCCGGCGGCTTAATGGCCGCGTTAGCCCAGACCTCAATCAAGATTATTTTCCTTCCCAATGCTCCGGTAGCACCTCTAATTGGAGCTTCTGGCGCGGTTGGAGCGCTCCTCGGGGTTTTTATCTTAAGGTTCTTCCGTAACGAAATGACCGTCTTTTACTTTGTATGGTTTCTTACAATTTTTCGCTGGGGAACCTTTGAAATTAGCTCGTTGCTTGCTCTTGGAGCGTGGGTTGGCATGGAAGTCGTATCCGGTTTTCTTCAGATCCTTAGCGGAGCCGCGGGCGGCGTAGCTCATTGGGCTCATATCGGAGGCTTTGCTTTTGGATTGTTGGCAGCCAAGATTATCAAGCTTGAGGTCGAAGCGGGCAAAGAGTATCTGGCGGAAGAAGCGGCCACTCTTGCAAAGAGCGGAGATCACACCGAGGCAGCCGCGAAGTACGAGGAATTAATCAATAAAGAGCCGGCTAGTCCCGAGGTTTTACTCAAGGCGGCCCGGATGTATGCCAATTCCGAGCAGCGCGACAAAGCGGTTAAAAGATATGTAAAAGCTTTGGAGGGTCTGCTCAAAAACAACGAACTAGACAAAGCTTTTGAAGCGTACTCCGAGTTAATTGAATTTTACTATCCAGATTTAGTTTTAGAGCCCCGACTTCAGTTTAGGGTGGGGACCATTTGCGAAAGCAAAACCAACTTTGAGTTGGCCGTGGATGCCTTCCAAAAAGTTATCTACAATTATCCCCGCAGTCTCCAGGCCGAGTTGTCCTTGCTACGGATGGGACAGGTTTTCCTAAAAATGGGCGAAGAAGAGGAGGCTTCCAAAATTTTTAGAGAATTTCTTGATCGATATCCGTTTAGCCAATGGAAAGCCTTGGCCGAAAATGAAGTGCGAAAGGTTGCTTCTCACTCTCGGGCAAGGTTTCATTAAGACCGAACTAAATTCAAGAAATCGCTCCCAGAGATGAACCAGTTTCTATCATAGATCTTGAAAAATGTCTTCAACCTTCAACCTTCAACCTTGTCTTATCTAATTACCCATAATGATTTCCACCATAACCGCCATTTTTTATATAATGAAGAGAATAGATGAGGGGAGATCGTAGAGAGATAAAAACAGAGGGTTAAGAAGTGTATGCAAAGTTTGCTCCTTACTACGATAAAGTGGGCTGGGACAAATATTCTTACCGTCTTTTTCATAAATTACTGCCCCTATTGAGAGAAAAAGGCGGAAAAGATGTAAGTTTGCTTGATCTGGGATGTGGGACGGGAACCCTTGTTTTAGAGGCGGCCAAACACGGTTTTTCCGCGGACGGGGTTGATATTTCCAGAGAGATGATTGAAGTGGCAAGGTCAAAAGACAACTTAGGGCAGGCGAACTTTTATGTCGCGAATATTTGCTCATTTAAAACCGAACGGAGGTACGATTTCATAACTTGTTTTTACACGCTCGATCATTTTGTGGCAAGTGATCGGCTCCTCTCCGCTTTTGTAAATATAAGGCAGTGTCTTCGGGATGGAGGCAACTTTATCTTCGACATTAAAGATAAGATAGGATTCGACAACAGAAATCCTGGTTTTAGAAAAAAAACTCCCAACTATCTTGTGGTTCGTCGAAGCTTCTCTAATCCTCTCACCGGCTTAGTTACCAAAAAGCTTCTCCTTTTGGTAAAAAATGACCACCAAAAATGTGTTACAATTAGAGGCAATTTAAAGGAACGGGGTTACAGCAAGCAGGAGATCAGAGAAGTGCTGACGCGGGCTAAATTTATCGAGGAGCAGGTCATTGACTTAGGGCAGGGAGACCCCCAAAGTAACGCTGAAAAGCGAGTTTTTTGGCAGGTTAAGTAGCTAAATTTTAAAGGAAGCTGTTTTTCAGGAGGAACAACATGTACGATCTGGTTATTCTGGGTGGGGGACCCGCTGGATTAACATCCGGGATTTATGCCCAGCGAGCGAGACTAAATACGGTTCTGGTGGAAAAAATGGGGGTAGGAGGCCAGGTTTCCATAACGGATGTAATTGAAAATTATCCCGGTTTCCCGAGCATAGGCGGCCCCGAACTTATTCAAAAGTTTGAAGAACACGCCAGAAAGTTTGGTCTTCCGATAGAATTGGCCGAAGTTACGTCAATTGAAGATCGGGGCAAGTTCAAAGTGATTAAGACGTCCGAGGGTGATTTTGAAACTAAGGCGGTAATAGTCGCCACCGGTGCTCACCCGCGTAAGCTAGGGATACCTGGAGAAAAAGAATTTGCGGGCAAAGGGGTTTCTTACTGTGCCACTTGCGATGGTTTTTTCTATAAACAAAAGGATATTGTCGTCGTGGGTGGCGGAGATACTGCCATCAAAGAAACGCTCTATCTAGCTAAAATTGTCAATAAAGTTAAGTTAGTTCATAGGAGAGATGCTTTGAGAGCCGAAAAAATTTGGCAGGAAAGAGCCCTCGCGGAACCCAAAATTGATTGGCTTTGGAATTCAGTTGTTGAGGAGATCAAGGGCAACACGGGAGTTAATAGAGTAGTCGTGAAAAATGTGAAAGACCAAACCCGAAAAGAGTTAACTGTCGAAGGAATATTTATTTTCGTTGGAATTATCCCCAACACCCAATTTGTCAAGGTCAAAAAAGATTCGGGTGGCTTTATTATAACGGACGAAAAGATGGAGACGTCCATCCCGGGAATCTTTGCCGCCGGTGATTGTCGCGCGCAGTCTTTAAAACAAATCTCAACGGCGGTAGGAGAGGGCGCATTAGCTACTTCCGCGGCAGAACAATATCTTGAAAGCCTGAGGTAAACGCTCAGATTTGATAGCTTTTCAAGGTTGTAAGAGCTAAGAGGGGCGCGCTGCACTTGCTTTTGCCATGACCTTCTGATAAACCTTCAGGGTTTCTCTGGCAGTGTTTCTCCAGGAAAAATTGGCTGCTTGTCGTAGGCCAGCTTCTTTAAGATTCTCTCGAAGCGATTCATCTCCCAAAATTTTCTCGAGGGCTTGAGCTAATTCTAAAGGGTCAGTGGGGGAGACTTTTATGGCCGCGTTTCCGACAACTTCCGGCAGAGAAGATACATTGCTGGTGATAACGGGAGTACCGCAGGCCATTGCTTCTAATGGTGGTAAACCAAATCCTTCATACAAAGAGGGGTAGACAAAAACTTTAGCGGCGGAAAAAAGTAAGGGCAAGTGGTAATCGGGAAAGTAGTCAGTTAAAATTACTCGATCTTCTAAATTGAGAGAACTAATTTTTCTTAAAATCTCATGTCGGTAAGTACCAGCAGAGGCGTCTCCGCCAGCGACCACTAATTGGTGAGGAAGCGCCTCTTTTTCTTTCAAGATAGCGTAGGCTTCTAGTAAAAGTAGAAGGTTTTTTCTTCTAACGAGCGAGCCAAGATTTAAAATAAACTCTTCGGGAAGGCCGTAATCTTTTCGAAATTTCTCTATCTCATTTTTATCTTTGGGGACAAACTGGCTGGCGGGGGCCAGGGGGATTACGGTAATTTTTTCCTCCTCGACCCGAAAATACTCGATAATGCCGGCCCTAGCAGACTCAGAAACAGCAATGACGTGATCGGCCATTCTCAAAGAGATGGGCACATACAAATTGAGGTAGGCCAAAGCCTCAGGAGAATAGTCCTGCGGCCGGAAAGAATAGGTAACGTCGTGCACTGTAACAACGGTTTTAATTTTATTTTGAAGAGTGAACGGTAGGGGTAGCACGTAAATAGGGGCATGAAATACATCAACCGGTGTATCTTTGATGAGATTGGGAAGGTGGCGTTGCTCCCAACAAATGCGCGTCTGCCAGAAAGAGTCTGACACCATCTCATCTTTGTCCGGGGTGAAAAGGTAGAACCTTAGAGGCATACCGGTCGCCGCTAAGCTTTTGACCAATTCGTTAGTGTATCTGCTAAGGCCCGCAGGTTGATCGCCCCACGGGCATATGTTTACACCGATGTTCATCTGGTGACCTCCGGTTCCTAGTTGCCGGGCTTCTGAACACTTTCAATTTCGGCTGTCCCTCGGGAATTCCTCTAAAATTTTTTTGAAGAAAGACAACAATTTTTGCAGATAGGATCGGATCCACCCTAAAACGGTTGGTTTCGGAACTTAAGGTAATGGAAAGCTTAAAGCCTTTTGAAGAGAACGTGAAGAAAAAAGGCGTTACCAAATTATACGGGGAAGAAAACTTGGCAGATTAATTTAATCGATTGGTTCGACGATCGTGGTTTGAGCAAGACATCTGTGGCTGTCTTCTAAGATGCGTTCAAGTTCATCTCTCAAGGTGTCTTTGTCCAAATATCCTATGATTTCTCCTACTTCCCGGCCCTCGCAGAACACCTTCATTGTTGGGGTGGCCATTATTCCGTATCTCAATTGGACGTGCATGTTATCGTGGCTTGAACGTATGTTTAACCTCGTAAAAGTCATTTTTTCAAATTCGTCCGAAAGTTCTTGGTAAACCGGTTTCAGTCTTTTGCACCAGAGGCATTGCTCGTGCCAGAAGTCAACCACAACGGGCTTGGAAGATCTTAGGACCTCTTTATCCCAGCTACTCGCGTCAATGTCCTTGACCACTTCTTTCACCCCCGTCTTGGATTGGCAAAGCTTAGTTAGTATAGAGTCGCTTATTATATCATAGAGATAGATATTGTGTCCGTAGTTAATACTTTGGCCATTTCAAAGTTATTTTTGGGCTAAACCTAAAGCAAGGAGAGTCGGGTGGAATTTAGCTTAAGCTCAAAATGAGTTAAAAGTTTTATTTCTCCGGTGTTTTTCTAGCCGCCTCGATAATTTCTTTAGCGCCCTGAATACCATTTTTTAGGGATTCTCTTACCGTTACAACCGCGTCGCCGCCCACTTCTTTGGCGGCGTTAATGGCGGCGGTTACCGCTTCTTTTGTGGCGGTTGCCGCGTCGCCACCGACCTGTATCACTGCTTCCACTGAACCTCTTACGGCGGCTACGGCCGTTTCTCCAATGTCGAGTCCTAATTCTTTGGCGCTTCGAATAGCTTGAGCTACCGCGCCCTGCACGGCTTCTTTTTGTTCTCCTCCCGATTCCATAAATCCCTGGACCGCTCCTTTCACAACTCCCTTAACCGCGGAAATGACTGAAGCCCCAATTTCCCCAACGCCGGTTAGAGCTCCTTTTACGATTGAAGCCGGGACATCAAGCCCTTCTTTTACAAATTCACTGGTTTCTTTGAGGGTTGAAATAGTCGTGTTCTTGACCACGTCTACGACACTGCTGGCAACATCGGCGGTGCCTTTCAAACTAGCGGTAACAGCCCCTTTTGCGCTATTCACAAGCCGTGAGATTAGGTTAAATGCCATAATTACCTCCTTTCATAAAACCTTCACCTATTTTGTGCTTCTACTTTATTTGTCCACGCCGACCCTCCGATCAAAAGGCAGAGACAGGATTTTCACTCAACCACATTCGTATAAAGATACTATCACATCCACTTGTTTTTCTTAAAATAACCCACCATGACGAGCACGACCGCGCCCATAACGCCCCACACTAGAAGATATCCCCATCTCCATCCGAGTTCAGGCATATATTTAAAGTTCATTCCGTATACGCCGGCAATAAAAGTAAGGGGGATGAAAATCGCCGCAAAAATAGTTAGAACCTTCATAACTTCGTTCAATTTGTTACTGACACTTGATAAATATAGTTCGAGCATACCGGAGAACGTATCGCGGAATGTTTCGAGGGTCTCAACGGTTTGGATAGTGTGGTCGTACAGGTCACGAAGGTAGGGGGTGAGAGATTCGCCAATGAGTTTATAGCCGCCGCGTTGCAAGTTTCCCACTACCTCACGCACCGGCCAGATAGACTTGTGCAGAAAAATCAACTCCCGCTTCAGTTTGTAAATAGTATTTAAGATTTCGGGACGGGTTTGCTCCATTAATTCCTGCTCTATCACGGCGATATCTTCATCAAACTGCTCCAAGATAACAAAGTAGTGGTCTATGATGGAATCGATAATGGCGTAAGCGAGATAGTCGCTTCCTAATTTTCGTATCTTTCCTTTAGCGTTTCTTATTCTGTATCTTAGGGGTTCTAAAATATCTTCTTCTTTTTCCTGGAAAGAAATGACAAATTTTTCGCCGACTACAAGGCTTATTTGTTCTACTGTTATCGCTCTCGTTGCATCTTTGTAATAGGGAATTTTTAGTTCTAAAAAAAGATAGTCTTCGTACTCGTCAATCTTTGGTCTCTGGGTGGTGTTGGCGATGTCTTCGAGCGTCAAGGGATGCAGGTTGAACTTCTCTCCAATTTCCTCGATGATGTTTGTGTTATGAACTCCGCTGACATCAACCCAAGTGATAGTGGAGCTTTTCTGATAAGGCAAGAGATCTTCTATTCTTGTCATCTCTTGCTCCAGAAATTCCGATTCACTGTAGTCAATTAGGGTTATTTTAACTTTCTCGCGACGCTCTTTACCCACATAAGTAACGGTACCCGGAGAAGCGCCAACTTTTTCAAATCCTTCGCGGGAATCCATGAAAATACTCACTCCCAAACCTACCCAGCCACTCAAATTTGCCTGATTGGGCAAGCATTTCGGTCTACAATTGGAACGGTTTTAGGAACTGTAAACGGTTTCTAAGAATTGTTTAGCCGTTTCTAAATAGAGTATACCAAAACAAAAGGTTTTGCCGGTTGAACTCAGACGCTTTGGGCTCGCGAGAGCCGCTTTAGTTTGGTTTCTAATGTCGGTGGTGTATAATTAAAAAACTTGTTTCGAAGACACAATTTTAGATCAATTTTAGATAACTCCGCTTCAACTGAAAGGGCGACGGAGAAGAATGGCAAATCTTATTTTTTTCGGGGGCATTGGAGAAATCGGCGGCAATAAGATTTTGCTTGAGAACGAGGGAACTCAAATATTTTTAGATTTTGGCAAGAATTTTGAAAGAGAACGGAAATATTACGATGCCCCGTATCTAGAACCGCGAGAGGAAGACCACCTCCTTAATTTAGGTATTTTACCGAAAATAGACGGCCTTTATAAAAAGGACAAAAACCAGCCAGCAATTTCGGGTATTGTTCTTTCCCACCCCCACGTCGACCATACGGACTATATCCGCTATCTAAAAGACGAAATTCCTATTTTTTGCGGAGAAACCACTAGAGACATTATTGTTAGTCGCGAATTTAGCGGTCGGCCGGCTCCGAAGGATTATGCGGTCGCAAAATACACCAAAACCGCTGGACAGGAGGTTTTTAAAGAATTTAAGACTTTTAGAACCGGCGACGTGGTTACTATTGGTTCTATAAAGGTGGATCCGGTTCATGTTGACCACTCGATTCCGGGCGCCTATGGTTTGATTATTAACACCGAGGCGGGAGGGATTGTTTACACGGGAGATTTCCGATTGCACGGCACCCGAAATGATATGACCGAGGATTTTTTAGAAAAAGCTAAATCCGCGAAGCCAAGGGCGCTAATAATTGAGGGCACCAATATTGTTAGCGGGAATATTAGTTCAGAAAAGGAAGTTAAAGAGAAGGTAGGCTGCCTTGTTTCCCAGTCGCCTGGTCTGGTTATGGCCAGTTTTTCCCCGGTCGATATTGATAGATTAAGGACTTTTTATGAAGTTGCCAAAGAAACCGGGCGAAAATTAGCGATATCTACCAAACAAGCTTTTTTGATTAAAAATTTGGCCGCGGACCCTAATCTTTCTCTATTTGACCTGACCGACCCGGATATTTTGATCTTTGCCCGGGAAAAGAAAGCCCCACCTTTTTGGGAACAGAATCTTATTAATACTTATGGAAACGTAATTGAGAGTGTTGATGTGTGCGACATTCAAAATGACGTTATTTTATCGGCTTCTTTTTACGATATGAATGAGATGTATAAAATTTGTCCTAGCCCCGGCGCCATTTTTATCCTTTCCCAGAGCGAACCTTTTAATGAAGAGATGGAGATCGATTATAAAAAACTCCTTAACTGGCTGGAACATTACGGCATTCCTCTCTACAACATTCATACCTCCGGTCACGCCACGCCCATTGATCTTAAAAGTGCTATTTCAGCTATTGCTCCGGAGAAAGTTTTTCTTATCCACACCGAAAGGCCAAAACTGTACCAGCATTATTTGAGAGATCTAAAAATTAAAACAATCTCCCCCGAACCGGAGATAAAATATTCTCTTTAGTTGTGAAGGTTATGTTGGAGGGTACTAAAATCAAAACGCGAGGCTAGGAGGACATTGTGAGCGAACAAACACATCACTCGGAAGTTTTAACTCATCTCTATGATCAGCTAAAAACGGTTTTCGAAAATTCCGAACAAAGTATCTATCTTTACTTAGACGATATGCATAAAGTGTGTAATCAAAAATTTGCCGAACTGTTGGGTCATGATTCACCCGATGAGTGGGCTAAGATTGAAGATTTCATGGAATTTGTGGACGAGCGTAGTCAGCACACATTAGTTGCGACTTACCGCAATGCGATGGAACGGGTGATCGGTTCCACAATCGAGGTCACCTGGAAGAAAAAAGGTGGTGGAACCGTCGACACGAAGTGCATTCTCG
>Ga0209521_10001151_pt1 | contig 21434 bp, 19 predicted proteins | sample Rifsed19ft4_FD_184016 | JGI IMG/M metagenome (GOLD analysis project Ga0209521, IMG submission 184016) | Soil microbial communities from Rifle, Colorado, USA - sediment 19ft 4 (version 2) | ecosystem: Environmental > Terrestrial > Deep subsurface > Rock core/Sediment | place: Rifle, Colorado...
CGCCGGAAACGACACCGTAGACATGTTTGGGGAAGAGGGAATTTCTAACCTGGATTCCAAGTACTCCATCCGGCGATGAATACGCGCCTTTCATCTCGTTGAAGACCACGCCTTTGTACGTGAGTGGCTCTGATGGATCGTTGAGTTCATAGTGCCAGCCCTCCTGCATGAACGTTTGTTCAGATATGAGGGGATGCAAGACAGCATCGATGTAAACCTCGATCAAGTTATAGAAATCCTGAATGTTCTGGCTGGCAACGGGATAGCAGGTCTTATCCGGATATGTCATTGCATTGACAAATGTCGCCAGGGAGCCTTTGCGCAATTGCACGAATGGGTCTTTGACCGGATATTTTTCCGAGCCATTCAACACTGAATGTTCGAGGATATGCGCTACGCCCGTTGAATCCTTTGGCGGCGTGCGAAAGGTGATCGAGAAGACTTTGTTCTCGTCATCGTTGATTACGGATAGCAGGCGAGCACCTGTGCGTTTGTGCAGGTAATAACGCACGGTCGCGTTGAGTTCGGGAATGATTTGTTCCTGCAGCAAGCTGAATTTCCTGGACATATTTTCTCCTGTGTATCGGAATGTTTTGAGGTGAGGAATGGCAAATCAATCGGGGTCAGTTTGCGGCTCGGTTTGAGGCGGGCGGAGTTGCCATAGATCTCTGTCTATATCCGCAGCATTTTCCCACGCGATTGTTTCTGAGGTCAGCAGGTCATCGATCCGGCCACTGAGATCGTTAAAAACCTCCTCCGTAATGCCGCGGTCCGCGAGCAGTTCATTGAGTGCTTTCTTCTATCCATTTGTATAGACTTTGCGATTCCGTGGATCAAGCCGGTGGCATCAGCAGGCGGATCGAGTTTGCGCTTTTCATATTTCCTACTTTTTGTTCACTCCGTAAGCCCGCGCCACTGGCAGGACGAGCAGGAGACCAATCCCCTGGTCGTCCAGGTCACCGATCGCACTTTTCGTCGCGGCAAGGACCGCCTCTACTTCTGCTTCGTCCTTGACTGTCGTAAAGATGGTGCGGTTCATATTCTCAGGAACCTCGTAGAAATCGCTCAAAGATGGTATCAAAGGCATATCGTCGCGCCATCCGGCCAATTGACGGATGCGTCCCAGCCCGGTGCTGAACAGGACAGTTGCACCTTGAACGCCTTTCTCCTCCCAGGCTATGAGCAGATCCTCAAGCCGATCTGGATCGTTTAGAACGAGCAGGATCAGGTACATCAGGTTGCCTCCTCATTTTGCGGATCAGCCGGAGCTGCGACCTGTTCGGCTTTGGGCGCCGTTCTCTGCGCCTTCTGTTTTTCCTGTGCGAACAGGACTCGCAGGATGGGTGGTGTCACAAGCGTGGTAACCAACACCATGCCGACGATCGCTGAAAATTCATCCGAACTAACCAGGCCCTCATGAATGCCCACATTGGCTACAATCAAGCCAACTTCGCCACGCGAGACCATACCCGCGCCCAGTTGGACCGACTCGCGCAGGCTCAGTCCGCCCAGCCTTGCGCCAATCCCCGCACCCAGCCATTTACCGATAATAGCAGTCAAGATAATGGCCAGTGTGAACCAGAGCAACTCGATCTGTAGCGAACGGGCGTTGACTGAAAGCCCAATGTTGATGAAAAAGACCGGCACGAACAGGCCATACGCCAGGGCATGGACACCGTGTTCCACGCGTTCTCTCTCTCCACTGCGGGCCATCATCAGACCGGCGATGAACGCGCCAGTGATGGCTGCCATACCGCCCAATAGTTCCGCGGCCAGACCATAAGCAAGCATCACGACCAGCGCCAGAGTTAGCACGCCCTGACTGATTGGTAGATGTGCAATTCGGCGCATCAACCATGGCAATACCCATAACCCAAAAGCCACCGAGAGAGCCAGGAAAGCAATCATCCTCATTAGGATCCACAGCACTCCGCCTATACTCCCTGTGCCTGCTTCTATAGCCAGGAAGATGGACAGGGACAGAATGACCAAAATATCGTCGAAGACCGCCGCTCCCAAAAGGCTCAGGCCAACGCGGCTACGCAGCACCTTGAGTTCCATCAGGGTCTGCGCGGAGATGCTCACGCTGGTGGCGCCTAGAGTGAGGCCGAGAAATATCGCCGTCGCGTTGTTCATGCCATAGAGCCTGCCCGCGCCCCAGCCCAGCACAGTAGGCATGAGTACTCCCAGGAAGCCGCCGTATGCAGCCACGCGGGTGTTACGGGTCAGTTCGTTCAGGTGTAACTCCAGACCAGCGATGAACATCAGGAGGAGGACACCCAATTCGCCAAGTTCCGCGATCGTATCAGCCAGGGCGTGATCTATGAAGGGCAGGTTCAGCACATCGATGACGGACGGCCCCAGAAGAATGCCAACCAAAAGTTCTCCCAGCACAGATGGCTGGCCCAGGCGTATACTCAGATAGCCCGCCAGTTTTGCGGAGAGCAGGATAATGGAGAGGAGAAGAGCAAGTTGCAGGAATGTGGTCATCGCAGGCAACAATCTAAAGTATAACCGCTTCCATAGCACCGGCAATCATTATTGATTCTTACCGAGTCTAGTACGTTTTATATAAGACTATGTACAGCACACTGGCAATCGCACAAGTTGCCAGCATCACGGGAAGGCCGCGCCGATTCCATAGACTTGAGGTAATGGGCGTGCGTGTCTTTTCGGATAGAGTTGCGACAATGATATTGGCAGTCGAACCGATGATCGTTCCATTGCCTCCAAAACCCGCGCCGAATGCGAGCGCCCACCACAGGGGTGTGATGTCCATGCCTGCCTCACCAAGCCCTTGAATGACGGGTATCAATGCAATCGTGATTGGGACATTATCCACGACCGCGGAAAGACCAGCGACGATCCAGATCAAGCTGACGCCAAACCATATCGGCGGGATGCGGGAGAGACCCTCCAGAAGACCGACGATGGCTTCCAATACACCCGCTGCCTCCAACCCACCAACCATCACGAAAAGAGCCGAAAAGAAAATAAGTACACTCCACTCCACTTTTTTAAAGGTTTCCTGGATATCAGGTTGTACCCAGAGCAGCGCAACAGCGGCCGCGCTTGATGCGATAAATGAGGGACTAATATGCAAAATATGATGAACAAAGAATAACAGGATAGCTGCGCCCAGGATGATCAAGACGCGACGGGCAGTTTTGGGATCATCTAAGGACTCGGCCGGATTCAAGCTCATCACAGCTTCGGCGTTGTGTGGTCGCTTCGACAATTCATCGCGAAACAGAAAACGTAGCAACACCAACGTGGCTACCCATGCCACCGCCACAATCGGAAGGGCATAGATAAGAAAGTCATTGAATGAAAAGCCGGCTGCCGAGCCAATTAACACGTTGGGTGGATCACCGACCAACGTTGCTACGCCGCCTGTATCCGAAAGCAAGGCCTCGGCCATCAAATAGGGTAGTGGACTAATACCGAGGATTTCACAGATAAGAATTGTTACAGGCGCAATCAAAACAACGGTTGTCACATTGTCGAGGAACATCGAAAGGACAGTTGTGATGCTGCCGAGTAATACAAATAAGAGCACAGGCTTGCCCCCAGAGGCACGGGCAGCCCATACTGCAATATATTGAAAAAATCCTGTCGGCTCGAGCATGGCAACCAGGATCATCATTCCCAGCAAAAGCCCAAGAGTATTGAAGTCAATCGCCTCCAGGGCAGCTTCTTCCGAATAAAAACCCAGGATTTTTCCGACACCGACCATGAATACCGCTCCGGCAATTCCAGCGATGGAGCGATTCATCTTCTCGGAAAAGATCAATACCAGGCTGATTATGAATATCAGGATTGAAAGGATGGCGGAAAGGAGCATTGCTATTCCACTTCTGACCAGGCTGAAAGGATCGTTGTCCCAATGTCCACCCGTGATGCCACTCCAACAAGTTTCCCATCTTCTGAGACAACCGGCATATCATGCAAATTGTGCTGCAACATCAACGCGTAGGCGCGCAGTAACCCGCTGTCTTCATGGACGGTGATGGCGGGTTTCATGAGAGTTTTGATCGATTTATCGAGCACGTCCGCTGAAGGACGCGTGGTCTCGACCGCACCGAAGTCGTGGACAAAGTCAACATCTGCGACAAAGTTAACGAAATCCGGAAGTTCCAGGGAAAGCAGGTCGCGCAGACCGACCACACCCACAAGTTTATTGTTCTGATCCACGATCGGCAAAAGACCAATATGTTCCTTGACGAATATCGCGGCGGCTTCACGTACAGAAGCTGTTTCAGTGATTGAAACGACGTTGCGTTTCATACAATCACCAATTTTCATATGATCTCCTCAAAGACAAAATCTCAGACATGCGAATCCCCCAAACTGTACAGCCGCCCTCTTAATTCATTGATCGATTTCGCGTCCCCATTCTCATCTTTATAAAACCAAACATCCCAACCATTGACAGGCTCATCCTCCATCAGAGTCCTGGCGACTCCATGGATCGAGCCAGTGACCTTACCGCAACGAATGTGCCCATTGGACAGGATTTTCGCCCTGACGCCGTTCTTTGCAAAATAGAGGATTTGGCCGGGTTTGAGCAATCCATTTTCGAGCAGCGCACCAAACGGGATTCTGACCTGCTTCCGTTTGACGACTTCCATCGCCTCCCGATCTGCTTCCTGCACTGCGTCGATTCGTTTCTGCGCGATCTTGATATATTTTTTATCGCGTTCGATTCCGATCCAGTTGCGTCCGAGTTTCTTTGCGACCGCGCCTGTCGTCCCGCTCCCGAAAAATGGATCGAGCACCACATCACCGGGGTTCGATGATGCCATGATCACGCGATACAGCAAGGCTTCGGGCTTTTGGGTAGAGTGTGCTTTTGCTCCATTTGACTTGATGCGCTGTCTGCCAGTTGCCAGGTTGAGATTCCAGTCGGAGCGCATTTGTAGGTCATCATTTAAGGCTTTCATAGATTGATGGTTGAATGTGTATTTCGCACCTTTCTTCTTCTGTGCCCAGATCATCGTTTCGTGTGCATTGGTAAACCGTACACCGCGAAAGTTGGGCATCGGATTACTTTTTATCCAAACAATATCATTCAGAAACCAGAAGCCCAGATCCTGCATGATTGCGCCAACGCGGTAGATGTTGTGATATGAGCCTATGACCCAGAGCGTGCCTGTCTCCTTCAACACACGTTGACTTGCGGATAGCCACTCGCGCGTAAATTCATCATACTCTGCGAAACCACCAAACTTGTCCCAGCCATCGTTGACCGCGTCGACCTTTGTCATATTGGGACGATACAAATCGTTCCGCAGTTGCAAATTGTACGGCGGGTCAGCGAATATCAAATCCACCGAGTTCTCAGGCAGGGATGCAAGAATCTCGACGCAATCGCCATGAATGATTTGGTTGAGCGAAAGTTTTTTAGCCACAGATTTCACGGATTGACGCGGATTTGTTCAAAGGCCTCAGTGGAGCGAATTTCAGAAATAACTTGTTGCTTAAGTTTCGGAATATTTGAAAGCGTAAAGAGAACCGATTTCAACAGGATATTACCGTCAAAGTTTCTGGCGGCATTTATATAATCTTCAATTCTTGGGTTGTTGTGACCAAGAGATTTTAGAAATTCAAGTGCACTTTCAAATGACGGATTGGTGACGAATGGGTTAATCATCCTGGAGAATATGCTAATATGTTCATTGTTAATCTTCAGATCGTTTAGTACGCTATTGGGTTTGGCTGATAACTGTATGTCAAGTCTTGTATGCTCGATAAAGTAACTTTCCAGCATAACTGGCATGAACTGGTGTGGCAAACTTTGCAGGATGGGACGAAAGAGAATTCTTTGATTGAGCAAGGCGTGCAAGTCAACAAGATCTGTCAAACAGTGGATGAGATAACCTTTGATAAATGAATCCAAATCCGGGTATTTGTTCATATACTCCAAAATCCTTTCAGCCGATAAATGCGTCTGGTCGCGCTGCATATCGGCCAGATAACGAATATCGGGCACGACCGCTCCCCAATAATATTCGTTAGCTTGTCGAGGTTGAATGTCTTTTTCGAGTTCGGCTGCAATGACCAGATGCGAATAGGGATGCATTATTCATTTACTGTGACAGTTCATCCAAACATCTCTTCGCCAGCGTGGACGCAATGTCCATGCGGTATTCGGCGGAGGCCCATTCATCCATTGCTTCGTGGAAGGCGTTGCGCGCCGCGGTTTCGATGCCATCCGATTCCGTGCCGTCCATCGCCAGGATGGGACTCTTTCCATAGCCGCCGAGCGCGAGGCGCGTGCGGCCTGAGTTCCATTGCACGAGCGCAGCACAGACGATAGGCTTATCTGCTGGCGTTCGGGAGACGTAGTCAAAGGCAAGCTTTACGTTGAGGGGGATGGTGATGGATGTGATGAGTCCACGCGGGCGCAGGGGAAGGAACTCACCGATATTCGATGGCCGTGACTCGGTTTTCGAATTATCCAGTATCGTCCGCTCGATTCTCGCATCGAGTGCGAGCATGACAGTTGCAAACGTTGAGCGTCCATCGCATGAGACGAGCGTCCCTGCGACGGTGGCGGCGTTGCGAAGGTTCAGCGGCGCTTCCAATTTCAACGCCGACCTCAACGCGCTGGGGCAGTGCTCGGATTCCAGTAGTCTTTGCAATGTGACCGTTGCGCCGATGTCCAGGCGCTGTCCTGCCGAAGGTGTCGAAGGATTGTTTCCGCTTTGCTTAATGGAATCAAGTCCAAGGGATTGCAGATCCACCACTTCAACGGAATCAGTCGCGCTCAGCGGAGACGAAGCGTGAGAGAGAAGCGTGCCGCCTCCAAGGGGGAGCATATTTGGTTGAGTTAGGAGAGTCAAGGCTTCGTCCAAAGTCTTGGGTCGGTGATAGGCAGTGATCATAGTATCGCCTCCATGGGAGTTGGCTTTATTATACAGTTAAAAATTTACCGCCATCACGCTGATGGCGGTAAATTTGAAATCTATTCAGAATACACCTTCCACCCAAGTTCATTCAGCCTTGACTTATCAAATTGATCTGCAGGAACGACGATCAAGAGTGTATTTCCCTCCGCCAGTAGTTCATTTGTTTCCGCATCATAAATACCTGCCCATGCCTGCGCGGATTTGGCTCTCGATTTGCCCGCTTTGCCGATTATTTTTAGCGATTTGCCAATCGGCACATTTCTGCGATATTTCACTTCCATCTTGGCTGTAAACATGAAGCGTGGATTCAGCGGGTCACTGCCCATGTGTGCGCGACCCGATATTTCGTCAATGATCGCGCCGACGATGCCTCCGTGCAAAACGCCGGGATACCCTTGAAAATGATCGGGCGCAATGTACGTTGACTCAACTTGGCCGGGCGCGGTCTCATAAATGTGTAAGTGCAAGCCGATGGGATTTTCCATTCCACAGATAAAGCAGTGTCGTGAGTTGGGCTGGCGTTTCCGCGCGATTTTTTCGGTGTGGGTTTGCATGGGATGAGGAACATCCTTTCAATTTGATACATGTGATGAAATGTCATTCTGAGCTGCATAGTGGCGAAGAACCTCTCTGACTGCAATGGAGACTCTTCGGTCGCAGAAGAACGCTCCCTCAGAGCGACATACCGTGAATTAACGATGCGCCTTCACGCCGACCTGCTGGCACATATCCAGCACGGGACAAGTGGAACAGTGAGGAAGATTGCCTGTGCAAATATGCTTCCCAAAAGGGACGAGCAGCCGGTTGATCTCAATCCAATAGCGACGCGGGAGTTTGGCTTCAAAGGCTACCAGCGTCTTTTCAGGAGTCGATGCCCGTACGTAGCCCCAGCGATTGGTCACGCGATGGACATGAATATCCACGCTGATGAATGGCTCTCCACATGCGATTCCCAACACCAGATTTGCACATTTCGGGCCGACGCCGCTAAACGACATAAATACTTCACGGTCACAAGGGAGTCTTCCATCAAATTCATCCACCGCCCGGCGCGCGATCTCAAGAATCTGACTTGCCTTGCGTTCATGAAATGTACTTTGGCTGATTAGCGCGTCCAATTCCTCATAAGTAAGTTCACTGACTTCTGCAGGGGTGCGGGCACGTTCAAAAAGTTTTCTTGATACGGGCAGCGTTACTTCATCATAGGTGCGAATCGAAATGATGCACGCCACGAGCTGTTCAAACGTGGACTTGAAGCCATCCTCAGCCAGCTCGAAGAGCGCCGCCTTTGGCCAGGGACGGACAGCGGTTCTGATGAGGCGCATTGCCAAACCGATGTCAAATGGTTTTGTTTCATTCATCGTGTTGTCGAATGGAGAAAGACAAAGCTCATTATACACACTACAATATCACCGGGAGTCGGCAGTCTTCGCGGAGCATCTCCTTGAGGCTTGGAGGCCCGACTTCGATATTTCCAAGGTCAGGAGACTTTGGACTCCAAATCGCTTTTTCAGCTTTCGTGATAACTCCATACTGGGAGTTTTGGGTCTGAGATTTCTCCGGCTACTATGTTATATTCGATGTGTCTTTGCCACATTGAATGGAAATTATGGGATTATTATCAGAGGCCAAGATTAACCTATGAAATTCGGAGATTTTCACGGCCACAAAACCGTGGTGCTCGAAAATGAATTCTTCCGCCTGGAATGTCTGGCGGAGGCCGGGCCGCGCATTGTGCGCCTGATCCCCGCATGGACGGGTGAGAACCTGTTTGCCGAAGTGCCCGATGCCGTAACAAACACCTCCTCGGGGGAGTATCGCTATCTGGGCGGACATCGCTTTTGGTACGCGCCGGAGTCTTTATCGCGTACCTACATCCCGGACACTCACGGACTCTCGGTCAGGCCGGTATCAAAGGGCCTCCGTCTTGTGGGGAGCAGGGAGCTTAAGAGTGGTTTACAAAAGACCATCACAATTCAAATAAGCTCCAGCAAGCCGTTCATTATAGTCAGACACAAACTTGAGAATCAGGGCCGGAGTTCGATCCGGCTGGCTCCCTGGGCGATCACCATGATGCGTACACAGGGAGTTGCCATTCTTCCCCAGCAATATGGAAATGTCGATTCTGATGGCTTGATGCCAAATCGCAAATTTGCACTCTGGCCCTATACGCGCTGGGATGACCCGCGTTTGCGGCTGGGCGATGAATTTATCCTTATCCAATCCGATTTAACGAAACATGCAATGAAGCTTGGATATTTCAATCCACACGGCTGGCTGGGTTACGCTTATGACGATGTGGTCTTCCTCAAACGGTACGGTGTGCGAAGCGACGAGGAATATCCCGATTATGGATGCAACTCCGAGGTGTACGCCAATTTCCGCGCGGTGGAACTCGAGAGCCTGGGGCCCCTCGTGGAACTCGCGCCGAGACAGAACGTCATCCATACAGAGACGTGGGAGGTGTATAAAGATGCTGAGATCCCGAAAGAGATACTCGGGGGAAAGAGTCTGAAGGAGTTGTTAAGCTAAGGGGCGATCGTCTCATTTGCACGCGGAAAAATGATCATATCCGCCATGTGATACGCATGTTCATAGGCTGTGATCGACCCACCCTCGCCAGAGACCGGTTCGACATTCTCGTTGCCGTTTGTGTCGATCCCATTCCGAATCTTGTCTGCCAGCGCAACCGCCTCACGCTCGAAGCGTAATTGCAGGTCCGGATCTGCTTCAATGTAGTTGTGCATTACTTTTATGGCTACAGGGCGATCCAGTGTGAGGTGCGTGCCGAGATAAACCTCCGCCATTCCCCCTTTTGCGAGCTCCTTGTCGACGCGTACTTTTCCAATTGTCTTGCCAATCCACTCGGGCATGAAAGAATTATACAACATGAATTCCGAGTGATCTTATTTGAAATGCTACGAAAATGCACCTTCAAAGCAATGCCATGAATACCGGTGTTGTCGCCACGATTCAGGCAGTGGTGCTGGCTTCTGATATGACGAGCCCATTTGACTGGAGCCATTGATGGAAGGTGATCCTAAGAAAACCAAGCAGGGCAAAATATCCCCATTCGTTTTTGTTTGGCAGGGCAAATTGTCTGCGCATGGCAACGGCAATTCCCAGAATGATCACTCCTATTGCAAAGCGCAGCCAGACAATTATGATCGGAGAAGCATCGGCGAGCACGACCTTGGTGGCACTTACCAGAATTACGGATGCTTCGAGCGTTAATTAGGGCTAGGTGGTTTCCTCTGCGACTTGCACTAATTGACTGGGATGGTTAACAAGCCACACGCCAATAAGAATTGTGATTCCCTCACTAAGGATGCGGCTGTACTCTTGAAAGAGTAAATCGGTCAGCCAAAATCGGTTGATTTGAGCTCCTGATTCACTTATTTCATACATGAGCCAAACTTTTTGTGAATGTGCCCCAGGATGAAACCTTTTAGGCTCATCATGTACCACGCCAAGTGTTCACTTTTCAAGTTTGGCGACATTTGGTAACAAATTGTTGACAAATAAGGTCTATTAAAATACAATTAAATACTCGTGAAACTTGTAATACGTGCTAATCTTGAATTCATGCTGTTATTTTGGGAACATCTGGCTTTATGAAATAATCATCCAGTTTACGAATATTATAGATCGTGGTAAAGTTTTTTCCATTTCAAGAGAGGAGAGCACAATCGAAACAGGGGAAGCAGAGGCTCTGCGAATTGCTATTTATTCACAGGATGGATTTGGCCTAGGACACATGCAGCGTACTTGTTCTATTGCCTGGGAAATCTACCGTCTTCGCTCGGAAGCCTCTATTTTAACTTTTTCCGACTCGCAATTAGGCCAGTTCTTTCCAATTTCACCCCACCATGATTATATAAAGCTTCCTTCCATCGCAAAAGACAGTCCCGGGAATTGGCAGGCAACTCATCTAAGTATGTCTTTCCCGGAAATCCTGCACTTACGCAAACAATTAATCAGTAATGTGCTTCTAAATTACGCACCCGATATATTTCTGGTGGATCATATGCCACATGGGGCAATGGGAGAGCTTCTCCCGGCCCTGGAGGCTATTAAGCATTCCAGAATTCATACCCAGGTTGTATTGGGATTGCGAGATATTCTCGATAGTCCAGAAGTAACCATAAATCGCTGGCAAGTAGAAGGGGCCTATGACGTGATCGACCGCTATTATGCACGGATTTTGGTGTTTGGAATGCAGGATGTATATGATGTTGCCGAAAAATATCAAATTCCTGAGGGTGATGCCGGGAAAGTGTTTTATTGCGGTTACGTAACCAACCTCGACAATGAAAGCAATGCCCATAAAATTCGCGCCCGCTACCTGGCAAATGAATCCATCGATGCTCGACTGATCGTGGTAATGGCAGGTGGTGGCGCAGATGCTTACCCAATGATGAGCGCTCTTATCGATGCGCTGCCAAAGGTTCTGGAAGACCAGCAATGTATTTTAGCAGTGATTACCGGACCTTTCATGGCGGCTGAATTAATTGCCGATTTAAGCCGCCGAGCCACACAACTCCCCATCCATATGATGGAATCTGTAAATGATTCGCTCAGTTATATTTCTGCGGCTGATCTGGTGATCGCCATGGCAGGCTACAACACAAGCGTTGAAATACTGCGCATGAAAAAGTCGGCTATTCTAATCCCTCGCGCCGGTCCAAGCGCGGAGCAGCGAACACGTGCCAGGTTGTTTGCCGATAGACATTGGGTGGATATGATCGATCCGGATGAGCTTACACCAGATAACCTTGCTCAACGCATTTCTGATCATCTCAGGCATCCTATCGAAAGCAACCCGAACGACCTCCCCAATTTAGATGGGGCTGCCGCAGCCGCCAATCTTACTTTGTCAGTACTTGCTTCAAAAAACGAGCGGGTTCCCACGCAACTCGTTTAGTTTCACCTCCACAGTGGAACTGAGACCGTATTTTTATTCAAAAGCTGGATGATGCGAAACGGACGAATACGCTGCTACCATGCTGAAAATGACGACAATAGGCACAGATGTGATAGTAAGGAAATAAGATCATTATGACTGATCCTGCTCAAAATGATGGCGAAAAAGCTCCTGGGACCACGGCAGTCTTGCTCCAGGCCAAGGGGCTAACGATCCGCACGCGTGCTGGAGTGGGCTTACTTTCGGATATATCCTTCCATATCGAGCCGGGTGAACTGGTTGCGTTAACGGGCCTGAGTCGTTCGGGAAAATCCACCCTCTTACAAAGCCTTGCTGGTCTCATGGCACCAGCAAGTGGCGAGATACTTATCGATGGGATTGATCTTTATGCAAACCTGAAGGCGTTCCGTTCGACGATCGGTTTTGTGCCCGCTGAATTTGCTCTGCAACAAAACCTCACCGTGGCAGAAATTCTGCAAGACGCAGCCAGGTTGCGCTTGCCGCGCAGAGTTTCTTCTCATGATCGTAAGCAGAGGGTGCTGACCTTACTGGAGGCCATAGACCTGACACACGTGACAGACCGGCGGGTTGGGTTGCTGAGCGAGGTTGAGAAACGCAGGTTGAGCATTGCGGTCGAGCTAATGGGTTATCCAAAGCTACTCCTCCTTGACGAATCAGCTGAGCCGCTCAGCCCCTTTGAAGAGGTACAAATCACCATCCTGATGCGTGAATTATCTCGCCAGGGTCTCACGATTATCCAGGTCAATGCGCGCTCCAGAAGCGCGGGGGTATCAGACAAGATCATTTTTCTGGCGCCAGGTGGGTTACTGGCCTGGTTCGGACCTTCCGATGAAGCTTTCGCTTATTTACGAAGTCTTATTCCCCGTGGGGTCGTCAAAGATTTGTTTGGGCTCCAGGAAGCACTTGAGATTCTGGTAAATCCGCAGTTACGGGATGGAATCGAATGGGCAAAGCGGTTTAAAGACCATACGGCATACGAAAAATATGTGGATGACCCCCTTCATAACAGGTACCCGGACCTCTTGCTTCAGACTCGTCCCCTGCTACGAATACGATTAAGAAACAGTTCGAAAGAGAAACTGCCGCCGGCAATCATTCCGCGCGCGAGCGCTGCGCAGAAACTCATCCTGCTGATCAGGCGTAATTTTCGTTTACTGTGGCGGGATAAAACGGGGTTTTTAATGCTTGCGATCCCACCACTTGTTGCGGTTGTCCATTTTGTACTATCTTCCACCACGATGTTAGATCCCGTGGTCGGGGATCCCAATCGCCCACCGATTGTCTTTGGTCTGCTTGTGTTTCTCGTTATATTGACTGCGGCCTTGTTGGTCCAAAATGAAATCTTCAAAGAAAGGGCGGTTTACCAGCGCGAACATAGAACCAGCTCTTTGTTGTTTCCGTACATTTTGTCCAAAGTATGGCTGGTTGGCATTTTAGCAATCTATCAGGGATTGGTTTGGACGATCATCCATTCTTTTGGAGAAATAGGGATAGAGCCGGCCGGAGGCCTCCAGGCACTTCTCCCTTCGGGAATCACTCTCTTCCTGGTTGCGTTTGTCGGTGGAATTTTAGGGTTAGTGGTTTCGGCGCTGTCAAGAACGACAATGACAACCACCGGTTGGGTACTTTTACTCACGGTCCCACAGTTATTGTTTATTTTTAATCCGTTAAGTCATTGGTCTAAATTAGCAATCATGAGCCTATTCTTGATTGTTCTCTTGGTGGGAATCCAACATGGAGCAGGGAGCGTCAGAACATGAATAAAAACTCAATCAGGCCAATTTTAAGGCGGTTTGTCATACCGCTGACAACCGCTTTGACCGCCTGTAATTCCTCTCAGACGCAGTCTGCTGCCAGTGGTAAAAGGTTCCCGGTGACACCCTGAATCGCCAGGTTAGTTTTGAATAACCGATCATTAGGAGAGTACGCATGGACTACCGTTTCGACTTTGACGATCAATTACCAGACTTGCCAATCGCGTTTGATTTTGATGAGGTGGCCGACCTGTTCGAACGCAAGCTGTTTGGGAATAATTCTCCGCAGGACCAAGTAGGCGTTTTAAGCATCAAGAAATTGCAGGATTTGAAATACAGACCCTCCCACCGCTGCGTGACAACGTATGAAATGATTGTTGGAAAGGCAGATAGTTCTCCCGAAAGGACCATCGGCGTTCTGGAATTTACGCCCGAAGGCGTGCTGCCACGCATTTACACAGCCGACGACCGTCTTCCATGGTTGAGCAAGGCAACCGATATGAGTGAGATGCAACGGCTCTTTTCTGAACTGCCAGGATATGACGGGCAGATCAAGCTGCTGGAAATCTTCCCGGTTCGTTACAAACCCGGCCTGCACTGTGTCATCCGTTATGCTGTCCAAACAGCTTCCGGTAAAGAGCTGTTCTATGGAAAAGCATTTTCCGGAAACGCGGAACGGCTCATGAAAACAATCACAGACCTTCACCATTCCAGCCAGGAAAATCCGGAAATGCCGCTAATCTCTTCGCCGGTAACGGTCTGGCCTGAAATGGAAATGATCTTACAAGCAGCGGTTCCCGACGGGATTGAATTTACACACTTTGCTTACGATCAAGCATATGACGCTTCGGTTCGAGAAAGCTGGCTGGTGAAAGCGGGCCGTGCGCTGGGTGTATTCCATAATAATTCGACCGCACCCAGCGAAACGAAAACAATCTATGATGACCTGAGAGATCTACATGAGTATACGTTGATTATTGCCAAGGTAAGATCCGACCTGGCGATCAAATATGAAGAGGTCATTCAACAGATCATCACCAAGGTCGATCATTTTAGGGAACCGAAGGCGGTTGCGAGCCATGGTGCGATGCGCACGGACCAGTTCATCCTGCAGGGAGACCGCCTGGCGATGATCGATCTGGATAGCTACTGTTGGGCAAACCCGGCTCGTGATCTTGGGAATTTCCTGGCTTACATGTGCTGGAAGGCGATCCGCCAACCTGAACATGCCCAGTTTGTCGAACGTGCGGGTCGAGCGTTCCTCGAAGGCTATCTGAGCGTGCAGGACGATATTGATGAAAGGTGGTTATCGGTCTACCAGGCCGCCTCTTTACTAAAAATTGCTGGCCGCCGTTTTAGAAGCCTCACCTATCTGGAATGGCCACTGGTCATTCATCTTATCCAGGCCGCCTTTGCTGCGATTACGGAAGACCTGGCAAACCTGGAGGCAGGCACAATTAGCGATCTTCACGGGACCCTGGTTGCGCATCTCCGGACATCCAGCAGCAAAACGAAATTCCCACGCGTCTTCGAAGACAAACCGTTCCCGGCCTTATGGAGCGCACTGAATGCCGAAATAATGAATGTCGATCTCTCACCCATGCTCGATGATGTCTGTTCGGATACATCGGCGCGAATTGTCCACCGGGCAAAACTACTCGCATATAAACCAGGCAAGCGTGGTGTCATTCGTTATGACCTGGATCAGATAGAGTGCCAAAAACATTTTTCCGTCTATGGCAAACTTTATCCTGAACCGTATTTATCTGAACGGGCTTACCAGGTCATGAAAACGCTGTATGATGAAGTATTCAACGATGCGGTAGATCTGGGTGTGCCGGAGCCATTGGGGGTGATCCCAAATCTATCGATGCTCGTTTTTATTCCGGCGGAAGGTAGATTGCTCGGCGATTACATCGCGAAGCGCTCATTAGACGGCGCTGAGGTGATCCAAGCAATGGAGCTTGCTGGAAAATGGTTGGCGCAATTGCATACCCACCAATTCCCGCTGGAAAAAGAATTCAGGGTTGAGAATGAAGTGGATAACATACGCGAGTGGGCCGAACTGATTTCTAAAAAATATCCAGATGAGGGAAAGGCGGCTAATCATATTGCAGATTACCTGATCCAAAAGACAACCGAGCTTGACTTTAACCTTCATGTTCCCATCCACAAGGATTTTCATTACGAGCATATCCTGATCGACGGTGGCTTAAAGGTATTTGATTTTGACGAGATGCGCCTGGGTGACCCAAATTTTGATCTGGCTCATTTTTGCGCTAATTTTTACCTGCTGGCATACCGCAACCAAGAACATACGGCGCAGTTTACAGATCTCCAAAACCACTTTTTGGACGCTTATTCCAGTGGAACAGGATGGCAGTGGGACGAGAAATTCCTGTTCTTCTACATCTACTCCTGCCTCAAAATTGCCAAGCAGTTGTGCAAGTTGCGTGGCCCGCGTCCCTGGCCAGAAGGAGACGAACAACAGGCGCAGGTCTGGTTGATGATCGAACAGGGCTTGACAATCCTCGAGGCTGCTAAGACCAGATCCTCGCAAAAAGAAATCGAGGTGCCTGTATATGAATTCGCAGAAATCAAGAGGTCGACTCGATGGTCGAGAGCCGCTCTGATAAGCAAATCGGCTACCTCCTCCGCAGCTATCCGCGTCTCTCACAGACCTTTATTCTGAACGAGATCCTTGCTTTGGAAAAGATCGGTGTATCGATCCAGATCTTTGCCCTGACCAACCCTTATGAGAAGGTTGTTCAAATGCAAGTAGACCAGGTTCAGGCGCCTGTTCATTATCTGGATGAAGACATACAGCCGCGATCTTTGAGGAATATGCTAAAGGAGAACGCTCAGGTAGCCTCGTTGCATCTCATGGGATATCTCCGTTCCCTTGTTTACATCGCGGCTAATAGTGGCATCGATGAAGGCTATGCGGCGAGCAACCGCTGGGAGTGCTTTCTTCAGGCTGTACACCTGATTTACCTGCTCGTTCTAAAAGAACGGAGAACTGGAAAAAAGATAGATCATCTGCATGCTCACTTCGCACATGACCCGGCTCTGATTGCCTATCTGGTGCATTGCATGACTGGCATTCCATTTAGCTTTACCGCTCATGCCCGTGATCTCTACCAGGTGCCTGAAAAGGTTTTGACCGATCGGATCCGTCAGGCCAGGGCCGTGATCACATGTTGCGGATCGAATCTGGAATACTTGAACCAGATTGCCCCCTCGCAGAAGTCGAAATTTTCGCTGGTCTACCATGGCGTGAATCTGAAAGACTTTCAACCGGTTTCAAACCCAGGCACGAGCTCCCCTCCAAATGGCCCCTTGATTCTATCAGTAGGAAGATTGGTGGAGAAAAAGGGATTCCAGGATTTGTTAGAGGCATTGTTCATTGTCAAAAAGAGCGGCGAGGACTTCCGGTGTACCATTTATGGAGCTGGCCCACTCGCGAAGCAGTTGGAGGAGTGGATCGAGAAACATGGCATGACAGGCGAGGTTAGCCTGAAAGGCGACCGCACGCAGCAGGAGTTAATCCCCCTGTATCAGAACGCCCCCCTTTTTATCCTGACTCCGGTCCAAACGGATGATGGCGACCGGGATGGTATCCCGAATGTCCTGGTCGAAGCCATGGCTGTGGGTCTACCTGTTATTACGACCGCGGTTGCCGGGATTCCGGAACTGGTTGAACACAACCTGAACGGGCTTTTATACCAACCGCATGATGTTGAGGGCATTTCTTCAGGGATCATTGAACTTCTACGCAACGCCGATAAACGCAAACAATTGGGCGGCGTGGCCTCGAAAAAGGTTACGGAGCAGTTTGATATTACCCAGGCTGCCAGCCGTTTAAAGGCGTTGCTTGTTTAAGTTTATGTTTTATTGGTACCTTAAATTGGTGATCTAATGGGCAAATCTTCATCTGATAAAAGTGATAAAAAAGAAAAAGCCTCTTCGAACAGCCTAAATTTCAGCCGGCTGGTGGGAATGATCGTGCGCTTCTCGGGAAATTCACGACGGAACTTCTTTCTGGCTGCAATTATGTTGATTTTTGAGCAGGTCGCTGCTACAGCCGTAGGCTGGGTGGCTCCCGGTCTTGTACTGGATCATGCGGCCCGGCGGCTGGCCGAAATGAGAGAAAATCCAGCCGCCATAGGTTTCACCCCGTTGGATTTCCAAGTCCTTGCTTTGATTACCGTGGCCCTTGTGGTCCTGACTATGATCAACAGCCTGTGCGACTCCATGGCTGAAATTTATCTTGCCCAGGGGGGACGCAAAGTTGGCTACAACATGCGCGTTTTCCTTTATGGGCATCTTCAAAAGCTTTCCATGACATTCCATAATCAAAGCCGTACAGGGGATATTCTGACCCGGGTTACATCAGATGTGGCTGCGGTGGAAAGCTTCATTATTGGCAATCTCTCGGATTTCGTTGGCAGTGCGCTGGCTCTCGTCGTCCGTCTGGGTGCGATATTCTGGATCGCCTGGCAGGTCGGCATAGTTGCTTTAATAGTTATCCCGCTGATGGCGGTGATCTCCAATTATTTCTCAAACCGTATCAAAGCGGCAAGCAAGAAGCTGCGCTCCAGCGAAGGCGAGCTGGCATCTGCCGCACAGGAAATGTTGGCCTCGATACGGGTCGTGCAGGTCTATGGTCAGGGGAGTTACGAACAATCACTCTTTTCTGGCCAGAGCAAGAAAGCCATGAACGCTGCCCTGGAGGCTGCAACGTACCAGGCCCGCTTTAGCTGGGTGGTGAGTGTTGTCGGCGCCATCTCAACGTCTGCGGTCATCTGGGTCGGAACATGGTTAATCTTCGGAAATCCAATCACAATGGAGGTTGGTAATCTGGGGAGATTTATCATCTGGATCGAGGATATGTTCAAACCTTCGAAGAGACTCATTTCAGAGTGGAATTCCTTTGGCAAGCTGTATGCCAGCCTGGAAAGGATAAACGATCTTATTGACATGAAACCGGAGGTGCATGACAAACCTGGGGCGATTGCAGCACAGCCTTTTCATGGACGAGTGGAGTTTCGAAATGTAGTTTTCACGTATCCGACAAACGAACCCTCGAAAAAAGGTGGGGACAAAAAACCGCGACCTACTTTGAATGGACTCTCCTTTGATATACAACCTGGCCAGGTGGTGGCAGTGGTGGGTCATACCGGCGCCGGGAAAAGTACCATCGCCCAGCTCATTCCTCGCCTGTATGACCCGAGTGAGGGGCAGATTTTAATTGATGGACGTGACATCCGCGAATTCACTCTGGAATCGCTGCGTGCAGAGATGAGCATGGTACTCCAGGAGTCCATCCTTTTCACCGGCAGCATCGTTGAGAACATTGCTTATGGACGCCCGGATGCATCCGGCGTAGAGATCATCGAAGCAGCCAAAAATGCCAATGCACATGAGTTTATATCCAAATTTCCGGATGGGTACTACACTCTGTTAGAGGAGCGCGGGTCGAACCTCTCCGGTGGACAGCGTCAGCGTATTGCGATTGCGCGCGCCTTTGTCCGCGATACACCGATTCTGATCCTTGATGAACCCTCGACCGGCTTGGACGCAGAATCAACGGACCTGGTGCTGCAGGCTTTGCGTAAATTGATGAAAGGCAAGACCACCATTATTATCTCCCATGAACTCAATTTGATCCGCGACGCAGATAAGATCATTGTAATTAAGGCGGGAGAAATTGAGCAGATGGGTACGCATGATGAATTGATCCGCGCTGGCGGGTTGTACGCCAACCTGTATGCCATGCAATCCGGTCGAAGAGAGATGGTGGACAGTGCTCTCCCCGCGGCGGAGATTGAAAATCCACAAGATGGGAAAGGCTCGTAAACAGCTATGGCGCACCAATCCATTAAAGAATTAATAGAGAGTCTCGATAATGACTTGCCCCGCAGTGCCTTGTATCAGAAAAAGGTTCCTGCGCTGGCCGAAGCCTTTGATGCCGGGCGGATGAAGCCGACCTTACAGGAAGCGCTCCTTGGCCCGGCAGAGGGTCGGTACTCTATCGTCAAGTGTGTCCCGGGAAAAGCGCTGTATCTGCTGGATCACACCATTAACATGCAATTCAAACTGGAAATCCTGGATAACACGAATAGCGGGACGATCGCCACGCTGGTCAACGCGCGACTTTTCCAGGATGCTGCTGCGTGTCGAGCATTTCTGCAGGAGGCGCTGATGCCTATTGCTGCCCGAATGGACGGTCGCCCGGAGATCCAGCCCTTTGCCAGACCGGTCGCGATCGTCGAACATCTGAATATGAGTCTCTCCGTTTACCCTATCGACGGTCTCATTCCTACTCTCGTAGATGCGACGGATCCAAGCAAGGTCGCCAGCCTGTTGGCGGAAACCCTGCCAGAGGCTTTATCAGGTACGTTCTCCATGCAGGAGGTGCACCAGTTCCTGGCTCATTACGGCCGTTACAAACGCTGCGTTCTGCGCTATTCCATTGATGGCGTGCAGACGGAAACACAAACTCCGCAGCAGGTAACGGTATATGGAAAGCTGGACGCGGACGGGTTGGGCGGCGTGACCGTGGACATCATCTCTGCCCTGAGAGAGGGATTGAGCGAGCCGGACCTGTTCTACCGCTTCCGCATCCCTCGTTCGTTAGGTTATTTTCCGGATCTTCAGCTGCTTCTCATGGAAGCTCTTCCAGGAAAACCATTTTTCAAGCCCCTGCTGAAAGCATGGACAGGGAATAACAATCGTCAAGCGGCCGGGAATGAGAATCCTTCGCACGACGAGGACGCGACGCTCGAAAAGGCTATTCAAACCTGCGCGCTGATCGCCGCCACGTTGCATGGCTCCAATATTCAGTTAGGTGCGCGAACCACGTTGGAGATACAGGTCGCTAAATTAAAGGGAGAGGCAGACGTTTTATACGAGGTCTTCCCCGAGCTGGGTGCGCAGGTCAAATCCTGGATGAGCCAGACGGTCGAGTTTGCGCAAGCCTATCCGGCAATGCCGTTATGCTTCAGCCATGGCGATTTTACCTACACTCAACTGATCTTTGACGGTAAGGAAGGCGGACTGGTTGATTTTGATACCATGTGCCAGGCCGAACCGGCTCAGGACCTGGGTCATTATCTGGCTTATCAAAGGCTGAATATTATTAAAGATCAGGATCCAAATTCGCCTTTTCCTCCCGAAACGATCGAGCATTTATGTGCTATTTTCCTGGATACCTATATTGATGTATCGAAAGGCTGGATCGCCGATGAGGCACTTTTGCGAGGCCGGGTCGCTATTTATGAATTGATCAGCCTCATCCGCCTGACGTTGCACAGCTGGGAGAAAATGAAAGGCAGCCGATTGAAGCAAACCATATCGTTGCTCGAGGAGAGAATCGAATGTCAGAAACAGATCAGTCTATCGGTCAACAACAAGACACCCTGATCTGGGAAGGACTCCAGACGTTCCGGGACTTGCCTGATTGGATGATGGCGGCCAGGAACCCCGACCGCATTTGTGCAGCTCTCTCCCAGGCTATCCCCGAATTCAGTTCAGGTCAGCTCATTCTGCATGAGTGCGATTCAAGCAACGTTCGCTATAAAGCTGAAAACTGGGCAGGCTTTTACGAACTAACAGTCAGCAAACTTGGTGAATCCAGCACGAGTAAGATCCACCTTCAGGGCATTCTCTCTGCGCCGGATTTCGTTTCGAGTCGTCCACTCCTGGTGGAAAATTCCCTCGGAAGTAAAGACTGGCATGCTGTCATCCCGGCACTCAATCTCGAATTGTGGACCAAGCAGCCCGAAGGTGTATTGTCCGCGCTGGAACTACTCACAGACCCGG